>Ga0265342_10000208_pt1 | contig 66250 bp, 47 predicted proteins | sample 4CB327metaG_FD_203125 | JGI IMG/M metagenome (GOLD analysis project Ga0265342, IMG submission 203125) | Rhizosphere microbial communities from Carex aquatilis grown in University of Washington, Seatle, WA, United States - 4-CB3-27 metaG | ecosystem: Host-associated > Plants > Roots >...
CAATCTCTTCGATCACTTCCACGTTTTGGTCTTTTGCGGAGGGTCTGAGAGCCGCGAGCGCCTCTTCAATCGCTTCCTGCGGAGCCGCAGCCTCAAAAATCGCGCTACCCCGCTCGCGCCGCAGTGCCTGCAAGAGCGTGGTAGCAACATCGCCCATATACCGCGTCTCTTTAAGCATCTGCTGCAAATCGTCGCACAGGGCAGCGTCTTCCTTGCGCTCCTCGAGCAGCACTTCAATCCTTCCCGCCACAATCGCCAAGGGGTTGTTGAACTCGTGCATAAAGCCCGCCGTGAATTGGCCCAGGAGCGTGAGTTGATGGCTCAGCCGCGCTTGTCGATCCGCAGCCTGCAATTCCTCGCGCAATCTAGTGGTACGGTAGCGGACAGTATCCAATTGAAGTTTGAGCTGTGCGACATCTTCCTCTGATTTTGCTAAGCAGGCAATTAACCGGCGCCGTTGCCTGATTGTCAATAGGAGTGCGGGAAGAGGGGCCGCAACGACAGCAAAAATGGCGAGGATCGTCCGTACTGCTGGCGAAGCCGAAGAGAACCAGATTGCAGCGCCGAGAAATGGCAGAGTCCAAGCCCCGCTTATCCAAATGAGCACACTGCTTCTCATCTGGACCGCGTCGGATCGTCCGTCTTGCCTCCTCACTTCTTGTGTCATATCGATCAAGTGTAGTACTCCGGGCAGGTTGTGCATCAACTCAGGCTCTTCGAGTAAACGCCGCGTTCCTTTAGGCATGAAGCCGGTTGAATTCTACGCAGAATTCAACGTAGAGATGTATCTCAGTCCTCACCGATTTTTGCAGCGCGAGGCGGGGCACATCTCAGCCGTAGAAATCTGCTCAATCGTCAGCTGAAACCGGCCCGTAAGGCTTTCGGATTAACCGGAGTCAATTGGCATTGGTTCCGTCACGCCAATGCAAGACTGCTCGACTCAGTTGGGACACCGCTGGGAACAGTTCAGGCTTTGCTCGGTCATTCTTTGTCGGAAACCACGCGCGAAAACGTACATCAATTCAGTTCCGGCAGACGCGCTGAAGGCCGTGGAAGACCTAGGAAACCTTATTGGACCCAAATGGACCCAAGTTTCGGATTGGCCGGAAATGGCGAATACGCTAATTAATTGAAATTGCTGGATTTAATGGTCGGGGAGAGAGGATTCGAACCTCCGACCCCCTGGTCCCGAACCAGGTGCTCTACCAGGCTGAGCCACTCCCCGAACATGGGTTGCAGACGTGCATTGCAGGGGCGCTGCCTGGTGCGTTAATCCCCTCGATTGCACTTGGATCAGTGTACCAGAAATAAGAGCCTTGCGACTGCTGCCGCAAGGCTCCCAAACTCTCAGCGCACACGTACAAAAAAACATTTTGCGCGCGACCTGAAAACGGTACTGGATTAGTTGCTGTCTTTCGCGCTACCCGCCGGCAAATCGAGCGCAACAAGTTCGAACACGGTCTCGCCTGGATGCGAGCCTTCAAACCCGACGATGTGCTGGTGGCGCTTTGAACCGGCTTTCAATTGAAAGCCTCCATGGCTCGACTGATATCCGTAACTTTCGCCATGGGAGTTGACATTCACGTTGGGCTGTCCCTTTTCGTCGCAGGTCAGCCCTTCTGATGTAGAAGTTGGCGTGCCGATGGGCGTGTCGTTGTTGCACGCGATGACTTCGCCGTAGCGGCCGAGTGCCTTGCGATAAAAGTCGGTTACTTTTTCTTCGCTGTCGGCCGATGAGTAACTCGCTGCCTTCACCCGCAGCTCCCACTCGCCAAAGCCCATGTGTACGTCGGCGGATTTGTGCTTGCCGTCCTTGCTCACAGCCTGCGCGCCGGGGTAAACCGGCAGGCCCAGATCAGCGGCTGAAACCTGGTCGGTATTCACGTGCACTCCGCCGAACGGTGTATCCACCTGCACGGTCTTGTCTTCGCCGTTGGCGCCTTTGTCAACGTGAATCCTGCAACCGGCAAGCAATCCTAAAACCGCTGTTCCGGCAACCAGGCCGGCGGCTTTTCCCATTGTGGTCCATTTCATGGCAATCGCCCTCTCTGGCCGTTATACGGCAAGGATCGCCAAAATGTTCCCAGCGGATGGCGATCAGTGGGTTGAGTGGCCGTCTTCTTTGCTACCGGTGGCAAACAGAATCGAAGCGAAAAAAACGGCAACGATGACGGGGACAACGAAAAATGGGGAAGTGATGTGCATTCCGCAGACTCCTTACTGCTATTTAGAGTAGCAAAATCGAGCTCAAGACTGACAGTTTTTCAACCTCTCTTACTGGGGCTTTGCCGGCGGACGGTACCCAGTGCCCACCGGTTGAAAGCTAATGTAAATTCTCCTTACTGATTGACTGCTTTGGCCGAATAGTTCACCTGGATGGTCAGGATTTCGTAGGGATGGATGGGAACTTTGACCACATCACCAGCCACCTCAAGCGAGGTGCCTTCCGGTTTCTCCATCAGATTGGTAACGGTGGCCCCGGTTGCGCCGGCAGGCACGTGAAACTCCGCGGTCGCGCTCTTCCCTGCCCACTCGTACACCCTGAAGATCAGGCCGTCAGCATCTTCAGCTTTTTTGACGGCGGTCAGGACAACGTTCTCCGGTGACACCGATGCAAACGAGTGCTCGGCAGGCAGCATTCCAGTATGCGCAGTAGTGGTGACCGCTTCAAGCGGGTAGTTGTATTCCCATCCGTGACGCACGGTGTTCGCATCCTTCCACGTGCCCGCGTGCGGATAGAGGGCGTAGTGGAAATGATGATGCCCCTGATCCGCTTCCGGGTCAGGCCACGTTGGTCCGCGAAGCAGCGTGAGACGGAGCATGTTCCCAACCGCGTCATAGCCGAACTTGGTTTGGTTCAGCAGGCTCATGCCATGTTTACCGTCGCCCAGGTCCGCCCAACGCTGCGCCGGAACTTCAAACTGCGCTTTCTCCCAGCTATTATTGCGCGTGGTCGGCCGGTCAATTGTGCCAAAGGGTATTTCGTAGGTGGCAAAACTGCTCGTCGCCGCCAGCGGAAACGCCGCTTTCAAGAGGGTGTGCCGCTCGTGCCAGTCGATGTCGTTCTCTACGTCGACCAAGTCGCCTTTCAGGCTGATTGTCTGCACGAACTTGGAGTTCTGCCAGCTACGAGTTACTCGAATGCCGGGACGTGGCGTTTTGGCGTTCACAAGTTCGACAGTTGCCGACTGATTCAGCGAAGTCGGCGGCTGATCCAGCGTGCCCGGATCGACGTTCCACGCATCATACTCCTTCGGTGTGTCTTTAAAGGTCTGCAGTTCGTTGCCGCATGCGCCGGTGGCCAGTGCCTCAACTCCGCGTTCCTTCAAACTGGTAAGGCAACCTGTCTTCTTGTCGATCACGACGCGCAGGTCTGCATCGGTCAGTTGAATGCTGTCGCCAAGATCGGTGGCGCTGGAGCCGCGGGAGGCGCCGCGCTTGTTCCCGATAATATGGATGACCTTGTACCCGAACGCAGGTACCGCAGGTACGTATACCGTAAGGTCGGCAACTCCGGTCTTCTCGTCCACCGATGAGCGAATCGGCGCCCCTGTCTGTCCAGTCGCAGTATTAACTACCGCGAACTCCGAAGCGCCCGGCAGTTGCACTTGCAAATGCACCTCGCCTGACCGCTCCCAGCCGAGCGGATTATAGACAATAACGGGAATACCCTCACCGTGCGTGTCGATCTGCTCGCTGACTGTCTGCAATGCGCCTGACGAAATCTTGTCCGTCGAAAAGCGCACTACGTCGTAATCTTTCTGCGCGTCTCTATAGATAACGCCAATTCCCGATCCAGCCGCGAGATCGTGGAACTGATTGAATAGCACCTTCTTCCAATCTTCTGTAAGTTCATCACCGGGATACGAAAACGTTCCCCGTCCGGGAAGGACCCAGGCCAGAGACGACCACTTCTCCGCGTTCTCTACCTGCTCTTCACTGTGGCGCATGTTGGCCTTGTGATTGGCCTGCGTCGTCATGACGCCGCGGTGATATTCAAAGTACAGTTCGCTTTTCCACGTCGGTATTGCGACCTTGCCTGCAACTTCGGCCGGCGCTTGATAGCCCTTGGCAATCGACTCATAATTCCACGTCTTGCTTTCGGGTGCGATCTGCTTTTCAACTGTGCTGAAAAATGACTGTGCGGTGCCGAACTCGTACTTCGGCGTCACATGATTCGGCCCAGCCCAGTGAAAGCCCTCATCCAGAATGGCGCGAGTAGGTCCGCCGCCGTGATCACCCACGCCGTAAAGGTCCAACATCTCCGTCATGCCAGGCGAGTGTTCAAGCGCATTCTTCAAATCGCTGGCAAGCCGCACCGGGTTCATCGTGAGGTTCACATAATCATGCGGAAAATACGTCAGCACCTTCGACCCATCGGGCGACTCCCACCAGAAAAGCTTGAACGGAAGCTGATTCGTATCGTTCCATGCCATCTTTTGCGTAACAAAATAGTCGACGCCGCTCTTCTTGTAGATCTGCGGAAGCTGCCACGTGTATCCAAACGAATCAGGATTCCAGCCAATGCGCGCTACCACACCGTAGGTCTGCTTGAAGTAGCGTTGGCCCACCAACAGCTGCCGCACCAGAGATTCGCCGTCGGGCATGTTCAGGTCCGGCTCAACCCACATGCCACCCACAATCTCCCAGCGCCCTTCCTTAATGCGCTTGGCAATTTCCTGGTTGATATCAGGGTATTTGTCGGCCATCCATTCGTTATAAGCGGCAGCGGACTGCGTGTAGGTGTAGCCGGGATACTCATACATCAATTGCAGTGCTGTCGAAAAAGTGCGCTTCACAACATCAACCGTCTCGCTCCATGGCCATAACCACGCCGCATCAATATGCCCGTTTCCATCGAGCTTATATGTTGCTTGACTCAGCAGCGGCTTTAGTCCCTCGAGCTTTACCTGCGCAGCTTTCAAGCTGGCATCAAACTTTGCCTGCTCATGCGCTTCGAGTGCGGACGTGTCAACGGCATGGATCGCCTCGCTCAGCATTGCAACCTTTGAGGCATCACCGGGCGCAAGCGACGGAACAAGCAATGCCGCAGATAAGAGTTCCTCGCGCAAGTCTTCAGGATTCGGCCGGCCTTCAGCGAAATCGATGCGCATTGTGGCGCCGCGAAACTGCTTCTCGTCCACCGTATGCAGAACTTTCACGGCTACGGTGATCTTTTCTCCAGGCTGCGCCTTGTCAAAAAGTACTTCCGGTTCCAGATCATCGCCTAGCGCCACGCGTCGTCCATTGAAATAAATAATCTCCGGCATGGGTCCGTTGGCATTGACATGAATCTCAAACCAGATGCGCGCGCCCGTCAGATCGTATCCGTCCAGTGTTTGCGGAACCTCAACGGTTTGCCTGAGCCATATCGCATCGTTCGTCGCCCGCTGGCCTGCGGCAATGGTGGGCCACGAGCTGTCATCGAGATTCGCATCCTCGCCATGCGCTACGTCGCCGGCGTGCATCTTCCACGTGCCAGAGGGTAGTTCGTGCAGACTGCCGAGCCTGTTGACCACAGTCCGTTCGTCGGGCTGGAGCAATGCAGTGGCTCTGGCCATGTCGCTGTTTCGCTGCGCCGCAGCGTGGTATCCAAACAGAAAGGCCGCAAGGCATAAGGAGAAGAATGCAAGCCGAACGCAAATCTTCAATGCAGATGTCATGGAGAAAAATCCCTCCGCAGGATTTTAGGTCATCGTCCCTTCGGTGCGCATTAAAAGCTAAGAACCTGAGCCGCTACCAGTCACCGATGGTTGTTGGTATCTATCGCGCTCCGCGCATGTGCCTATTGGAACTCCCGCTCTCCAGATATTCAACGTAACCCAGCAGCGCGCCCCAGTGATAAAAACGGTCACTGTTCTTAACGTCGTCGCCAGTGCCCAGAATCGAGTTGTAGTTTTCGTGTACGTGGCCATTTTCTTTCCATTCTTTAAGGAACAACTCGTAAGATTTTTGCGCGAACTCACGCCGCGTATCCGAGTCGTCGTATTTCATCAGCCCCAGGTAGACCAGATAGTTCATCGGTCCCCAGATGCGGCCGCGCCAGTAGTTTTGATCCGCAAAGGCTGCGTCGTCCATCGCAATCGACGGCAGAATCCACTGTCCCCAGAATTCTTTCGGATTGCGCAGATGTCTCTCAATCATCTGCTTTGCCTGCTCCGGCGTTGCTGCGCCCGCTAACAGAGGATAAAAATTCGTCGGCGACAGTCGCGTGCCGGCCTTCCCGGTACGCAAATCCTTATTAAGAAAAATTCCCGACTTCTCATCCCACATGGTCGCCAATTTGGCGCGATAGCGAGCAGCGCGCTCACGCAATTCATGGGCCTCGACTGGCTTGTTTAACACATCGGCCATCTCCGCCAGCGCATCGCAGTCGGCAATGTAGAGACTCATCAATCCCACATCGCCAACTTCGAGCAGGTGAGTTTGAGCGTTGTAGTTTGCGCCGTCGTACATCGGACTGTTATCAAGGCCAGATTCGTAGACCGCACCCTGCCACGTTCCGCTCGAGTGGTCAGCCATATTCCCAGGTTTTGTGTCGCCGTCGCTGCCCCACGCAAGATATCCCTGAATGTCACGATGCGCAGCCCACCAGCGATTCCAACTCAGCAGCGGCGCAAATGTGTCCTCCAGAAACCAGCGATCGTGGAACTGCTTGTACAGCCCAAGCACCGTAATCGCGCCTACTGGCGGCTCGGAGCGATCGAAGCTTTTCCAACCGGGCCGCGCAAAATTTGGAACAAAACCTTGTGGCGTTTCCTCGCGCAGAATTTCAATCGCATTGGCATACGCCAGGTCGCGATCGCCAATCGAGGCCAGCGTTGCGGCAAAGAACGTGTCCCAGTCGAACAGCACGTAGCCGCCCCAGTTGACGCACCACACGCGACTCACCGGTGAAATCACGCGCTGGCCCGCAGGCTCGTAAATCGTGTCCCAGCCAAGTGTGGTTTCAATCGCGTCGACAATCGAACCGTTCTTGGCTTCGGCGACGATCGAGCCGTCATATACCCGACGCTGCTCATCAATTGCGGATCGAATCTCCGCCACGGTGCGATGCTTTCCGGTACTCACGCCGACAGGTCCGGCGAGATCGGCAGCAAAATACGGCGCGCCCACAGGGAAATCGGTGCCGCCTGCGTGCACCTTGGCGCCCGCATCCTGGCAGGTACAGTAAATTGCGATTTTGGTTTTCGCATCAGGTCTTGCGTCGATTTCATCTTCGCTGTGGCTGAAATTGATCGTCCTGTTCCACAGTGCATTCACTGAGAAAACAACCGTAGGAGCGAGCGCAAGCTCAGGCTTCGACGGCAGAGGTTCAACCAACAGCACCAGGTCTGCCCCGGCATGCGCGCTGTGTACTCGCCAACTATGCCCCTTCCACTGAACACTCAGTTCGGAATAGCTGCCATCCCATGAATGAGGGCCGGGAATCACCTGCTCAGCTCCAGGTTCGAGCCGGCCGATCAGCGCGTCGCGAAGAAACGCATCGCCTGAAACGCTGGTGTTGTGTTTCATGCCGATGTGAATGGCGAGCCCGTACGGCAGCAGAACGTGGGTCATCACTGAATTCGCATCCCAGGTATTCCACCCCTGTGCCAGCCGCGCTTGCACTTTCAGATAATCAGGTGAAGCCGGCATCGGCACCCTTTGTTCCATCGCGACACTATTCGTCGATTTGTCCCTCTGGGCGGAATGGAGGTTTGATTGTGCAAAACCTGTCCACGAGCAAAACACAGTGAGAAACGCCGTCATAATCGTTAACGCCGCGCGCGCATAAATCAACCGAGTGAATGAATGCATGGGTTCTTGCCTCTACAGCCGTGCGCAATTGTAAGTCATGCGAGTTGACCGCTCCAGCGGTCACTTGGAACGCACCGTAGCAATCCTCACCGAATCAGCTAGTTTCCATAAAATGATAATTAGTACCACAATATGGCACTCCAAAACCACCCTGTGCCAAACATCACATCACGTTGATAGAACGGGCGTTCAACATGAAGAGGTCATGACACCTGCGACCCTCATATTGATTGCTCCTTGCTCGCTATTGCTGGGCGCAGTGCTGCAGCTCCTGGTAGCGCGGCTCTGTTCCGCAAGAACAAAAGGAATTCTGGCGTTTCTGTCCTGCCTGCCGGCCATCTTTGCGGTCATCGGCATCATGAGCTCGGTTCGCGCCGGGCAGGCTATTGATCTAACAGTGTTCCAGTGGGATTCGCCTCTTGCGCTGGTTCTGCATGTGGACGCGCTGAGTGTCTTGTTCGCCTTCATGGGCTCGTGCATCGGTGGACTGGTCATGCTCTACTCCATCAGCTACATGTCCCACGACAAGTCCGCGACGCGCTTTTTCTCGACGATGCTTATCTTCATCGCCGGCTTTATCGGACTGGTCTACAGCGCAAATCTCTTCATCTTCTATCTGTGCTGGGAAGTGATCGGCCTCTGCTCCTTCAGCTTGGTGGGCTTCTGGTACACCAATTCTGAAGCCGTTGCGGGCGCGCGCAAAGTCCTGCTCATGACGCACATCGCGGGCTACGGTCTGCTGGCCGGCATCCTGGTTATTTATCACCGCACCGGCAGCGCATTGTGGACCGACCCCAACGTTTCGCGCAACTTTACCACCGGCATCTTCATGCTGATGCTGGTTGCACTCGTCGCCAAGAGCGTGCAATTTCCGCTGCATACGTGGATTCCTGAAGCAATGGCCGCACCCACCCCGGTAAGCGCGCTGCTGCACGCAGCGTGTTACGTGAAAGCCGGTGTTTACCTGGCAGCCCGCATGCATAGCTTCGGCGCTTGGCAGGGTTCATGGAGCGCGTCGCTGATATGGGTAGGCACAATTACCATGGCCGTCGGCGTCATGTACGCCATGGTGCAAACCGATTTGAAACGCATGTTGGCTTTCTCTACCGTGAGCCAGATCGGTTACATGATGATGGGCATTGGCATCGGCACGCCACTCGCCATCACCGCCGGACTGTTGCACTGCCTCAATCATGGATTCTTCAAGGGCGGACTCTTTCTGACTGCGGGCTCGGTACAGCACGCTGCCGGCACGCGCGACATGAATCAATTGGGCGGCCTGGCGCAAAAGATGCCGCACACCACGCTTTCGTGGCTCATCGGCGTGGGCAGCATGATGGGTATTCCGCTCATGAGCGGATTCGCCAGCAAGTGGATGCTGTACGCGGCCGCCTTGCAGGCCGGCTGGGCAGTACCCGCGATGGTGGCCTGGGCCGTGAGCCTCGGCACTGTGTTTCTCGGCGCAAAAGCAACCAGCGCGGTTTTCCTTGGTCCCCTGACACCCGCAACGCGCGACGCGCATGAGTCGCCCGGCACCATGGTCAGCGGAATGGCGTTGTTGGCGGTCGGCAGCGTGGTGCTTGGCGTAGCGCCGCAGTTGGCGGTCAACTACTTCCTCAATCCCGTACTCGGCGCGCTGGGCATGGGCGCCGGAGTTCACGTAACGTGGCTAGGGCTTTCATCTGACGCAGGCAGCTTCTCAACTGTCGGCGGCCTGGTGCTGGCGGTGGTTTCGCTTGTTGTCGGCGGCGTGATTTACGCGCTCGCATATCTCTCGCGTCAGACTGCGACAGCGGTAACGGTGACGGCAGGCGGCGCAGCACTCGTCGGCGCGGGCGGCGGAATCTTTACCGGTGGCGAGCCGCTATCCGATCAAAGCCGTCTCACTGCCGGCGATTTCTCCGGCATCTTTATGCAGAATTGGCGCGGCTTCTTCCGCTGGACGAATGTCGATCGCGTTTATCTGGCTGTATGGAGCGTGCTGCTGTCTGTATCGCGCGCACTCGGCGCGGTTGTCTCATGGATGGAGCAATACGCAGCGCTTCTCGTCATCGTGTTTGCGACAGCAGTTTGCGCAGCCGCACGCTGGGCTCTTCCGCAGGTCCAACTCAACCCGTCCGTTGGCAGCGTAGTACCCGCAGGGCCGCATATGCCCGCGATGCTCATCTTCGCCGTGGCTGCTGCCGCCATCGCACTCATACCGGCGTCGTTCCTTAAAACTTCTTTCACGAAACTCCCGACGTGGCCTTGCGTACTCGGCGTCGGCGCACTTTCTGTCGCAGGTTTGATGGTCGCCAGCCCCTGGCTTCGCCTGGGTCTTCTCGAAGTTGCTGCGTTTCTCACCGTCTTGAGAGTCTGGCTCACGGCACGCTCGCTGGGCGCGAAACTCGCTTACCTCGCCGTCGTCGTCATCTCTGCACTCTCTCTGGTTGGAAGCGATCTGCTGTTTGAGAGTGGCCAACCCGAATGGGCGCGCGCACTGCTGCTCACAAGCATTTGCGTCAAGCTGGCTGCGGTGCCACTCTTCTTCTGGTTGCTCCGACTGGCCGACGAAATACCTGCAGTCGTTCTCGGACTCATCATCGCGGTCGTCGACATGGCGGCATTCGGTGAGCTGTTCCTCACCGTGAACGCCCGCCCGAGCCTCTTTGCACCGCAGCCAGTACTGCTCTATGCAGCCGCTGCTACATCTTTACTCGCCGCGCTGCTGATGATCTCGCAGCGCAGCTTGAAGCGCTTGCTGGTTCTCTCCACTGTTGAAGACGTGGGCTTTCTGCTTCTCGGCCTTGCCTCCATTACATCCCTTGGAACCTCCGGCGCTCTCCTCGCTGCAGTTACGCACTCGCTCGCCAAGGCGCTGCTCTTCATCTGCCTGAGCGGTCCTGAAGCCGACGGCACGCTCACTGAAAAATCCGCCGGACTTGCGGTGCGCTATCCAGTCAGCGCCTTCGGATTCCTGTTCGGCATGCTGGCCATGCTCGGCATACCGCCCACCATCGGCTTCCTCGGGCGCTGGAGACTCTACGAAACGGCGCTGCAAATCAGTTGGCCGCTGGCAACAATCTTCATCCTCTCGTCGATTCTCGCGCTGGTAGCCTACGTGCTCGCATTGACGCGCAATTGGTGGGGACCGGCTGGCAATGTTGATCCGCCTCCGGATACAAGGAACCCGGAACCACTGATGCTCAAAGCCTCAATCGTGTTCATGGTGGCAATCATCCTTGCCATCGGAATCTGGCCGAGCCTGCTTGAAATGCTGCAATGGGGGAGACTATGAAGCTTTGGAATAAGTTGATGTGCTATTCGCGGCGCCATAGCCCCTGGATCTTCCATATGAATTCGGGTAGCTGCAACGGTTGCGATATCGAAATCGTCGCCAGCCTTTCGCCGCGGTACGATGCCGAGCAGCTCGGCGTGCGCCTTGAAGGCAGCCCGCGCCACGCAGACATTCTCTGTATTACAGGGCCGGTAACGAACAACGCTGTCAACGCAATCAAGACCGTCTACGACCAGGTGCTTGGCCCCAAGGCTGTGGTAGCCATCGGTTCCTGCCCGGCATCTACGAATGTATTTATTGATAGCCGCACGCTCGCCGGACCACTCAACAAGCACATTCCGGTGGACGTGTTCGTGCCCGGCTGCCCTCCGCGTCCTGACGCCATCATTCAGGGCGTCGCCAGGGCCGCTGCAATCCTTGCGGAACGCGGCTTGAACCCACCGGTGACAGAAGTTTCCATCGCAGCCGTCAATGAGGAGGTTCAGCCATGAATCTGACTACCGCCCTCGCGCGGCTGCTCATCTTTCCGGGATTGCTGTTCGCAGTGCCCGCCGCCTGGTTCATCCTCTGGGTAGAACGCAAGGCCGTTGCCCTCATGCAGGGCCGTGTTGGCCCTCCGTTCATGCAGCCCTTCTTTGACTTCGTCAAGCTGCTTGGTAAATCAACTCCGCCGCGTCCCGGCATTGGTGGCCTGCTCATGAGAGCGTGGCCGCTGATCGCCGTATCGTCCGCTGCCGGCGCCGTCGGATTGCTTCCAGTGCTGCCCAGTTCCGGCGGCTTCGAAGGCGACCTCATTCTCTTGCTTGCGCTGCTCGAACTCCCGTCCATGTGCATCATCGCCGCCGGCTTCTCGTCGCGATCCATCTTCGGAGAAATCGGCTCCGCGCGCGAAGCAGTGCTGAGCGTTGCCTACAACATCGTCTTCCTGCTGGCCATTGTTTCCATCGCCGCATCGCAGCACACCTTCCGTCTTGAAGCGCTTGCGGCTCTTCCCGCAACTCCGCTTCGCTGGCTTGGCGTTCTGGCATTGCTGGTTTGCCTGCCCGCCAAGCTGCATCTCAATCCGTTCTCTCTGCCCAACGCGGAGCAGGAAATCTACTCCGGCCCCATGGTGGAGTATGCCGGCCCCGAGCTGGCCATGTGGGAACTCTCGCATGGCCTCGAATGGGTTGCAGCCACAGGCCTGGTGGCCACGCTGGCCGCGCCGCACATCGCGCTTTGGTGGTTGGCCGCGCTGGTGTTCATCGCATTTTCTTTTTTCATCGTGCTTGGGCTTTCCGCTCTTGCTTCTGCAACTGCAAGGCTCGCCATCGACACCACGGTCCGTTTTTATTGGCAATGCACGCTTATCTTCGCGGTACTGGCAGTTTCGTCCGCGCTCTTCATGAGGCTTAGATCATGAACATCCTCACCATGCTTTGGAAGAACCTGTGGGGCGGCAATCGGACGATGCTTTTTCCCGCGCGGCCTAAGGTCAACAGCGGCTATCGCGGCCTCATCCAATTCGATCCCGCACACTGCACCGGCTGCGCTATCTGCAAGTTCCGCTGCACCGCGAAAGCCATCGAATTCAAAGCCGGCAAGGGCGAGTTCGTGTGGAGCTACGACCCGGGCCAGTGCACGTTTTGTGGCCGCTGCGTGGAAGGCTGCATTGATCACGCCTTGAAAGAAGGCCACCAGGAACACGCACTCACCCAGGAATCGGAATGCCCGCCCGTTTACTTAACCCAGGGCGAACTGAAAGTTAGCTACACCGTGGCGCGTAAGTCGCCGGCGGCCAAAGCAGCGGCGCCCAAACCGGACGCGCCTGCCCCGGCAGCCGGATCGCCCCCGCCAGCATCGGTTCCCCAATCTTCTTCAGAGTCCGCTCCCAATTCAGTTCCAGGAGGCCAGCAATGAGCTTGATCGAAACCCTTCCGCACAAATTAGGCAGCTCCGTTCCGTGGATGGAAAAAGGCGGTGTCCTGTGGCTCGACCCCGGCCCGTTGGCCGTTCGCAAATTATGTGCCGAGATGAACGCCGCCAAGGCGCGATTCATCACCATCACCACTTACCAGTTGCCCGGGACCGAAGGTTTTCGCCTGGAATATCACTGGGACATCGAAGGGCAACTGCTCGGATTCCCATTCAAGCTCGAAGGCAATTCCATCGATAGCATCTACGACATGTGCGAAGCCGCCGACTGGATAGAGCGCGAAATTCACGAGGAATACGCAATCGAATTCACCGGCCGTGAATACGAGCCGTTGTTATTGCGCGCCGGCGACACACCAGGCGTGAACTTGCGTGAGGAGGTCAAAAAATGAGCTACAAAATCCCTATGGGCCCCTACCATCCGGCCCTTGAAGAACCCTACAAGCTCGACCTGATCTGTGAAGGCGAAACCGTCTGCGACGCCAAGCTGCATATCGGTTTCAATTTCCGCGGCATCGAGCATCTTGCCGAAACCCGTAATTACATCCAGGTCACTGCGCTCATGGAGCGCGTCTGCGGCATCTGCTCCAACATCCACACCCTCACGCTGTGCCAGGCAATGGAGCAGCTTGCCTGGCAAGCCCCTCCCCCGCGCGCCAAATACATTCGTGTCATCATGGCTGAGCTTGAGCGCCTGCACTCGCATGTTCTGTGGGCTGGCATCGCGTCCAAGCTCATGGGTTTTAAAACCATGTTCATGACCTGTTTCGAAATTCGCGAAAAAGTCATGGACGTGCTGGCCGCAATCTCCGGCAACCGCGTCAACTATTCCATGAACCGCATCGGCGGCGTCAATCGCGACATTCAAGACCCGCAGGCCATTCTCGCCATGATCAATCAGCTTGAAAGCGAGATGATGCACGCTGTCATTCCCATCTTCACCACCAGTTCCACGGCACGATCGCGCTGCGCCGGCATCGGCGTCCTTAACGAAGAAAAGGCCATCTCTTGCGGAGTAGTCGGGCCAACAGCGCGCGCCTCAGGCCTGCCCCAGGATATTCGCCGCGCCGCGCCGTACGCCGCCTATCCAGAGCTTGAGTTCAACGTCCCGGTCGAGCCGGCAGGCGACGTCCGCGCCCGACTCCTGGTCCGCGCCCTCGAAATTATTGAAAGCATCAGCATCCTTCGCCAGGCGCTTGAAAAGTTGCCTCCGGGCGAAATCGATACCGGTGACGACAAAGTTAAGTTCATTACCGGAACAGCGACCAGCCGCGTTGAAGCGCCGCGCGGCGAAGTCATGTACTCGGTGTCGTGGAAGGAAGGCTCGCGCAATCCGAGCCGCGTCCATGTTCGCACCCCGACATACGTAAACATGCCGGCTGTTCGTTGGATGGTGCAAGGCGCCCGGCTTGCAGATACGCCGCTGATTCAGGCTTCCATCGATCCCTGCTACTCCTGCACCGACAGGTAGGCCGGCCCTAAAACGGGCGCCGGTTGCATGCGGTGGTTGACAGCCACCCGCAGCTGCGGTTGTAATTGAAGTGAAGATTCGTGGCGATGGAGTTCGCCCTTAACCGCTTTTCCCTCCAACGACCGGAACAGCTGATGACTCCTGACAGGGGTATCCTGTTGGGGAGTCACGTCCCGGCACGATCCCCCGATACAAACTGAGCCAAGGTGAAATCGGCCTTTTGCCGTTTTACATCGAGTAATGACCTTGCTCGGCTTGTACGTTCACAGAAAGGGGAACGGGATTGCAGAAATATTTGCTTATCGCCGCAGGCGGCGCTCTCGGATCCATTGCCCGCTACTGGGTTGGCTCCGCGGTTTCAGACCGCATGGGAATCCGGTTTCCATACGGCACGCTGCTGGTCAATCTCACCGCATGCATCATAATCGGCTTCTCACTCACGTATCTCGGAAGGCGAGCCGACCTGAGCCCTGCATGGAGATACCTCATCCCCGTCGGCTTCATCGGCGCATATTCCACCTTCTCAAGCTACGAGTGGGAAACACTCTCCAGCCTGCGCGCAGGCGCATTCTTTCTGGCCACGCTCTACGCGCTCGGCAGTCTCGTGCTCGGTCTGATCGCGGTCTGGTGTGGTTCGCGCCTGGCAGAGGTTCTGTAATTCGCTCGCTCGACTCCGCCAGTCCACTGCGCTAGAATCCTCACTTGCAAAATAACGGAGCACGCATGTTGCAGCCAGGGAAAGCCGTCAAAGTTACCATCTACCTGAGCGAAGGCGCCACGCATCATGGTGTCCCCGTCTACTCCAGCATTCTCGACTTTCTGTTTTATCGGGGCGTTTCAGGCGCAACCGTCACGCGCGGCGTGGCCGGGTTTGGCGCCGATCACCACATGCACTCCCTCAGTTCGGTCGAAATCTCAGACCGCCTGCCCATCAAAATCGAATTCATTGAAGCGCAGGAAAAGGCGGATTCGCTACTAGGCAAACTCGAAGAGTTGAGCGGAACCGCCCTGATCGAAATTCAGGAAACCACAGTCGTCAAACCGGCACAGTTATCTAAAGCCGCCAAACCTGTTCACTCCACTCACCTCAAAATCGAAGGCAAGGCGCAGATGATGCGCATTTACCTGAGCGAAGAAGATCGCTGGCAGAACAAGCCGCTATATGAAGCGTTGGTTGAAGCCATGCGGGCCAACGACATCGCCGGCGTCACCGTTTATCGCGGCATTCTCGGATACGGCGCGCACCGACGCATGCACAAGGACAAGCCGCTGCTTTCCTCTCACCACGGTTCCGTCATGCTGTCGGCCATCGATACAGCTGAAAAACTGCAGGCCATCCTTCCAATCGTCGACCAGATGGTGCAGGAGGGGCTGGTGGTGTTCTCTGACGTCGACATCATCAAGTACGCATACCGCCCCGAGGTCAGTGAGTGAGGACCGGCATGAAGGAACAGTTCCCGGCTCGCATGTTGCGCATTCATTTCGGCGAAGACGATCGCTGGCAGGGCAAGCCGCTGTACGAGGCCATCGTAGCCAGGTGCAAAGAGCTCGACATCGCCGAGGTCATCGTCTTCCGCGGCATTGAAGGCTACGGAAGCGGCTCGCGCATTCGCCGCTCAGGTCACTGGAGCTTTTCGAAGGACGCGCCTATCCAGCTCAGCATCATCGATACAGAAGAGCGGCTTGAGGCGCTCATTCCCTTCCTCGACGAGACTATTGAAGAGGGACTCGTAGCGGCGTCTCCAGTTGAAGTCATCCGCTATTCACGCACACAGGCCTGAGCCAGAATCCGTTTTCAGATACATTTCTTTTTCACGTATTACTTCACTGCAAAGGGCAACTTATCCCGTCAAACCGGGTCTAATTTCTATGTGCTTCTGAAAAGGGAGCCCGTGTGTGCCTGTAACAGACGGGTCTGCAGTCAAGTACCAACGCAACGCCTGGAACACCATCGATCTACGAAAGTATTGGAGCATAATAAAAGAAAAAGACGTGGAACCTTTTAACCCCCAAGAGGTACCAATGCTTTTTGCGCATAAGACTCGTTTATTTTTCTTCGTCCTGGTAGCTTTGGCAGTTATGTCTTGTACTCCATGCCAGGGCCAGGCTGCACTTCTGCTTGAAGAGCCGTACGGATTTTTCGGCACCATCAATCCCACCGGTCACAATGCCATCTATTTCGGCCGCATCTGCGCGGAAACTCCAACCAAACTGCGCCGCTGCGAACCGGGCGAGCTGGGCTCGGTGATTGCGCGCTATCAGGGAATCAACAGCTACGACTGGATTGCCGTTCCGCTCATTCCTTACCTCTACTCGGTCGACACCGAAGTTCAAATTCCCGATCGGGTCAATCGCCAGCAGGTAAATCTAATGCGCCAACGATATTTTGAAACGCACCTGCAGCAGAACCTTGGAGAAGATGTCCTCAGGGGAAATCTTGTGCACGGCGGCTGGACGCAATTGCTCGGCACATCGTACGAGCGCCGTACCTATGTCTTCCGGTTCGATACCACGCCGGAACAAGACGAAGCGGTCATTGAAATGCTGAACGCGCGAGCCAATCAATCGCACTTCAACCTCTTCTACAACAATTGCGCTGATTTTGCGCGACAGATTCTCAATATCTATTTCCCGCGCACCTTTCGGCGCAGCATCTTTCCTGACGCGGGCATGACCACGCCCAAACAGATTACGTATAAGCTCATGCGGTATGCGCGTAAACACCCGGACGCGCACCTGCAGGTCTACGAAATTTCGCAGATTCCTGGCTATCGACGCCTAAGCCACGCCAACAAGAGCATCGCCGAATCGCTGACAACAACCGCTTATGCCGTCCCCATTTTTCTGTTGAATCCTTACCTCGCCGGCGGCATTTTCGTGGACTACCTGGCGCGAGGCCGCTTTCACATGGTGCTGCGCAATCCTGAGGTGATCAAGCCTGACGAACTTTCTACGTTGACAGACCGTACCGTGCCCAACGAGAATCCGGCCAGCGCTAAGATGCAGACCCCCGGCGCCGCTGGAGGCGACCCGCCTCAAATTCCCACGTTGAATACAGCAAATCCCGGTCTGGAAGGAATAAGGATTACGAATGAGTGAGTCAGCACCGCAAAACCTGAAGAACCACGGCCGCCTCGATCCCCTCTTTCACATCGTCACTTTCTTCACCCTCATCGCCAACCTGGTGGTCGTCATTGTGTATACAGTGCACCACGTCAGCTATTACTCCGGATGGCTGGTGTTCATGTCTGTTATGGTGTTCGTTCCTTACTTCAAGCTGCGCCTCTATCCGCTCAAAGTGCAGGATCGTGTTATCCGGCTTGAAGAACGCATCCGCCTGCAGGCATTGGCTCCTTCAGAGTGGCACACCCAGATATACAGGCTCAGTGAAGACCAGCTCGTCGGTCTGCGCTTTGCCGGCGACGACGAAGTGGTAGAGCTGGCCAAGCAGGCTCTTGAACACAACCTCACGCGCAAGCAGATCAAAGAGCGCATCAAGAATTGGCGCGCCGACAACTGGCGGGTATGAGAGAACAGCTATCAGCCTTCAGCTGTTAGTCTGCACCTTCCGACTTTCAGCTGGAAGCTGACAGCTGAAGGCTGATAGCTTGTCTTCTACTTCTTCTCCGCCTCGTCAATCCCCTCCGCTTCGTCGATCCCCTCCGCATCCAGCGCGTGCTCATGCTTGTACTGCTCGACCGGCATTTTGCCATCCCACCATGCCCAGTTCATTGGATACACATCCGGATCGAGAAACACCTGGTAGAAGTGCCAAACCAGAATTGCCAGTGTAGCCAGAATCGCTTCGTAAAAGTGCACGGCAGTCGCAATATCCACCCACCAGCGTGCAAGCGTGTTGCCTACCCACACCTTGGCCCACAGCATTACGCCCGTCACGCCCATCAGCGCCGTGCCCCAGACCAGCGCCCAATACTCGGCCTTCTCTGCGTAATTAAAGCGGCCAAATTTGGGCTTCTCGCTGCGCAGGCCCAGGTAGTACAGCATCGTGTAGCATGCGTCAAAGCCGTCCTTCGGCTTTGGCAACAGGTCGCGGAACAGCCGTCTTCCTTCGCGCGCTGCCGCCAGGTAAAACACGTGGTAAACTCCAGCGCTCATCAGTACAACGCCCGCCACGCGATGAATAATACCGCGCCAGCGCTCGCCCATGCCAAACACATGTGCAAACCACGTGTCTGGAAACTTCAGTGCGAATCCGGTGATCACAAGAACGATGAAGCTTGTCAGCAAAATCAAATGCTGCCAGCGCTGATTTGTCGTCATGCGCACCATGAACGGATTCAGCATGCGCCTGCGCTCAACTGCTTTTCTGCGCCAGATGATCGCGTTGTGCGCGAACATGGCTCCGATCACCAGCAGGATGAGGGAAATGTAAATGATGCGCACCCAGCGCACCGCGATCGAGCCGATGTCGTTGGGATGAACCCCGTCACCCTGGTGCACCTTGGTCTGCGTAAATTTTTGCGTCACGCCCTGGTGGCACTTGCCGCAAGTGGCGCCCAGATTGTCGTGGTTGATCGTCGAATGCGGATCGCTGGATGGCAGAATGTTATGCACGCCATGGCAGCTTGAACAGTTGGCCACTACCAGAGATCCGCCTTCCGCAGCCAACCCGTGATAGCTGTCAAAGTAACTGGTTACGCGCCCGCCCGGAATGCCAAACTCCTGCGACAGCCGCACACCCTCATGACAGCGCGCGCATATATCACGCGAAACATTTTTATCGGCCGCGGGCGAGTTCGGATCGGAACGCGCCTTGATCGAGTGAATTCCGTGGCAGTCCGTGCACGCCGGGGCCATCTGGTTGCCATGCGCCAGCGCGGTCCCGTGAATGCTCTGCATAAACGTGTTGTTAACGTCCGTATGGCATTTGCCGCAGGTGGCCGGCACATTGAATTTATAAATAGGCGACTTTGCATCGTTGGCCGCCAGAATTGTATGTGCCCCATGGCAGTCAGTACACACCGCGGCCTTTTGCGAACCCTTCTCAGTCGCCCGCCCGTGAACACTTTCCTGGTAGCTGATAAACGGCTGTGCAGTTTGTCCGCGCGACTCCATCAGGAATCGTTGGCCGTGGCACCTGCCGCATGTATACGGCACGTTCTCATGACTCACAGGTGACTTGGGGTCGCTGGCAGCCAGCACCTCGTGTGCTCCGCCGTGACAGTCCTGACATCCTGCGGCAGGCGATCCGATTTTGCGAGCGATTCCATGCGCACTGTGCGCGTAGGCATCCTGCGCATCCGCGTGGCAATCGGCACAACGCACCTTGGCCGGCGACGACTCATGCGCAAGGCTCTTCACATCCTTGTGGCAGTCAACGCAGCTAAACATGCCGCCATGGACTGAGTGCTTCAGCTTGTTCTCGTCAACAAACAGGCTGACTTGCTTTCCATTCACATCTTTAGTCAGCGTGTTGTCGGAGTGGCAAGCAAGGCAATCCGCGTCTTTAAGCTTTTGCCCCCAACCGCTTGCGGATGTCCAAACCAGAAGCAACAAAACAAGCGTATAGATGGATCTTTCTCTATTTTCTTTCACGCATACGAGAAGAGTCTTCGGCGCAAATTATCTCAGTGACTCGGGTCACAGGCGCAAAAGAAAGCCCGGGCCGCCGCATTCCAAATTGGAATGCGACGCACCGGGCAGGACGAACTATAGCAGTATGACGTTCTTTATTTTTTATCTCCTTACGGAGGTCGCAAATTCTTCTATATATCAATGCTAAAACATCTGAGTTCAGCTGAAATATGCTGTCAACGTCAGCACAAGTAATGTCAATCCGATCAAAATTGCAATGGTTCCTACCACGCGCGAAAAGTTCACCAGCCAGGTCTGTGGAGCTTCGCCCAGCCTTGCTTCAAGCTTGCCTTCTTTAACCAGGCGTTCGTACTCCATCGGCCGCTTGTGCCTGAATTCTTCTTCGCTTTCAACACCCGTAAACACCACCATATCCATCGGGAAACTGTCCGGTCGCAGGTGTGTGTTTACAAAATGAATCGAGAAAATGAACAGAATCGCCAGCAAGCCTTCTTCGCTGTGGATCACCAGCACTGCGTTCAGCGCCCATCCTGGCAGAAAGTGCGCAAAGAATGGCGCGAACCACATTGCGTAGCCTGAGAAGCCGATGACGATCATGCCCCAGAACACCGCCCAGTAGTCGAACTTTTCCCAGTAGGCGTAGCGATCAAACTGCGGCCGCTTGCCCAATCCCACAAACCACCGAAGGTGCGCTACCAGGTCTTTCACATCCTTCCAGTTCGCAACCATCGAGTTCGGGCCCCAGAAGATTCCCTTCTGGCGATGCATGATTCCGCGTTGAAAAATCTCCTTCACATGTAGAAGAAAAGCGATCGACAGCACCACGGCAAAGACTTTGTGGAAGAACAGAATCGCACCAAATCCGCCCACGCCTTTTGCCAGTCCCCGTGCCCATATGCTGTCACTGAAGCGCAACGGCAATCCTGTGCCGGCCAAGCCAAGAAACGAAGTGAAGAGGACCGCGTGCATGTAACGCTGTTCACGCGTAAAGCGCGTGAAGAATCTACCCGAGCCCTTCGCTTGCCGTGCTGCCGCCTCTTGTTCCAAATCAAGCATCTTTGCCTCCCCCTTGCGACTTCTCCTTGATCTGGTTGTAGCGCGCGCGGATCAACCAAAGAATCGTGTGAATGATGAAGAAAGTAAGCGTGCCGGCAAGCAGCAGGTTCATAAACAGCCGCACAAAATAAATTTCAGGATTCAGCTTTCGGTCGCGGGCATTGGCGTGTGGCTGATATTGCACAAAACTGACGTTCGCCCCCTTGTGGCAGGCGCCGCAGGTCGCAACCAGATTTGCTTTGTTGATCGGCGAATGTGGATCGGATGCGGGCAGAATCTTGTGGGCGCCGTGGCAATCCCAGCACCGCGCCGTCTCAACATAGCCGCCCAGCAATCCCAGCTGCGAGTGGAACGTGTCGTGATAAGTGGAGAGCTTGTCAGTGTGGCACGATCCGCAGATCGGCGTCGATTGCATGCGGAATGCCGCTTCAGTCGGCTGCAGAATTTCATGCGCCGTGTGGCAATCAGTGCAGACCGGCGCTTTCTTGTCGCCTTTGGCTACTCCGTTGCCATGCGCCCCGCTCATGTAATCGTCGTTGATCTTGGCGTGGCATTGTCCGCAGGTATTAGGAATGTTGGTCTTGAACGTCGGACTCTTCGGATCTTTGTGGCTGAGAATATTGTGCGAGCCGTGGCAGCTCTGGCAATTGGCTGCCACTAGCAGGCCTTCTTTACTCAAAGCAAAGCCGTGAATTGAATCGATGTACTTGGGATAGACGCTCGCTAGCCCATGCTTCTTCGCCATTCCCTCATTGCTGTGGCACTGTCCGCAGGTGTTGGGAACATTCAGCGGGTAAACCGCGGAACGCGAGTCTGTCTTGGGAAAAATTTTATGGGCGCTGCCGTGACAGCTCGTGCACGGATGATCCTTGGAATCGCCGTGAACGCTACCTGCAAGAGCCGAAGCCTGGTCAGCATGGCAGTTCTTGCACTCGACCTTTGCCACCTGCTCGGGGTGTGGATACTCCTTTATATTTGCGTGACAGTCATTGCACTTCAGGCTGCCATGAATGCTCTCGCCGAACACCTTGCCGTCGACTGCAATGCTGTGGCCGTTCGTATCGGTCATGCTCGCATCACCGTGGCATGCAAGGCATTCCGATTGCGCTCGAAGCCTGGCCGGACCGCACAACAGCAGTGCAAAAACTCCAAGAACAAAGATGGCAATGCGCATCGGCTTTTGCGCTACATTCCGGGCTGGCTCGCCTGCCCTCTGGATACTGATAACCGTCGCGGCTTCCGCCATCCTGCCGTCTTCCTTCCCCTGGAACCAGAGAGATGCCCCTGATGCCCGGCCCTGATTTTCCGACTCCGGAGAGACCATGCTGTTGCTGGGTTCGTACCTTGAGAACACGCTTCTGTGAGGTTTCACGCAGTGATAGGAATCACAAAGCCGAAAGGCGCCGATCACGAAGCCGCTTTTCCGGTAAGGAAGGACTGAACTCACTGCAGGCCCTGAATCATGGCCTGGTAAGTGTTTACGGTCTGCATTCCGCTCGCAGATTCACCGCCCAACCGGTCGCTTTACCTCGTGCATTTGAGGGTTCTGGGGCTTCTATTGGAACAAAGTGCTCGTGATGCGGGTCACATGCCGAGCCATGTCCAACAAGCCACAATTGAACCGCTGCTTGAGGACACTTCTATGGCCACAGTTGTGGTTTCTGAAAACAAGACCATGCTCACATTGCCAGGTGACGCGGTGCGCCAGATCCAGTGGCGTTTCGCCGATCGCTTCGACATCCAGATGCTCGTCCAGTCAGCACGAACGGTTGCCCGTGGGACAGTTGCCCGCATGGTCGCAGCCGGGGAACGCAACACTCATGAGTGGACCACCGCCAAGAACGAAATGCTTGAAGCGTTCGACCGCTCCGGCATCACCGCGGCATTCATGGAACCGGAAGAAGGCGGTTTCATCGTCGGCCCCAAAAATCTCGCTCTCTCCCTGGCCGCATTCGAACTGGCATGGGTTGATGGTGGCGCCGCTACCGCAAGCCTGGCCAGTTTCCTCGCCCTCGCACCCATCCACGAGCGCGGCACAAAAGAGCAGGTTGCCCGATACAAGAGTCTGGCAGCGCCACCGCAGCCCGGCGAGGACCGCACGCCCTGGCGCGGCGCATTCGCACTGACTGAGCCCATCCCCTACGTTGGCGTCGATACCGGAATGCTGAGCGGTCGGATGAGTATTGCCGAATGGACACCCGGCGAAGAGCCCGTGCTGCAAGTGGACAAGCGCGGACGCTTCATTACCGGCATTGCCTATGCCAACTTCGTTACCGCGGCAGTTATGTCAGAAGATCCGCGCATCAAGGGCAGTTGCATCATCATTCTTGAAGAAGGCGACCCCGGCAACTACGATCGCGGAACGCCAACCAAGAAGCTCGTCCACCAGCTCTCCTCAACCGGCGATCCTAACTTCAATCTCAAAGTTCCGGCCAGCCGCATCGTCGGCGGATACACGGTGAAAGACGGCGTCATCGTTCCCAACTACAACCATGGCGAAGTCATTGATGCGGTCTTTCGCAGGACACGCGTGCCTGTCGGCCTGATGACCGCAGCCAAGCTGCTCTCTGCCGTCGAACCTGTCATTCGTTATCAACGCCAGCGTTTTCGCGGTGCTGAAGGCTCCAGGCCCGGCTCCATCCGCTACGAACAAGGCATTCAGCAGCGCGAAGATGCACTGCACCGCCTGGTCGATGTGTGGGCCACGGGCGAGGCAGCGGCTTCACTCGGCTTTGCCGCCGCGCGCCTCTTTGACGCGCTCGATCCGCTCGAAAAGAACAAGACCGCTATCCTCAAGGTGCAAAGCATTCAGGGTGGCCGCGCCGAAATGAAGGCCCTGAGAGAAAGCGAGCAGCGCGCCATCCTGCTGCTCTCCCTCAAGACCGACGATCCGCGCCGCGAAGAACTTGAAGCAGATCCGCTGGTGCAGTTCGTACTCATGGACGCAGAGGCCAACGTGCTCTGTCCCGCAACCAAACTTTGGAATACGGGGCATGGAGCTAATGTCATGCGCGAAGCTGTCAGTCTCATGGGCGGCTACGGCATCACAGAAGACTGCCCAGGATTCCTGGCCAATAAGTGGATGGATGCGCAACTTGAGGCCACCTATGAAGGCCCAGAGGCAGTGCAACGCCGCCAGCTCACCGTCACTATGACGTCTGAGCTGTTCCTTGCGGAGTTCCGCATGTGGACACGCGAAATGCGCCGCATTGCTTCTGAACATCCTGGTACCGGGGCATGCACACTGGCATCAGCCATGAACCTGTGGCTGTGGACCATCAATCACCTGCAGAAAGCTACCGACCCCGACGGCAACAAGCTTTATCACGGCCAGCGACAGGGTGTGACATTTGCGCTCGCCGACGCGCTCTGCTGGCTGCTCGCTTCGCGTGCGCAGATCATCGACGTGCTGGAACTTGAAGCGCGCGGCGCAACCGATGCTGTCGCCTCGGAAGGTCTTGAAGGCACCGTGCAGTTCTTCAGTGACCTGTGCCATGCGCAAGCAGCGCAGGCGGCCGGCGAAGTGTCACGCATCTGCGCGGAACTGGTCTTCGGTTACAACTGCCATCCCTCATGGAGCGAAGAAGAACACCGCAGCTGCTTCCTCGCCAGCGAACTCGATGCGTACGAAGAGACCATGCCCGGCATCTCGGCCATGGCCATTGATGTCATCGCAACAGATGGCAGTCATCCACTTAAAGCCGGTCCTTGCGCGGGTTGCGCCGGCTCGTCTGAGTTCCTTCGTCTGCAGAGCAAGCTCACCACTTGCCTGAGCGGGGCGCGCCTTGCCAAAGACCGCGCAGCCGATACCGTCAGCAAGGTCATGATTCCTGAAGCGCTGGACTACCCTGCATGAGCTCGGAGTACGACAACTCGACCGCTCCCTGTGCTGAAACGTCGCCGTTGACCGAAGGCGAGCGCCAGTCGATGGAAGTCGACATCGCGTGCATCGGATTCGGCCCCGCGACCGGCGGATTTCTGACCACGCTCACGCAGGCATGGAATGAAAACCCCGGCGATCCCGCATTTGAAAGCACAGTCGCTCCCGGCATGCCTTTGCAGGTGCTGTGTTACGAGCGTGCCGACGATCTTGCAGCCGGCGTCAGCGGTGTTGTTACGCAGGCACGCGGCATCAATGCCAGCTTTCCCGCTCTGAACCCCAGTGAAATTCCAATGGCCGCAAGCGTGACGAGCGAGCGCGTCCTCTACCTGCTCGATCCCATCGGAGCAAGTCGACGCTCCGGGCTCCTGCGTTTCGGCGATACTCTTCTTCGTTTGTGCAATCGCCTGCTGCTCAAAGAGCATGCATTCGAATTGCCGTACATCCCCGCATTCCTGAACAAACATGGCGGCCTCGTTCTCTCCATCGGCCAGTTCAATCAATGGGTAGCGTCTCAACTGATGGCCAGCGGACTGGTGCAGATCTGGCCCGGAACGCCCGTCAGCGCGCCACTCCGCGAAGGCGAGGCGGTCACCGGACTGCGGCTCGCGGACCAGGGCGTGGACAAATTTGGCTGTCCAGCCGATGGCTACATGCCCGGCATGGATGTGCGCGCCAAGCTGACTGTTGTTGGCGATGGCCCCATGGGACAGGTTGGCCGCGCGCTCAATCAAGACAAGGTCAAAGCCCAAGACTGGGCGCTGGGCATGAAGTTCGTTATCGAGTTGCCTGAAGGAGATGACGCCCAGGCACTGGCACCCGGAACGGTCTGGCACACCTTCGGCTACCCCGAGCCTGAAATCTTCGGCTTCATGTACGTGCATCCTGATCGGCTTGTTTCCGTCGGCATCTTTGTGCCGTCGTGGATGAGCGATCCGTCGCGCACTGTCTATCGCTATCTGCAGCACTATATCCAACACCCCGCGTTGTGGCGCGTACTCAAGAATGGAACGCTGCGCTCGTGGGGAGCAAAATCGCTTGAAGAGTCAGGACGCCGCGCCGAGCCCGCTCTTACCGGCGATGGTTTTGCGCGCATCGGCGAGGGCTCCGGCTCAACAAACATGCTCACCGGCTCCGGCGTTGATGAGGCATGGACCACAGGCACACAACTTGGCGAGGCGGTGCTGGAACTGCTGCGCGCAGGCAAGCCTTTCACTCAAGAGAATCTTGCTGCGACTTACGAAACGCGACGCCGGGCAAGCTGGGTGGAAAGTGGATCGCGTGCGGCTGAAAACGCACGCAACGGGTTCCACAATGGTGTGGTTAAAGGCATACTCGGAATGGCAATTTCCGGGTACACGCGTGGCCGTGTATTTGTGAAATCGAACCCGGTCTCCGCAGGCCGCCAGATTCGTCCTTTCACCGCCGACTCGCCTGAGAGCCGGCAGTTAAACAAGGCAGCAGAGAGCTCTCGCGCGGAGGGCCGCACGCTGCATGATGCACTGCTGACCGTGCGCGGCTGGCCTGAGATCGACTTTGACGGTCGCCTGCTGATCACGCAGCAGGACGCGCTGCTCATCGGAGGCAAGGTGCAGGCCATGCCGGGCTTTGCCGACCACGTTAAGTTCCGCAACCTGCAACTCTGCGCAGCATGCAACGAGAAGACCTGTGTCGCGATGTGTTCAGGACAGGCAATTACGGAAGGCGGCGACGGCCTGCCCTCTTTTGAGCGTGAGAAATGTGTGCACTGCGGCGGATGCTTATGGAACTGCGCGGGAGAGAATGTTGAGTTTGGTGCTGGGGCGGGCGGACTACATTCCGCTGAAAACTAAAATCGTTGTTTAAGAGTTAGCTCGATTCCAAGGAAGACAATAATGCCATCACAACTCCACATCGTCGTTTGCGCTGGGATCGTACCTGACCCTCTGCAGACGCTTGAGCCGATCACGACTCCGTCCGGTCCTGGACTGAAAAATGAAATGGTTTTGCCGGCGGTGCTCGATCCGTGGGCGGCTTGCGCGCTTTATGAGGCGGCTCATCTCGCCGCCAAGAATCCAGGGAGCAAGCTATGGCTCGTCTCGCTCGGTCCGAAAGCGAAGCTGCAGCAGGTCATGATGACTGTCGCACAGAAGGTTGCGTTCGAACTGGTTCCGATTGATGGCCCCATCGGCGGATTTCCCGATGCGCATGCAACGGCGGCGGCGATTGCTTCTACCATTGAAGCCATTCCGGGCGTTGATCGCAGCAAGCTTTTAATCTTTGGTGGATGGGAATCGGCTACGCGCGGCGCTTGTGTCACGCTGCAGATTGTTGGCGAGCGACTCGGCATTACCGAACAGTTTCAGGGTGTAGACCAGATCGATATGCGCGACGATGGGTCGTTTGAAGTGCTGGAGCGCATTGAAGGAGGCCGCCACCAGGTTTCCGTTTGCAGCAGCGCGCCGGCCGTGCTTGGTTGGGCTACGGGCAATCTCGCCGAGCCGCGCAACAATCCGCAGATCGGCATGGCCAACATGCGCAGCATGATGCCTGCGCTGCAAAAAGCCAAAGCCGCAACGCTCGACACAAACGGACTTAGTTACGTTTCCGTCAGCCTGCCCAAGCAGCAGCGCACCACGCGCGTAGTCAAGGACATGACGCCCGACCAGATTGCCGCCGAACTCGTTGAGTGGATTGGAGCCGAATAATGGAAAAAATTCTAGTCCTTACTCACCTAGACGAAACTGGCTCCGCACTTTCGCGCGCTTCGTTGGAAGCTGTGACCGCCGGGCTTGAGCTTGCTACCCGTCTCGGCGCGCCGCTTGGCATTGGCTTTGTTGGCAGTGACGCTGCAATTGCAAACTCGCTTGCAGCAACAGGCGCACGTCTGCTCGCTGTCTCAGGCGAAGCCTTTGCACAGCCGCGCTACGCCACTGATGCCGCGGCATGCGAGGCGCTTTGCCGCGCGGCCGACGCGACGATCGTTCTTGTCCCTGCCGGCGCGCGCTTCTCTCGTGTGGCTGCCGGTGTTGCTTATCGATTGGGTGGCGTCGTCGACACGCACATCACCGCTCTTGGAGGAACGGAAAAGCTCGAAGCGACGCGCTGGTTCTATCGCCAGCGCGTTGAGGCAGTCATCAGCCGCAGCGCGCGACCGTGGGTGATTGTTCTTGATGCGGGAACGCACGCGGCGTATGTGGGTGCACCCGGCAATGCAAACGTGGAGCAAGTGGCCGTCGAATTGCCAGCTACGCGCACAACCGTCAGCGGGATTCGCGCACCCAAGCAGGACGAGCAAACCATTCGTCCCGACGCGCGCATGCTATTCGTCGCGGGTGCGGGATGGACCAAGAAACAGCCCGACGGACAAATCCACGTGGACGATGCGGCCAAACTCATCCTCGGTTTCCTACGGGCAACAAATGCATCGTTAGGCAGCAGCAAATCGCTTGTCGACCAGGGCGGCGAAGGGCAGTCCGTTCTTCCCTTTCTGACACACATGAACCAGATCGGCCAAACCGGAGCAACGCCGCGTCACGCCAAGGGACTCTCAACTTGTTGCCACGGCGAAGAGCCGCACGTGGTGGGCTGGCGATTCATCGGCGAGCGCCGCGCCATCTCCCTAGACCCTAACTGCGGATGGACACGCGGGAAGGCTGATGTCGTCTACGTCGCCGACGCGTTCGCAGTGATTGCCAAGCTGAACGAGATGCTTAGCACAAAGGGCTGAGTGCGGCGCGGTGGACCTTAGGCATTGTTGTCCCATGTCCGGAGATCCGGACATGGGGCACCGAGCCGAAGTGGCGCATGTAGCGGGTGCGTTCGTGAAATACTCGAATAGAGTTGAGCCGACAGGCCAATTTGCGATACGTTTGTATCCCTAAATGACATTCCCAAACAACCAGGCAATGCGGAATTTCCAAAGCGCTTTTTTTGCGCGCTTTCGAAATTGTGCAGCACACCTCGCTGTGAAGCCAGAGCGTGCCGATGCAGTCTTCGTTTTTGCTTTGTTCGCCGCAGGCTTTCTCATCCGGCTCTGGGGAATGTCAAAGAACCATTCCTGGGATGAGATGGTCTATCTCCAGAATGCGAAGGTGATCTGCTGCGGGAAAATCAACTATTCCGAGTTGGACTTTCGCCCACCGCTGCTTTCGCTGATCTTTGCCGGCGTGTTTCTTGTATGGCAACATGTTTTTGCAGCCAGCATTGTGACTGCTTGCATGAATGCCTTAGGCCCGATATTTCTGTTTTTTGCCGGGCGCTCGTCAGTTGGCCGACTACCGGCCACCCTTGCAAGCTTGTTGCTGGCGTTCTCGCCGTTCTTTGTCGGTGTGTTTCCTCAGGGCTTCGTCAGCGATGACACGGGCAATAGTCTGCTTACAGACTCGCCGGCTCTGACCCTGGTTTTGCTTAGCTTGTGGTTACTGCTTCGAGCGCTCGAACGGCCGACGGTATACCGATTATCCGGGGCTGGGTTTGTTTTGGCGCTTTGCATCCTGATGCGATTCGGATCGATTCCCAGCGTTGGTATACTTTTGCTCTTGCCTCTAATGGCCGGGAACCGCTGGAAAGCGATTATCGTGTGCGTGTTTGGCATGGCGACAGGAATCGGACCTTATCTTTTCTGGTCAAAGTTGAGGTATGGCGAGCTCCTGTTCACTTTGCGAGCTGGCTGGGCGAACGTTGAAGGACCCACAGAGCCGTTCACATTCTTTCTGCGCAACGCGCCGACAATATTTACGCCTGTCGTCGTGATCGGACTAATGCTGTTTCTCATCTATCAGCTTTCACACCTTGGAAGAGCAATCCATAGCGTTCACGATGCGCGAACCCATGCCGCTTCAACCTTGAATCAGCGATTTTTCGACGCATATCTTTGGCTCTGGCTCCTCGCGGGGCTTGTGTTCTTCAGCTTGATGCCGCATAAAGAGCCACGGTATATTCTTCCTCTAGCTCCGCCTGTTTTGCTGCTCGCAAGCTCGGGACTTTGCCTCTTCACCCAACTGCCCAACAAGAGTCAACGGGTAGCAGGAGCGGTTTTGCTTGGCACTGTCCTTCTGATAACGTTTCTTCCTCTGCGAGAGCGGATCAGCAAGCGTTTTGTGAATACGGCGAGCACAGATCAGGAACTCGCTTCCCGCTTTCTGGAATCCAGTGTTCCTGCCGACACAACACTTTATATGAGCTTCAATTATCCTGCGTTCGCTTACTATACAAACTTTCGCATTCATGAGCTTTCCAGTGTTGGTCCTGCCCTCTACCGTGACATGTCAAAGATTCCGCCCGGAGAGATTCTGGTTGTTTACCGTGAGGCGGAGGACGCGTCGCAATCAGATATTGCATGGGTTGACGCGAACCGGAAATTTGAACGCCTGCGGGACTATCCGTCTCTCGTAATCTTTCGGAGCGTGGATGCGCCCGAACCGGCCGGACGTTAAGGCACGCACCACCCCACCCTTGAACCGAAAGACGATTCAAGGATGGGCACCCGTGCATTTTGTGCGGGAGCTGAGTGTGAGTCATCCGGAATGTGGGTGAGAACTAAAGTAGAGACCTGCGGCTTAGACCTTCAACTCCGGTGGCATTGACAGCGTGCTCATGATTTTCTCCATGGCCTGGTCATCTTTGGCGATGGTTTCCAGCAGAGCGGCTTTGAGCGCTTCTCGCTTGCCGTAGAGGCGAAGCGGCTCAGGCGGATTGTGGAGAAGATCTTTGCCCACGAGCGCGCGCACGACGAACGGCATATACGAGGAGTAGTCGCCCTGCATGCTCACGGTCTGCGTTGTGTAGGTATCCGGGTTCACCTTGCCCCATGACACGGCTTCTGCCGGCTCGCAGGAAGACAGGCTGCCGTCCGTCACAGGCGCGGAGACAATCTGCGCGTCGTAATCGTAGCCGCGGATGTTGTCCAGGAAGAAAATCTGCGAGAGCGCCGGCTCGGGCTGCAACGAATAATTCTTTGGCACACCGCCGCCGAGGATCATTACCGCAATCGACTTTGCTTCAGAGTTGAACAATCCCCAGTAGTGATAGGCGCAAGATTCGAAGACGTCTTCGTGCAAGTCGTAGTCGAATCCATATTTGATTTTGCCAAGCCGCTCGAGTGCCCACAGCTTTACCGAGTTCAAAAACATGCTGCCGTCAGCAGGCGCGCCGATGAAGACAGGCAGCTCCATTTCAGCGCAGGTGCTGAGCAGGCCGGGCGCTACGCCCAGCGCTTTTTCGCGACGGCCAAATTCCTTGCCGAGCAGATAATTGCGTTCTGTCGTCGTCATGCGCTTTTGAAACTCGGGACGCTGCAGAATTTCTGTAGCCACTGCGTCCTGATCGAAGAGAATCTGCTCTTCGAAGCCCGTGTCGGCAACGCGGATTACGCCGTGCTCGCGCAGTTCGGCATCGTCGCCAAATAGCGCGACCTCACGGATGGGACGCTCAGCACTTTTGCGCAGGCAGTCGTGGCCATCGTGGTAACAGATAGCGTCTGTGACAGTGATGTAGGCGGTGTTTGCCGCTTTAATGAACGGAATGAGCCAGGCGCGGTGCTGATCGGATACCGTAATCGGTCCGGCACAGGTGACCACGAGCGGGATACGCTTTTCGATCACCTGCTTCATCGCATCATAAACACGCCGCAGATAGGCGCCGCCAAAAGCCGGAAGAGCAGCTTCGAATACTTCGCTCAGATCGCGGCATTCTGTAACCGGCTTGCCGGTGACCGGCGCACCCATCAGTCCGTTCGCGTTGGAACACTTACTCATTGAGGTAGCCCCCTGAAACAGCTATCTCCAGTATCCAACATCGGACAGGCCCGCGAGCATGCCACTTCCGCCACACCAGCCGGCTCAGTTATTTTTTTGAAATCGTAACAAACGACCCGCGCATTTCTCCGCCGTCGCCGCCGTCATAGGCCGCCTGCCCCATGGCAGGAATTCCAATCTCCCACTTGGGCCCTTCGAGCTCCGGCATCGGTTTAGCCGTGAACAGCTTTTTGCATTGGTGCGCTGTCCAACGTGCCCATCGCTTCGACTTTTTGCGCCGTGCGCTGTCAGTCGAAATGCCGGTACCCGCGTACATCTGCCGGTAGAGTTTGGACAAAAACATGAACGCGATGCGCGCCTTCAGCGTCGGCGTGCAGGCCGATCTTTCCCAGATCGAGCTCCAGTTGTAGAAGCGGTCCCATACCTTTTGCGTGCGCTCCCTGATTTCGTCGGAGCTCATGGTGGGATGAGGAGTAAACATCTTGGGCCGCACTTCGGTGGGAATCAACCAGTAGCGGGTGATGGGCACATCGCCCACCATGGTCGGATGCGTCGACTGCTCTTTTTCCCAGCGGCCGAAATCCACTGTGCCTGGAAACGGCGTCATCATGACGAACTGGGCAAACGTAACGCCCGCTTTCAGCGCCATCGCCACAGTTGCGTCAAACGTTGACGCTCTATCTGTCGGCAATCCGAAAATGAATGAGCCGAGCACATGCACACCATGCGCTTTGAACGTCTGCAGTTGCTTTGCGAGAGCCTCGCCGGAGTAGTTCCAATCCTTGTAAACGGCTTTCAGGCCTTCAGGGGTCACCGCTTCAACGCCGACCAGCGCGCCCTTGATGTTGGCCTTCTTCATGGCATCCAGAAAGGCGCCGTCTTCGCCGGCTTCCATGGTCATCTGCGTGTAGAACACCATGTCCTTCGGCAGCTTGGCCAGCTCTTCCATCAGTTGAAAGCGCTCGTTGCGAATGGCCGTCAGCTCTTCTACTTTTGCGGTGTTTCCCTGCTCGCGGGCCAGGCGCAGATCGGTAAACGTTACCGGATAGAAGTTGTCGTCAGCGAGCGCAATGAAGCGGAACCCGAGGCGCCGCAGTGCAACGATCTCATCCACCACGCTTTGAAACTTCCGCTGCCGCGGCTTCTGTCCGTCGGTACGCCATACGCTGCAAAACGAGCAGTGCTTGGGGCAGCCGCGAATGGTCTGCACTGAGGCCCACATGTATTTCTCGGGATTCATCAGGTCCCAGCGCGCCGCGAGGAACTCGCCGCCTTCAATCCGTCCGCCTTCGTAGATTCTCTCGGGCTTGCCGGCCAGGCAATCTGTAACCGCCTTGCCCCAGGCCACGTCGCCGTCGCCGGTGACTACCGCGTGGGCTTCTCCGCGCTCAAACGCCTCCTCAGGAAAGAGCGTGGCGTGAATGCCGCCATAGACAACCCAGGCGCCGCGCTCGCGAGCCATCCGGCCCACTGCATATCCACGCAGGGCGTTGCCGGTGTGCACGCTGATGCCGACGATGTCTCCGGCCTGAATGCTCTCCGGCACAATCTGCTCAAGAGATTCGTCAATAAGGATCGGGTCGCCGGCCACGCGGGGAGTTGCGGCCGCCAGAACAAACAGCCACCTCGGAGTAATTACTGCCGTACCAAATGAATTGTCGCTTGGATTGACAAGGTGAACGCTCAACGAATCCAACCTTTCCACGTGCAGGTGCAGTTGGCGTCACAGCAATTGCAGGGTTGCCGTAATGCGAGATAAGGAACTGAAGTGGCTCATCAATCTCAACCAAGCCACGCTGAAATTCTACTATGGCAAGCAAACCCTGGAATCGATCGTGCAAACGTTCTTCTACCCGGATAAGCGGATGGGAAGACTCGGCTTGGGAGGTCACGAGTATTCCCGTGAGAAATTATCCCACCGGTCAGTCCTGTCAATCGTACAGGGTTCGAACCGGTTCGACTGATCAAAATTGCCCACATTTTGCAGTTCGGAGACAATTTTCAGCCGAAAAGGAGGTTGACTATCCCTGCCACTTTGATGGCAAAAGGTCGCGATTGGCCGCACTTGTGCTATCTGAGAGCGGAATCGGCACCTGTTCCACGATTTCCAGCCCAAAGCCCTCAAGAGCAGGGATGTGCATGGGGGTGTTCGAGAGCAGCCGGATACGGCGGATTCCGAGGTCGGAGAGTATCTGCCCGCCCAGCCCGATGGCGCGCAAGATGCGGCCGCTTCTGGCTTGGGAGCCTTCGCGAGAGCGCAGTTCCTGGTGAAGAATGATGCGACCGGACTGCTCCTCACGCTCGCCAGCGGGCAAAACCGTTCCGCCTGGCCCGAAAGTCGCGGCCGGAGTGTGGTCGATTTCAAAACCGCGCGACGTATTGTGCAGGTACAAGATCACCCCGCAGCCTTCTTCCGCAATCATGCGCATGGAACTGTCCAGCGTCTCCTGGCAGTGGCAATCGGCTGAGAACACGTCGCCGGCCGTGCAGCGGGTGTGCACGCGGACAAGGACAGGATGGGGACAGGCAGAGCGTGTATCACCAGAGCCATCTGGCAACACCGCGGAGCCTTCCTGGAAAGCGGGGCACCCTGGGCACAGGTCACCGCGCACCAGCGCAATGTGGCTTTCGCCTCCGTTGACTTCGCTCTGGTAGGCGATCATTCGGAACTCGCCATAGCGCGTTTGAATGCGCGTTTCGCCGGCGCGGACAATGTAGCGCTCGTGGCGCAGGCGATAGCGGATCAACTCCGCGACGGTCAGCATCAGCAGCCCATGCTCTTTGCAGAACGGAATCAGGTCAGGGATGCGCGCCATCTCACCGTCGTCGCGCATGATCTCGCAAATCACGCCTGACGGATCGAGCCCAGCCAGCCGCGCCAGGTCAACGGACGCCTCGGTTTGCCCTGCGCGGACCAGTACTCCACCCTTGCGCGCCCGCAGCGGAAACACGTGACCTGGACGGGCGAGGTCAGTGGACGTGGTTCGCGGGTCAATGGCAGTGCGGATGGTGTGCGCCCGGTCCGCCGCCGAGATGCCGGTTGTAACGCCCTCGCGAGCCTCAATGGTCTCAGTAAACGCCGTGCCAAAACGCGAGGAGTTCTGCTGCGTCATGGGAAACAGCCGCAGGTGGTCGGCACGTTCTTCGGTGAGGGTAAGGCAGATAAGGCCGCGCCCATAGCGAGCCATAAAGTTGATGGCTTCAGGCGTAACGTGCTCAGCCGCCAGCGTCAGGTCGCCTTCGTTTTCGCGATCCTCGTCGTCAACCACAACGACCATGCGGCCGGCTTGAATTTCAGCTACGGCGCCGGGGACGTCGGTAAATGGCGGTTCGATGTTGCGCGCTGGACTAGGCATGGTGACCAGTTCTATTTTCGCCTACGGCAGCTACAAACGGCAAAGAGCCACAACCCACGTGTTTGAACGCGCACGTCAATTAGCACCTCTGTAATTTGCCAGCAAGTGGCCCGGGAAGGAGCATCGGTCTACTCCGGCTTTCCCACACTATGTTCGGCATAGGCTTTTTGGAAGAGGGTGAAGGCCTGTTTCTTCTTTCCATCCTCCGAAATCAATCCCTTGCGATTGTAGCCATCCTGCAGTTTGGGAATGTTGCGCGTTGGAGAGCGGAAGTCGGCGAGAATCCACGGCGTGATACCACGAAGTTGGGGAATGTTCTTGAACATGACAAATTGGTGCTGAATAACATACACCTGCTGCTCTTCGGTCCACCGTTCATTCGTAGCTCCGTGATTGCCAAATTTCGCCTCGGCTCCAAATTCGCTCATGATCACCGGCTTCTGCGGGAGAGCCCACTGAATGCTGTCAGCGTCCTCGGGCTTCCCGGTGTACCAACCGATGTACTGGTTCACTCCGATCACGTCAAGTGCATCGGCAAACGGGTCCGGTAACGTGGCGGAGTTCCCCTGGATGTGTGTTGTATTGAGTGCCGAAGTAATCAGACGCGTGCGATCGAGCGTGCGAGCTTCATTCGCTAGGTTAGTCAGGAATGTTGTCCGGGTCGAGTTGTTGGGCGTTTCGTTAGAGACAGACCATAGGATGACAGAAGCCTTGTTGCGATCCCGCCTAATCATCTCGTGGAGCATGGCAACATCTTTAGCGTAGACCTCGGATTTGTCGAATGAAATGTACTGCCAGTTGGGTATCTCAGACCAGATCATGATGCCCTGGCGGTCGGCCTCGCGCTCCATGCGCTCATCGTGGGGGTAGTGCGCCAGGCGAACGAAATTGGCGTTCATTTCCTTCAGGTAGCCGAAGATGGTCGCGACATCCTGGTCAGAGTTGACCCGCCCTCCGCGAACCGGGGCTTCCGCATGCACATTGGCTCCCTGCAGAAAGACTGCCTTTCCGTTAAGCAGGATGCGGGTGCCATCGACGCGAATATCACGGAAACCGATGTCGTCGGTCAGCTTGTCCTCGCCTGCGGCCAAGGTGACCTTGTAGAGCTTTGGCGTACCGGGAGACCAGAGAGTAAGATTCGTTGCTTTCACGTTGAACGGCGCATTGCCTTCGGCATCTGTTTTCACCGTTGCCGTAACACCTGCTTCAGGGATAGCGATGGTCACTGCCGTCCCGGTGGGTGCGTCAAGAACGTGCACGTAGCCGGAGAGTTCGGTGTTACCGGGCAAGAATTCAGGACCGTGTGCCAGATGCACGTCGTAGTCGTCAATGAAGGCCCTCGGCACTGTGACCAGCGAGACATCGCGGGTAAGGCCGCCGTAGTTGAACCAGTCGATTCCTACCGACGGAATTCCATCAGCAAGGCGCGTAGCATCGACCGCAATGACAACAAAGTTGGTGCCTGGATGCAGCAAGGCGGTGACTTCGCAATCGAATGGCGTATAGCCGCCCTCGTGGTCGCAGACACGCTTCTGGTTTACCCACACGTGGGATCGATAGTTTGCCGCGCCGACATGAAGGAAAGTACGAGTACCGGCTTTGGGCAACGCTTCAAAGTCACGCTGATACCAGATGACGCCCTCGTAGTTGAAGAGTTGCGGTACCTGGGTGTTCCAATCGCCCGGAACTTTGAGTGTGGGCGCAGCCGAGAAGTCGTACTCATCGTTGTGACTGCCAACAATGTGCGGATGATCATTCATCGCATATGATTTGTCGTTGACTTCACCGTTGGCGGTGTAGAGTGCGCGGCCGGGAGATTGGTCTACCAGGTAATGCCAGTCGCCATTCAGGGTCGTCTGATCGCGACGGTCGACGCCTACGAGAAGGGTTTGGAGCGGACGCTGCGCGAAACCGGGAAGCACCAGCCACAGGTACATCGATAGCGCAACCACGGTACGTAAGGTTGGGCGCGACACATTCGCACGGCTTGCCGACTGGAACATGATGAGAAACCTCGGCTACCAAGCTAACGCCTGGCAGCCAAGGCGCGCCACTTCGCCTGGCTTTTGTCCTGGCCTCTAGACAGCAAAAGCGCCGCCCGAGGGCGGCGCTTTTGAAATCATATTGAAAAGAAGCGGCCTACAACGTCGATTCGATCTCGAATCCCCAAGCCTCTAGGAGCGCCTCTGGGATGTATTTTGAATTCTTATTCCGCCGCGCCCACTCACGAAGTCTGGTCGACCGGATGTATTGGTCAGGGGGCAGCTTGAACTCCTTAACGATCTGCTCGAAGGAGGTTACAGTGGGCACTACGGGCCCGATGGGCTCCGGCTTGCCCCAGTTTGGATTTCCACGACGCTTTGCCATTGATGTTATGTCCTTAAGTGAGGAGTGAAGTTGTCCGCACATCCTCGGACGTGGATGGGGTATCCAGTCAGTCCCGAGGAATCACTACAATGTTATTTTACGAATATTTTCTTCAAAAATCAATAGGCGAAAGACTTAAATTGTTGAAAAACTGGGGCAGTCTGAAAGACGAGAATTTCCTAAAACCTTATTGATATGAAATACTTACGCCGAATTTTGCCTGAATGTGCCCGGCGGCAGGTTACCAGAGATTCCTGGATTTCCACCAAGGGGCTGGAAGTCGGGTGGTAACCAGTGACAGTATACCTTTATGACAACATTCCAGAAGGCGATCGCAGCCGGTCTGCTGGCGCTGGGGGCGGGCCTCGGGCAGTGCCACGCCGTCGAGATGAAGGTTAGCCGGCAGGCTCTGGAGCGGACGCTGCAGCAGCAGCTTTTTGGGGGGCCGGACGGCCGTTATTACGTCAAAGGCAATCCGCAGTCCGCATGCTTTACTTACGCCGAAGATCCGCAACTGACGTTTGTGCAGGACCGGATTGTGGTCAAGGTCAAGACGCATTCCCGCCTTGGGACGGCACTGAAAGGCGCCTGCATTGGACTCTCGATTTCGGTGCCGGCTGAGGTGTCATTGGCGCCCGAGGCTGAGGGGGAGACGATCGGGTTTCGCGATGCGCGGCTGGACCAGGTGTCGAACCAGAAGCAGCTCAACTTCATCCTCAATCCATTTCTCAGCCGGCAGGTTCCATCGAGCATGAAGGTGAATGCCGCCGAGCTGCTGCGCAAGGCGCTGGAGGGGTCGACCGCAGCATCCGGTTATGCCGTGAAACTCGACCGCCTGAAGATTCACTCCATACAAGTGGCCGGCGACTGGCTGATAGTGGACGTCGATGGGGACCTGAGCGTACAGTAACTTCGACTTCATTCAGCAAGTTGAATTCACACTTAAGCGGGAGCAGAACCATGATTACTCGTCGGGATTATTTGAAGCAGGCTTCATTGGCAGCCGGTTGCCTTGCAGTATCGGGCGTGCGTGCATTTGCAGCAGAGCAGGAACAGCAAATCAGCGGCAAAGGATCGCTGAAGGAGCACGGGCACAAGCGCGGCATTATGGCGGGTTGCGCAGTAGGCGCGCGCCAGTTGCACGATGAAGCTTTCCAGCGCCTGATCGCAGAGCAGTACAACCTGGTTGTGTCAGAGAACTCAATGAAGTTTGGGCCGCTCTCGCCCAAACCAGGCGAGTACAACTGGACCGACGCCGACGCGCTGGTGGATTTTGCCGAGAAACACAAGATGAAAGTGCGCGGGCACAACTTTGTGTGGCACGCGCAGCTGCCCATCTGGTTCAAAGGCACGGCGACCAAGGACAACGCAAAAAAAATAATGGTAGACCACATCAACACCGTTGCCGGTCGTTACAAGGGCAAGATCCAGGCGTGGGATGTGGTCAACGAGGCCATCGAAGTAAAAGACGGCATGCCCGACGGATTGCGCAAGAGCCCCTGGTATGAGCTGATCGGGCCGGAGTATCTCGATATTGCGTATCGCACCGCGCGCCACGCCGATCCCAAGGCCAAGCTCACCTACAACGATTACAGCATTGAAGACGACAGCGAAGATAATGCCAAAAAGCGTGCTGCTACGCTGGCTCTGCTCAAGCGATTCAAGAGCAATGGAACGCCGATCGACGCGCTTGGAATCCAGTCGCATATTCACGCCGGTACGGGAGAGACCTACGGCAAGGGAATGCGCGAGCTCATCTCCGGAGCACAGGCGCTTGGCCTTGAGGTTTACCTCACCGAATTTGATGTGAACGACGATGGCGTTGCAGACGACGACTTTGCCGCGCGCGATCGCGCCGTGGCCGCCGTGTACACGGACTACCTGAACATCGCGCTCGAGAGCAAAGCTGTGAAGGCTGTGCTTACCTGGGGCGTGTCTGACAAGGACACCTGGCTGAATGGTATGCGCGAGCATCGCGAAAAGCGCGCCAACCGCCGGCAGAGGCCGCTGCCGTTCGATAACGATCTCAAACCGACGGCGCCGTTCTTTGCGATTCGCGACGCCTTTGATAAAGCGCCGCATCGGTAGAGATGTTTGGTAAGGGCAGGGATAATTCCCTGCCCCTACTCATTTTCGCTACGGCTATTCAACGCTCCAGGCGTCGAATTTGCCCGAGCGAACGGCAGCGGCCATCGCTTCAATCTCCGCGCCGAGCGTGCGATCCGCTTCAAGCCGTGGCACTACTTCACGAACCGCCGCACAGGCTCGCCCGATCTCGCGGCTCGGCTTGAGCGGCTGCCTGAACTCGACTCCCTGCACAGCGCACATCAGCTCGATGCCCACGATGCGCTCGGCATTCTCCACGATCTGCCGCAGCTTGAGGGCGCCGGTCATCCCCATGGAAACGTGGTCCTCCTTGCCGCCGCTGGTGGGAATGCTTCCCGTCGAAGACGGATGCGACAGCACTTGGCACTCATTGATGAGCGAGGCGGCAACTATCTGCGCAATCATGAATCCCGAAGAAAGCCCCGCATGCGGTGACAGAAACGCCGGCAGGTGCTCATTGATGTCGGGATTGAGGAGCCGGTCAATGCGCCGCTCCACCATGCCTGCCAAATCGGTCAGAGCGATTGCCGCGTAATCAAATGCATAGGCCAGCGGCGCACCATGAAAATTCCCTCCCGATAACACTCCGTGTTCCGGCGTTTTGGTTTGCTTCAGTGGGAAAACCAGGGGATTATCGGTAGCCGAACCGGACTCCGTTTCCAGAATGCCAGTGACGTGTTCGAGCACATCGCGCACCGCTCCATGCACCTGCGGCATGCAGCGCAGGCAATAGGCGTCTTGCACGCGCGCGTCGTGGGTGCGATGCGCCTCGCGAATCTCTGACTCTTCCATAAGCCAGACGAGGTGGCGCGCCGCCGCGATCTGGCCGGCGTGCGGCCGCACAGCGTGAATGCGCTCGTCAAAAGCTGCCGGAGTGCCCATCAGCGCTTCCAGTGATATGGCTCCGGCCAGGTCGGCCAGCCGCACCAGTCGCCGCGCGCGCGACACGGCCAGTGCGCCAACGGCCGTCATTGCCTGCGTTCCGTTCAGCAGCGCCAGACCCTCCTTGGCGGCAAGCGCTAGCGGCTGCAGGCCGGCGAGCCTGAGCGCGTCACCACCAGGTATGCGCTGGCCATGGTAAAAGGCTTCGCCTTCACCGATGACGACCAAAGCCAGATGCGCCAGCGGAGCAAGATCGCCGCTTGCGCCCACGCTTCCCTTCTCAGGAATCACGGGACTCACATCGGCATTGAGCATGGCCACCAGAAGCTCCGGCACAGCCGCGCGGCAACCGCTGGCGCCCTTGGCGAGCACGTTGGCGCGCAGCAGCAGCATGGTCCGCGCTTCCGCAATCGAAAGTGGCGCGCCGACACCGCCGGAGTGGCTGCGGACGAGGTTGGTCTGCAACTGTGCCAACTGCTCATCGGGGACACGCACATCGGAGAGGCGGCCAAAGCCGGTATTGACGCCGTATACCGTTTCACCTGTCGCCAGAATTTGCTCAATGTAGTCGCGGCTAGCATTCACGCGCACGCGCGCCGCGGCAGAAAGCTCGACCGCAAGGCCGCTGCATGCGACAGCTTCAATCTCAGCCAGCGTGAGCGGCTGTCCATTCAGAATCAGAGAATTCATCGCCACAATTCTAGTCTTATGCCGCGGCCGGAATCGGCGACGAGCGTCACGTAATTCAGGCGAGCGGTGCGCCGCTGTGGTTACAATCGACGTGGAGGTTCCCCGCGCACTATGAATGTGACTCGTAGAGAATTTGGCCGTTTGACGGCCCTTGGCGTCGCTGCGCAATTCGCGCCTGCTTTGAATGCTCAATCCGGCAAAAAGATTGGCTATGCCGTCATCGGACTCGGCCGCATTGCCGACCACTTTATGCGCGGCGCGCTCTTGACTGGGAACTCCGCCATTACCGGGCTGGTCAGCGGACATCGCGACAAGGCCGACAAGATTGCCGCGCAATATAACGTGCCGCAAGGTTCGATTTACAGCTATGAGAACTTCGACGAGATCGCGAAGAATCCTGCCATCGATGCCGTGTATGTGGCATTGCCCAACTCCATGCATGCCGAATACACCATTCGCGCGGCGAAGGCCGGCAAGCACGTGTTGTGCGAGAAGCCGATGGCCCTGAATGTGGCGGAATGTGAATCCATGATAGCGGCTTGCAAAGTAGCCAATGTAAAGCTGATGATCGCGTACCGCTGCCACTACGAGCCTATCCAACTGAAAGCCATTGACCTGATTCGCACTGGCAAGCTGGGCAAAGTGCAGGTAATTGAAAGCGCATACGGCTTTAACGAAGATGCGGGCGAGTGGCGGCTGGACAAGAAGCTCGCAGGCGGCGGTCCGCTGTACGACGTGGGTATCTACTGCCTGAACGCCTGCCGGTATTTGACGGGAGAAGAGCCGACGGATTTCTCCGCGTACGCCTCTGTGGTTGATCATGACGGCCGCTTCGATACCGTCGAAGAGAACCTTGTATGGACCATGAAGTTTCCTTCCGGCGCTGTGGCCAGTTGCAGTACAACGTACGGCGCACCGATGGATGGATACTTCAGGGTCCACGGGTCGAAGGGATTGCTTGAGTGCACTTCAGCATTCGGTTACGAGAACGTCCGCCTCCGTGGGTTTTATTCCGGGACCCGGATAGATGAGTCGGAGACCACACCCGATCCTTACCAGTTCCAGGCCGAAGCCGACCACTTCTCAAACTGCATCCTGATGAACAAGGAGCCGCAGAGTCCGGGCGAGGAAGGCCTGCGCGACTTGACCTACATCACCAGGATCTATCGCTCCGCCGGAATCCCGATATAGCGTAGGCCGCGAGCCGGATTTGACCGGTGAAAGTGCCCCCACAGTGCGCGCTACGGGCCTGTGGAGCACCCTTCTTTGTGGTCAGACCACGAGATATAATCAGGAAAGTACCGTTTACTTCGAGTGATAAAATTTCCTTTTCGGAGAGCATATGCCAGAAGCAGTGTGTGATATCGGCCTGATTGGCTTGGCTGTTATGGGACAGAACCTGGTCCTGAATATGAACGACCACGGATTCAAAGTTGCTGTGTTCAACCGCACCATTTCCAAGGTGGACGACTTCATTGCCAACGAGGCCAAAGGCACGCGGGTTGTCGGCGCGCATTCTATTGAAGAGCTTGCCGGCATGCTGAAGCGGCCGCGCAGAATCATGCTGATGGTCAAGGCCGGCGACACCGTTGACCAGATGATCGACCAAATTTTGCCGCACCTTGAAGCTGGCGACATCATCATCGACGGCGGCAACTCGCTCTATACCGATTCCAATCGCCGCACGAAGACCCTGGCTGACAAAGGCATTCTGTTCATCGGCACTGGCGTCTCGGGTGGAGAAGAAGGCGCGCGCCGCGGCCCATCCATCATGCCTGGCGGCAATCCTAAAGCGTGGCCGCACGTCAAGCCGATCTTTCAGGCGATTGCCGCCAAGGTTGAAGATGGAACGCCCTGCTGCGACTGGGTGGGCGAAGATGGTGCGGGCCACTTCGTCAAGATGGTGCACAACGGCATCGAGTACGGCGACATGCAGCTTATCTGCGAAGCGTACGACTTGCTGCATCGCGGACTGGGCCTGACAGCCGACGAACTTCATGAAGTTTTTGCAGAGTGGAACAAGGGCGAGCTCGACAGCTACCTGATTGAAATCTCGCGCGACATCTTTGCCAAGAAGGACGAAGATGGGGAGCCGCTCGTGGACAAGATCCTCGACACCGCAGGCCAAAAAGGTACGGGGAAATGGACCGTCATCAGCGCACTCGACACCGGCCAGCCCGTGACTCTGATCGGCGAATCAGTGTTTGCGCGCTGCCTGTCTGCACTCAAGGAAGAGCGCGTTGCAGCATCGCTGGTGCTGAAAGGACCCAAGGCCGTTGTGAAGATTGCGGACCGCGCCAAGTTTATTGAAGATGTGCGCCGGGCGCTGTTTTGCTCCAAGATTATTTCGTACGCGCAAGGCTATATGTTGCTGCGTGCTGCAGCAACAGAGAACAAGTGGAATCTGAATATGGGCGGCATCGCGCTTATGTGGCGCGGCGGATGCATTATCCGCAGCCAGTTCCTGGGCAAGATTAAGGATGCGTTCAAAAAGAATCCGAAACTCGAAAATCTGCTCTTGAACAAGTACTTCTCAAAGCTGATAAACAAATACCATCCTTCATGGCGCAAGGCGGTCATCAGCGGAATCAAGATCGGCGTGCCCACGCCGGCATTTTCAACGGCGCTGGCGTTTTTTGATGGCTACCGATCCAATCGCCTGCCTGCCAACCTGCTGCAGGCGCAGCGCGACTACTTTGGAGCGCATACCTACGAGCGAGTCGATCAGCCGCGAGGCCAGTTCTTCCACACCAACTGGACCGGCCACGGCGGCCGCGTCTCATCAACCACTTATACAGTCTGACCCAGGCATTTGCGTCTATAGCAAAAAGGGGCGATTTCCAATTGGAAATCGCCCCTTTGATTTGCGAATTAAGTCGAACTATTTTGAGGCTTGTGTCGCAAGTCTTTGCTTGGCCATTGTGACGGCATCTTTGAGAGCGAGTTCGAAGGCGCGTGCAGACTCGGCATCGGTGAACGTAAGACCGAAGGCCACGGTGTCATCCGGCGCCTGTCCGTATTCGCGGCTCGAGTGCGGACCGGGACCAAGCTGCGAGAACTTGTCGCGATCGTAAATCAGGGTGTGGAACTGTTTGCCGGGCATTCCGGAGATGATCACCATTGTGGCGTCGCCCACTGCGCCGGGCTTGTAGTGATCAGCCACGTTCGGATCAGTAAAAACCCGGTTGTCGACGATCATGCTCTCATCGACTGCGCTCAGCGGAACCGTGATGGATGCAAGCGGAAATGTGTAGTAGGTCCAGCCGGTTTTTCCTTCTTTATTCATGAGCAGTCCGCATATGGGGCTGGGCATTTTTGGCGAGATCACAATCGAGTCGCTATCAAGCGCAATAAGACTGCCCGATCCGGAATAGGCAGCCTTCATCGACTGAATTTTTGCCGAGAGATTTTGGGCAAAACCGAAGGTCGGAAGGATAAGCAGGAGAGACATCAGAGATACTTTAAGGATTAATTTATTTTTGGACACAACAAGGGCCCTCAAGCCAAATCTTTGACCAATCCGGGCTTCGGGCAAGTGACCTGAATCACTCGATGAGTGTGAAGGCGAGATACCCAAGGCAGAAGGACTGCAATCTTCCCAATCAAATTGAGGCATGCCAGAAGTTTGTCCGGGTTGCAAGCCGGCAGCAATACCACGAACAGGGTAGCTTCTTCCAGGCATGTTGATCTGGGCGAAATAGCAGCTATGTGCTTAACTTATTGGGATTGAAACCGATTTGGGCGGGAAGTCCCAGATCCGAACGAACGGATCCGGGACCCGGGTTTGGCTAGTTCTCTTTAACCTTGGCCACGAGCGACTGGTAGACCGTGCCCGGCGGAATCAGCAACTGGTGCGGCACACAGGCAGCCGCCATTAGAAGCAGCCGAGGCACCTACATTTAGAGAACCTCCGAATCAACGCAGGCTCTGCACCGGCGCTGGATCCATGTCGGCGTAATCCTGGTTCTCGCCGCCCATCCCCCAGCAGAAACTGTAAGCCCGCGTGCCGACACCGGCATGAATTGACCAACCTGGCGACACTACTACTTCCCTGTCGGCCATGACAATATGTCGCGTTTCATCGGGTGGGCCCATCAGATGCACTACGCGCGCGTCCTCAGCCACGTTGAAGTACATGTACACCTCAGAGCGGCGCATGTGAGTGTGCGGGGGCATGGTGTTCCAGTTACTGCCCTGCGCAAGGTGCGTTACGCCCATCACCAATTGACTGCTGCGTGCGCCCTGCAGGTGGATGTACTTGCAGATGGTGCGCTTGTTGCAGGTTTCGACGCTGCCAAGTTCTGTGGGATTGGCTTCTTCCTTGCGCACGACCTTTACCGAATACTCCGCGTGTGCCTGATAGCTGAGCAGGTAGAACGCCGCGGGCTTGGCTTTGTCACTCGATGAGAACGTTACCTGTTTTTTGCCTTTGCTGATGTAGAGCACGTCGAGATTGTTCAACTCGTAGCTCTGCCCGTCGACGCTTACGGTGCCCGCACCGCCAACGTTGAGCACACCGATTTCGCGGCGCTCAAGAAAATACTCTGCGCGAAGTTCGGGATATGTGGGCAGTGTAAGCGCGGTGTCGACTGGAGCCGCGAAACCGACAACGGTGCGATCCAGGTCAACATAGTTCACATTAATTTTGCCAGGCTCGCAAAGTCCTCCCAGCAAAAATGTCTCTCGAAGTTCAGCCGTTGTCATGCGCGGATAGCGCACTGGATCGGCCATCATCACCGTCTTCATCTTTCCTCCCAATCGTCGCTGTTGGTTGTGTTGGGCGCGGCGTTCAATCTCGGGCGCCGCATGCAATCGCGAATGTCTACAAGTCCATTTTACTGCTCGGGTAGTTTGGGTAGCTCTAACGGATTCCAATTGTCAGTGCCGCGCAAAACTATTGCCGGCTCGTATTGCTTTGCCTCTTCCGGGGTGAGGAAATGCGTATGCCTGTCGCGTTCGGCGTGATGAGCACCAGGGCCGGTTGAATCGAACTCGGCGTAGTAGGCGGTATCGAGCGTGCGCGACACCTCCGCATGCCACTCGCTCCAACCGGCTGGGTCAATCTTGTCGCCCATGTCAGTGTGCATAAAGATCACAGTCGAATCATCGCGCCATGGGCGCCCGAGAAACACATTGCCCTTGACTTCGGTGTCCTGCGTCAGGCGGCAATGGTCGAAAACGTAGCCTGAATCCTCGCCCGCGTAGTGCTTGGATTGCGCGGTCAGAAAGCCGCCATCGTACGGAGTGGAATGAATCTCGCAATTCTCGAAGACTGCTTTGCCGTCTCCGAAGATGAAATCGATGTTGCCTTCAATGTAGCAATCTGTGAAGAACTGCCGCGCGGGCTTGCAGTTCACTTCGTCCTTCTCGCATCCGCGGCCATTGGCGTAGAGCGTGTCCTGATTGCCGAGCAGGCGCACATTATGAAACACGGCGCGATCGCTAGTTACGCGGAGGGCCACTGCCTGCGAACCCTGGGGATATGGAATTGCCGGAGCGTGGTAGTCGTTCTGAATCGTGATGTTCTCTGCGAAAAAATTGTCGGCGTTGACGTTGACCGTCGCCGTGCGCCCGGTACCTCCGTCTGTGGCCGCATGTTTGTTGAAGACGACTACCGTTTTGCTGGGGTCGGGATTGTTGCTGCGGATGGTGATGTTCTTTTTGTCGACTGTGACGACCTCGCGATATTCGCCGGGCGACACCATCAGCACCTGGCCTTCCTTTGCCACATCGAGCGCGCGCTGAATGGAATAGAAGTCGCCTGTACCATCGGCGGCGATATAGAGGTTGTTATCCTCCGGCGGAACCTTGCCTGCAATCTCAGGCGCGGTTGGCAGCGCTGGATACGGCACAAAACGAGCGTCGCAATCCAGCGGCTTTCCGTCAGTTGCATCGGCGGCGCGAGTGACCGTTACGTCGGGGCCTGATGTCTGCAGGTTTCCGACGCCCGGCCCGATTGTGACCTCCGCATCCTGGCTATAAAAGAGCGAGTGCTGCTGATCGTCTGCAAACACATCGTTCAGCGTGATTCCGAGTTTATGGTCCGCATCCAAACCGAGAAACGTGTATGCGCCCGGCGAAAGCACGTGGACATTTTCAAGCGTGATGTCGCGATAGATGGGAAGCTTGTTGCCTTTGAACGTTGTGTAATGAGGAGTGAAGACGAGCGGATTGCGCACATTGCGAATGCAAACATTGCGATACGTGACGTCGTGCACCAGGCCGCCGCGGCTAGGGTCACTCTTGATCCGCAATCCATTGTCTGCTCCATCGATGGTGAGATCGTCAACGAGTAGGTGATCTGCACCACCGTCTGTGCCGCTACCAATCGACATGCCGTGCCCCGCATAAAAGTGGTTATGCAGAACCGACATGTTCGTAACGCCATGTCCAGGAGAGGGCTTGAGGCAAACATCGTCGTCGCCGGTGTTGATGTACGAATACGCGATGGTGATGTTTGTCGAAGAGCCAGGATCGATGCCGTCCGTGTTGCGCGCTGTTTTGGGCGTCATGATTTTTACGCCCCACGCGGTAAAGCCGTCTGTTTGATTGATCGAGACGTGGAAGCCCGGCGAATTGCGCAGCGTGATTCTGTATAGGGTAAAGCCGTCGGCGTGACGAAGCTGCATCATGGCGGGAACGCTCTGCTGCAGGTCTTTCACCTTTGCCTCGTGAGCAAGGTCCCACCATGTTACATCCTGACCAAGCAGCTTTGCTCCTCCGCGTGCGTCAATTGAGCCTTCGCCCATGATGCCGCTGCCCTCAATGTGATCACCGAAGATGAACGGCTTGCATCCGTGCCCTTTCTCCGACACGATGCCACATGCGCCGGGAGCAAGATCGTAGAGCCTTGGGTTAGTCGACGCGGCCAGCACCGTATTTTTATCCACGACAAGTGTGACGCCCGGGCGCAGAGTGAGCGGCCCGCTGAGGAACACGACCATTCCACCCTTGGCGCGCAGCACCACGGCGTGGCCCTTGGCGCACGTATCCATCGCTTTCTGAATGCGCTCGGTGTCGAGTGCCTGCTCACTCTTTTCTGCGATTTCACCCTGGGGCGCGGCAATAGCGGCATCGAGCATAACGCACGCCTGGGGAACGTGCGGCTCAACAACTTTGCGCGTGTCCTGCGCGGGCAATACCAGTACAAATAGCAGCGGAGCGGTGATCGAGATAAAACGCATAATTGGTTTGGGCATCTTGCAGTCTCCGAATTTATGAATGCAAATTGAGCGTTGAATTTACCCTGCGGCTACTTCTTGTGAGGAACCTGGTCAAGCAGCCAACGGACAAACTCCACTCCCGCCGCATAATTCTGATATTCGGCCGGTAGTTTGCGGCCATCGGTGTACTCGTTGTAGAGCCACGGATCAACAAACGCAAAGACGGTTCCCTTTCCATATTTCGCGGTGGCCATAAAGATGTCGTCGCCATCCTTAAGGACCGGCGCCGCGGGAGACTTAACAGAAATTGTGCAAACGTCTTTTACATAAATTGCGTGTGGATGGTGAAAAATGGGCCCAATGCCATCGAGCGCAATCTTTCCCTGCTCCCAGTGCGTACCGACTACGTGCTTGCGGAGAACGCTGTTAAAGTGCATGCCGAATTCGGCAGCGATCACATTGAAGTGATCGAGGTCTGCGAAAGAGGTATCGTTCTCCATGATGGCGAGCACGCCGCCCGCTTTGACCCATAGCGCAATCTGTTCGGCGTCATTGCTGTTTGCAAAATTGGGGTGCGGATTTTTGGCGGCATTGTCGGGAGAGACAATCATGTACAACTGCGAATTCTTCAGGTTCTCAAACGTCGGCTCGGCATCGAGTTCCTTTGTTTCCGCGCCGAAGTTGCGGAAGATGTGCCCGACGAGTGAATATCCCGGCTCGTCCTGAGTGTTCCACTTGTAGTGGAAGAGCACTTCCTTGCCGAACGCATCGGTCCGCCTTTGCGAGTTAAACCAGCCGTCCATCAAAACCACGCGACCGCGGCCCAGCCTGGCGTTATCAGCATTCTCGACTTCACTTGCAGCCAGTAGAAATGGGCCAACGCCCTTGGGATCGTTTGCTACAACCTTCTCGCTGAGATAGTACGCATAGCTTCCGTCGCGGTAAGGTTCGCCGCCGAGCCCGCCAACGCTAACCGTGCCTGTGACCGAAACATCTTCGCCATCGGTCTTGATGAATTGCGAAAGGATGCCGCGATAGCCGCGCTCCGCATTGGCCAGAAAACTCACCGGCAGATATCCGCGCCGCACGCCTTTTGCCAGCGCATACACAAACATGCTGGAGGCGGACGACTCCGGGTAGTTGCCTTTCTCGTTGGCTTTGTCGAGGACTTCATACCAGAGGCCGGTTTTGCCATCCTGATATTTGACCAGCGCAGCGGCATCGCGCTGAAGATAGCCGATGAGCTGCTTTCTTCCAGGATCACCTTCGGGAAAATAAGGGATGGTATCGACGAGCGCCATCATGTACCAGCCCATCGCGCGTCCCCAAAACTCCGGCGAAACACCGGTGTCCTTATTGGCCCAGCGCTGCTGTCTCAATTCGTCCCAGCCATGGTAGATCAGCCCGGTCTTCGCATCGCGGGCATGTTCTTCAATGAGCGCGAACTGATGCGTGATGTCACTGAATTCCTCTGGATGGTGCGACAGCTGCGCGTATTCGGCGCGAAACGGCTCGGCCATATAGAGGCCATCAAGCCACATCTGATTCGGATAGCGCTGTTTGTGCCAGTAGCCACCCGACGCAGTGCGCGGTTGACTTGCCAGTTGATCGATGAGAAGGTTCGCTGCTGTGAGGTAGCGTTTATCCTGGTTGACTCCGTATAACAGAAGCAGTTGGCGACCCAGCAGAATGCTGTCGAGTTCTTTGATGTCTTTTCTGTATGTAGGAATCGATCCGTCGGCAGCGACGTACTGATCGACCGAGCTCTTGATGTAGTTGAAGTAGCGCACGTCGGTTGTGTTGAGCCAGACAGCATCAACGCCCTGCAGCAAGGCTCCGAGTTCGTAGGCCCATTTGCCTCCATTGGGAGAAAGCCGGCCGCCGGGCCAGCGCACGATCGCAGCATTGGCCGCGCGTTGCGACCACGGCAGCTCAGTTTGCGGTTCTGCAGCGAACGAGCTACTTGCCTCCGCCGCAAGAATGATGACCAAAGCAAGAACACGAAAGAACTTCATTTCGACTCCGGATGTTGCTGAGACCATTTTTCGAAGCGATCCAGCGCAATCTGCGGTTCTGAACCGAACCAACTATATCCATTCCGCCGTTCGCTGGACAATTCGTAGAGATCGTCGTAGATGGAGTTGTTATCGAATCGAGGACCGCTTGATGGTTCAATCACACGAAAGATTTGAGCATCAGACATTGTGGCGATTGCGCCGAAAGAAAGGGCCGCCGGCAATGGCCGGCAGCCCTTTCGATTTATATCAGGGGCCGTTTAGAAAGAAACACGGGCCGAGAACTGCGCAGCCTTGCGGTTGGCATTCGAGTTGGTGGTTACCTGTCCAAAGCTCGCACTTCCCCATGCCAAGCTGGCAATGCCGAACAGTGTGTGGTTAGTGACGTTGTACCATTCGGCACGGAAGTCCAGCTTCGAAGCTTCGCCAAGGTGCAGCGGGAAACTACGCGACATGCCAAGGTCGAGCTGATAGTTGCCCGGACCGTAGATGTTGTAAGGAGCTGTGCGCGGCACGTTGCCAATGAAGTAGTTGGGTGTTCCGACGAACGCGTTCTTGTCGATAAAGGAGACGCTTGTGTAGTTGGCCAGTGTTACTCCTTTGCCCCAACGCCCATTAATGCGCGCCGGGCCGGTGAAAGCCGGATTGTACGAAGGCGGGCAGAAGGTGGAACTTGGCGTCGCAGGGTTGGTATTGCAGCTTGACATGGTGATCATCTGCGGAGAACCCGAGTAGGCCTGGTATATCCCGGAGAAACTGAAGCCACCCAGGACAGCTCTCTCAACCGCGTTCTCTGAAAGCACCGATTTGCCGAACGGCCACTTCCAGACCGTGGTTACGACAAAGTGTTGCGGCTGGTTGCTGGTCGATACGGTCCGCTCGATGCGATCGGCCGCATACGATGCGTTGGGGTTGTTATAGATTGTGCCGGCAGGAATTGCATAACCGGAACGGAAGTAGCCGCCATCGTCGATCGCGCGCGACCAGGTGTAGTTCACGTTTGTGGTCAAGCCATGAATGTTCCGAATGGTCAATACCGTTTGCAAAGCATGGTAGTTGGCGTTACCGACGTAACCGAACGTGTCGGATACGGAATGGAACGGGAACGGCTTGAGGAGTTGGCTAAGCGGCTGCGTCGTGTTGAAGACGCTTAAACCAGTGCAGGTTAAGCCGTAGGTTGCGCAGTCAGTAGCTATTGCTGCTCCAGTGTCGCCTAGGTGCGAACCTAAAGACAAGTACTTGGGATCGAGCCCATTCGACCAGTAACCGCGGGCTGAATTGTTATCCAGCTGAAGGAAGTGGCCTTCGGATCCGACGTAGCTCATATTCAATGCGATCGCGTTGGTGAGCTGGCGCTGGAGACCAAAGCTCCAGTTGATGTACTCCGGCGCGCGTCCTCCCAAGTATGGATCGACGTAATTCGCTCCCGATGCCGGACCCCCAGTGAATCCGGTGGTAGTGGTATAGCCGGTGCCATAAGTCGGCCCCGAAGATACACCTGTTGCCGCCGAGTAGGTCGGAATCGCTCCGTTGCCGCCTGCCAGGAAACCCGTCATGGTGGTTTGGGATTTTGCGGCAGGAAACGACGGCCCGGCTGAGAATCCGAGCGTCCCGATCGAAGACGCCAATCCGCCGACGGCATCGCCGTGCGTGAACATCACACCATAGCTGGCACGAACAACTGTCTTTGGATCGAGCTGATAGGCCAAGCCAATGCGCGGCCCGAAGTTCTTAAAGTAGTTGTTGACGGGTGTGCTGCAATTGCATGTGCCCGCTGCGAACCCTGTATATTGAAGGGCGCCCGGGAGACCAGTAATCGAGTTTGTTGCTTTTGGATCGAAGTAGCTCTCAATGTTATTGACTTCGCGAACCGTCGGGAAGAAGTCGTAGCGCAATCCAAGATTCAGAGTAAGCTTCGGCGTCATCTTCCAGTCGTCCTGGACGAAGGGAGAGATGGCACGGAAACGCGCCCCGTACTCCGGATGCAGCGAGTAGTCAGTAAAGCTTCCGTTATCGATTTGTCCGAGAAGGAAGCTTGCGTATGCGTGACCTGTGGTGTTGTCCATCGTAAAGCCGGAGGTGTTGGAATTGGAGGTGGCAAACTGCGCGGTTTCGGTGTTGACATTCTTCAACGTCAAAGGCGTTGGACCGCCCGTAGCGGTGGCTGTGTTGTACAACATCCATGCAATTTGTCCGCCAACGGTCAGCGAGTGCTTCCCGAAGTTCCACTGCAGATTGTCAAGGAACGTGTAGTTCTCAGCGATGGTCGAATTCTCTGTAGTTCCGGCCCACCCGGTGGGAACATTTGTGCCGGTGAACTGCACGATTGGGAAGTTATTGCTTGCCTGCCCAGCCGGAGTGCCGCCAATTCCCAACTTTGTGGGGGTGAAGTTTCCGCCTTTGTCGGGGGTGAAGGTTGGGCCGTTATAGCGTGCATACCCCCACTTCACCTGATTGACAACGTTCGGCGTGAAGACGTGGGTTTCTTCAATCATCCAAACTGCCGTCTTGGGAGCGTAGGCCTGTCCCCAGTTATACGGAACCGGTCCAACGTTGCGGCCTGAAGTTGTTTGTCCCACAGGGACGGAACTTGCCTGGCGGCCAACGGCTCCGATCACGCTCAAAGTGTCCCTTGAGCTGATGGTGTAGTCAATACGGCTGGTTGTAGACCAGTTAACGAGGCCAGTTGCGTTCGGCGCAATGTAGTTGTTCGAAAGCGATGTGCCGATGCCGGTGGTTGGCAGGAAGCTCTGCATTGCTTTGGAAATTGAGGAGAACCTTCCCGGGGGGATCCAATTTAGCACGCCGTTGTAGCTGAACTGGTCGCGGCAATTGATTGTTTTGGTGACTGGAGGTGTTCCAGTAGTGACTGAGCAAGGGTGAATCGATGCCGGATCGTATATTGCCGGAAGACCCGCGGCCGAGAAGTCGCCCTGCTGCTGAGCGGCAGTCGGGAACGTGATAGGAGTCGGTGTCGCGCTTGAATAGCGGAAGCCATTGTAGTTGGTGAAGAAGTAGAGTTTGTCTTTGATTCCGCCAAATGGAATGAGCGGGCCGCCGAAGGCGATGCCGTACTCGTTGCTGTGCTCGACTGGCTTAACGGGCTTGCCGGTGGCCGGGTTGTTCGCCTTGCCAAAAAATCCCCATGTATCGAAAGCGGTGTTGCGAAGGAACTCATAAACCGTGCCGTGAATTTGCGATCCGCCGCGCTTTACGGTGTAGTTCATCACGCCCTGCCCCTCGTAAAGGGCGGAGTAGCCGGTGGTCTGCACCTGGAACTGATCGATGGCATCGACTGAAATTGCTGTCCACACATAGCGCGGGTCGCCGTTACCGCCAGCGCGCACAAACGGAAGTCCATCAACGTACACTGCCGAAGCTGCGCCACGGCTGCCGGATCCGTTGACTACACCGACGTTGGTGGTAGCGTTGCCGTTGGTGTTGTTGCCCTGCACTCCGGGCATCAGGTACACAAAGTCAGTGGCGCGGCGCTGATCGGCTTGGCCGTATGCGCCCATTTCCACGGGAAGAGCAGCGTAAGTTTCCTGCTCCATAGTGGCGCCGAGTGTTGCGTTGCTGGTTTCAATCTGCGGCGGTTCAGCCGTCACCGTAACCTGCACATCCGCGCGGCCCACGGTCAACACCGGATTGAAGCTCTCCGACTCCATTGCGTTGACGTGGATGTTTTCCTGCTTCAGCTTCTGGAAACCCTCGGCGGAAACGGTCACGCTGTAAATACCGGGATCGAGGTTTGAAAAATTATAGGCGCCCGCTCCGGTCGTCTTGGTTTCAGTATTTAAATTGGTAGCGCCATTAGTGGCGACCACAGTGGCGTTCGGAATTACCGCGCCGGAGGTGTCGGCAACGGTTCCAGTAATAGAACCCTTTCCACTAAGCTGTGCATTTGCGCCAACAGCAAAGATCAGAAAAAGAATTACTGATAAACATCCGACCCACAATCTATTGCACTTAAAACTCGAGACCATGCTGTGCACCTTTCTGTCCTCTTTAGAAAAGAACTTGTTTTTCACTGAGAAGCCTCCTCGAAATTCGTTCAAATATCGTGCCCATCGGTTGTGTACATCCGCCCACCCCGGGCTACGGGCATGCTGCAAGCGTGGTCAGACCTCACCTATTTGGCTGAAACAGTGTCATCTAGGCGCCTATCCGTTGTCAACCAATAGATTCAGGCAAAACCCCTCAATTTTGAAGGCTTTGAAAATCAAGGGTTTGTCCCTAAACTCCGCGCCTACAGGACTCGCTTAAGGTCAGACCAATAGGATTCGGGCGGTACAATGGAGCTCCTTGGAAGCTATTTCTACCGCTTTACGGGTAAAAATGAGTTCAGTCGTCGAATTATTTAATCCTTCTATCTGATCCTGAACGGAATGAAATATGAATCGCCGCCTTCTCTTGAAGCAGACCTCGATCCTGGCTGGCGCACTGTTTTCGCGCCGCATTTTCGCCGCCCAACCTGCGGGAATGAGTATCGTTCCGCAAGCTCAGACGAAATACGGCGCAGTGCTCGGTTCCGTGCACAACGGAGTCTTCATGTTCAAGGGCATCCCGTATGGCGCAGACACATCGCAGCGTCGGTTTATGGCTCCTGCACCACCTGCTCCATGGACGGGAGTGCGCGAAACAACAGACTTCGGACCGCGGGCGCCGCAACCTGGCTCTCACGGTAGCCTCAGCCCCGAGCGCGGATACCATCTTCCGCCTGAACAGGGGCCCATGAGCGAAGACTGCCTGCACCTGAATGTGTGGACGCCCGGATTGCGCGACGGCCGCAAACGCCCAGTGATGGTCTACATTCACGGCGGCGCCTACTCCAGCGGCTCGGCCAATAACGATCTCTACGACGGCATGAATCTTTGCCATTGCGGCGACGTTGTTTTTGTCACGCTGAATCATCGTCTGAACCTGTTTGGCTTTCTCTATCTCGCCGAGTTCGCATCCGGGTTTGAGGATTCCGGTAACGCAGGCATGCTGGATCTTGTACTCGCTCTTGAATGGGTGCGCGACAACATTGAAGAGTTTGGCGGCGATTCAAAACGCGTGCTCATCTTCGGCCAGTCTGGTGGCGGAGCCAAATGCGCAACGCTGATGGCGATGCCCTCCGCGAAAGGACTCTTTCATCGCGTGATTACCATGAGTGGCCAGCAGATTACGGCATCGCGTCGCGAGAGTGCTACCGCGCGCACGCAAGCTGTTCTCAAGGAACTCAATCTGTCTGAAAGCAACATTGCCGACTTGCGCACCACGCCCATGGATCAGTTGATCAAAGCCTCGCGCGCGGCGGGCTACTTTGGCCCGGTCAAGGACGGGCGCAACCTGGTGCGCGATCCATTCGATCCGGATGCTCCGCCGCTCTCAGCCCACATCCCAATGATCCTGGGTAATACGCACGATGAGACTCGCGGGCTGATCGGCGGTGGCGATCCCACTACTTTCGATCTGACATGGGAAACGCTGCCGGCAAAGTTATCGGTGATCTCGCAATTCCTTGGCGACAAGAGGCCGGAAGAAGTTGTTCGCCAGTATCGGGCGATGTATCCGGCCTACTCGGCCACCGATGTCTTCTTTGCTGCGACCACGGCGTTCCGTTCGTGGCGCGGACAGGTAATTGAAGCCGAACGCCGAGCCGCGCAGCCTGAAGCAGCACTGCACACCTGGGCATACGAACTGGATTGGCGCACACCGATCGACGGCGGCAAATGGGGAGCGCCGCACACGCTCGACATCCCGCTGGTATTAGACAATGTAGCCGTTGCGGATGGCATGTCCGGCGATGGATCTGAAGCTGTTCAATTAGCTGAATTGATGAGCGACACGTGGATCGCGTTTGCACGCACGGGCAATCCGAATCACAAGGGCCTGGCGGAGTGGCGGCCCTACGACCTGACGAAGAGATCTACCATGTTGTTCACTGCACACTCGCACCTGATGAATGATCCGCGTGGAAGCGAACGCCAGCTCATTGAGCAGGTCAACTACACTCAACCCGGGACATGACGATTGAACAGCAAAAGGCGGCTACTTAACTGCGGCTACCAGGCTGGTAGCGGCTTTCTTGTCAGGTGGACGCTCCTGGCCCTGCGCTACCTGCGCTTGATGCAGGTGCTCTTCCATCAGCTTGCGAGCTTCATTCGGCTTTCGGTTGCGAATGGCTCGATAGATCTCGCGATGCATCTCTGCTGACTGACGCATATCGGTCGATCTCTCTACTGTCTTGCGGCGCTTGTCATATAGCGCGGATGTGATGGTCTCAATAACCGAAGCGAGAATAGGATTGCCGGAAGCCTGCGAAATAATGCGGTGAAATAAAAGATCGTGGATCAGGAAGTCCGCCGGGCTGTTCATCGCTGCAAACATCTCCGCGACTTCTTCTGCCATGGCGGCGTGGTGCTCGTCTTTGCCGCGCTCCGCCGCGAGGGCGGCAATGTTGCTCTCCAATATCGTTCGGGCTTCGAACATCTGCCATGTTTGAAATCCGTGCAGAGCGCCCATCATACCCAGACTCGCCTTGCCGAATTCCGGCGGGCCATCGGCAACAAAAGTCCCTACGCCGTGACGGATCTTCATGACGCCCATCGCTGCGAGATATCCTATTCCGGTGCGCAAACTGGCGCGGCTGATTTTGAGCTGGCGCGCAAATTCTCTTTCGGGAGGGATTTTGTCTCCAGGTTGCAGTGTGCCATTTTCAATGAGCGAGCGGATGTGGTTAACCACCTGCATGGTACGGTGTGTCGTTGGTTCGTCGTGCTTGATCCGCGGCATAGAAAGTGGTTTACCTTCCTTAAGTTTCAACAAAATCCGAACACGATGAGATTAACACCAAGGCCAAATCCGCTTTATCTGATAAACTTCGAATCGCGAAGAAATTCTCCGCAAAAACCGGGCCAAGTGTATAATAGTGGTCTGACCTCATCACGGGCCGGATCGCCATGCCTGATTGCTGAGAGGTAGAATGACAGCCATGCTGCTACACGAAGATCGCTTGTTTCCCGTCGAAGAAAGAGCGCTTAAAGTCGCTAGAGCGCTGTACGCACAGATAAAGAACCTGCCCATCATCAGCCCGCACGGGCACACGCAGGCAGCATGGTTTGCGCAGAACTTGCCTTTTCCTGATCCGGCAACTCTTTTTGTTCAACCCGACCACTATGTATTCCGGATGCTGTATAGCCAGGGCGTCTCAATGGACGATCTCGGCATTGGCAAGGCTACGATCGACGATCCGCGTAAAGTATGGCGCATCTTCGCCAGCCACTACTACTTATTCCGTGGCACGCCCTCGCGGATCTGGCTCGACTACGCCTTTCAAGAATTATTCGGACTTGATGAGCGGCTGTCAGAGAAGACCGCCGACCACTATTACGACACCATCGACGCAAAACTGCGGACGCCGGAGTTTCTTCCGCGCGCGCTTTTCGAACGCTTCAATCTTGAGGTGCTGACAACAACCGATGCGCCCACCGACTCGCTTGAAGCGATCAAGTCCGTTCGCAACTCCGGCTGGAAGGGCCGCATTGTTCCGGCATTCCGTCCCGACTCTGTGGTCGATCCGGACTTTCCAGGATTTGCGGCCAACATCAGCAAGCTAGGCGAGCAGACGGGCGAAGACACTTCCACATGGAGCGGTTATCTGCTCGCGCTTCGCAAGTCGCGAGCCCGCTTCAAGGAACTCGGCTGCACATCGACCGATCACGGGCACCCGACGGCTCAGACCGCCGATCTATCCACCTCAGATGCTTCCGCACTTTTCAGCAATGTGTTCTCCGGCAACGGCGACGCGGCGCAGCGCGAGCTCTTCCGCGCACAAATGCTTACTGAAATGGCAAAGATGAGCCTGGAAGATGGTTTGGTTATGCAGATACATCCGGGCAGTTTGCGCAATCATAATCGCCTGGTGTTGGAGAAATACGGCCGCGACATGGGCGCCGACATTCCGGGACAAACGGACTACGTTCATGCGCTGAAGCCGTTGCTCGACCGCTTGGGCAATGAGAAGGACCTGACAATTATTCTGTTCATGCTCGACGAGTCGACCATCAGCCGTGAGCTCGCTCCGCTGGCCGGGCACTATCCCTGCCTGCGCCTTGGACCGCCCTGGTGGTTCCACGACAGCCCTGAAGGTATGATGCGCTTCCGCCAACTGGCGACCGAGACAGCCGGCTTCTACAACACGGTTGGCTTCAACGACGACACACGTGCGTTCCTGTCGATTCCGGCGCGGCACGACGTTGCGCGGCGTATCGACTGCGCCTACCTTGCTAATCTGGTTGCGCAGCATCGGCTGGATGAAGACGAAGCCTTTGAAGTTGCGCACGAGCTCACGTACGGGCTTGTGAAGAAGGCTTACCGGCTCTAGGGAGATTTGGCATGAGCCTTTATTGCGCCCAAGGAAGCGTCGATACCGATCTCAGTTCGCAGCAGCTGAATGAGCTGATCGTTGAAAGCCTGTCGAAGCTTGGCGCGCGCTGCAACGTTCTTGCCGTACCTCCCGATCAAAGCCGCGAGCATTCGCGTGCGGGCGAGATTACCGGCATTGTCTACAAGCATTACGGCGACAAGCTCAAGGCTGTTCTTCCCGCCATCGGCACGCATACGCCAATGCGCGAGGAGCAGATTGCGCACATGTTTCCGGGCGTTCCTGCAGAACTTTTTCGAGTTCACAACTGGCGAACCGATATCGAGACGGTCGGCGAGGTTCCGGCATCTTTCATTCGCGAGCAGTCTGAAGGCAGGCTCGATTACTCATGGCCGGCGCAAACCAACAAGCTGATTTCAAGCGGCGGATTCGACCTGATTCTCTCCATCGGTCAGGTAGTGCCGCACGAAGTCATCGGCATGGCCAACTACACAAAAAATATTCTTGTGGGTGCCGGTGGCCGCGAAGGTATTAACCGTAGTCACTACCTGGGCGCCGTCTATGGGATGGAGCGCATCATGGGCCGCGCCGTAAATCCGGTGCGCAACGTGCTCAACTACGCTTCCGATCATTTCCTCCGACATTTACCAATTGTCTATGTGCATACGGTAGTTGGGCGCAGACAGAGCGGCGGCCTCGCAATCCGTGGCCTTTTCATCGGTGACGATATTGAGTGCTTCCTTGCCGCTGCGCAACTCAGCCTCAAGGTCAATTTCGAAACGCTCGACAAACAAATCAACAAGGCGGTTGTCTTTCTCGATCCGAGTGAGTTCCATTCCACATGGATCGGCAACAAGGCGGTATATCGCACGCGCATGGCACTGGCCGACAACGCTGAGCTCATCATCCTCGCGCCCGGAGTGCATGAGTTCGGTGAAGACAAGGGGATCGACAAACTGATTCGCAAGTACGGATATCGTGGAACGCCGCATACGCTTGCTGCCGTTCGCGACAATCCCGACCTCGGCTCTGACCTTAGCGCGGCGGCGCACCTTATCCATGCCTCATCTGAAGGCCGCTTTAAAATTACCTGGTGCCCCGGGCAGCTGACCCGCGAGGAGATTGAAGGCGTAGGCTTCTCGTATGGCGACTTGAGTGAAATGTCATCGCGTTACAATCCAGAAAAGCTTGCATATGGCTGGAATTGGTTGAACGGCGAAGAGATATTCTTCGTCCCTAGTCCCGGGCTAGGCCTGTGGGCCCATCGCAGCCGTCTTTAGACGCAAAGTTTTGAAGGAGAATAAAGTCTTGAAGCTTTATAAATATTCCGTTGGAACTGGCGATCGCTTTGCACATCAAGCAAAGGCACAGTTGCAGGCCTGCCTCAATGCGGGCTCCGGCGGCGTTGAAGTTATACCGGTGTGGAACAAGTCGAATCGCGAACATACGATCATTGGTTCTGAGCCGCTTTCTGCACGCCAGGCTGCTGACGCGGCGGTGCAGGCGCTCGGCTGGAAGTTGCCTTACCATGTTGATGCCGATCACATCACGGTTGCCACCGTTGACCGTTTTGTCGCGCCTTGTGACTTCTTTACTATCGACGTGGCCGACTTCATCGGTCAGCCTGCTGCACCTGCCGACATAGATGGGTTCGTCAAGCGCCATCCTGAACTGCTCGGTTCCATTCAGCTATCCGGTGTTGATACTGAATTCAACATCACATCAGCAGATCTATGCGCGGCGGCGCAAAAATTCCTGGCCGCGGTAAAAAAAGCCGGCGAAGTTTATCGCAAGGTCGCAGACATCAAGGGCGCTGACAACTTTATTGCGGAAGTCTCGATGGACGAGACGGATCGTGCGCAAAGCCCGGTTGAGTTGCTCATCATTCTTGCGGCCATCGCCGACGAAGGCATTCCGGTTCAGACGATTGCACCGAAATTCAGCGGCCGCTTCAATAAAGGTGTTGACTACGTTGGCGATGTGGCGCAATTCGAGCGCGAATTTGTTCTCGACCTTGCCGCCATCGCGTATGCGGTAAAGCAATTCGGTTTGCCCGCGAATCTCAAACTCAGCATTCACTCAGGCAGCGACAAGTTCTCCATCTACCCGGCAATTCACCGCTCAATTAAGCAGTTCGACGCAGGCGTGCACCTGAAGACTGCGGGGACCACCTGGCTTGAAGAGTTGATTGGCCTGGCTGAAGCGGGAGGCGATGGCCTTGCGCTCGCAAAAGAAATTTACGCCGAGGCATTTGCGCATCGTGAAGAACTTTGCGCGCCTTACGCCACCGTGATCGATATTGATCCGGCCAAGCTTCCTTTACCCGATGCGGTGCGCGACTGGTCGTCGGAGCAGTACACGTCGGCTTTGCGTCATGTGCAGGCCAATCTTGTTTACAACAGCAGCCTGCGGCAGCTACTCCATGTTGGATTCAAGGTTGCTGCCAAGATGGGCTCGCGGTATCTCAATCTGCTTGAAGTTAACGAAACCGTGATCGCGAAGAACGTCACGGAAAACCTCTACAGCCGGCACATCGCGCCTGTGTTTCTGGGGCGCAATTCATAGTCGCAGATGCTTGCGCGTTAGCCGTTCTGTTTTGCTTGATTTTTTAGGAGACGTCATGGAATCCAATCTTCTCTGCCTTGAAGGTAAAGTCGCAGTCGTCACCGGAGGCACATCCGGCATTGGCCGCGCTATCAGCCTTGGGCTGGCCAATGCAGGCGCCGATGTGGTGCCAACCGGCCGCCGCCAACCTGAGATTGACGCTACTGCCACCGATATCGAAGCTCGCGGCCGCAAGACGCTGCGTCAATCTGCCGACGTTTGCAATCGCGCCACGCTCGAGGCATTGCTGGTTTCCGTTCTCGACCATTTTGGCAAAGTGGATATCCTGATCAACTGCGCCGGCAAAATCAAGCGCACGCCAACGCTCGACCTTTCTGAAGAAGAGTGGAACGACATTATCAATACCAATCTCACCGGCACGCTGCGCGCTTGCCAGGTGTTCGGCCGGTCCATGCTGGAGCGCGGTTATGGCCGCATCATTAACATCGCATCGCTCAACAGCTACGTTGCATTCCACGAAGTTGCGGCGTACGCTGCCAGCAAATCCGGCGTGTCGTCGCTCACACGCTCTTTGGCTGTTGAATGGTCAAAGAAGGGCGTGACTGTGAATGCGATTGCTCCTGGCGTCTTCCGCACCGACCTCAACGCCAACCTGCTCGACAATTCGCCGCGTGGTCACGAGTTGCTGATGCGCACGCCGATGGGCCGCTTCGGAAAGACTGAAGAACTTGTGGGCTCGGTCGTCTACCTTGCATCGGACGCGGCCTCGTTCGTCACCGGCCAGACCATCGTGGTCGACGGCGGCTTCCTGGCGAGCGGCGTCAATCAGTAATCAGTCGAAAAAATAAAGGGGCTGTGCCGTCCGGCGCAGCCCCTCTTCATTTTCATTCGGGAATGCGTTTAGCGAAGGTCGACCTTCGCGCCAGCCAGCTTTGTTATCGCATCGCCCTTTTGCGGAGTTACAACGACGTCTTTGCCCGTCACCTCGGCATTGCTGATGGTGAGGCCCTCTTCGGCGCTTATCTTAATGTTGTTCAACACAACGTTCTTTACTGGTGATTCAGGCAGGCCGATGATGACGCCGGCAGTCTTGCTGCCCGTTGCCGTTACATTCTCTATAACGATGTCGTGGAAGTGGGGCGTAAGCCGGCCGACAGGCTGCGGTGCTTCGTTCTCCGGCGGCAATACGTTCGGGTAGTATTCGCTGATCAAAATCGCGGTCTTCACATCTTTCATCGTGATGTCGCGAAACACAAAGTTGCCCACGTCGTTGCCGCGATCGCGATTCGCCTTTACACGAATGCCCTGGTCTGTACCTTCAAAGTGAATCCGCTCCGCGTGTATGTTTTGCGCACCGCCGGAGAGTTCGCTGCCGATCGACAGGCCATGCCCGTGCATGAAAGTGCAGTCGGTAATTGTGATGTTGCGGCTTGGGTCGTCAGGCCCCGGCGAATTGATTGGCCCGGATTTGATGGCGATGTTGTCATCGCCAACGTCAGAATAAACGCGATCAATAACGATGTTCGACGACGAGAACGGATCGATCGCGTCTGTATTCGGCGAGTGCTGCGGCGCCAGAATCCTGACGTTGCGAATTACCATGCTGTCAGTGTGGTAAGGCACGAGTTGCCACATCGGCGAATTCTGAATCGTGACTCCCTCGACACGAACATTCTTACAATGATCGAAGTAGATCAGCTTGGGTCGCGGATGATTGCCGAGCACGCCTTTGTCTTTCACGGCGCGAACTTCGTACCACCAGCTTTCGCCGTTGCCATCGATGGTGCCTTCGCCCTCGATCGCGATGTTCGATGCATTCGCCGCACTGAGCAACGGCTGCAGATCGGGCAAATGAAACATCGTAACCGGCGGATAGTCGCCATGGTCCGGCGAACCGAGAAGCTTTGCACCCTTGTCGAGCCGCATCGTTACGTTGCTCTTCAACACCAGCGGCGCGCTTACATAAGTTCCCGCAGTGAAGCGAACGGTGCCGCCGCCCTGCGCTGCGCAGGCATCAATTGCCGACTGCAGCGCAACCGTATCCTTGCTCTTGCCGTCGCCTTTGGCGCCAAAATCTTGCGGGTTGCAGGTCTTCGCGGCGTACAGAAAGCTGGTCGAAGATACCGCAAAGCACGCGGCGATTGCACTGCCAAACAGCAGTTTCCTCATCAGGGGTTTTTGTAGATACATGGCGGATTCCTCGAAGGGGCATCTAGAATTCAGCCCTCTCATCATACGCCGAAATGGCTGTAGTGGTCCTACCACGCACGACTACACTGCGTATCGGTCATCCCCCTTTTTCGAATTCGCCCAGTGATACAATTCCGCAGGATCGACACCTCTGAATTGTCGCCGCTCTCAAATCTGGAGAACAATCACGATGGATCGCAGAGAATTCATGCAGAGCGCGACGTTGGCTACCGTTGCCGCGACGTCCCCACTCTTAAATGCCGCTGACGCCGTCACAAAATCTCAAGCCGCGATTGGGATTCAGGTTGGCGCGGTCTCCTTTGTCGACGAAGGCGTCGAACAAGTGCTTGATATTTTCCAGCGCGATGCCGAAGTGAATACGTTGTTCATTGCCACGTTTACCTACGGGCGAGGAATTGCCGGACGTCAGGTTCCGGGTCAACCGTTGCCCGATCACGGCAAACAACTCTACGACACCGATACCTTTCACGGGGGAAGTTATACGCGCGTGGACCCGCAGTACTTTCGGAATACCGCATTCAAAGATTTTCGTGCTCCCGATCTTGGCGATTTTGATGTGCTGCAGGAGGTGTTGCCTTCCGCGAGGAAACGCGGCATGAAAACGATCTGTTGGTTCGAAGATGTTTTTCGCAACGACATTCCGAACATTGCGCAGTTGCAAGAGAAACAGCTATCCGGAGAGAACGCAACCACACTCTGCTTCAACAATCCGAACTACCGCAACTGGCTACTCGGAATTGCAGAGGACTGGTCACGCAACCACGACATCGATGGCATCATGTGGGGATCAGAACGACAGGGTGCGTTTTCAAACATGCTTGGGGCACATGCGGGAAGTCCGGGCTCGCCAATGCGTGTCACATGCTTTTGCCAGTACTGCGAGGCAAAAGCAAAGGTGCGAGGCGTCAATCCTGATCGGGCACGCGAGGGTTTTGCGGAGTTAGCTCGCTTTGTAGAAGCCGGCCGCAACAAGCAGCGACCCGTCGACGGCTATTACGTAACGCTTTGGCGGCTTATGCTCAGGTACCCCGAAATGCTCGCATGGGAGATGCTCTGGACCGATAGCCTGCGCGAAACGTACGCTGCCATCTACGCAAAGGTTAAAGAAGTAAAGCCGTCGCTCCAGGTGGGCTGGCATATCTGGCACACAAATTCTTTCAATCCCATATATCGCGCTGAACAGGATTTGAGCGCGATTGCACCGCACTCGGATTTTTTAAAAATCGTTATCTACAACAACTGCGGCGGCGAGCGCATGGCTAACTACGTGGAGAACATGGGCCACACGATGTACGCGGACCTTCCGCCGCAAGAGATTCTGGACTTCCATTACCGAGTTCTGGATTACCGCGAAAAGAATCTCGCAGAAATTCCGACGGCAGGGCTTTCATCCGACTATGTCTTTCGTGAAACGAAGCGTGTCCACGACGGCTTGAGCGGGACCAAGACGCTGCTGTGGCCGGGAATTGATATCGACATTCCAACTAGCCAGGGACACAGCCGATGCACTCCGCAAGGCGTGAATGACGCAGTGCTGGCGGCCTTTCGCGGCGGTGCCGACGGCGTGCTTCTTTCGCGGAAGTATTCCGAAATGAGACTCGCGAATTTGAAAGGCGCGGGTGACGCGGTCAGGACGTGGAAGAGTTCGTAGCTTGACTGCTGACCGGGCTATTCATCGGGAGGCGGACAATGAATCGGGTCATGCCGGGCTTCGATTCAACGTCGATGGTGCCGCCAAACTTCTGGGTCACGATGCGATGCACAATCTCAAGTCCCAGCCCGGTACCGGATCCCTGCGGCTTGGTCGTGAAGAATGGCTCGAAGATGCGCGGCAGCACGTCCGCCGGAATACCTGACCCGTGGTCTGTAACGCTGATGGCGACCTGCGCAGGCTTATCGGCACGTTCGGGTTCATTCCAAGTTGCAATTTCAATCTGGCCTTTGTCCGGCGAGGCATCGGCTGCATTGTCGATCAGGTTGGTCCACACCTGGCTCAGCGCCGCCCCACGAGTCCGAATCACTGCCGGCGTGGCGTCAAAGCGCTTCTCGACGCCGATTTGTTTCACGCGCAGCTTGTGGCCCAGAATCGTCAGCGTGCTCTGCAGATTGTCATGGACATCGAGTTCCTTGTCAGGCGAGCGCTCGTCGTAAGCGAACTTTTTAACCGCCATCACCAGATCGGAGATGCGCGAAATGCTCTCTTCGACCGCGCATACCAGCGAAACGCTGGATACGAGCGCTTCAAACCAGTTGAGCGCATCAGAGAACGCGCCGGCCTCAAACGCCTCGCGCGCGCAGGCAAGCTCTTCTTTCTGGAATCCGATTGCCACCAGCGCAGGCCCGATCGTGTAGGCATTTTCAACGCCCGCAGATTGCAGCCACTCCGACATCGCTTCTTCCGCATCCGACTGCTCAATGGAACTCATCGCCGGCATATGGCAACCGCGCATGGCTTGCTCAAGCAGGCTATGCATGCACTCAATCTGCAGTTGCGTTTTCGGCTTGCCCGCTGAGCGCAGGCTCAGTTCCTGCAGGCGCTTAAGATTTTCGCGCAATTGCGAAGCGGCACGTTTAGCGGCCGCACCAGGATTGTGCAACTCATGCATCAGCCCTGCGGCCATAGTGCCCAGCGAGACAAGCTTTTCACGATGCAGCGCCTCCACCTGGTAAGCCTGCAACCGCCGCCCCATGTCGGCCAGAATCACTTTGCGCGCCGACGGGCAGCAGGACATCAACTTCCAAAAATCGTTATCACTCACGCGCATCATCAAGGAGTCGCGCTGCGCGGTTACGCGGAATGGAGAATACGATTTACCGCTGAGAATGGGCGTTT
>Ga0265342_10000210_pt1 | contig 65961 bp, 69 predicted proteins | sample 4CB327metaG_FD_203125 | JGI IMG/M metagenome (GOLD analysis project Ga0265342, IMG submission 203125) | Rhizosphere microbial communities from Carex aquatilis grown in University of Washington, Seatle, WA, United States - 4-CB3-27 metaG | ecosystem: Host-associated > Plants > Roots >...
GTCCGCGATTGCTTTCACTTCGGCTTCCAGCGAACCGGAGAGCTGCTTGAGCAATGCCCTGCGCTCGCTTTCGGCGGCGGCCTTGCCCTCTTCGTCGCGCTTGAGACGCTCGTTCATCTGGTTGCGGATGGTATCGCGCACGCCGATCACCGCGCGGGCGATCATGCCGAATTCGTCGTGCCGCTTTTCGCCATCGACCGGCGCCTCGAGATCGCCGCTCGCCAGCCGCTTCAATGAGCCGGTCAGACGGCCGAGCGGCCCGACGATCGAACGGGTGACCATGAACGCGGCCAACAGCAGCACGAGCGCGATTGCACCCATGCCCATCAGCACTTTCAACGTCATCGCGTTCTGCATCGCCTCAACGTCGTCGATGAGAACGCCGGTTCCAACCGCCCATTCCCACGGTTGATAGCCGGCGATATAGGAAACCTTGTCGACCCATTGCGTCGATTGTGGCGGTTGGAATTTATAAGAGACATGGTCGCCGCCGCGCTTCGCCGCCTCGATAAATTCTCGAACGTAGTATTTTCCGGCCGCATCTTGATCATTGAAAATGTTCTTGCCGACTCGCTCGGGCTTGGTCGGATGAACCGTCATGTTGCCGCGAAAATCCTGGACAAACACATAGTCGTCGTGCCCGTAGCGAAGTGCAGTGATCTGCTTCTTCGCTTCCGTCTGCGCTTGTTCGCGCGTCATCTCTCCGGCCGCAGCGCGTTTGTCCAAGGCGGCAATTGTGGACACCACCGATTCCACGACATGGCGGATGTCGGCTTTTTTCTGTTCGTAGAGATTGGTCCGGCTTTCCTGAATCACGAAATAACCGAGCGCGGCGAGCGCGCCGACCGCCAGAACGGCAAGCACCAGAATGCGGGTGAAGACGCGATCAAGAGCCTGAAGCATGTGGATCACCCTGCCGGCATGAGAGCCAGTCCAGATACGCTGAAATTCAGTAAGATCAGGTTAAGGGTTGGTGCAAACCCCACGATACACAAGGCAATAATCGCGCTTGGCGGGAACTTGTTGCAACATCCCGCCAATTCTGAAATCAGAAGACGGAGCCGCGCTCAAAAGTAAGTAGTCCCACGGATCCACCGCGCTCGCAGTGCCTTTCGACGAGTGCCCTAACGTCGTATCTTCAAAATATGGGCCAGCGCATTCAATCCTGCGCGCAAATTTCCGAAGTCGTCAGCGCTCATGAATTTGATGTTGCGATTGTTGACACAGACGTCCCAGCAGATCAGCGCGACCTTCACGCCGCGCCGCAGCGCCACGCCGGTATCCATGAGTGCGCGATAGCAGTCCGACCATTGCCGGCGAATTTCCAGCACCACCGCGTCCTCCGGCTCCCGCACACAAGACTGGCCGGCCGGGGACAGAGACAATGACGGCGAGCGCGCGGAACCCAGCGAATAGCCCATGATCAGCGCGTGCTGGCGACAGAGGTTGGCCCATTTCTCGCCGGCGTCGTATTGCGCTTGGGTGATGCCGGTCGGATCCTCGCGCGAGGCCTTCTGCCGCTGGCGCAACAGCCCGAGTGTGAATCCATTTAACGGATCGGCCAACGGACTGGCTTCCGTGCGCTGGTCGCGTGCACGCGCTTCTTTTGCGATGAAGTCGCCAATGCCCGCGGCCTCGATTTCCTTGGCGCGATAGGCGAGCGCAACACCGCGGATAACATTTTCCGGCTCTCCCCTGCTCTTTCCCGACGCAGAACGCCTCACTCCGATTTTTCGTTTTCGTCCGGCTACCACGTCAGGTCCTCCGATCATGAGCAGGTTTGCGTCAGTTCCGATTCACGCATTAACAATCCGCCGCCCCCGGCATCGCGCTCGTTGTTTTCGTCTGCCGACAACGTGGGACGCTGCGTTCCAGCATTAAGCGGAGCCAACCGCCTCAGACTCGTTGGCGGATCGGGATCAAAACGCCGGAAGGGATTCGAGCGGCCGGACGACGCGATGGAGCGAGCACCGATCGTCCGGCCGCGACCCGCGGTTCCCGGATTTTCGCTGGATGAGGTCGAGAATCTCGGGAGCGGGAACGAAACCGGGATGACGCTTGGCGCGGGGTTATTCGCGTTGTTGATCCGTCGGCGACCAGAGACGAAACAATCAAGGACGAGGCGTAGGCGGGCCTCGCGTCGGCTAGGGTTGCTCCTCAGGCGTTTTAATGATCGATAACGGCCAGTTGTCCCCAGGCAAAAACTTGAGTCTGGATAACCCCTTAGGCCTGTTGCCAAACAAACATGTAAGTCCGATAATCTCAAGTAGTACTTGGAATTAGTGCAATGGGAATGACCAAAGACCCGCGTCCTCTGATTGAACGCGTACCCGTGCACGATATTTTCGCGACCGACCTCGGCCGCATCGACGTCTTTGAAAGTCACCTTCGTCTGGTGCTGTTCGCGGAGCAATTCGAGACCGAAGGTGCCCCTGCTTTCCGCGAAGTGGTGGGAAAGGTGATCATGCCGCGGAAAGTGATCCTCCCTGCCATTAATCGGGTTTTGGTTGCCGTCGGCTACGCTCCCGTGATCAGCGTGCCGCCCGACATCAAACATTGATCTCATCGCACATCCCCGCATGCCGCCCCCTGAGAGCGTCGGTGATTCATCGCGGCAATTGTTCCGATTTTCGAAACAAATTGTCAAGAAACTATTGCGATAATCGATATAGACGCACTTCCTGATTTTCGGGAAAACAGCAGGATGGATGATGGATTGGACTGGATTCGCAAAGGCTTGGATAAGCCCGGAAAGTCGCAGGCGGGCCTTGCCAAAGCCTTCGGCCGCTCGCCCTCGGCGATTAACAACCTGCTGAAGGGAAAACGTCGGCTCCGGACCGATGAGATCGTCAAGGCATCTCGATACCTTGAGGTCATGCCGCCACCCCTGGTCGGCGGCGAAGACTTCACCCACATCGCCAATGGCGCCGCGACCGTTCCGGTCGTTGGCTATGTGGGCGCCGGCGACCTCGCCCATCGCTACGCGGTCGGGCACAGCAATCTCGATCATGTCGAGGAACGCGACGCTACCCCGCAAACTGTCGCGGTCGAAGTCCGAGGCGACAGCCTCGGCCGCTCATTCGATCGTTGGCTGGTCTTCTACGATGACGTCGCCAGCCCGGTGACCGAGGACCTGTTTGGGAAGCTCTGCGTGGTTGGCTTGTCCGACGACCGAGTCCTGATCAAGACCATCCGGCGGGGCAGCCGCCCTGGCTTATTCATCCTGGAGTCCAACACGGAGCCGCCGATCAAGGACGTCCCGCTGGAATGGGCCGCAAAGGTCAAGACCATGCGACCCCGGAGCTAGATTTTTCCACCGATATTCTGATTTTTGTAATTTTAACGATTGACATACATTCTGATTTTCGAAATATTCCCCGCGCTCACGGGGAGACTTCTTGTTATGATGTGGACCGATCGCATCGCTGACGCCCGCAAAACCCTTGTCGCAACCGCAGCCCGGGCGGAACACAAGATCCGCGGGGCCTTGGCGGATGAACACGATATCGATCAGCGGATCGCGCAGATGCGAGCCATCGCTTGCGCCTATCTCGCGCTGATGACGGCACTGATCGACGATCTCAACGATGCACTTCCGGTTACCGACAAGGTGCCGCTCAAGGATTTCCAAGACGCCGTGAGCGACGCCTTTGCAGACGCCAGCGGAGCCTTTCGCCGCGCAGCAGATCGCATGATCTCAAGCCGTCCGGTCGGACGTCGCGCTCACACTCATCACCTCGCTGCGAAACGCGCGTCATGAGCAACGCAACCTATACGCCAGGGCCGTGGCGCGCATCGCTCGGAACGCTGGTGCGCGTGAATGCCGGCCCGATAACAATCTGCGGCGTCCACCGATCCGGGCGCTTCACCGGAAATCACAAGCCACACGAAACCGAGGCCAATGCACGCCTCATCGCGGCCGCGCCCGACTATGACACGGCGGCGAGAGCCTACGTGGGTTGGATCCGGCGCTGCAAGGACGAGATTCCGCCGAGCCTCCTTGGCGCAATGGACGCCGCGTTTGGAGCACAGTTGCTCACCGCCATCGCGAAGACCGACGGCAACGGGGACAGCACCGCGTCACGCGTGAGTTCGGGGATCGGACCGTGAGCTCGCTGACCCATTCACTCGCCGGATTCATTTTCGGCTGCGGCATCGGTTGCGCCGTTGGGTCAATCGCCGCGACGCTCGCGCTCGGTCTCCTGATCGGTGGCAAACAACGGAACAGTTCATGATGACCAATCTCTACCGTGACGCGGACGGCCAACGACTCCCCTCTGTCACCACCATCATAGGGCGGTTCAAAGACAGCGGCGGCTTGATCCGCTGGGCCTATCAAAACGGGGCTGATGGCGGCTCCTTGAACGCAGGTCGCAATCAGGCCGACGATGCCGGAACGCTCGCGCGCGCCATGGTCATAGCCCACCTTCGCGGAACGCCGTGGCAGCCGGGCCGGTCAAACGACACTGATACGTTGGCGATGGCCATATCCGGCTTCAACGCCTATCTGAACTGGGAGCGACGAATCAATCTGGCGATCCGCTACACCGACGTTGTGCTCGTCTCCTCGCGCTACCGCTATGGTGGAACGCTCGCAGCGGTCGGCGAGATTGCGGGCAAACTGGTGCTGCTGGATTGGAAGGCGAGTAACGCGGTCTATCCGGATCAATTGACTGCGCTCGCCGCCTGCAAGACGCTGTGGGACGAGAATACCCCTGATCATCTCATCACCGGCGGATATCATCTTTTCCGGTTCTCAAAAGGGGCCGGCGACTTCACACACCATTCTTATCCCAGTCTCAACGAAGCCTGGCAGCAGTTCCGGCTATTCCGTCGCGCCTACGACATCGATGCGCGGCTGAGAAGGCGTGTCAGCGCGAACGCCCTGGCTCTGCCCGCGGACCGGAACAAGGCGAAACGATCCATGCCCAATGTTCCACAAACCATGGGCCGAAAGACAAGAATATCGCGACGCGCACCGCGTCCGACAAGCGATGCCACCCGGTGAAGCCGCGCCTCCATCAGCTCTGGCGGGGTCAGCACGGCCGGTGCTTTTATTGCGACGGCGACACGTTGTTCGACGGTCGCACTTTTTCGGGAGAATCCGCTCCGGGATCCCGGACTTGGCGCACTCGAAAATTTAAACCCTTCATCCGCGCCACGGTCGCGACCTTGGCGACGCTTGCGCGCGAATGCGACGGAGGCAACCGCGCGCGAGAAAACCTGGTCGTTGCCTGCCGGTTCTGCTTTGAGGCTCGGCGGCATCCCTTTGCGTTGGATCATCGCGCGGAAATGCGGGCAATGATCAAGTACGGCGCTCATCCGCTGCATCGCAACAGCGACGTTGCGGCGGTCGGGTGATGAACCCAGCGGCGGCGCAAACGCAATACCGATCTCGAATCCGATATGGGAAATTCGGGTCATGATTCCGAGCCAAATCAAAAAGCACTCATTCATGGTTCGTGGAAAGAAGACCAGCGTCTCGCTCGAACCCGAATTCCGCGCCGTACTCGACCGCTTGGCCGCCGACCTCGCTATCAGTACGAATGCCCTGGTCTGCCGCATCGATGCGGGCCGAAGTCATGCCAACCTCTCGTCCGCAATCCGGCTTTTCGCATTGCGCAATGCTGCGGCGGTCATGGCTCGTGAAAACCCGGGATCCGCGGATGTACACGCATAGTGGCCGCAGGCATCGCTGGCCGATTCGCTAGGGGTCAAAGACCAAGAGGTCTCCACCCTTAGGCCGACTGCGGTCCGGACGCTTGCGTGATGTCACGTGTCGAATTTTCTGTGCGGATCGACAATTGCTGCGGGTCCTTGCGAGGACAAAAGCCGCACCCTGCTCAACAATCGGTAGAATGTCGCGCTGCGTTGGTGTGGTATGAAACCTTTGTGCTCAGAGTGTCGAAGAGAATAGCAAAAAAGCGGGAGGGGCTGTTGTTTGGACTGCCACGCATCCGAGCCGCCGGTATCGCCTACGCCGCAGCGGCCATCATCGCGGCGACTTCGGCACTGGCAGATGATTGGCCAAGCCGATCCATTACTCTGATTGTGCCGTTCGGCGCGGGTAGCGGATCGGACTATGTCGCGCGAATCATTTCGGCCCGACTTTCGGAGATCCTTGGCCAGCAGATCATCATCGAGAACGTCGGCGGCGCTGGGGGTGTCGTCGGGGTCAGCCGGGTGGCCCGAGCGGCACCTGATGGCTATCAAATGGTGCTGGGCGCGGTGGACACCTTCGCGCAAGGCCAATCGCTCTACAAAAAGCCGGCCTACGATTCCATCAAGGACTTTTCCCCGGTCGCCCTGGCCGTCGAGCAACCTTTGCTGCTGACCGTGCGTAACGAGCTGCCGGTGAAGGACCTCAAGGAATTTGTCGCCTACGTCAAAGCCAACCAGTCGAAAATGCAGTTCGGCTCGGCCGGGGTCGGCGCGGCGCCGCATCTTGCATGCTATCAGCTCACGTCGGCCATCGGCGCCAGCGTTACCCATGTTCCCTATCGTGGATCGGCACAGGCGCTGCAGGACATGATAGCGGGACGCCTCGATTATTATTGTCCGCTGGCGATCGGAGCGATTCCGCTGATAACCGGCAATTCGATCAAAGCGCTCGCGATCCTGACGCCGAACAGATCACCGCTTTTGCCCGACTTACCGACAGCCAGGGAACAAGGTGTTGATTTCGCCGATGGTGACTACTGGATGGGATTCTTCGTTCCCCAGGGCACGCCGGAGCCGATCGTGACGAAGCTCAATGCCGCCATCAACTCCGCGGTGGAGACCCCGTCCGTGCAATCCCGACTGCGTGAACTCGCGACGACAGTGGTCGCTCCAGATCGACGATCTCCCGCCTATCTGCGGACTCTGGTTCAGAGCGAAGTGACAAAATGGGCCGCCATCATCAAAGCGAGCGGAATCGAGCCTCAATAATCACGCGCTTGGTTGTGGACTGCACGCAAGACGTGCGCCGCCCGCTGATTCGGCTAGGACGTTCTCGCCCCGGCGAAATGGTTTTTCAGGAAATTGATGATGTCGTCAACGCTCCATCCGCTGGTGGCATTTTTTAACGCCTCGTCGGCGGTCGCCTTGGTGAGCGTGGCCGACATCGCGACCCGCATCCGCAATTGGTTTTGGTCAACCTGGAGGCGCGCGCTGTCGATGGCCGGAGACAAGTCCTGCATGTAAGGCCGTAGTTTTTGCGGCAGGTAGGCATAGGGCGTAAAGGCATATTGGCTGAGCGCACTATTGAAGACCGAGAAGATCTTGGCTTTGTACTCGTTGGCAAAGGCGGGTCGCAGACGCAGTGAGCTTTCGTCGAGCCGGAACGTCAGCGTGTCATTTTCAAGCTTGTAGTTGAGAACGGCGTCGAGCTGGAACGTGCCGCCGATAGCATTCGCAATGGCGGTCGCCGCATTGCAGACTTTCACCTTGGCGCTGCCATGCACCAAGGCGGACGCCGGACTGCGAATGAACGCCAGTTTCATTTCGCTGATGTCCCAACCGCCTGCGGACGTCAGGCTGCTCACGGAAAACAGTCCGCCGCAATCGGCCGATCCGCCAAGACCCTGCAGCACTTTGTCTTCCAGAGCCTTGACGTTAGCGACGTTGGCCAGCACGACGACCTTCATGTCGATGTGCGTTCGATTGGTCGTCATCAGCACGCACACCGACGGGTTCAATACGGCCGCCGTGCCGGCAATCGCGTTGCTGGCATTGGCTTCAAAATAGCCCTTCGGACATTGCTCGGCGGCGCGGACGGGACAACAGGCGACGATCAGCACCAACGCAGCGACCAGGAAACGCATGGAGCCCCTCCGCCTCACAGCGACGCAATTTGCGGCCTTATATTACCTCCGTCAGAGCGGCAGAGTGGTCTCATTCCCGGACGGCGGCAAGACGCTGCCGGCCGGGGTGTGGATGGCTGGCGATAACGATGGAGATAAGTGCCGATAATGTCGGTCGGATTACCGCACGCTTGGACGATCCTGCGACCGCTTGTGTCGGCTATTTTCGGGCATCGCTGTAGGGATAGACGACGTTTCCGGTTTTGTATTCCGGCGGCCACACGATGACCTGATGGCTCATGTCCTTGAATTGCGGGAGATCATTGCCGGTGACGTGTTGCCACTGCGTGAACACCACCCGCGGCTTGAGCCATTCTCCATCCTTGCCGAACGCAACCTCGCCCACAACCGTCTTGAAGCTATGTGAGCGCATGTAGTCGGCGAGCTTGGCGTGGTCCAGGCTCTTGGTCGCCTCGACAGCCTGACCGAGCACCTCGGCAGCGGCATAGCCAAAGGGAGGAAAGGCGTATCCGAGCGGATCGATGCCGAGGCCCGGAGCGAGCGCCTGATACTTTTTCAGCAGCTCCTGCGTCCCCGAGAACGTAAAATTCGGCGCCGGAACAAAGTCTTCGTGATTGACAATGCCGTTCATGAGCGGACCGAGCTGCAGTTTGAACGGGGTCGCGAGCAGTCCGATCATGGTTCCCCCGAACAACTTCGCCTCAAGGCCGACCTCGCTGGCAGCCCGGATGAAGTTGACGGTGTCGGGCGGATAGGAGGCGACGAAGACGATATCAGGCTCTGTCGCCTTGATGGCGCGGACGACCGGCGTGAAGTCGACTGTGGGAGGTGGATAGAGCTTGTCGTAAACGATGGAGAAACCGAGCGCTTTGGCATTCTCACGCGCGCCATCGGTCGAGGTCTTGCCGAATTCTGCGTCGGCCCCGACGATGGCCACGGTCTTGGGCCTCGGATTCTGGGTCGCGGCCACCTCGAAGAAGCCTTGCGAGAAGCTCTGCTTCGGATTCTCGCCGAGCGGGATCATCGCGAAGTAGTTCGGATAGTGATAGCCGCTGTTCGCGGCGAGACCCAGAATGCCGACGGTGGTGAGATTGTGCTGCATAATGACCGGCAGCGCCGCCGCGATTTGATTGGTGCCATAAGGGCCGAGCAGAAGGTCAACTTTGTCGACCTCGATCATCTTGGTGTAGATCGTGGGCTCGTTCGCCGGCAGCGTCTGATCGTCGTAATAGACGAACTCGATCGGTCGACCCAACAATCCGCCTTTGGCATTCACATCGTCGCGCCAGATCTGAAGCGCCGCCAATAATTGCTTTCCATTGGGCGCATTGGCTCCGGTCAAGCCCATGCTGAAGCCGATCTTGACGGGATCGGCGGCTCTAGCTGGAGCAGACGGCACTGACCACAGCAGCGCAAGCGCCAAACCCAAGGCCGACCATTGTCGCAAAACTCCGCGGACGGACGCGCGCAGCATCGGCTTCCCCCTATAAACGTTCGTTGTTTTGCCGATACTGTTCCATTGGGCTGTTGCCCAGTCAACGCGCGCGCAAGTGGCACGGAGCGGTGGCTACAGGCGGCCGCACTGCCCATCCAATGCGATATCCGAACGCATTCGCTATGACCTTCTGCAAAACTTATTGCATTCAGCGGGAATAGCGGGCACCCTCCCACGTCCGGTCATCAGAGGACTTAAGATGGACCGATTGCGAACCAGTTCGGAGGGAACCTCGCACCATGCCGGAGAAACTTGTCGGTAAGGCTTCGGAGTTCAAAGACGGTGATCGGCGGATCGTCTACCTCGGCGATCATGAGATCGGTGTGTTTCGAGACCAGGGCCAATTTTACGCCTACAGCAACTTCTGCCTTCATCAGGGCGGCCCGGCATGTGAAGGTCTGACCATCGCCAAAGTCGAAGAACGGATCATGCCGGACAAGACGTCCCGCGGACTTTATTTTTCCGAGACCGAAATGCACTTCGTATGTCCGTGGCACGGTTATGAGTACGATATGAAGACCGGCGAATGTGTCGCCGATCGCAGTCTCAAGCTGCGCAAGTATAAAATCGTTCAAAAAGGGGACGAGGTCTATGTCGTCGCCTAAGCTGGCGAAAGCAGTGCCCGGCTCCAAGACATCGGACCAGGCGACGGCTGACAGCCTCGCCGCGTCGGCGAAGACATCCGATGACGCCACGCGGCTGGCCCGTGAACTCGAACAAGCCCTGGCCGACGGCCGCCTCGATGCACTGACACCGGAAGCCTTGCAAGCGCTTACGGCGGCCATTTGCAAAATCTACTCCGCGCAAGTCGAAGCCGGGAACCCCCTGCTGCCTCTGGCGCACCGCACCGCCATTACGTCCACCGACGTGATGACGATGGCGAGCGGGTTGTTGCGCGCAAGCAGTCTCGCCGTCTTCGAACTCGGCATGTGGCAGAGTTGGACGGGCCGATAGAATTTCGCCTCATCACTCACCGGCAGCATCAGTACACCGGACGAAACCGACGCAGGAGACCGAAAAATGGACCTCATCGCTGATCGCGGACGCCGCGTCTCGGTTGACGAGCTGAATACCAGCCAGCTGCTCGCCCACGCCACAAAGCAGGCGCATCAGCGCAAGTTCGATGAAATGGTGATCGTCGACGTCGACGCCCATCACTACGAAAACGAAAGTCTGCAAGACATTCTGCCGTTCATGGAAAATGACGTCTTGCGCCAACTCTCGATGGCGCAAACGGCCAAAGGCGGACGCGGCACCATCATGCCGCACCAAATCGGCTATCAGGATATTGGCGGCCGCGTGACCCGCTATCCGCTGCGCTCGTCGGAAAAGACAGAGCGCGGTGGCGCCCAGCGCGACGTCCAGCTCGGCCATCGCTGGATGGATGCCATGGGTGTCGACTACTCCTGTCTGTTTCCCACCGGCATGCTGAACATCGGATTGCATCCGCAGAAGGAAATGGAGGTCGATCTGTGCTGGGCCTACAATCGCTGGGTCACTGAAAAAGTCCTGCCGGAATCGCAAGGGCGTTTCTTCTCGATGTTATGCCTTCCGTTTTCCGATCCCGATGAGACTCTGCGACACGTCGAGACCTTTGGGGATCGCAAGGGCGTCGGTGGTTTCATGATCACCACCGTGCGTCACTTGCCGGTGCACGACAACGCCTACATGAAGGTCTACCGGGCGATCGAAGAGCGCGGTTTGGTGCTTTCGTTCCACTCCGCATTTCATTGGGGGGAGAGCGTGTTTCGGACCTGCAACCGCTTCATCTCGGTGCACGCACTCGGCTTTTCTTTCTATAATATCCTACATTTGACGAACTGGGTCATCAACGGCATGGGCGAACGATTTCCCAAGCTGCCGGTGATCTGGGTCGAATCGGGCCTTGCCTGGATCCCGTTCCTGATGCAGCGCCTTGACCATGAGTACATGATCCGCCCGTCGGAATGTCCGCTGCTGAAAAAGAAGCCAAGCGAGTACATGCGCGACATGTACTATTCCTCGCAGCCGATGGAGATTCAGGATCGCGACGCGTTGGAGTGCACATTCCGGATGATCGACGCGGAGAACCACCTGCTCTATTCGTCCGATTATCCGCACTGGGATTTCGACCTTCCCAGCACAATCTACGATCTGCCGTTCCTTTCGGAAAAGGCGAAGCACAACATTCTGGGCGGCACGGCTGCCCGACTGTTCAAACTGCCCCCGCGCAACGAGAAGCAGCGCGAAAATCTGCAAAAATTCGGCAACCTCGCCACTGCCTGAGACGCGAAGTCAGGTCTGAGCAGCTGCGAACGTCAATGCGCGTTGGCAACGGCGCCTGCCGGGGCTGCCGGCCGTTTCATGATCAAGCCGAGCGCGGCGAGAGCGACGAACAAGACCGTCAGCAGCAAGAAGACGTCGGAGAAGCTCATCACGGTCGCCTCTTGCCGCGCCATCAATGACATCTGCTTGAGCGCCATGGCCTGGGCGTTGCTGCCAAAGTCAGAAAAGTGTGCGGTCAGATTGGCGAGCATGTCCGTTGCCGGCCCACGTGACCAACTCACCGCCTCGTGCAGGCGCGCGAGGTGCAGGTCCATTCGGTCGTTGAGCACCGTGTTGAGTGCGGCGAGACCAATGGCGCCGCCCAGATTGCGCATGAGATTGAACAGGCCGGAAGCATTCTTCAATCGATCGAGCGCCAGCGTCCCGAGCGCCACGTTCGTCACCGGAACCATGGCGCACATCAATCCGACGCCACGGAAAATCTGCGGCCAAAACAGCTCCCAGAAGTCCCAATCCTTGGTCAAATAGTGCATGTCGAAGGTGCCAAGCGCGAACAGCAGAAACCCGGCCATCAGCATGAAGCGCGGATCCAATTTGGTCGCCAGGCGTCCGACCACAGGTGCGCTTGCAAACATGGCGAGGCCGGAGACGAACATCGTTTCCCCGATCATCAGCGAGTTGTAGCCGCGCACGGTGGCCAGGTAGACAGGATAAAGATAGGTCAGTCCGTAAAGTCCGATCCCAAGCACGAATGAAAACATGCTCCCGAGAGCGAAATTGCGATTGCCGAACGCGCGGAGGTCTACGATCGGCGCGCGCGCGGTGAACGCGCGGTAGAAGAATGCGACGGCCGACGACGCGGAGAGAATCGCCGCGTAGACGATGGCTTGGTCTTCAAACCAGTCGTTGCGCGGGCCCTCTTCCAGCACGTATTCCATGGCGCCGAGGAAGCCAGCCATCGCAATCAGACCCCACCAATCGAAATCATCAAGCAAGGCATAGTCCGGCTTGTCGAAATCGATCAGCGTCCACGCCGCGATGGTGACCGCGATGCCGGGGATAATGTTGATGAAGAACAGCCAGTGCCACGACAGCGCCTCGGTGAGATAGCCGCCAACCGTCGGACCGATCGTCGGTGCCAGTGTTGCGATCAGCCCAATGATCGGCGAAACCATGCCTTGGCGCGACTTCGGAAAAATGGTGTAGGCGGCGGCGAACACCGTCGGGATCATGCCGCCGCCGATAAAGCCCTGGACCGCGCGCCAGACGATCATGGTGCTGATCGACGAACTTGTGCCACACATGAAACTCGCGAACGTGAAGCCGGCGCAAGAGAGTGCGAACAGCGAACGGGTTCCCAGCGCCCGCGACAGAAACCCTGACAGTGGGATCGCCACCACCTCGGCAATCAGATAGGCGGTTTGCACCCACGGAATTTCATCGGCCGACGCGGCTAACCCCGCCTGGATCTCCGACAGCGAGGCAGAGACGATCTGGATGTCCAGAAAGGCCATGAACATGCCGAAGCACATCGCCATGAAGGCGATCATTCGGCGCGGATCGATGCGATCAGAGGCGACGGCGGCGTCCATTGTCCGCCTCACTTATGGTTCGCAGCAGTGCGCTCAACGGCTGAGACGGCGGCAACCGCGCCGGATTTGGTGTTGACCGACACGACCACCGACATTCCCGGCCGCAGCGCGCCGCGCTCGGCGACATCAGCCGGGACATGAATGCGGACGCCGAGCCGCTGGACGATTTTGGTGAAGTTACCGGTCGCGTTGTCGGGCGGCAGCAGGGAGAATACCGACCCGGAGGCGGGCGAAACGCTGGCCACGACGCCCTCAAATGTCTCGGACGGCAGTGCGTCGACAGAGATCGACACCGGTTGGCCAGGCTGCAGGCGAACGAGTTGCGTCTCCTTGAAGTTGGCGTCGATGAAGATATCGGACAGCGGCACCAGGGCCGCAACGCGTTGCCCGACCTGCATGAAGTCACCGACCTGGGCCGCGCGGTTACCAATCACACCGTCAACCGGGGCGCGGATTTCGGTAAACGACAGATCCCGTTCCGCCTTGGCGAGTGCCGTCTTCAGTTCCTCCAACGTCTGCCGCGCTTCCTTCTGCTGCGCTTGCAAGACACCGACATTCGCGACGGCGCCATCGAGCGCGGCTTGCGCGTTCTGTACGGCTGCCTCCGCTTGGTCGCGATTGGCCACCGATTGCTCCAGCGTCTGCTTGCTGGCAAACTCTTTGCCGGCCAAAGCTTGCTGACGATCAAACTCGGAGCGCATCCGGGTCTGGGCGGCCTGGGCAGAGACCACCTGCGATTTTGCCTGTTCGACCGCCGCGCGCTGCGCCTCGATCTGTCGGTCGAAGCGCTCGATGGTTGCCTCCTGGGTCGCCACCTTGTCGCGCGCCGAATTGGCGGCCAGCCGATAATCGCCGTCGTCGATGCGCGCGATGAGGTCGCCGGAACGAACTTTTGAATTGTCCTCGACCAGGAACTCCGCCACATAGCCGGAGACCTTGGCCCCCAACGTGGTGGTGTTGGCGCGCACATAGGCGTCGTCTGTTGACACCATGAAGCGACCTGCGACTGCATAGTCGAAGCCGAACCACCCGATCGCAATCAAAACCGCGGTCGCCGCACCGATGACCAGGGTCCGCCGATGGGTCTTGAAAGTAGCTTTCGCGGAGGACGGTTTGGTCTTGAACACCGGTGTCTCTCGATTATCGATCGGATCAGGCTCCCCATGCTGCCGAGAATCGGTTCCAGATTCTGGCAACACCGACAGACGGGGCATCGCCGTGGCGTTTCTGCTCTGCGACATAGAACTCTCCCTTGACCGAACGGTTCGGTCACGCAGTGTATTAATGCCCTCGCTCGCGATCTGTCAATGACCGAACCGTTCGGTCATTGAAAATTAAGCCGCCATCGTCCATATTGGGGCGAGAAAGGCTGTTCTGCCCTATAGAAGAGGCCTTCCAGGGAGTGTTGCATGACCGCCCCGCTCGTTCTCAGCCCTCACCCGGCTCCGGAATCCGACGACAGCGCCAAACGGCGCCAGATCGTGGAGGGCGCCCGCACGGTCTTTCTGGCCCATGGTTTTGATGCGGCCAGCATGGGCGAGATCGCCAAGTCGGCCGGGGTCTCGAAGGGGACCCTTTACGTCTACTTCAAAGACAAGGACGAGTTGTTCAAAGCCATTGTCGAGAAGGAGTGCGTATTTCAGGCGGAAGGCATCTTTGACTTCGACATGGCGGGTTCGGACGTCGCGGGCAATCTCACACGGGTCGGCGTCGCCTTCGTACAGACGCTGTGTGCCCCCAGTCGCCAGTCGCCGATGCGCGCGGTCATTGCGATTGCGGATCGGATGCCGAATATCGGCCGGACGTTCTATGAGACCGGCCCGGCCGTCGGCATCGCCAAAATGCGCGGCTATCTCGAGGCCCAGGTAACTGCCGGTCGTCTCGTCATCCCGGATTGTGAGATTGCAGCAGCACAGTTGATCGAGTCGTTCCACGCCACGCTGTTCAAGCCGGTCCTGTTCAACTTTGCGTCGCCGCCCACGCGCGAAAGGGTGGCGTATGTCGTATCGATTGCGGTGAAAACCTTCATGGCTGCTTACGGGAAGAAGTGACGGCAAAAACATCAGCAGGATAGATTTCACACGCCATCGGAACGGCGCCCATGACCGTTTTCGTAGCCCTGCTTCGAGCCGTCAATGTCGGCGGCACCAGCAAGTTGCCGATGAAGCAACTCAAGTCGGCTTGCGAAGAGGCCGGGCTGAACTGCGTGTCCACCTACATCGCCAGCGGAAATATCGTGTTCGACAGCGACCGATCGGCGACGGCGGTCAAAGCCCTAATCGCTGGCCTGCTGCGCGATCGTTTCGGCCTCAATAACAATCACGCCATCATTCGTTCGCCGACCGCGTTGGCAAAGGTGGTCGCGGGCAATCCGTTCGCGGAGGCAGCCACCGAACGGCCGCATCTGCTGATCGTGCATTTCCTGGATGGTCAGCCGCATGCCGACGCGGCGCATGCGCTGGCTGCGTATGATGGGCCGGAACGGCTGCATCTCGACGGCCCTCACCTTTATGTCGACTACACGACGGGCGCCGCACGATCAAAGCTGACGCCAGCCTTTCTCGACAAGACGCTGCAGGTGCCGGCGACCGGCCGCAACTGGAACACCACAAACAAGCTGCTGCATATGGCGCAAGTACTTGGTGCTTGAGGCCAGGCCAACTCAGTGGCTCATCCGCCCAGCGGCGGTGGACGTTGCAGCCAGTTCACACACGCCGCGAAACCCAATAGAACCGGCGATACCCAGAAGCCTGCCGCGATACTTCCCGTGGCGTCAGAAATCGCTCCCGCAAGAATCGGGCCGATGGTCTGCCCAAACGCGAACCCGACGGTCAGAAGAGAGATCGCCGCCGTCCAGGACGAGACCGGCAATTGGCGCTGCGCCACGATGGTGATGGATGTCGGGCCCGACATGAAGCTGCCCCCGAAAAGGATTGCGGACACGAACATCGCCGTCGGACCGGGGACAATAAGAACGGGCAAAGTGCCCAGCATGGCGATCGCGAAAACCAAGGCCGGCCCGCGACCGTCGTCAAAAGCGCCAAGAGTTCTTCCCCACAACAGAGTCGATACGGCCGACACAAGCGCGAGAACAATCCAGAACCAAAACATCCGTTCGCCGCTGCTGCCTTGCTTCTGCAACAGCGCGATGACGAACGTCATATAGCCGGCGTATCCGGCTCCGAAGATTCCGTAACCGACAAACGTGGGCGCCAGTTGGCGAAATTCGTGGACACTCAACACGGCGGTGCTGCCGCCGACCGGCGCGGACACGTTGCGAGCGGCCCACCAGGCTGCCGGCAGTCCCGCGGCGGCGAAGAGACCCAACACGATCCAGCCCTCCGGCCATCGCTGCACACCGTCCTGCAGAATGATCGGTATGACCGCGCCGGCCAAAAGGACGCCGATGCTTGCGCCGGCAATATATAAGCCAACGAGGGCTCCGCGCCGGCGCGGATTTTGCGTGGGGCAGATTGCGGCAGCCAATCCAGCGCCCAATATGAAGGTGAGCGCGGTCGACATACCGCCAACCGTCCGCAAAGCGATGAGGACGGAGAAACGGGTGGTCGCCGCCGTCAACAGTAAAACCAAGACGCTCACCGAGAAGCCGGCGAGAAAGGCCCGTGCGGTGCCCCACCGGCTGCCCGTCCATGCCGCGACCAGCGCTCCCACGATGTAGCCTGCGCCGTTTGCCGTGTTCAGTGCGCCGGCTTCAAGGTAGGTCCATCCCAGATCTGCGCGCATCGGCGGCAGCAGCAGGCCGTATGCGAAACGAGAGAATCCCAACGCGACCGCTGCACCGGTGGCGAGTCCGAGCGCCGTGACCGTCTCCCGCCATAGATGCTTCGTGTTGTCGCCGACCTTCGCGATGACGTTTGTCGTCATTGTCAGTGCGCCCGCCTGTCGATGGACGCCTCGCGATCACTCTTCCGGATTTGCGCAAGGACCTCCCCCTCCTTTTTCCCAGCGCGCCGATATACTTGACATAACTGTCCAAATTGACATCGCTGTCTGCAATGGAGTATCTGACCCGGATGGTCGGCACGCGACAATTCGACGAGGATGAACTGCTGGAGGTCGCGCTCAAGACCTTCTGGCAGAACGGATTTACCGCGACTTCGATGATCGACGTGGCGGAATCCACCGGAGTTCAGCGCGGAAGTCTTTACAACGCCTACGGCGACAAGGAGCAGCTGTTCCTGCTCGCCTACGAACGCTACGCAAGCCGCTTTCTCGAATCTGCCAGACAAGCGCTGTCGAACCCCGATCCCGCGGTCGCGCTGATGAGCCTGTTCAAAGCGATCATCGCCAACATGACCAAAGGCGCCCCGTCGCGCGGTTGCCTGACGACCAAGACGGCGATCGAATTGCCGCTCGTCGGCAAGGCGATCGAGGCCCGGGTCAAGCGGTTGATCGACGATTTCACCGCACTGATTGGGGACGCGCTCTCGACTCCGGACGCGCGGCGCAAGCTCAGTTGCGATTCTGACGTGGCTGCGGACCTCGTGGTCACATTCACGCGCGGATTGGCGGTGATGGAGCGCGCTTACCGCAATCCACGGCACCTGGAAAAAATGTCGCAACAATTCGTGCGCATCCTGTTGCCGGCTGCCAAGCCCCGCCGCAGCCCCTAATCGCGCGCGAACCTCTTCGTTGCCATCCTCTGCCACCGACCGGATTAGGCGCGACCGCACGAGCGCCGCCGGGTGATGCTCCGACGCTTCGCGATTGTTCTTTACGAGTCGCGCAAAAACCTCCCTGGCGGGATCGATATCACCCATGCCGCCTCTCCCCCTCCCTGCATTCCGATTCCTTGACACACTTGTCAAGTTTGACGACACTGTCAATATTGAGTTATCGAATTCGATGGTCGGTTCAGCGTGGGCGCGGGCTGGCTGCCATGGGCAGTTATCGTCGGGGAGAAAGCATCATGCAGGATCGCAAAGGCGGCTGCTTATGCGGCGCGGTGCGTTACATATTGAAGGGCGAGCCGCGGGCCGTCGTGATTTGTCACTGCACGCACTGCCAGAGGCAAAGTGGAAGCTTGTTCTCCTTCAATCTCGTTGTCAGAGAAGCTGACTATGCGCAGTCGGGCGAGACCACGGTCTACGCGGATCAGGGCGATAGCGGGCAACCGGTTTATCGCCATTTCTGCGGACGCTGCGGGTCGCCGATCTTGGCGACGATCGCGGCGGCGCCTGGAAAGGTCGTGCTGAAGGGCGGCACCCTGGATCATCTCGACCGTATGGAGGGGCTACAACCTCAAACGGAAATATATACCGATCACGCCGTGAAATGGCTCGCACCGGTGGCAGGCACTACGCGTTTTGCGCAGCATCGATGACCGCGGGGATCTGTAGCGAATGCTGCAGCGGTCGCTATCGTCACATCCGCTGCTGCAGAATGGACGCGGGGATTTATCGGTTCGCGGCCTAGCTCAGGAGACGACCGGCGAGGTCTTCAAGATCCTTGGCGGCAACGTCGACGACGATGCTGGGCGCCCCCTCCCCGCGCCCGACGCCCTTCTCGTTCGGGCGGGCGACATGCGCGGTCCGCAGCCCGCAGGCCGCCGCTGCCGCTAGGTCGCTTGAGTGAGCCGCTACCATTATACATTCTCGCGGCGCCAGATCGAACGCCTCGGCTGCCGCGAGATAGACTCTTGGCTTCGGCTTGTAGTCACCGGCAACCTCGGCACCGAGGATCGCATCCCAGGGCAGGCCATTGCGTCGCGCCAGATCGACCATCAGCGAAATGTTGCCATTGGAGACCGGCGCCAGCAGAAATTGTGTCTTGAGACGCACCAGGCCCGTCGGCACGTCCGGCCACGCGTCGAGACGATGCCATGCCAGGTTCAGATTGACCAGCGAGGCCTCGTCCAAGCCGCTGATACCGAAGCGACGGAGAACACGCTCCAAATTGCGTCGATGCAACACGTCAAGTTTGCAAAACGGCAGACGCCCGGCGCGCACCTCTTCCATCGCCGGCTGGTATTCGTCGCGCCACGCGTCCGCAAACGCTGGCCATTCCAGGGCGTAGCCTCTGGGTTGAAGCACCGCCGCTACCTCGCGGGCGATACCGGTGCGCCAGTCGACCATCGTGCCAAACACGTCGAAAAACAATGCTTTGACCGCCGGGGTCATGTCGCCTCGACGCGATAGCGGCGAATGGCGTCCTCGTCGACCTCCACGCCCAGACCCGGCTTGTTCGGAAGCGCGACCAACCCGTCGCGAAGCGCCAGCGGCTGGCGAACAATGTCCTCGGCCAGATAGAAATGCGTGAGGCTGACACCCCAATCGATCGTTGGCACCGCGCAGGCAAGATGAATGGTCGCCGCCGAGGCGATGCTCGACTCCGCTATTTTGGCCGCAACATTCAAAGCGAGACCGAGGCGATCCGCCCGCACGGCGGCCTCCTGCGCAGCGCTGAAGCCCCCGAGCTTGATCAGCTTGAGGGATACTCCACCTGCTCCGCACGCAGCGTGCGCTTCGACATCGGCAACAGCGTGGATGCCTTCGTCGGCGCCGATCGGAATCGGCGAGAGCCGTGCGAGGGCGGTTAAACCCTTGAGATCCGCAAAGCCAAGCGGCTGCTCGAGAAAGAGCAGCGCTGCCGAACGCGTCTCCTCCAGGTAGCGGCGAGCGGCCGCGGGCGTGAGCCCGCAATTGGCATCAGCGCAAAGCGGCACCGCCGCGGTAAGCACGTTGCGCACGGCGTGCGTCGTCGAAATGTCCTGAGCCAGTGCCTTGCTGCCGACCTTGAGCTTGAAGAAATTAAATCCCGCCCGCTGTTTGGCGCGCACCTCGGCGACGTCCTCCTCGGTTGTGGCGTTGCCGAGCAGCCACATGGGGGCAACGGTCCGGCGTAGCGCGCCGCCCATGAGGTCGACAGCTGGGAGGCCCGACGCTTTGCCCAGAAGATCGATCAGTGCGATCTCAACCGCCGAATGCGCGCCGGTATTGCCGAGAAGCGCGGCGCCGAGCCGGCGCATCAGCGTCGGCCGTGCCCAGGCGTCTTCGCCGATCAACAATGGCGCGAGGTGATCGCGAACGGCACAAACCAGCCCACCGAGCGTGTCGCCGGTCATGGTCGGGGCAGAGGCTGCTTCACCCCAGCCGATGGTGCCGTCGGCCGCTTCGATGCGCACCAGAATGTTTTGGGCGTGGGCAATGGTGACGCCAGCCATGCGCATCGGTTTGGTCAGCGGCAACGCGACCGCAATCGCCTCCACGCGACGGATCAAAAGCGGCGCAGGCTTACTATGTTCGTCCTGCGGCGCGCGGAGGGACGTGTGTTTGGTCATTTCGGCATTTTCCGGCGGAACTCAGCCCACCCATGATGACCTTGATGGCTGCCGACCACAAGCCGCGCCGTAAGTCCAACGCGGCAGATCAAAGATAGGGCCAACGGATTGCGGATCAGGACCTGAGGGCGAAATCGAGACCATTCGACCCGGGAAAGAAGCGCCCGACGAGAACGGACTGCAGACCGCCACCGACAACGTCAATGTCGACCAAGAACCTGCATGTGTAACCCGGTTCGATGGCGTTGCGTGTACATGCAAGTTTCTGAAACGTCCGGATTTCAAACCGATCAGTACCAGCAGCGTGAATTTTCGCCACCGCGGCGGGACCGCCGGTCTCCAAAGCAAAATCGATGGCAGCCTGAACGTCCGAGGCAACACGCGATTCAAAGGCCACACGCATTGCAGGCTCGCTCGGCTCCTCACCAATTTTGCCTGCAAGCTGGCCTATTGCAATCACTGCAAGCATCACGCTTCGCATCGCCCGCCCCCGTCCGTCCGCCCCTCATCGAGCGACGGCGCAGGATGACAGAAACAAATTGCAGGCGGATGTGGCCGGCCGTCGCAATTTTAGTCTTTGAGTTCAGTGAGGGATTACCGCCGAGTGGCCAGAGCGATTAGCGGGGAGAATTCGCGAGCCGCAAGCCTTTAAAACGCTATCTACTATTTTACCTCCCTCTGAGGGACCTCGGCGTTGGTGATCGGCACAGCCGTTTCGCTCAGAACTCAATCCACCTTCGCTTCGTCACGATACATGACCTTGTGCCGGGTCTCCCGCACCCAATCCTCGATCTGGTCGACGGTCATGTGGTTCTTCATATCGAAACGATCCCAACTCATGATCTGCGGCAAGGTCTTTTTCCAGCGCTTGTAGGGCGCCTTGGCGGGAACGCCGAACAGCATGATATCGATGATCGCGAGATCGTCCGGGACCCCAAGCAGCGGTCGGATTTCTTTCTGGGCATCGTCCTGGCCAATCGCCGTCACCCACCACACCTGGTAGCCAAGAGCAGCGGCCGCGAGATGCGCGGACATCGTCGAGGCGGCAACGCTCTGCAGCAGGATGCGCTCTGCATTGACCTGATATTGCTTATCGAGTTCGGATCCGTCGAGCAGCACGGGAAAGGCCCGCACAAAACGAAAATCCGCCGCGACCACCACAAATCCCGGCGCGGTTTCCAGCCCGCGATAGTTCGGGGTCGGAAATTTCATTTTGAGCTTGGCACGCTTGCGGGCCTCCTCGACGAAATAGTTCGCGATTTTCCTTTTCACATCGGAGTCAGTGACGACGATGTAGTGCCACGGCTGGGCGTTGGCCCCGGAGGGCCCGTGGCGCGCGGCTTCGAGCACCATCTCAAAGTGCTCGCGCGGAATCTCGATATCGTCGCGAAACGCGCGGCTCGTCATTCGGCCGCGAATGACGTCCATCAGAGCGTGATAGCGCTCAACATTGGGCGTGAAAGCCTGCGATTGTTCGTTCATAACGTCCTCCCAGCTTCGGCGTTGCACCCGCCGTTGGACTTTCTAGAATATCACCTGCCTGCTGCTTTTAGTACCCTCGACTTTGGTGCGAAGCAGCCCGAAAGGACATCCATGCCCGTCAAGAAAAAGGCCACGCCTCGCCTGCCTGCTATCTCGGAAGACAGCCTCAGCCCCCGGCAGCGTGAGTTGCTCGACTCCATTCGTTCCGGCCCACGTGGAAAAATCTCGCTCGGCGGCCCCTTCGGCGTCTATCTCCATGCTCCGGATTTCGGCGATCTGACCCAGCAACTGGGTGCCTTTTGCCGCTACAAGACCTCAGTGCCCCCACGTCTCTCCGAATTTGCCATCCTGGTGACGGCAAGACATTGGCGCGCGCAGTACGAATGGAACGCCCATGCGCCGATCGCCGAAAAAGCCGGCGTCAAGGCGCGCACCGTCTCAGATCTCAAGGCCGGACGGGTACCCACGAGCGCTCCCACAGACGAGCGTGCAATTTACGCTTTCATCCAGGAACTCTACAAAACGAGACGGGTGGGCGACAAAACTTATGCTCGTGTCCAAAAAATTCTGGGGGATGCCGGCATGGTCGAGTTCATCGGCATTCTCGGATACTATGCTTTGGTGGCGATGACGCTCGATGTCTTTCGCGTGCCGCTGCCAATGGACGCCAAATTGCCTTTTGCGGAGCCAAAATAGCGATCCGCGGTCCTTAAAAAAATAGCCGCCCGTTCAAAGAGGCGGCTATTCGTCGTTTGATCCTGCAAAAACGTCAATCGATAATCTCGACGACGCGATGTGTGCGTGGATCGACCAACACCAGGCGATCATTGACGTAGGCATAGCGATAGCCGGGGGCGTGATAGTCGGCGGGAACGTCATAGTAGGTGATGCCGGCTTCCGGCAGCACGGCTCCGAGCCGAAGGTCCTGATCGTAGCGGTAGGACTCGCGTCGCTCGCGCGCTGCGTATTCCCGGAAACGAGGCCTGTCATCCACGCCCAGAATTCCGCCGACTGTGCCCGTCGCCGCGCCGACGACGCCACCAATGAAGGCGCCGACCGGACCCGCCGCGCGGCCGCCTGCGTCTGCCCCTTCTTCTGCCCCACGAACCGTGCCCTGGGCCTGTGCGGCACCGGATAGTGCCAGAACCGACAGCATCGCCGTCGCTAGGAAAAGTTTGGTTCGCATCTGCTGCTCCCTAAATTGATTCATGTGATCGCCATCAACCGCTCGCGTGCGCCGTAAAGAACGGCTGAGAAGAAACGTGAGAAAGATGGAAACATAAGACCCAGAGCAACGCCCATGTCGGGCTTTTGTTCCGATGCCCCTCAATCGATGGTCAGGCCCGGTGAGCCTTTTGAGGCTTGCTTAGCGCTCCGTTGAACTGTCACAAGAATCAACTACACTGCTTTTTGCATGACGGCTCTAAGATGGTGAATCGATGAGCAAGCGGACGCGTCCGACATCAACGGATCGCCTTCCCGGCCGTCACCCTCCCGAAATGCCCCCTCGTCTCCCAATCCTGTCGCTGGTCGCGCCAAAAGCGCGCCCTGGCTCAGGAACTTTCCGCTCCATCAGCAGAAGGAGTCCGTCCTTGGGCAAGCAACTCAGTAAGAAGCGCCGCCGACATGCACGGTCGTTCGGAATGGCTGAAATCATTGAATTTGAAGGACCCAAGTTCAAGGCCGAGCGCAACCTTCCGCCGATCAAGGCCCTGACGCCCACGCAGGGCGATTACCTGGCAGCGCTACGCACCAGTCCCCAGGTCGTCGTTATCGGTCCTGCCGGAACCGGCAAAACCTGGATCGCCGCCACTCACGCCGCAGACCTCTATCGCACCCGAGCCATTTCCAAGATCATCCTCACCCGACCCAACGTACCATGCGGTCGCTCGCTGGGGTTTTTTCCGGGTTCCATGGAAGACAAGTTCGCGCCTTGGGCGACGCCCGTCGTTGACGCGATCAAGGAGCGGATCGGAAAGGCGCCTTACGAGATTGCGGTCAAGAACGGCGATATCGAAATGGTACCGTTCGAAGTCATGCGGGGCCGTTCATGGAAAAACGCATTCGTGCTGCTCGATGAAGCCCAGAATACGACGCCCGCGGAAATAAAAACGTTTCTCACCCGCGTGGGGGAGGACTGCACCATGGTCATCAATGGCGACGTGAGTCAGTGCGATCTTGCGGACTCATCCGGTCTCCGCACGGTCATTGCGCTGATCAAGTCACACGCCCTGCCGATTCCCGTGATCGAGTTTACACTGGCCGATATCGTTCGCTCCGGCCTCTGCGCGATGTGGGTGCGCGCATTCGAGTCTGCACGTCTCTGAGTTCAAGAGCAGTGCAGAGGCTCCGCGGGTTTCGAAACCGGCGGGCTTGTGACGTTCGGCTGCTTGGTTAGGCTTTGCTGGCCAATGCCGCGACGGTAGCGCGTCGGGCCGCAAAGTCAGGCTGACAATCGACTGGAGGAAGGTTCGCTGTCCTCCAGCGACACGGCCCGTGGCACCCGTGGTTTGCTGACGCGTTGCCGCAGCAATTCGATGAAACGCTCTTTCGTCATCGGAGGCGCCAGTAGGGCACCTTGGCCGAAATCGCATCCCATGATCTGTAAAGTCTGAAGGTCAGAAATATTTTCAATTCCATCCGCGACGGCAGTGCTGCCAAAGCGATGCGCGAGATCAATCGCGGTCTGGCAAATTGCGGCGTTCGTGGCGTCGGTCGTGCACTGCTGTACGAAGCTCCGATTGATCTTGATCTCCGCGAATGTGAGCTCGCGCATAGCCGAAAATGACGAGTAACCCGCACCGAAATCGTCGATCGCGACCGCAACACCGGCCGCCCGGAGCTCGTCGGCGATGTCGCGCAGGCGCTTGGCGTCGCGGACAAACTGGTCCTCGGTCACGCCCACGATCAATCCCGGCCAATGCTCGGCACTGGGACGACGCTCGCTCACCAGCGCAATGATGGGGAGATCGAAAAGAAGCTTAACCGGAATATTGATGGCAAGCCGAAGATTGAAGCCGGATTCGCTGAATATTGACCAATCATCGAGCGATTTGCGCAACGCACTCGCCATCAGTCGGGTGAGACTATCGTGGTCGGCACCCGGGAGATAATTCTCCGGCGAAAGCACGCCCAACTCCGGGTGACGGATGCGTGCGATTGCTTCCGCTCCGGCCAGACACTTCTGCCGCAAATCAATCTTTGGCCGGTACCACAGCTCGAGCCATGCCTCATCCAGCGGTCCCGTCAGCCGAACATCGGCCGCTGCGGTGGACTGCTGCGTCGGCGCATCGGCGATGGCATCGCCGGACAATGCCGCCGTGCCGCCTGCGGGAGCAGCCGGTAGCGGCGGAGGCGCCTCCAGAGGGGCGGTGCTTGTCAACGCATCCAAGGCACGCTGTAGGTCGGATGTGGCGTCGTCAACGGTCATTGGCAGGTGGCTCGCGGAAATCGCAGGTCCTCGGGATAGCCCCTACCGCAATTAAACCAACAGTCTTAAACAAAAGTGAGCCAGCATTGCGTTGGACCAACGTGTTCGACTTCCACCCACCTCGGTACAACGCTCGGACTACTTTTTCAGATCTTGTTAATGCTTTGCTAACCATCGCGACCCGCGAAGCGTCGAGCGTCACCGAAACGACCCGGCGACGCTCCAGAGTGCATGGCCGATCTGCTTCAATGCATATGGTCGTGCATTCCTGGCATCGACTCGGGACTCATCGATGTGCCTCCAATCGGTTGTACATCGAACTCGACCTCGACCGTGCCAGCCTTCGCAAAGACCAACGTGCCTTTGATGTGTTGTCCGGGTGTGAGCGGCTGTTTGAGATCCATGAACATGAGATGGAACGAGCCCGGCTTCAACTCAATGATCTCGCCGGGTTTAATCTCGACACCATCCGCAACCGGCCGCATCCGGGAAACACCGTCGGTGGTGCTCATCTCATGGATCGACAAGCGACCGGCGACAACGACCGAGCCTCCAATCAGTCGATCCGGTGTCGTACCTTTGTTTCTTACGGTCAGATAGCCGGCGGCCACGGCAGCGCCCTTTGGCGTCGCGGGCGACCAGACGTGGTCGATTTCCAGTGATCCAATTTTGAAGTCACTGGCGGCTGCAAAATTGACCCAGCAGAGAAGCAGGCTGGCGGCGACAAAAGTCCGCGATTTCATGGTGTGATGCCCTGTCGATTGATGCGTTACTGACCGGCACGCCGAGCGATCATCAGCGGCAGTCAAAGGTTTCCAAATGCGATCATCATAGGGCGACGGGCGGCGCGCGCGGCAATTGCGGACGAGACCGTGTCAGCTCAATCTCAGTATGGCGTGCAGGCAGCCCCGTGTTCGCGCGCGGTCCCCGCTCCACGACAAAGGCTGGGCCGGCCTCGACCGGGGCCAAGATCGGACCAGCGCAGCCCGATACGGAACAGACGGCGCAGCCTGGCTTGTGCCCTGCATGCCGCGCGGGTTGACCGCTATCAGTCCTTCCTCCGCCAGAGCAGATAGAGGCTGCTGCGACGGGTGCGGCCTGCACCGGGACCGCAAACGCCGACAGCAACGCCTGCAGCGCAAGGGCATAAGCTGCAAGGATTGCAACGGCTCGGCGCTGAAACGGCGGGCACGGCATACGGATCAATTTAGCCCAAAACGCCTCAGTCCGCGCAATTGTTTGTTGCCGGAGTCGCGCATAAGTAAGAAGCCCTGTTTCATGTCGGCACTCCCAGCGACGTGAATCAGAGTTCCCTGCCCAGTCGCGCGCGACGCCAAACATGCTATTCTGGAAGCGGTGATATGATTTGGCGGAAGATACATTAATGCCATCCGCGGATCCGAGCACAGGTCACATCCTACGGTTCGAACGGCGCGGCGTCGCCGGCTTGCGGGGCCGTACTCCCTTTGCCGCAACTTCGTCCTCTAGCCCCTCCCCGGTCGAAGACGTCGAAAAGTACCTTTACCAAAGCGCCGACGCGGCGGATGACCGTTCCCGGATGGTTGCCAACGCGGTGGCGGCGGCGATCTTGCTGGTATTGATCGTAAGTGGGATCTGGCTCGCCGATACAATCGTCACGATGCGTAACATCCAGGATTGCGCCCTCAGCGGCCGGCGCAATTGCGCGCCGATCGAGCGCCCGGTGAGGCCCCCAGCCTGACGGGGTATCATTCCATGCCCCACCCCGCGTCCCGAGGATGGGCAAGGCTCAGAAAAATCTCGCATAATGGGGGCTCTAGAGGCGGCGCCATTGCGCAGTTCCCCACACTTGGCTATACGGGCGACGCACGTCCGAACGCGCCGCTGACCGGCTTCCACCGGGCCCGATCGCGCGCTAAGACAGGCGGGGGCGGGGTTTTGCGCGATCCGGCGCGGCTGCCGAAAACCGATTTTCTTCAGAGAGTTGCCGATGTCATCGACCTTCGACACCGTTGCCAATATCATCTCAGAGACGTGCGACATTCCGCGCGAAACGATCAAGCCGGAAAGCCACGCCATCGACGATCTCGGCATCGACAGCCTCGATTTCCTGGACATCGCATTTGCGATCGACAAGGCCTTCGGCATCAAGTTGCCGCTCGAGCAATGGACCCAGGAGGTCAACGATGGCAAGGCAACGACCGAGCAGTACTTCGTCCTGAAGAATCTGTGTGCGCGTATCGATGACCTCGTAGCCGCCAAGGGGGCGTGAAGCGCCCTCCGCTCGTATGCAACTTGAGTACTTCAAGCTGATTGATCGTGTCGTCGAACTCGATCTCGACAACAAAACGATCCGAACGGAAGCGGCGGTCCCGCAAACGAGCACGATATTTGAAGGCCACTTTCCGGGCCGTCCGCTGATGCCTGGCGTGCTGCTGATCGAAGCCATGGCACAGACCTCCGGTTGGCTTCTGATCGCGCTCTCGCGCTTTGAACGCATGCCTTTTCTTGCGGCCGTCAAGGACGCCAAACTCAGAACCTTCGTTGAGCCCGGTCAATTGCTTTCGATCTCTGCGGCCCTCGTCCATGACGGGTCTGGCTTCGCCATGGCGAGCGCCCAGATCTCGCGCGATGGCAAGGCCGTGTGCAGCGCTGACATTACGTTCCGTATCATGCCGTTCCCTGACGCGGTGTTTCGGACGAATATGGAACGTGTGGCTGCGGAGATCGGGTTCCCGATGAAAGCGGGGGTCGATGGCTGAGTTCCAGCGCGAGACCTGGATTACCGGCGTCGGCATCGTTTCGAGCCTGGGTGAGGGCCTTGAGGCTCACTGGCAGCGTTTGAATGACGCCAAACCCAATGTCGATGCCACGAGCTTCGCGCCCTACCTCGTGCACCCGCTCGCCACCGTCGATTTCGACAAGCAAATTCCCAAGAAGGGCGACCAGAGGCAGATGGAGCCATGGCAGCGCATCGGCACCTTCGCCGCCGGATTGGCGCTCGATAGCGCCGGCGCCAAGGGAAATGCTGAGCTTCTGGCGCACATGGACATGATCGTCGCCGCGGGCGGCGGCGAACGCGACGTTGCGGTCGACGGCTCAATTCTCTCGGGATTGCCCAAATCGGACAAACCCGAATTGTTCCTCAACGAACGGCTGATGAACGATCTGAGACCGACTTTGTTTCTGGCTCAGCTCTCCAATCTGCTGGCCGGCAACATCTCGATTGTCCATGGTGTGACCGGCTCATCGCGGACCTTCATGGGCGAAGAAGCCGCCGGCATCGACGCCGTGCGCATCGCGCTTGCACGTATCGCAGCAGGCCAAAGCGACATCACGCTTGTCGGCGGGGCGCACAATGCCGAGCGCAAGGACATGCTGATGCTGTACGAATTTGGCGGATATGCCCTGGAAGGCGAATTCCGCCCGGTTTGGGATCGCGGCCCGGCGGGAGGATTTGCCTCCGGCTCACTCGGGGCGTTTCTCGTTCTTGAGGCGCGAGAGCATGCCGAAGCGCGCGGGGCCCGACCGATGGCGCGGCTTTCCGCAGTCCTATCGGGGCGCTCGGATCGGCGGCCGGGGGCTGTCGTCGAGGCCCTGCAAACCCTATGGCAAAAAATCTCCGGTAAGTTGGATCCGACGCACTCGGCCGTCATCTCCGGGGCGACTGGCGCGGAACCGGCAACCCGTGAAGAACGCAGCTTTCTTTCCGGTCATTCCGAGATTGCCGTGCGGGCGACGGGTAGCCATATCGGGCACGGTCCCGAGGCGCAGTTTGCAATGAATATTGCGCTTGCTGCGATCGCCGTGAGCAAGGGTCAGCTGTTTTCGGCGTGCGACGATACCGGATTCGAGCAAGCCATGGCACAGTCTCTATCGCAGGCGGTGGTGACCGGGGTCGGGCACTGGCGCGGAGAGGGCCTCGGACTGGTCGAAGCGATCCGTTGAGATCCAGGAGGGACGTTGTCATGACATCCTTACGCGACAAAGCCGGGCGGCCCATCGTGGTTGTCACGGGCATGGGCGTTGTCACATCGCTCGGTGCCGGAAAAGCCGACAACTGGAGCAAACTCGCCGCCGGCAAGTCCGGAATTCGCACGATTTCCCGCTTTCCGACCGAAGGCCTCAAGACCAAGGTCGCGGGCACGATCGATTTTGTACCGGTCGAACCATTGGTCGCCCCTTCCCTGTCAGAGCGGCTCGCCGAAATGGCGATCGAGGAGGCGATCAGCGAGGCGCGCATCGGAAGCCGCGGCGACTTTCCCGGGCCGCTTTTCCTCGCCGTTGCCCCGATCGAAATCGAGTGGCCGCAACGCGAGGCGCTGGCCAAATCGTCGGGCGCCAACGAAGCCATTACCTACGACGATCTGCTCCGCGCCGCCGGCAGCGGTCGCTTCCAAAGCTATCATGAGCGGTTTCAGTTCGGATCGGTCGCCGACCACCTCGCCGCCAAGTTCGGCACCGCCGGCTCGCCGATCTCGCTGTCGACCGCCTGCGCCTCTGGTGCCAGCGCGATCCAGCTCGGATTGGAAGCGATCCGACGCGGCGAGACCGACGCGGCGCTATGCGTGGCCACCGACGGCTCGGTCAATCCGGAGAGCCTGGTTCGATTTTCCCTGCTGTCGGCCTTGTCGACGCAGAACGACGCGCCGGAAAGCGCGTCCAAACCTTTTTCGAAGAATCGCGACGGTTTTGTCATGGCGGAAGGGGCCGGCGCCCTCGTGCTCGAGAGCTTCGAAGCTGCCCGTGCGCGCGGCGCCAGAATCTTGGGCGTGGTCGAGGGGTGCGGCGAACTTGCCGATTCATTTCATCGCACCCGATCGAGCCCGGATGGCAAGCCGATCATCGGATGCATTCGCAATGCGATCGAAGACGCCGGACTAACACCGGATGAAATCGACTACATCAACGCGCACGGCACCAGCACTCCGGAAAACGACAAGATGGAATGCCTTGCCGTGTCGGCTGTTCTCGGCGAACGGGTGAAACAGGTTCCCATCTCCTCCAACAAATCGATGATCGGACATACGCTCTCGGCCGCGGGCGCGGTCGAAGCGGTGTTTACGTTGCTCACGTTGGAACACCAGCGGATTCCGCCAACCATCAATTACCAAGTTCCTGATCCCGCCATTCCTCTCGATGTGGTCCCCGACGTCGCGCGCGACGCAGCCGTGCGCCATGCGATTTCAAACTCATTCGGGTTCGGCGGTCAGAACGTCTCTCTCGTGCTGGGCCGGGAGCCGGCGTGACGGACGCAGCCGCCGAACGACGACGTGTGCTGGTGACCGGGGGCGGAAGCGGACTCGGTGCTGCAATCGTACGCTCGTTGGCACTCGCCGGTCATGATGTCGCCTTCACCTACCGATCATCGGCGTCGCAGGCAAATGCGTTGGTCGACGAATTGTCCAGCGGCCGACCGCAGCAAACGTTCAGCGCCCACGCGCTCGACCTTTCCGACCGCGGCGCTGTCGATGACTTTTGCACTGCGATCGAATCCGAGGCTCCATATTTCGGCTTTGTTCACAATGCCGGACATTCCTACGACAGCCTCGCCGTGATGATGGATCAGGCCAAGGCGGAAGCGGCCATGCAGGTCAACTTCTGGTCATTTACGCGACTGGCCGCCAAGCTTGTGCGGCCGATGATGCGCGCGCGCAATGGTCGCGTTGCAGTGATCGGTTCGGTCACCGCCCTGCAGGCAAACCAGGGCAACGCAGCCTATGCAGCGTCCAAGGCGGCGCTGCTCGGATACGCGAGGACGCTGGCAATCGAAACCGCGCGTATGGGCGTGACGGTGAACTATCTGGCGCCCGGCTTCATCGACACTGCGATGATGGAACCCTATGCCAAATATCGGGAACAGATGGAAACTCAAATCCCTGCCCGGCGTTTTGCGCGTCCTGAGGAAATTGCCGATTCCGTCACATTCCTGTTGTCGCCGCAGGCCTCCTACATCACCGGGGCGGTATTGGCGGTTGACGGTGGGCTCTCTGCGGCGATAGGCATCCACCGCTGATAGATCCCCCTGCCATTCGGAGTCCCGATGCGCGCGCTCACATTAGTCGCTGACCGCAAGCTTGAGCTCGTGGACCTCCCGGCACCGCCGCCGCCCGGTCCCGGCGAAGTACAGATCCGCGTCAAAGCCGTCGCCCTGAACCACATCGATGTTTGGGGCTTTCGCGGAATGGCCTTCGCCAAGCGCAAGCTGCCGCTGGTGGTTGGCGCGGAAGCAGCCGGTGAGATCGCGGCGGTCGGTCAGGACGTGACCGGCTTCAAGCCTGGCGATCCGGTCGTGATGTATGGCGCCTTGACCTGCGGCACCTGCAAGGCGTGTCGCGAAGGACGCGACAACCTGTGCGAAAACGTTCAGGGCATTATGGGATTTCACGTCGACGGGTTCGCACGCGAACTGCTCAATCTGTCCGCTCGCCTGGTCATTCCGGTGCCTCCCGGCGTCAGCATGCGCGACGCCGCCTGCGCGCCGATCGCATTCTCGACCGTGGAGCACATGCTTTTCGACAATGCCAAGCTCGAACCCGGGGAGACGATCCTGGTGCATGCGGGCGGCTCCGGCATCGGGACCGTCGCCATCAAAATGGCAAAGGCCATCGGCTGCACCGTGATCACGACGGTCGGCGACGACGCCAAGGGGGAAAGAGCCAAAGCATTGGGCGCGGACCACGTCATCAACTACAAGACGGATCGATTCGAACACACGGTCCGCAAGATTACCGCCAAGAAGGGCGTGGACGTCGTGTTCGAACACGTCGGTGCCGAGACATTCAATGGATCGCTGCTTTCGCTCAAGCGCGGCGGACGACTGGTGACCTGCGGGTCGACCTCCGGAACGTCCACGACGTTCAATCTGATGCAGCTGTTCCAGCAGCAATACAAGATCTTCGGATCGTTCGGCGCGTCGATGCGCAATATTCGCAGCGGGCTCGCCAAAATGGCGAATGGCCTGTTGCCGGTCATCGATACCGAGGTTGCTCTTGACGACGTCGAGCGAGGCCTTGCCCGGCTTGAAGGCCGCCAGGTGTTCGGCAAGGTCGTCATCCGGTTCTGAAGGCCGGATCTCGGTTGTGCGTTTAATGGCCAGTCTTGATCCTGGTCCATAGCCGATTCATCAGCCGCTGCGTCTTCTGGTCGTGAGCGTTGATCGTGTAGAGACGCGCCATGTCGGCGGCGTCGGGATACACACCCTTGTCGGACATGACCGACAGATCGATGAGTTTTTGGCTTGCGAGATTGCCATTCGCGTATGCGACGAAATTGGAATTCTTCGCTGCCACTTCCGGCCTGAGCAAATAGTTGATGAGTTCGTGCGCTTCGGCGACGTTTTTCGAGTCTTTCGGGATCGCCAGATTGTCGAACCACATCTGCGCCCCTTCTTTGGGAATGACGTAGCCGATATCGACGCCGTTCTTCGCTTCGGCGGCCCGCTTCTGCGCCTGCTTGATGTCGCCCGACCAGCCGACAACGAAACAGATTTCGCCGGTCGCAAGCGCGTTAAGATACTCCGAAGAGTGAAACTTACGCACGGACGGCCGGATCTTGATCAGCAGATCCGTCGCCTGCTCCAATTCGGCCGGGACGGTCGTGTTTGGATCGAGACGGAGATAAGCGAGTGCCGCGGGCATGATGTCGTCAGATGAATCCAACATCTGCACGCCGCAATCCTTGAACTTGGCAAGATTTTCCGGTTTGAACACCATGTCCCAGCTATCGATCTTGCCATCCGATCCGAGCAGATCGCGCGCGCGCTTGACGTTGTAGCCAATCCCGGTGGTACCCCACATGTAGTTGACGGCATATTGATTGCCGGGATCGTAGGTCGCGAGCCGCCGCGTGATCTCAGGCCAAGCATTGTCGAGGTTCGGGAGCTTGGTTTTATCAAGGCTTCGGAACACCCCCGCCTTGATTTGTCGCTCAAGGAAGTAGGCGGTGGGGACGACAACGTCGTAGCCCGACTTGCCGGCGAGCAGTTTGGTCTCGAGCGTGTCGTTGGAATCGAAGGTGTCGTAGACGACGCGGATTCCCGTTTCCCTGGTGAAATCCTCAAGGACGGTCGGATCGATATAGTCCGACCAATTGTAAAAATTGACGATCCGGTCCTTCGCTGCGATCGGGCCAGCGGCGCCTAAGACCGCCAGGATGAAGGCGACGACGGCGATAAAGCGCGGCGCACGAGGCGTGGTAAAGAGCCCTGACCGGCCAGCGTGCCACCGGCGAGCACCAATTAGCCAAGCCGCCAGCCAAGCCACGGACTACTGCTCCGTCGGGTAACCCGCGGCCTTCCAGGCGATGATGCCGCCTGCGAGGTGCGCATCGTAGGGAAGCCCCGCTGCCTGCGCCAATTCGGACGCCTTGACCGAACGATTGCCCGATCGGCACGAGAACACCACGGCGCGCCCGTTCGGCTTTGGAATGTCTTCCATATCGAAACTCGACAGCGGGACCAGCACCGATCCTGGAATCCTTTCGAGATCCGTTTCGTTCGGCTCCCGAACATCAACCAGAATGATGTCTCCGCTTTCCAATCCGCGCGCAACTTCCTCAGCAGTGAGATCGCGCACCACACCGCGACTAATCAAGCTCGACATTAACCAATCTCCCTCGCGACCCTACGCTCAATTGAACTGACAAGTGCAGGATCGCAGCCTTCGTGGCGATCCCTCCCCTGCGAGGTTGCGCCGCCTTAGACGACATTCAAGCAGGGAATGATCGTTCTATCAGACCGTCACCTGTGTTCCAACTTCCACCACCCGCCCGGTGGGGATCTGGAAATAGTCGGTAGCATCGTTCGCGGCCCTTGCCAGCGTGATGAACAGCCGGTCTTGCCAGCGCGGCATGCCGGATCTCGCGGCCGGCTTCAGCGAGCGGCGAGACAAGAAGAACGATGTCGACATGATATCGAATTGCCAGCCAAGCTTGCGTGCAATGGCAAGCGCCCGCGGCACATTCGGCGTTTCCATGAAGCCAAATCGAAGCACAACGCGGGAAAAAGTCTTGCCGACCGCCTCGATGCGAACGCGGTCTTCCGGGTTCACGCGCGGGGTTTGCGCCGTCTCAATGCTGAGAATGACGTTATGCTGATGCAAGACCTTGTAGTGCTTCAAGCTGTGCATCAGCGCTGTTGGAGCGCTGTAAGGGTCGCTGGTGAGGAAGACTGCGGTGCCCGGCACCCGCTGCGGCGGCTTTTTTTCAAGCGTCGCCACCAGTTCGTCGAGCGGCGTCTCCTGGCGGCGCGTCTTTTCAAACAGCAGCCGGCTGCCGCGGCGCCAGGTATACATAATCAGCATCACCAAGCCGCCTAGCGCGAGCGGAACCCAGCCGCCTTCGACGACTTTCAGCAGATTGGCCGCCAGAAAGGTCATATCCACAAACACGAAAGGAGCGACCAAGGCGGCTGCCGCCAGCGGCGTCCAGCGCCACAACTTCCACACAACGATAAAGGCCATCATCGCGGTGACCACCATCGTGCCGGTAACCGAAATGCCATAAGCGGACGCCAGCGCGCTCGAGGACCGAAACTGCCCGACCAGCAGCAGGACGCCGACCAGCAGCGCGGCGTTGACGCGCGGCACGTAGATTTGCCCTTCTCGTGTCTCCGAGGTGTGGCGAACTTCGAGCCGGGGCAGCAGCCCGAGTTGAATTGCCTGCCGGGTCAACGAATAGGCGCCGGTAATCACGGCCTGGCTGGCAATAACAGTGGCGGCGGTGGCCAGAACGACCATCGGCAACAGCGCCCAGTCGGGATAAAGCAGAAAGAACGGGTTTTCGATGGCCTTCGGGTTGGCGAGCACAAGGGCGCCCTGCCCCAGATAATTGATCGCGAGCGAGGGCAGGACAAGTCCTAGCCAAGCACTTTGAATGGGCTTTCGGCCGAAATGACCGAGGTCCGCGTAGAGCGCCTCCGCGCCGGTGACGGCAAGAAACACGGCGCCCAACGTCACCAGCCCGATCATCCCATGACCGAACAGGAAACTGGCGCCGTAATAGGGATTGAGGGCAACCAAGATGCTCGGATCGGATGCAATATAGCCAAGGCCCGGGATCACCATGGCGACGAACCAGACGGTGGTGATCGGACCGAAAAAAGTCGCAACCCTCGCAGTCCCACGGGACTGAACCGCAAACAGCGCCAGCAGGATGACGACGGTGAGCGGCACCACGTAGGGATCAAATGCCGGGGTCACGATCTTCAAGCCTTCGACCGCCGACAGCACCGAGATCGCAGGGGTAATCAGGGCGTCGCCGAAGAAGAGGGCGGCGCCGATGATACCGAGCAACACCACCATCGAGCGAATGCGCCCGGTGACACGCTGCGCCAGGGCCATCAAAGCGAGGGTGCCACCTTCGCCATTGTTGTCAGCACGCAGCAGCAGCAGAACGTATTTCAGCGTCACGACCAGGATCAGTGACCACAGGATCAAGGATACCACGCCCAGGACGGGCGCGCGCGTCACTACGCCATTGGGACCGATAGCGGCCACGACCGCTTCGCGCAGGGCGTAGAGGGGGCTCGTGCCGATGTCGCCATAGACGACCCCCAGACTCCCGAGCGTCAGCCCCCAGAATCCCGCCGACCGATGCGCACCGCCGTTGGCCGCGACTGCGGGCGCCGGTGTGGCCGAAAGTTCGCTCCGCTCGGGAGCGATCACGCTGTGAGCCATTTTTTAGACCAGAGATGCTGCGCCGCAATATCGCGCGAAGCTGGGCTTAATAGCATCGCCGAGACACGACGTCATTTGGGAAGGTTCTGAGAAAGCACCGGACCGATGCGCATCAGCCATGCATCACTGAAAACAATAGTATGCCAAGACACCAAAATCCATGCGCTCGAACGAAAAAAGCGACCCAAAAATATTAGGAATTGCAACTGGTTACCGCAAAACGCGGGGAGTAGATGCCACTCTCGCGGCTCAGGGCTTAAAATCCACCGGCAAGGGCGGCTCTTCCCGCATCAGGGTAACGGTGACGCGGCGATTGGCCGCGAGAAACGGATCATCGGGGAATAGTGGCTGGGCGTCGGCCTTGCCCGCCACCATGAACATATGGGAGCTCGGCACGCCCTCTTCCTCGAGGATCTGCCGGGTGACATTGGCACGGTCGGCAGACAGCTCCCACGGGCCGTAATTGGGCCGCGGCGGCACTTTGGTCGCCGAGGTATGCCCGGTGATGGCAATGCGGTACGGCATATCCTTCAGCGGGGCACCCAGCTTCTCGATCAGGCGTCGGGTTCGTTCATAGGGTTCTTTTGAGCCTTCCGGGAACATCGATCGGCCGTCTTGGTCGACGATCTCGATGTTGAGACCTTCCTGCGTCTCTTCGATCATGACGTGTTTCGACAATTCGGTCAGTTCGGGCATGTCTTGAAACGCCTGCCGCAATGAGGCCGCCGCAAGCGCGAAATTCCGATCCTCTTGCATCCGTGCGCCGACGGTCTTGTTGCGGTCCTTGTCCTCAGGCGTCGGGGTGGCCGAGGCTTCCTCCGGCGGGATATGGGCCGCATTCTTCAATTTCGGGCGCGTCGGCAAGCCGGGAACTTCAATGATTCCCGCGTAGCGGACGGTCTGCTGAACGCCGAACGCATCGCGCATGGAGCCGGCGACGATCTGCAGCTTCTGTTGATCCTGGGTGGAGGATGCGACCAGCATGACGAAGAAACTGACGAGCAAGCCCATCAGGTCGGCAAAGGTCACGAACCAGCCGTGACCGCCTCCGTGTGCTGCAGCTTTTTTCTTCTTCGACATGGGAACACCACGATCTGACTGCCGTCGGCGTTAAGCGGGGACCGGCTCGGGTTCGTCGTGGCGGTGTTTTTCCGGCAGATAGGCGAGCAGCATTTCGCGCACGAGGGTCGGGCTCTTGGCGTCGCGGATCATCAAGATGCCGTCGATGATCAGGGTGCGGTTGATCTCCTCGTCGACAAGCTTCAGATGCAGCTTATCGGCGAGCGGCAGGCAGAGCAGATTGGCCAGCGCGGCGCCATAGAACGTCGCCAGCAAGGCGCTCGCCATGTAAGGCCCGAGCTTCGAAGGATCGGTCATGTTGGCAAACATCTGGACCATGCCGATGAGCGTGCCGATCATGCCGAAGGCAGGCGCGCAATCGCCGATGGCGCGATAGATCTTCTGGCCCTCATCGAGATGGGTCAGAAAGATGTCGCGGTCGCGCTCGAGATTGTCGCGGATAAAATCGACATCGTAGCCGTCGGCGACGAAACGAATGCCCTTGGCGAGAAAGGTGTCTTCGAGTTCGACCTTTTCAAGCCCGATCGGGCCTTGCTTGCGCGCGATTTCGGCCAGCCCGGCGATCTCGTCGACGAGTTCGCGCTGACTGGTGCGTCGCATCGAAAACGCAAATTTGGCGCCGAGCGGCAGACCATGGAAAATGGAATTCAAAGGGAAGCGGATCAGGGTCGCGGCAAAGGACCCGCCGAAGATGACGATCGCGGCATGTTCGCTAACGAACATCTCAAGATCGCCGCCCATCAGGATGACGACGCAGACGACGCCAAGCCCCGCCAGCAGACCCAAGGTTGTCGCGATATCCATTGAAAACTCCGACCCACACAACGCTAAGCGCGCGCGGTCCACCCCCGGACGCGTCCAAGGGCAGCCTAGTCTCCCGCGGCTTAAAGGACGGTAAAGGCCCAAAAAACGGCACTTTATAAGCCGTCTATTGCGCTCACTAACGCTTCCGATCCGGCTCGCTCTGAGCTATCTCAAAGCCCAACCAGGCAAGTCGAGGTTATCGTTAACCTCAACAGCGAGTTTCCAGGAGGTCAGGATGCGCGAGATCGGGCATTTTATCGGCGGCACGGAGGTGAAGGGAACCTCCGGGCGGTTTGGCGACGTGTTTGATCCGAACACCGGCGAGGTTCAGGCCAAGGTCGCCTTGGCCAAGCATTCTGAAGTCGAACACGCGATCGCAGTGGCGGAGACCGCACAAACCGCCTGGGCAGCGACCAACCCTCAGCGCCGCGCCCGCGTCTTGTTTCGGTTCCTTGACCTCGCCCAGAAGGAATTCGAGAGCCTGGCCAAGCTGCTCTCCTCCGAACATGGCAAGACCATCGCGGACGCCCGCGGCGACATCCAGCGCGGCCTCGAGGTGGTGGAGTTCGCCTGCGGCATTCCGCACCTGCTCAAGGGCGAGTTCACCGATGGAGCCGGCCCGGGCATCGATCTGTTCTCGATGCGTCAGCCGCTTGGCGTCGTTGCGGGGATCACGCCGTTCAATTTCCCGGCCATGATCCCGATGTGGAAATTTGCTCCCGCCTTGGCTTGCGGCAACACGTTCATTCTCAAGCCGTCCGAGCGGGACCCGTCAGTGCCAATGCGGCTGGCGGAACTTCTCGTCGAGGCCGGGTTGCCCGCCGGTGTTCTCAATGTCGTCAACGGCGACAAGGAGTCGGTGGACACCTTGCTCACCGATCCGCGCGTCAAAGCCGTCGGATTCGTCGGCTCCTCCAGCATTGCCGAATACATCTACACAACCGGCTGCGCCCACGGCAAACGGGTGCAGTGCTTCGGCGGCGCCAAGAACCACATGATCGTCATGCCCGACGCGGACATGGACCAGGCGGTCGATGCACTCATTGGCGCAGGTTACGGCTCCGCCGGCGAACGCTGCATGGCGATTTCGGTGGCGGTGCCGGTCGGCCAAAAGACCGCCGATATTTTGGTGCAAAAGCTAGCACCGCGCGTCGAAGCCCTGAAGGTCGGACCATCGAGCGACCCGCAAGCGGATTATGGACCACTGGTCACGCGCGCGCATCTCGAAAAGGTCAAAAACTACGTCGATCTCGGCATCAAAGAAGGCGCAAAGCTGGTGGTCGATGGCCGTAATTTTCAGTTGCAGGGATACGAGCAGGGAAACTTCATGGGCGGATGTCTGTTCGATGACGTCAAACCATCGATGCAGATCTACAAGGAGGAAATCTTTGGACCGGTGCTATCGGTGGTCCGGGCAAAGGATTACGAGGAGGCACTGCGGCTGCCATCGGAGCACGAATACGGCAATGGGGTTGCCATCTTCACACGCGACGGCGACACCGCCCGCGACTTCGCTAGTCGGGTCGAGGTCGGCATGGTCGGAATCAATTTCGCCATCCCGGTGCCACTCGCCTATCATACGTTTGGCGGCTGGAAGCGCTCGGGTTTCGGAGATTTGAACCAGCACGGTCCTGACTCAATTCGGTTCTATACCAAAACCAAGACAGTCACCGCGCGGTGGCCCTCCGGCACCAAGGAAGGCGCCGAATTTGTCATTCCGACCATGAAGTGAAAATGCAGCGACATTTGTGTGTGAGTCAGAGCCTGATGTCACGATTGGTCATCCTTACTGCCCTTGCCCTTGGCGGCTGTAGCCTCGATCGAATTGGCACGATCGGCGACGATACCCCGCAGCCGGCTTCGACGCGGAGTGCGACTGCCAATGCGCTTGCACCGACGGCGATGCCGCGCGGGGGACCTCCCGTTGAAATGACCGGACGCTGGGTGCTCGCGTCGACCGGCACCCATTCCTGCGGCATGGTCTTCAATAGCGCGGTCGGAGCACTCGAAGGCACGGTGGCGCCCGAGGGCGGTTGTCCCGGCAAGCTCGTTACGAGTCGCAAATGGACTTTTGAGCAAAATTCGCTTGTCCTTCGCAACCACAACGGCGAGCCGCTGGCGCAGCTTGGATCGGCTGAGCCGGGCAAACTCGAGGGCCGCTCGACCAACGGGGACCCAGTTTCATTGACTCGGTAGTTCGATAGACCGGAAGCACTGAGATCGCGGCGTTGAACGTTAGTCAGCGCGGCGGCGCGCATGTGCTGCATTGTTCATCGTGGGTATGGTCTTCGTGGGTATGGTCATTGTGCGCGGGGCTGTCGTGAGTGTGCGGGTGCGGCGTATGATGGTGGTGCGAATGCGGCTGGCCGTCAGCACCATCGTGGCGATGCCCGTCATCAGCCGGCGCACCTGAATAGGCGCCACCCTCCGGATCAAATGGAGCGTCGATCGCCGTCACCTTGACAGCAAATCTTGACAGCAACGTCTGGATCGCCGGATCGCGGGCCATCCGCAACCGTTGACCGAGAATCTGCACGGGCACATGACGGTCGCCCAGCACCCAAGCGATACGGGCCAGCGTCTGCAAGTCAGAGGCGCGCACCTCGATCAACGGCTCGGCTTCGGCGACGATCTCGATAAGGCTACCATCCTCCAAAATGAGCGCGTCGTCGCTGTGCAGCCAAACCGGCGGCTCAAGATCGAGTTCCACGCACGTCCCCTTCACAGTGAATACAAATCCGCGGTGGGCGCGACGTTGGTCGAGATTCATAATGAGCGTATCGACGATCGGTCCTCGATCATGCGGCCCGGCCGTCATCACCTTGATCGCGCGGGGCATGAATGATCCCGAACTTATTGTTATTCCAGACGCTCTCAATTGAGACGCGTTGGACGATCCTGATCCGGATCCTCGGGCGACCCCGCGCGATTGTGCGGCGACTCCAAGAGGGTCTCTGAATGACCGACGGCAGGTTCCAAACCAGATCGTGCTGATTGCGACGTGTCTGCAGCTTGGCGTTCGTGTTCGCGGTAGGACCACCAGCCGAACGGCAAACTGACCAGGTACCCCAAGGTGCCGATTGTCAGAATCTCCCACGGATAACTCAGCAGCAGTGCGAAGAATAACGCGACCAGAACAAAGACCGGAAGCACCATCTCAGGCGAAACGCGCGTGCCGAGTTTCTTGCCCGAGAAGACAGGCAGCCGCGAGACCATCACGAAGGCGATCGCGAACGTGTACACAAAAATCAAGGGCGGGACGACGACAAGCAACGGCATCCCGAGGAAATGAATGTAGATCGGCAGCAGCACGATGATCGCGCCGGCCGGTGCGGGAACCCCGACAAAGTAATTCGCCGCCCACGCCGGACGACCGGGATCGTCGAGCATCACGTTAAAACGTGCAAGCCGAAGGCCGGCGCAGATTGCGAAGGCCAATGCAGCAATCCAGCCGAGCGACTTGAGTTCGTGCAACCCCCAGAAATACAGCATCAGCGCGGGCGCCACGCCGAAATTGACGAAATCGGCAAGACTATCGAGCTCCGCACCGAAGCGAGAGGTTCCCTTCAGCAGGCGTGCAATGCGCCCGTCGACGCCGTCGAGCACCGCGGCGAACACGATGGCTGCCACCGCCAACTCGAGCTTGTCCTCGGCAGCGAGCCGAATCGCGGTCAGGCCGGCGCAAAGGGCGAGCAGGGTGATCAGGTTGGGCACCAGGATGCGGATCGGAATGGCGCGGAAACGCCGACGTCGCGGCCCTGGGCGATCAGGCTCAAAGGGAGGAAATAGCATGGATGACATTTAGACCTTGCCGCGGGAACTTGCCAGTTGGCCGATCAAGTGGATCGATGCACTCGCGTGATGCTTTTTTAGGCAACCAAGCCAAGGCAATAATCCAAGAACCACAGTCCACCAAAAGACCGGCTTGGAACCACCAACCCCTTGGCTACACGCGGAAAACGATTGTTTGACCATCTGTTAGATGTGGGACGAGGCGGGTTGGGCGCACCCCCACTTAAGTACGCGAACATGCAATACAGCAGTTTTATTCCATGTATCATCCGTTCTGGAGGATGGCCTACTTTTTGCTTTTTAAACGGCGAAAAAACGTCGAACGGATGAGGTTCCCCGATGACGCTCTCGATCTCCGAACCCGTGCCAATCGTGTCCGCAACCGCTTCCAAGCGCTGGGTGCAATTGCTGCTTGGCTTCATCGCCATGATGACGATCTCAAGTCCACAATACGTCTGGACGCTGTTCGTCAAATCCTTCCAGACAACAACGGGTGGCTCGCTCCCGGCAATCCAATTGACGATTTCACTGGTCATTGTCCTGCAGACCTTTTCGTCGCCGCTTCAGGGCTTCCTGGTCGACAAGTTCGGCCCTCGCTTTTTGATCGGCGTCGGCGCAGCGCTTTCGGGCGCCGGCTGGATCGCTGCCTCCAAGATCACGACGCTCGAAGGCCTGTATTTGACCTACGGCCTGTTGTGCGGCGTTGGCACCGGCATCGTCTATATCGGCATTGTCGGCTTGATGGTGAAGTGGTTCCCGGACCGGCGTGGCCTTGCGACCGGCGTGGTCGCCGCAGGTTATGGTTTTGGCGCGATCCTCACCACGTTTCCGATCGACAGTATGATGAAAAGCGCCGGCTATCAGCACACGCTCCTGGTTTTCGGCACCATCTTCGCGATCGTTGGCGTCCTGGCCGCACTCGGAATGCGCACGCCGACGGAGACCGATACACTGCCGGCTCCGGCGGTCACAGCCAGCGACCACGATGTCGCTCCCAAGGATATGCTGCGGACCAAAGTGTTCTGGCTGATGTTCGTCATGATGACCATGATGTCGACGGGCGGCCTCATGATTATTGTGAATTTCGCCCCGTTCTCGCGCGACTTCGGTGTCGCCGACATTATGCTGTACGGCTGGGCCGCATTGCCGCTCGCTTTAACCGTCGACCGTATCACCAACGGTTTGACACGGCCGTTCTTCGGCTGGGTCTCCGATCACATCGGTCGCGAAAACACGATGGCGGTGGCGTTCCTGTTGGAGGCCGCGGCCGTATCGGCGCTGGTGTATTACCGCAGCGACGCGCTGATCTTTGTCGCGCTCTCTGCGGTGGTGTTCTTTGGTTGGGGCGAGATCTTCTCGCTGTTCCCTTCGACCTTGACCGATACATTCGGGGCGAAATACGCGACGACGAATTACGGCTTCCTCTACATGGCGCAAGGGATCGGGTCCGTGCTCGGCGGTCCGGCCGCAGCGTATATGCACGATGTCACCAAGAGCTGGCTGCCGGTGTTCGGCGTGATCATCACATTGGATATTTTGACCGCCATTCTTGCGCTCGCCGCACTCAAGCCGATGCGTCGCGCATTCCTCGCGAAGGCTGGCTGACGTTGGCGGCTTCGGACTTGTTGCGGCAGACGGATGCCTATCGGGCGGTGTAGATCTTATCCCACCCGATAGGTGCGACCACTGTCTGCGGCACTCAAATCCGCGATCACGGTTTCCCCGGCGATCGCGGTTTGACCTTCGGCCACCAGGGGCTTGGTGCCTTCCGGCAGATAGACGTCGACGCGCGAGCCGAAGCGGATCAGTCCAAAGCGCTCGCCGGCCCCGATCGTCACGCCTTCGCGCACGAAGGAGACGATGCGTCGGGCGATCAGGCCGGCAATCTGTACCACGCCAATGCGGGTGCCATTGGCCGCGGCGATAACCAGTCCGTTCCTCTCGTTGGCTTCACTTGCCTTGTCGAGATCGGCATTGAGGAAAGCGCCGGCATGATAGGCGATGCGTTCGATCCGGCCGGTCATCGGGCTGCGATTCACATGACAATTGAACACACTCATGAAGATCGAAACGCGCGGCAACGGACGCTCGCCTAACCCAAGTTCCGGCGGCGGACTGGCATTGGTGATCCGACTGATACGGCCGTCCGCGGGCGCGACAATAATCCCGTCGCGCATCGGCGTGACACGGGTCGGGTCGCGAAAGAAATAGGCGCACCAAAGCGTCGCGATCGTTCCGATCCAGCCGAGCGGCGACCACACCAGAAACAGCACCAGGCTGAACAGCGCCGCGGCGCCGACAAAGGGGTAGCCCTGGGGATGGATCGGAGCGATTTGCGATCGGATCGAGGTGAGCACCGACATGGGAGCCCGCCCCTTACTGCTGCGCTCTACGGAGCAAGTGCTTACTCCGCGGCGTCGACGGGCAAGACCGGGTCCAACGGAAACATCGGCGGTTCCTCCGCCGGCGGCGGATTTCGATTGGGTGCGGTAGCATGGTCCTCGACCTGGGCGAGCTTTTCTCGCGCCTCTTCCGCTTCCCGCTGACGGTTCCACAAGCTGGCATAAAGCCCACCGCTGGCGAGAAGCTGCTGGTGCCTGCCCCGCTCTACAATCTCTCCGCGGCTAAGTACAAGAATTTCGTCAGCGCCGATGATCGTCGAGAGCCGATGGGCGATAACAAGCGTTGTCCGGCCACGCGATACCCTGTCTAGCGCGTCCTGAATTTCCTTTTCAGTGTGGCTATCGAGCGCCGACGTTGCCTCGTCCAGCACGAGGATCGGCGGTGCTTTCAAAATGGTGCGGGCGATGGCAACCCGCTGCTTCTCGCCGCCGGACAGTTTGAGGCCACGCTCCCCAACTTCGGTGTCGTAGCCTTTGGGAGTCGAACGGATGAAGGTATCGATTTGCGCAAGAGCGGCAGCCGCCTCGACCTCGGTGTTGCTCGCGTCCCAACGGCCATATCGAATATTGTAGCGCACGGTATCGTTGAACAGCACGGTATCCTGCGGAACCATACCGATCGATTCACGCAGGGACCGCTGCGTGACGTCACGGATGTCTTGCCCATCAATCAAAATGCCCCCGCCGGTGACATCGTAAAAGCGAAACAACAGCCGCGAGATGGTCGATTTTCCGGCGCCCGATGGCCCCACGATGGCGACCGTATGTCCGGGCGGCACCTCAAAACTCAAGCCCTTCAAAATCGGTCGCTCCGACTCGTACGCAAAGCGGACGTCGTCAAAGCGAATCGCTCCCTGGGTAACAATCAGGTTTTTCGCATTCGGCTTGTCCTTGATCTCGGGGTTGCGCCCCAAAATCGAAAACATGGTCTCGATATCGATGACAGCCTGCTTGATCTCGCGGTAGACCATCCCCATGAAATTCAGCGGCTGGTAAAGCTGAATCATCATGGCATTGATCATCACAAAGTCACCGACGGTCTTGGTCCCCGCCTTGATGGCGTAGACGCACATCACCATCGTCGCCACGAGCCCAAGAGTGAAAATGGCCGCCTGACCGGCATTGAGGACGGCGAGCGAGGTATAGGCCTGTACGCTCGCGCTCTCGTAGCGCGCCATCGAGCGGTCATAACGTTGGGTCTCGCGTTCCTCAGCGCTGAAATATTTGACGGTTTCGTAATTGAGCAGCGAATCAATCGCCTTGGTATTGGCGTCGCTATCGCTGTCGTTCATTTTCCGCCGGATGCCGATGCGCCACTCGGTCGCGACGTAGGTGTATCCCATGTAGAGCGCAACGGTGATGAGGATGGCCGCCACATAACGCCAATCGAATTGATAGAGCAGCACCCAAACAATCAGCGCCAGCTCGACGATCGTTGGCGCAAGCTGCAAGATGACCATGCGGACAATGGTTTCGATTCCATTGCGGCCCCGCTCCAGCACCCGGGTCAATCCGCCGGTCTTGCGCTCGAGATGAAACCGCAGCGTCAGAAGATGCATGTGCTCGAACGTGAGAATGGCGAGCCGGCGCACCGCATGCATCGCCACTTTCGCAAACAGGCCGTCGCGAACCTGCGTCACCAACGCCATCACGATGCGCATGCTGCCGTAGGCCAGGGTCATCAGCACGGGGGCCGCGAACGCCCAACCAAGCCATGACGATCCGTTGTCCGGCTGCCCGGTCAGCGCGTCGGTTGCCCATTTGAACGTGAAGGGCACCGCAATCGTCGCCAACTTCGCGGCGAACAAGAGCACCATCGCGCCGATGACCCGGAGCCGGAGATCGCGCCGGTCGACCGGCCAGATGTAGGGCCACAGATGCACCAATGTCCGCAACAGCGCGCCGCGCTCAGCCGAAACAGGCTTGGGCGCACCAGTCGGTGGGGCATGGTGGATATTCATCGGCGGGGTCCGGACACGAGCGACGACCGAAGTTGAATCGGCGAGGAACTCACGTTTTTATAGGTCGTAGCAATTATCAGCGCAAACAAGGCGGCCGCCACCGGCCGAAAGGCCTGCCGGGGACAAACGGCACATCCGCCCATATAGGCAGCTTTTTCGCCTCGTCATCTGGTCCCACCTCAAAGCACATCGCCGGAGCGAGAACCGGCGCGCCTTGACGTTTTGGGACCGGAAATGCCACACCCCTGGCGATGACCAACAACCCATCGCCGACCGGTCTCCTCAGCCAGATTTGCGTTTATTGCGGTTCGAGTCCCGGGACCGACACCGCATTCATTGTGGCAGCGCGCGCGTTCGGACAGATTCTGGCCGAGAACGACATCGGCCTCGTCTATGGCGGCGGTTCCGGCGGACTGATGGGGGCGCTCGCGACCGCTGTCCGCGACCATGGCGGCCATGTGGTCGGGATCATCCCGGAGTTTCTGAAGGCGCGCGAGCACATGTTCCTGGGTGCGCAGGAGGTCGTCGTCACCCGGGACATGCACGAACGCAAGCGCGTCATGTTCGAGCGCGCTGATGCTTTCGTTGCGTTACCCGGCGGAATCGGGACCTTGGAGGAACTGGTCGAGCAACTGACCTGGGCGCAGCTCGGGCGGCATCACAAGCCGATCGTGATCGCCAATATTAAAGGGTTTTGGACCTCCCTTCTGGAAGTCATTGGCCACATGAAGAATCTTGGCTTCGTTCATTCAAACGCGCTGTTGAACTATCATGTGGTCGAGCGGGTCGACGACATCTTGCCGGTCCTGCGCGCCGCGGTCGCCGATGCTTCGACAAGGGAAAAAGCCGCCGAACCCGACATCACGAAGCGGATGTAGACGGCTATCTCGGGTCCGTCAGGAACGTCACCGCCTCGATGCGATGACCATCGAGATCGCGCACGAACGCGGCGTAATAGCCTTCCCCATAGTACGGACGTTCGCCGGGCGCGCCGTCGGATTCGCCGCCGGCTGACAGTGCGGCGGCATGAAAGGCGTCGACGGCTTGAGTCGTCGGCGCGCGCAGGCACACGTGAGAACCGTCATCGGCGACGACGCGCAGACCGGGACGATAATTCAGCCAGAATTCGGCATAGCGCTTCCCGAAGCCCACCGTCTCCGGGCGAACATCGAGCTTGGTATAGCCGATGGTCGCCAGCACCAATTCATAGAATCGCGTTGCTCGCTTGAGATCGTTCACACTGATCGAGATGTGGTCGATCATCGGAATGGCTCACGCCGTCGCGCCGGATTTGACCAGCTTGTAGATGATCGAATCCATCAAGGCTTGAAATGATGCTTCGATGATGTTCGGCGAAACCCCAATCGTCGTCCACATGTCGCCGTTCTCGTCCCGGCTTTCGATCAGCACCCGCGTCACCGCCTCGGTTCCGCGGTTGAGGATCCGCACCCGATAGTCGGTCAGCTCGAGGCCGCTGATATATTTCTGATACTTGCCGAGGTCCTTGCGCAGCGCAAGGTCAAGGGCATTGACGGGTCCATTTCCCTCCGCCGCCGAGATCAGTCGCTCGTCGCCGATCTTCATTTTGACGACGGCCATGGTCACGGTGACGCGCTCGCCTTTGGCATTGATCCGCTGCTCGACGTTCACGTCGAATTGGGTCACATCGAAATAGCTCGGAACGGTTCCGAGCATGCGACGCGCCAGCAACTCGAATGACGCATCCGCGGCTTCGTAGGCGTAGCCGATGGTCTCGCGTTCCTTGACCACCTCCAGCAATCGACCCACGCGCTGATCGTCCTTTTCCACGACGATGCCGATGCGCTCGAGCTCGGCAATGACATTCGACCGGCCGCCCTGATCGGACACCAGCAGCTTGCGGCGGTTGCCGACCGCCTCCGGCCGCACATGCTCGTAGGTGGCGGGATCTTTCAGGATGGCCGAGGCATGGATGCCGGCCTTGGTCGCGAACGCGCTTTCGCCAACGTAAGGCGCATGACGGTTCGGCGCCCGATTGAGCAACTCATCCAACATGTGGGAGGCGCGTGCGAGATGGGTGAGATTTTCCTCGGACACCCCGATGTCAAATTGCGCAGCGAATTCCGACTTCAGCTTCAGGGTGGGGATGATGGAGGTGAGATTGGCGTTGCCGCAGCGCTCGCCGAGACCGTTCAGCGTCCCCTGAATCTGCCGGGCGCCGGAACGGACCGCCGCGAATGAGTTCGCAACCGCAAGCTCGGTATCGTTATGGGCGTGAATTCCGACGTGATCGCCGGGAATGTGCTTGACCACATCCGCGACGATCGTTTCGACCTCGTGCGGCAGCGCCCCGCCATTGGTGTCGCAGAGCACGACCCAGCGCGCCCCTTCTTCGTAGGCGGCCTTGGCGCACGCAAGCGCATAGGCCGGATTAGCCTTGTAGCCGTCGAAGAAATGCTCGCAATCGAGCAGTACCTCGCGTCCGCCGGCCTTGGCGACGCGCACGCTGTCGCGAATCGAGGCAAGATTTTCCTCCAGCGTCGTCTCCAACGCCACCCGCACATGATAGTCCCAGGATTTCGCGACAAAGCAGATGGCATCGCTCTTGGCATCGAGCAGCGCGACAAGACCGGGATCATTGGACACCGAACGACCCGGACGCCGGGTCATCCCGAACGCCGTGAAAGTCCCACGCAATTCCCGATCCTTCGAAAACAGTTCGGTGTCGGTGGGATTTGCACCGGGGTAACCACCCTCGACATAGTCGACGCCGAGGTCGTCGAGCATTGCGGCGATCGCAAGCTTATCCTGCAGCGTGAAGTCGACGCCGTTCATCTGCGCGCCGTCGCGCAGCGTTGTGTCGAAGAGGTAGAGGCGTTCGCGTGGCATCGATCCTCACATCACCCGATAGGCCAGATAAAGCGCGAAGCCGACCGCCGCAACGATCACGCCGTATTTCAAAACGATGTAGTAGAGCCAGTGACGCGGAAACGGCGTGTCCGGACGTTTCATGGCGTGCTCCGTTCCGCGGCAAGCCGCTTTTCCATCGTGGTGTTGGCAAGCCACTCGTCGCCGCGGGTGATGGTGTTGCGGGTCCTGGCGACATAGCCGCGCTTTTCGAAAAATCCGCCGGCATTGTCGCTGGCGTCAACCGTGAGTCTTGCGGTTCCCCTCCCGCCCGCCAGCCGCTCCAGCGCATCCACGAGCATCGTCCCAACCCCCTGCCCCGCCGCGGCGGGATGCACATAGAGCATCTCAATGTGGTCGGGTCCCTTGAGCGATGCAAATCCGACCGGCGAACCCTCGAGCGTCGCAACCAAAGTCAGTTCGCCAGCGAGCCGCGCGGCAAAGGCCTGCTCATCGTCGGCCGCCGATGCCCAGGCCTCCTGCTGCGCCTCGTTGTAATCCTCACCGGTCAGTTCTTCGATGCTGATGCGAAAGATGTCGGCCAACAGCGATGCGTCCGCCGGCAGGAACGGCCGCAGTGCCAAGGTCGGGTGCGCGCGCGCCATCATCGCGCGATCTCCCAGGTGGTGCCGTCCTTGGAGTCCTTGAGCACCACGCCCATGGCGGTGAGTTCGTCGCGGATGCGATCGGCCTCCTTGAAATTCTTCCCCGCGCGAGCCGCAAGCCGAGCGGCAATCAGCGCGTCCACGGTGCTCTTGTCGACGCTGCGCCGACTTTCCGGCCGAGTGGTGAAACCCAGTGCGCGCAGGGATCCGCAGAGCGCCGCCTGATCGCCTCGGCCGCTCAAGGCGTGGAGTTCGGCGATCGCTTTGGGCGTATTGAGATCATCGGCCAGCGCCGCAAGAACCTCCGGCGAGAGCGAAACATCCTGCTCTGCCTCTGCCTCGAACGACGGATAATCCGTGAACCCGCGCAGAATATTGAAACTTTCCTCGAGCCCGCGCACGGTCCAGCCGAGCGGCTGACGGTAGTGGGTCCGCAGCATGTTGAAGCGCAGAACCTCTCCCGGCCAATCCGCCAAAAGCTCCCTGATGGTCACGAAATGGCCGGTCGACTTCGACATCTTCTCGCCGTCGAACTGCAGAAAGCCGTTGTGCATCCAATAATTCGCCATCACCGGCTGATGGAAGGCGCAGCGCGATTGCGCGATCTCGTTCTCATGATGGGGGAACACGAGATCGATACCGCCGCCGTGGATGTCGAATGTCTCGCCGAGCAGCGCACCCGCCATTGCGGAACATTCGATGTGCCAGCCGGGACGTCCCGGCGCTGCAATCCCGCACGGACTGGGCCAGGCCGGCTCACCCGCCTTCGAGGGCTTCCACAAAACGAAGTCCGTCGGGTTGCGCTTATAGGGCGCAACCTCGACACGCGCACCGGCGATCATTTCGTCGAGCGGCCGTTTCGACAATTGGCCATAGTCCGGCATCGAGGGCACGTCGAACAGCACGTGATCATCCGCGACATAGGCGTGCCCCGCGCGCACCAGGCGCTCGATCAGCGTAACCATGTCGAGCACGCCGTCGTCGCGCCGAACGTAGTCGGTCGCGCGCGGCTCGACCGTTGGCGGCAGGCACCCAAGAGCGGCGACGTCTTCCTTGAAATTCTGATAGGTCGTCTCGGTCAGCTCGCGAATGGAGATGCCGCGCTCCGCTGCCCGCGCATTGATCTTGTCGTCGACGTCGGTGATGTTCCGGGCATAGACCACGTGCTCGAAGCCGTAGAGGTGCCGCAGCAGGCGGAACAGCACGTCGAAGACGATCAGCGGTCGGGCGTTGCCGATATGGGCGAAATCGTAGACCGTGGGTCCGCACACATACATGCGCACACGTGCGGGATCGATCGGCTGGAACAGCCGTTTGCTGCGGGTCAGGGTATCGTAAAGCTTCAAATCCATGGACATCCCTGCCTGAACTGGCCGGCGTCCACTGGTCTCAATGAGAGAAAAGACGGCCGCAGCCAGCGAAGGTCGCTAGCGAATAATCTCCCGGCAAATGCCGCAGATCTGCAAAAGGCCGTTCATGGCGGGGAGAATGGGCAACTCTGTCGCCTGCGTCAAGGCCAGTTTCGGTTGACCACTCTCGCGTCCTCGGTGCCCGCCCGGTACCAGGTTGGGGAAATCATGCACAAGTGGTCCCGACCGGATTGCCGCGATGCGGCTTTCGTGGGAAGAACCCGCTACCATCATCATTCGATCTGCGTCTGCGCCACATCAGCTAGCGAATCCTTAACAGTTTCAAACGCATTCTCGAAATTCATGTTTGAGACCTTGAAAAATCGAGTGATCCGATGCGCGCCACGCTCATGATCCTCACGTGCGCCGTTGCCTTTGGCATGACCCCGGCACGGGCCGAAAAACACGTGTTCATCATCGCCAATAATCCGGATGGTTACGGCGTCGATCGATGCCTCGCCAGCGGCGCGAGTTGCGGCGCGGCCGTCGCCTCCGCCTATTGCCATTCGCGTGAATTTGCCGAGGCCAGCTCATTTCGCCGTATCGATCGCGACGAGATTACGGGAGCGGTTCCGGCGAATGCCAGCTTCTGTCGCGGCAGCGGCTGCGAGGAATTCATCGCGATTGAGTGCACGCGCTGAACGCTAGACTTTATCGCGGTCGGCTTGCGCTGACGGCATACCTGCCGCGTTTTTTCGTACTGCTCACCGACATCACGTTCACCTGCGTGGCGTTCACCGAGCCGCTTTTGCGAGTGCAATCGCCTCTCTCAGAATTTCGATATCGCCAATGTGATTGGCGAGAATGAGAACAAGCTTGGTGTCGAGCTCCATGGCGGCGCTTTCGGAGAGCCCGCGGCGTGCCTCGATCAAGGTCACGTAGGCATCGTCCGGATTATTGAATCGCGACGCTGTGACGAGCTTGCCCATCTCTCACCTTCCCACGCCAGCCGATGCTACGCTTACGGCCGTCCGCACCGCCTCTCGATCGAACGAGCGAAAACGCGCAGCCAAATGCTGGTCTGGACGCAACACATAAGTCGCGCCAGGCGTTGCATCGAATCGCTGCGCAAACAGACCTGTGTCGTCGTGCAGGTCCTCGCCGACCACGATGAGCTTGATGCCCTCGGGCGAGGGCGGGCGGGCGCCGTCCTTCACGTGCAACACGTCAAACCCGGTTCCGAGATGGTCGAGCAGGAACCCTCGCCGGCCATTGATGCCGCGCATCGGGACATCCGGTACGGGGGCTCCCAGTTTCGCCGTCCCGGAAAATCGAATGGCGTCGGGCGTGGACAATGGGGTGTTGTAGACGGTCGCAACCGACAATCGTCCGGAATTGACCATGCGGCGGGCAAACTCCGTCGACGGTGCGAGCGACAGCACGGCATTGCGCAACCGGCGCTCGGCCACGGACTGCGGCGCGATGAAGTCGGTCGAGCGTGTCGAATGGGCAATGTTCTCCCTCGCCGCCTGGACGCGCTCGTGGTCGTAGGTCTCGAGTAGCGCGGTGCCGGCCTTGCCGGCCAGCACCGCCGCCAGTTTCCACGCCAGATTTTCAGCGTCCTGCACGCCTGAATTCGCCCCACGCGCGCCGAACGGGGATACCTGATGGGCACTGTCGCCGACAAAGATCACGCGGCCATGGACAAAGTGCTCAAGCAGCCGGCAGTTGAAGCGATAGATCGAAACCCATTCCAGCTCGAACGGGCGCTCACCCAGCATATTCCGGAGTCGCGGCACCACGCGCTCCGGTCGCTGCTCGGCTTCGACGTCAGCCTCAGGTCCCAACTGCAGATCGATGCGCCACACATTGTCGGGCTGGCGATGCATCAGCGCCGACTGGCCGGAGTGGAACGGTGGATCGAACCAGAACCGGCGTTCGGTCGGAAAATCGGCGGACATCTTGACGTCGGCGATCAGGAACTTCTCTTCGAAGGTAACACCGGAAAAGCCGAGACCGAGCAGGTCGCGAACCCCCGAGCGAGCGCCGTCGGCAGCGATGAGCCAATCGGCATCGATGTCGTAGCGGCCATCCGGAGTTTCGATCGTCAGCCGCACGCCGTCGTTGCGGCGATCGACGCCGACGACCTTATTTTTCCAGCGCAGATCGATGCCGTCGGTCTCTGCCACCCGTTCAACCAGGACATGCTCGACGAAGTATTGTTGCAGGTTGATGAAGGCGGGCATCTTGTGTCCGTCTTCCGGCAACAGGTCGAAGGAATAGACGGGATCATCACCGAGAAAGACTTTTCCGAGCTTCCAGGTCACGCCTTTGGCGACCATCGGAGCGGCGACGCCCAGACGGTCCCAGATTTCGAGCGTGCGCTTGGCCCAGCAGATGCCGCGGGAGCCTTCCCCGATCCGATCGGAGTCGTCGAGCAGCACGACGGGAACGCCGCGCTGGGCGAGATCGAGCGACACGGTCAGCCCCACCGGTCCTGCCCCGACCACCACAACCGGATGGCGTGGCCGCCCCCGCGCGTCCTGATCCGGCGAACGAGCATAGCCAAATCGATACTGCGCCTTGCGAGGCCCCTGCTCAGTGGCTTCGGACGAAGGTGTCACAGATATTCGCTCCGCGGCTCCGGGCCGAGGTCGATCAGACTATCTCGGTGGTCCCGGCAGGCACGCCGGGACACCGGAACGAGACTCCTCAAACGGCAGCGCTGCCGATCAGGCGTGTGCGCTGGAACCGCGACCGTCCACCGAGGCGCTTCCCGGACCGGTCATCGTGAGCAGCAGAAGACCACCCATGATGGCGAGGTTCTTGAGGAAGTTCGCCTGGTTTGCTCCCGGCGTGGTGATTTCCGTGAGTGCGTAGGCATGACCGAGATAGGTGGCGACGATCACCCAGAAGAAGAGCCCCCAGGCGGCCCAGCGGGTCTTGATGCCGATCAGGATCGCAAGTCCGCCAAAAAGCTCGATCCCGGCGATAACATAACCAAGCCAGGTCGGCGGAGCGGCCCCGCCCGCCACCAAATCCATGAAACGCTTGGTGCCGGCATTGCCCAGGATTGCGGTCACGTTCATGAACTTGGTGTATCCGGACACCAAAAACACCGCCGACAGCAGGACCCGACTGAGAAAAACAAGACCATGTGACATAACCAATCTCCCTATTCCCCGGTTTTGGGAGCGACATCCCCCAATACCCATGATGGAACCCCGCGAACGGCTGGGCAATCGCAATTAAGCGGTCATTTTTACTGTGGAAAGCTCCTCGGCCTACCCCTGCAACGCAGCCCACAACGCCCGGTCGCGCTCGGCGGTCCAGATTTCGGGGTGATCGAGGCCTTTGGCCTCGTCATAGGCGCGCGAGACGTTGAACGGGAGGCAATGCTCGTAGATCGCGAAGGATGCAAACTTCGGATCCATCACCTCGCGGGCGGCCTGGAACGCCTGCTTCAATGAAAACCCTTGTTTGACGCTGGCCGACACCGATCCGTAGAGCGTGGAGAGAAAGTCGCGAGTCATGGCGATGCCTTCCGCGGCTTTGCCGGGCGTGGCCAGTGCAGCACCGCGCCCGGGGACCAATGCCGCCGCTTTCAGTGCCGCCAATCGATCAAGCGTTGCCGGCCAATCGGTGAAATGGGCGTCCCCGCAATAACAAGCCGATCGATATTCGACGAGGTCGCCGGAAAACACGACCTGCGCATCCGGAACCCAGGCAACGACATCGCCCGCAGTATGGGCCCGCCCAAGATGCATAATGCGAACTTCGCGCTTGCCGAGCCAGACCGACATCTGCTGTCCGAAGGTGATATCGGGCCAGGTCAGACCGGGGATCGACTCGACAGCACGAAAAAGGCGCGGGAAACGGCCGATTTCAGAATCCATGTCCTGTCGACCGCGCTCGACGATGAGATCGCGCGTCACCGCGGAGGCCAGGATCTCAGCTTCCTTGTACCCTGATGCTCCCAGCACACGAACCGCGTGGTAGTGCGACAGCAGCACATATTTGATCGGCTTGTCGGTGATCGCGCGCACGCGTTCGATAACGCCCTGCGCCATCGCCGGCGTCGCCTGGGCGTCCACGATCATCACGGCGTCGTCGCCGACGATGATCCCCGAATTCGGATCTCCTTCGGCCGTAAACGCGTACAGGCCAGGACCGACTTCGTCGAAGGACACCTTCTTCTCGGTCGTGTCGCCAGTGGAAGCGAAACCGGCTGGGCTCATTGTCAATCCAATCGTGTTGTCATCGGCGGAACACGACGCAGGCTATCGCGTGTAACCCCGGACCTCTTGATCAATAGCGCCAAAGATCGAACGACCGTCGGCATCCCGCATTTCGATGCGAACCTGGTCACCGAACTTCAGAAAGGGAGTCTTCGGTGCGCCGAAGCGGATGGTCTCCACAGTTCGCTGCTCGGCAATGCAGGAATAGCCAAGTCCGCCCTCCGCGATCGGCAGGCCGGGGCCGCCATCCGGATCCCGGTTCGACACGGTGCCAGCTCCCAAAATTGTGCCGGTACACAGCGCCCGGGTCTTGGCCGCATGCATCACCAGGGTCGGGAAGTCGAAGGTCATATCGATCGCACAATTCGGCTTTCCGAGCGGCTGATCATTGACGAAACTCAGCAGCGGAAGGCTTACTTTGGTTCCGTCCCAGGCCTTGCCAAGATCGTCCGGGGTCACCGCAACGGGGGTGAAGGCTGAAGACGGCTTGGAATGGAAAAACCCAAAGCCCTTCGCCAACTCGGTCGGCGTGACGTTGCGCAGCGTGACGTCATTGACGAGCATGATCAGCCGTATGGCGCGTTCCGCCTCCGCGCGCGTTGGTGCCATCGGTACGTCGCCGAGGATCACGACGACTTCGGCTTCGATGTCGATACCCCAACTCTCGTCGGCGAGCGCGACCGGATCGCGGGGCCCCAGCAACACGTCGGAGCCCCCTTGGTACATCAGCGGATCGGTCCAAAATGATGCCGGCACCTCAACGCCACGCGCCTTGCGCACCAAGGCGACGTGATTGACGTAGGCAGAGCCATCCGCCCATTGAAAGGCGCGCGGTATGGGCGCCGCCGCAGCCCGCGGATCGAACGGTCCATGGGCGATGCGGTTCGCCTCAAGGGCATCGGCGATTTCCACCAACCGAGGCTCGGCCGCGCTCCAATCGTCAAGCGCCGCCTGCAATGTCGGGGCAACGGCTTGAGCGCTGGCGAAGCGGGACAGATCGCGCGAGACGACGACAAGTCGTCCGTCGCGGCCGTGTTTTAGGGACGCTAGCTTCATGGAAGATGTTTCGCTTTGTTGCCGCGCTGGTGGGAAACATTGGCTTACCGCAGCATCCCAGCAACGGCAACTGATGCGCCGGAGTAAAGCAGCGGTCTATTCAGCGGCGACTACTCAGCGGCAACTCTCGGGATCTTGCGCGGATCCAGCGGCTCCGCAGTGTTCCAGGAATTGGCGTAGTCCTTGAACTCGCTCGCGATCGCAGCATCGCCCATCGAAAGAGCGTCGCGGGCATCCATCATCACCGCATATTCGTCGGTTTCTGCCTTCGGCTGCACGAACAAACGCTGCAAGGCTTTCGGATGCGGGCCGTGAGTGAAACCGCAGGGATGCCACGTCACCATGCCGGGATGGATGTTGTCACGGCTGAAAAAATCGCCGTCGTGATAAAAAATCACCTCGTCGTAGTCGTCGTTGTTGTGAAAGAACGGAATCTTGATCGCGCCGGGATCGGTTTCGAATGGGCGCGGCACAAAGGTGCAGATCACAAAACGATTGCCGACCCAAGTCGTGTGTGCCGATGGCGGAAGATGCTGTCGATGCGATACCAACGGACGGATGTCCTTGACGTTGAGCTTCACCGGCACAAGGTCGCCGTGCCAACCGACGGCGTCCAACGGATTGAAAGGATAGTCGACCGTGGAGATCTCGCCGTTGCGGCGGATCAAGACCTGCCATTCTTTCTCGTTTTGTTGCGCCCTGAAGGCATCGTCGATCTTCGGCGTTTCGAGGATCGCCTCGTCGTAGACCGCATGCCGACCGACCATGCCCCGATCGGGGGTCTTAAAGGTTCCGTTGGTGCATTCGAACAGCAGCATCGTCACCGGCTGCGCGCATTCGATCCGCCACATGGTGGAACGAGGCAACACGATATAGTCGCCCTGAGCAAACGGCAGGTGGCCGTAGTCGCAGAACAGCGATCCGGAACCACGATGAATAAACAGGAGCTCATCGCCATCGCCGTTGCGCGCCAGGTAATCCATTGCCCCCGACACCTGCCAATGTCGCAGCTTGACGTGCGCGTTGTGCAGGACAACGCCGGCATCCCACACGGTGCCCTTGGGCTTTTCGAGCTTCGCAAGGTCGAAGGCACGCGGACGCAACGGACCGGTCCAGCTGGTCCAACTGGTCGGCGCATGGCGGTGGTACATCATCGTGGCGGGGCCGAAGAAGCCTTCCTTGCCCAGTTCGCGTTCAAACGTGCCGGCCGGCAGATCGGCATGTGCCTGGCGGGACGCATCGCCCTCGACGCGGGGAAACGAAATATAATTGGCGCCTGCCATAGCATCCTCCGGGGGCTGCGGTCCCGCTGCAACGCAAGCAACTTGCGCGCGCAGGGATCTGGTTTAGAATGAATTTAGTTTCATACGTAACCAAGGTCAATCGGATCACAGCGGAGAATCTCCGGGTCCGCGGACCGGAAGGCGGACACAGCGGTTGCGCTCCGAGGCCATGGTCGGCGGCCGTCGGAGGGTTGTTGAATGGTCGACCACTCTCAAGCAAGACCCCCGGGGGGAAGTTTGGACGACGGCACCGCCGACGACGACACGATGGGGTGCGGCACCCCGCTCGAAGAGAATTCGCCCCTCAAGCTTGAGGAGTTTCTCCCCTATCGACTGAATGTGCTCGCCAGTCTCGTCTCGCACGCACTCTCCCATGTCTATGCGCAGCGCTACGACATCGGGGTTCCGGAATGGCGTGTGCTGGTGACGCTCGGCCAATTCAGTGTCATGACCGGCAAGGCGATCGGTACGCATACCCACATGCACAAGACCAAGGTGTCGCGTGCGGTGGCCGATCTCGAGCGGCGGAAACTGGTCGCCCGCCGCCCGAACCGTTCCGATCAGCGCGAGTCTTTTCTCTCGCTCACGCCTGCCGGGCGTGCGATTTATGCGGAGCTCGCACCGGGCGCGCTTGCATTTGCTGACAAATTGGCCGAGGTCATCGACCCATCCGACCGTCCCGCTTTCGAGCGCGCGCTGAAGCGCCTGACCGAGCGATCAAGGCTTCTGGTCGCCGATCTGGTGGAGGGGGCGGGCAGAAAGCACGGCCGGTAGCACTGCGCGCTGCCGCATTGATAATTCGACGTCCTGATCATTCGACCGGAGGAAACGTGAAGCTCTATTCGTATTTTCGATCGTCCGCGGCGTACCGCGTCCGGATCGCGCTGAATTTAAAGGGGCTCGCCTATGAGATGGTCTCGATCCACCTGACCAAGGATGGCGGCAAGCAGAAGTCTGCAGAGTATCGCGCGATCAATCCGCAGATGCGGGTGCCCGCGCTCACGCTTCCCTCCGGCGAGGTGCTGCTGCAATCGTTGGCGATCATCGAATATCTCGACGAAACGCATCCCAATCCTGCATTGCTGCCGGCCGACGCCATCGGCCGCGCAAAGGTTCGCGCGGTGTCACAGATTGTGGCCTGCGATATCCACCCGTTGAATAATCTTATTGCCCTGAACTACCTCAAGAACCAGCTCAAGCACGATCAGGCCGCCGTCGACGCCTGGTACACTGCGTGGGTCGTCGCCGGATTTGAGGCAATCGAACCCTTGCTCCGTCCCGGCCCCTATGCCTTCGGCGATAAAGTCACGCTCGCCGATTTGTGCCTGGTCCCGCAGGTCTTCAATGCCAGGCGATTCAAGATTCCGCTCGAACGCTTTCCCAAGATCGTTGCGGCGGACGCGGCCTGCGCCAAGCTGCCGGCTTTCGATCAGGCCCGTCCGGAGAACCAGCCGGATGCGGAGTGACACGCGGTTGAACGACGTCGGCTTACATCTGCGGCCGCCGACGTGCCGCGATTAGCCTCGAGCGGCCTCGCATCGTGACGACTTTTCGCCTGGGTCGCGTCGTGCTGTGGATGACCGGCGCGCTGCTGTCATTTTCGACCATGGCGGTCTCGATCCGCGAATTGTTCGGCACCTTGAATATCTTCGAGATCCTGGCGATCCGAAACATCGTGGGTGTGCTGGTGCTGTCGGTGATTGCGATCGCACGGCCACAACTGCGTCACGACATCCATCTCAGGCGCATCCGTCTGCATCTGTTTCGCAACGGCGTGCACGCCATATCGCAAATGGGCTGGGCCGAAGGCCTTACCATGCTCCCGCTCGCGACCGTGTTCGCGCTGGAGTTCACCATGCCGGCCTGGGCCGCCATTCTCGCGGTTTTCTTTCTCGACGAACGCCTGACCGCGAGCCGGATCGGCGTTGTCGTCTTTGGCATTTTGGGCGTGCTGGTGATCCTGCGGCCGGGTTTCGACAGTTTCCAGCCGGGGGCCACGCTGGTGCTGGCAGCTGCATTCGGCTACGCCGTCACCTTGGTGGCGACCAAGAAACTGACCACGACCGAAAGCACCTTCGCCATCATTTTCTGGATGAACGTTATCCAATTGCCGTTGATGCTGGCCGGGAGCAATCCGCTGTCGTTTTTGCGCCTGCACGGCATCGCGTTCGTGCCCGTGCTCGGCCTTGGAATTGCCGGTCTCACCGCGCATTATTGCCTGACCAACGCGTTCCGGGTCGGCGACGCGAGTGTGGTGGTGCCGATTGATTTCCTGCGCATTCCGCTGATCGCTATGGTGGGCTGGTGGTTTTATGGCGAGCCGCTGGACGTTTATGTGTTCATCGGCGCCACCATTATTGTGGTCGGCGTGCTCTGGAACCTGCGGGCGGAAGCGATGCGGCGGGTGAGCCCAGCGCCGTCATGAGGGACCATCAGGTTGTGCGAATCGGCTTGTGCTGCAGGGGTTTCCGACCTACGGAAGGGACGCCAGTCACACTTCGGTCACCATCTCCGCGCCATCTTGCCGTACCGTTTCTTGCCGTATCAGGGTCAGGGCGCGTCGATTTCTAAATCACCGCTGGGAGCTGCGATGACTTCACGACGCCTACGCAACCTCGCCCCCGCGGCGTATGGTCTTGTGGCGAACGCTGGCGGGATTCTGGCGGTGGGCGCGCTGTGCGCTGTCATAACGACCGGCGTCGCGGCGCAGGGCATCTTCGCCCCGCCGGCGTCGGTGCCGCAATCTCAGGGTCAAGTCCAAGGTCAGAGTTCGAACCCGGTCTGCGTCCGCCTCGAGGGGCAATTGTCGGCGTTGGACCGGGGCGGCAACGACCCCGCACGCGCCGATCAAATCAAGCGCTACGAGGACTCCGCGAGCAAGCAGGAAGCCGAGCTCGACCGCGTGATCGCTCAGGGACGCCGTCTCGGATGCGACAGTTCCGGATTTTTCTCGCTGTTCAGCTCGCAGAACGCCCAGTGCGGCCCGATCAACGGTCAGATTTCCCAGATGCGGTCAAACCTCTCCCGCATGCAGAGCGATCTTCAGCGACTTCAGGCCGGCGGCAGCGACAACGACGCCGCGCGCCAGGGAATTCTCGTGGCGCTCTCGCAAAACAATTGCGGCCCGCAATATCGTGCCGCCAATACCGGGCAGTCCGGTGGCTTGTTCGGCGGCCTATTCGGGAACAACGGCGTTTTTGGTCAACCTGCGGATGCGTCCCAATCCAACACCTTCCGCACCATCTGCGTGCGCAGCTGCGACGGCTTCTACTTCCCGATTTCGTTCGCGACGACCCAGCCTCACTTCCAGGACGACCAGGCGCAATGCCAGCGCATGTGCCCGGCCGCCGAAGTCAACTTGTATACCTATCGCAATCCTGGCGAAGAGGTCACCCAGGCGATCTCGATCAGTGGCGCACCGTATACGGCGCTGCCAAACGCCTTCAAATATCGGCAGGAATTCAACGCTGCCTGCAGCTGTCGAAAACCCGGTCAGAGCTGGGCGCAAGCGCTTGGGCAAATCCGGGACGACACCGTCGAGCAGGGCGACATCGTGGTCAACGAACAGCGGTCGAAGGCGCTATCTCAGCCCAAAGTTGACGCGCAGGGTCGACCGATCAAGCCGGACCCGCGGACAGCCAAGCCGGGCGCGGCACCGGCCGGAGCTGCGGCCCCCGCCGCCGACCCCACCACGAGCGACCCGGCCGCTTCGGACAATGGCAAGCGCTCGGTCCGCAGCGTTGGTCCGACCTTCGTGCCGGTGCGATAAGCTCGCGGCACCGGACATCGACGGCTTCACCTTTTTAAAAGTCGAACGCGTCGCTTTTGGCTGCGGCTGAGGGGCTCTTGAGCGCAGGGTCGGGCCGCGACGGCGGCGTGCCCGGATCGCGAAAGCGATTCACAATCGGATAGCGACGGTCGCGGCCGAAGTTCTTCAAGGTCACCTTCACGCCGGGCGCGGCCTGGCGGCGCTTGTATTCCGCAAGATTGAGCATGCGCTCGATGCGAACCACGGTGTCCCTGTCAAAACCGGATTCGACGATGGTCGCGATCGGTTCTTCACGTTCGACCAGCCGCTCCAGGATCGGATCGAGCACGGCATAGGGCGGCAGCGAATCCTCGTCCTTCTGGTTTTCCCGCAGCTCCGCGGTCGGTGGGCGCGTCAAAATATTCTCCGGGATGACCCGGCCGGCGGGTCCGAGCGCGCCCTCGGGCTTCCAGACATTGCGCAGCCGCGTCAGCCGAAACACTTCGGTCTTGTAGAGATCCTTGATCGGGTTGAAGCCGCCGTTCATGTCGCCGTAGAGCGTGGCGTAGCCAACCGACATTTCGGACTTGTTGCCGGTGGTGACCACCATGAGGCCGAACTTGTTCGAAATCGCCATCAGCATTGTGCCGCGGGCCCGCGCCTGAAGGTTCTCCTCGGTGACGTCGCGCGGCAGACCGCTCAACAGTGGCCCCAGCGCCTTTTCGATGCCCTCCACGGCGTTGGCGATCGGAACGATGTCGTACTGGACTCCCAGCGTCGCGGCGAGCGCGGCGGCGTCATCGAGGGATTCCTGGGACGTAAAGCGATAAGGGAGCATGACGCAGCGCACCCGCTTGGCGCCGAGCGCATCGACCGCCATCGCCGCGCACAGCGCCGAGTCCACGCCTCCGGAGAGCCCGATCACAACACCGGCAAAGCCGTTCTTTTCGACGTAATCGCGCAACCCCAGCACACACGCCGCGTAGTCGGCCTTGTCACCCTCCTCGAGCGCCACGATCGGACCATTGACACAGCGCCAGCTATTGCCGTTTCGCTCCCACTGCACCGTTGTCACCGCCTCGCGGAAGGCCGGGAGTTGGAACGCCAGCGAACGATCGGCATGCAGTGCAAAAGATCCGCCGTCGAACACCAGTTCATCCTGTCCGCCCACCTGATTGACGTACATCACCGGCAAGCCGCTCTCGGTGACCCGCGCGACCGCCACGTTCAACCGCACCTCGTCCTTGGCGCGGTTGTAGGGCGAACCATTCGGCACGATCAGAAACTCCGCGCCGGTCTCCGAAAGGCATTCGACGACGTCTTCGTAGTCGCCCCATTCGGTCCAGATGTCCTCGCAAATCGGCGCGCCGATCCGCACGCCGCGGAAATTCACTGGGCCCGGCGGCGGCCCGGGAACGAACACGCGGCGTTCGTCGAACACGCCGTAATTGGGAAGATTGACCTTCAGCCGCACCGCGGCGATGGCGCCGCCGTCCAGCAGCACGATGGCGTTGTAGAGCTGACTGTCCTCGACCCAGGGCGTGCCGATCAGAATCGCGGGCCCGCCATCGGCGGTGTCGCGCGCCAGGGACTCGACGGCGGCCCGGCAGGCGGCCTGGAATGCCGGCTTCAACACCAGATCCTCCGGAGGATAGCCGGCGAGGAACAATTCGGTAAAAACGATGAGATCGGCTCGATCGGCCCCGGCGCGCGAACGTGCGCGGCGCGCCTTTTCCAGGTTGCCGGCGACGTCACCGACAATCGGATTGAGCTGGGCGACTGCGATATTCAGGCGATCGGCGGGGCCAGGAGTCATGGCTATGGTCTAGCCCGAGCCATGGGTGGCTCGCAATCGCGCGCTTACCCCGCGCGGAAGGCGTAGGCGTCCATCGTCAGGACGCCATGGTCGTGGCTGGAATGGACAAGCTCGCCACGCGCCCCCTCCCCGCCCGCACCCAGGGCGACATGGAACGGCAGGAAGTGCTCCTCGGTCGGATGATTCTCGCGCGCAAACGGCGCCCGATCGCGGTAGTTGACGAGGTCCTCGATCGCCCCGGCCTCCGCCTTCGCCCGTACCCAGCCGTCGAAGGCGCTGACCCATTCCGGCGTCGGCGCGTCGGTCTGATACCTGCCGCGGAAGAACTCTTGCAGATTATGGGAGGCGGTGCCGGAGCCGATCACGAGAATGTCTTCGTCCCTGAGCGAGGCCAGCGCGCGGCCGACCGCGAAATGATGCGCAGCGCCGAGTTGCGGCTGAACCGACAACTGGACCACCGGAATATTGGCGGCGGGATAAAGCAGGCTGAGCGGCACCCAGGTTCCGTGGTCGTAGCCGCGGTCCTTGACCACGGCCGGCGCAAAACCTGCGGCTTCCAGCAAACCGGCCACCTTGACCGCCGCCACCGGGTCGCCCGGGGCCGGATAGACGATGCGATAGAGCGCAGCGGGAAAGCCGCGAAAATCATAAATCATGTCCGGGTGACTATCGCCGGTCACGCTCGGACGGCTGGTCTCGAAATGCGCCGAGGCGATCACGATTGCGCGCGGCGTTCCGAGCGTCTTGCCATAGCTCTGCAAAAACGCCCGCGCCGGACTTTCCTCGAGCGCGAGCATCGGCGAGCCGTGCGACAGAAACAGGGTCGGAAATGTCATGGGCGATCTCCTTTGCCCCTATGTAGGCTCAGGCATCGTCAGAACCAGCGGCATCCGTGCACGGCATCGGTTGCATGAATGCAATGAGCGATGAGACCGGCTGCCGATCCGCGGGTCAGATCGCCGCGACCGCCGCCGCCGGCCTGACCCGTGCCGTCCGCTCGTGTTTAAGCAATTCGGCCAGCAGGAAAGCAATCTCGATCGCTTGCTCAGCGTTGAGACGCGGGTCGCACAGGGTGTGGTAGCGATCGTTGAGATCCTCATCGCTGATCGCACGCGCACCGCCGGTACACTCGGTGACGTCCTTTCCGGTCATTTCCAAGTGAACGCCACCCGCGTAAGTGCCCTCGGCCGCATGCACGGCGAAAAACGCTTTCACCTCCTGCAGGATGCGATCGAACGGCCGGGTCTTGTAGCCGGACGCGGACGCGATGGTGTTGCCATGCATGGGATCGCACGACCAGATCACCTGCTTGCCTTCGCGCTTTACCGCACGCACCAGCGCCGGCAGCTGCTCGGCGGCCTTGTCGGACCCGAGCCGACAGATCAGCGTCAGCCGTCCGGGCTCATTTTCGGTATTAAGCACATCGATCAGCCGCAGCAAGTCGTCCGGCTTGAGCGAGGGGCCGCACTTGAGTCCGAGAGGATTCTTGATGCCACGACAATAGTCGATGTGGGCGTGGTCGAGCTGGCGGGTGCGGTCGCCCACCCACAGCATGTGGCCTGACGTGCAATACCAATCGCCGGATGTCGAATCCTGCCGCGTCATCGCCTGCTCGAAGCCCAGCAGCAGCGCTTCGTGGCTGGTGTAGAGGTCGGTCGCGCGCAACTCGGGATGGCTCTCGAGATCGAGGCCACAGGCCTGCATGAAGGCCAGCGCTTCGGAGATGCGATCGGCGACCTGGCGATAGCGATCGAGTTGCTGGGAATCCTTGACGAAACCGAGCATCCATTGATGCACGCGTCCGAGGCTGGCGTAGCCGCCGTGAGCGAACGCGCGCAGCAGGTTCAAGGTTGCGGCCGACTGATGATAAGCCTCGATCTGGCGATGCGGATCGGGCGTGCGCGCGGCTTCGGTGAACTCCGCGCCGTTGACGACGTCGCCGCGATAGCTCGGCAGCTCGACCGAACCTCGCTTTTCGGTCGGCGATGACCGCGGCTTGGCGAACTGACCGGCGATCCGTCCGACCTTCACAACAGGCGAGGCCGCCGCAAACGTCAGCACCACCGCCATCTGCAAAAAGATGCGGAAAAAATCGCGGATGTTGTTGGCGCTCTGATCTTCGAAGCTCTCGGCGCAGTCGCCGCCCTGCAGCAGGAAAGCCTCGCCGGCGGCAACGCGCGCGAGCGACTTTTTCAGATTGCGCGCCTCACCGGCGAACACCAGCGGGGGAAAGCCCGACAGCCGCTTTTCGACGGCGGCGAGCGCAACCTTATCCGGATAGTCCGGCATCTGGGCGATCGGGCGGCTGCGCCAATGATCAGGCGTCCAACGTTCAGGCATCACAACCTCCGCGTTCAGCGCGGCTCACTCTCTGACAAAAAGGGGGCTCCGGGAGGGTCATCCACCACGGAACCGGCGAGGTTATACACGGGAAGGGGAATGCCGGCCAGTGCGCGCAGCGGACGCCTGGAGGCGCGCATGGCGAGCCCCTGTGCGGACCTGGCTCGGCCCGGCCCCGTGCCTGCGCGCGGGTCGTTTCCAGACCAGCCCGTCGGTGTTAGTGCGGCTTCTGGATAATGACGCCGTACCAGCCAAGGCCGCGATAAGTTTCGTAACCGGGGGTGGCGTGAAAGGCGACCGTTGCGCCGTTTTCGCCCTGGTAGAAGCCATGCGGCGAATTGTTGGTGACCAATCCGATCTTTTCGCTGAGCACACCGCTGCCATCGGACGACGCGATCACCCGGTGATTGGCGTCAACCAACAGGACGCGCGAGCGCCGCTTTTCCCCTTCGGACAGCCGGACGCCGGTGACGATGGCGCGTGCCTGCGGCTCCCAGTCGAAATGGATCGCCAGCACGCCGATCGGCTCGCCGTCGACCCGCCCACCCCCCCCAACGCTCGCGGCCTAGGGCGCGAC
>Ga0265342_10000211_pt1 | contig 65440 bp, 68 predicted proteins | sample 4CB327metaG_FD_203125 | JGI IMG/M metagenome (GOLD analysis project Ga0265342, IMG submission 203125) | Rhizosphere microbial communities from Carex aquatilis grown in University of Washington, Seatle, WA, United States - 4-CB3-27 metaG | ecosystem: Host-associated > Plants > Roots >...
TAGATGGCCTTGATTCGCTCCGCATCCGCAATGCGTGTGTTGAGCCCGCGTGCAAGATCCATCGTCACGTGATGCCCGCCGAGCGCAAATCCTTCGGCGTGCACGAAGCGCCCGCCGGAAAACACCGCCATCGTCGTCGTGCCGGCGCCGAGATCGATCGTGGCGGCGCCGAGATCGGCTTCGTCGTCGGCCAGCACCGCAAGCCCGGACGCATAAGACGACGAGACCATCGCCTCGACATGAAGATGGCTGCGCTCGACCGAAAGCATGAGGTTGCGCACCGTGGCGACGTCGGCCGTCACCATGTGCATGTCGACGCCGAACTTGTGCCCGAGCATGCCGCGCGGCTCGCGGATGCCGGTCGCGGCGTCGAGCGTGTAGCCGATCGGCAGCGCGTGCAGCACGGCGCGGCCGTCGCGCACGGAATGGCGGCTCGCAGCGGCGAGCACGCGAGCGATGTCGCCGTCGCCGACGGCGCCGCCGGCGAGCTGGATGTCGGCGATGAAGCGTTCCGAGCCGAGGCGGCCGCCGGACAGCGACACGATCACCGACTCGAGCTGGAGCTGAGCGCCGTTCTCGGCGATGTCGATGGCGTTGCGGATCATCTCCTCGGCTTCGACGAGGTCGACGACGCTGCCGCCCTTCATGCCGCTCGCGGCGGTGTGCGAGAAGCCGAGCACGCGCACGCCGTGGCTGCGCCGGCGCAGCACGTCGCGCGGGGCCTGCGGTTCGAGCTTGGCGATGAGGCAGACGACCTTCGAGGTGCCGACGTCGATGGCCGCGACCACCGCCGAACGCTTCGGCGGCACCGGCTTCATCTTCGGCGTGACGCCGAACCGAACGACGTTACTCATGCCTCGCCTGCCTTCTTCTTCTTGGCTGCCTTCTCGGCAGCCTTGAGCGCATCCTCGCGCGCGGCGAAGGCGGCGTCCGACTGCCGGACCGCGACGCGGTCGGGAAGCCGCAGATCGATGGCCGTGATGTCGCGCGACAACAGGTTCTTGGTGCGGTCGAGCTCGACCAAAGTCGCCAGCGCCTGCTCGGGCGCGGCCTCGGGCAGTTCGACGACGATCTTGTCCTTGAGGTAGATGTCCCAGCGCCGCTCGGCGACATAGACCGACGCCTGCACGCGCTTGGCGATGTCGGGGAACTTGCCGATCAGCTTCATGAAGTCGGGCGCGGCGTGCTCGGCGCCCTTGCCGACGACGAGCGGCATGCCGGCGAATTTCTGCGGCACGAAGGCTTCCAGCACGGTGCCGTCCTCGGCGATCAGGTAGACGGTGCCGTCCTTCTGCCAGAGGGCGAAGGGCTTGCGCTCCTTGACCTCGATGCGCAGGCGGCCGGGATAAAGCTTGAGCACCGTCGCTTCCGAAATCCACGGGCTGGCGGTGAGCCGTTTGCGGGTCTGCGCCGGATCGAGAAACAAAAGCGAGGAGCGGCCGGTGATGCCGGCGATCGCCAGAACGCGCTGGCGGCCGAGCTCGTGCTCGCCGGCGAGCGCGATCTCCGAGATACGGAAGCCGGCGGCGTTGGCGACGTCGTCGCAGAGATTCTGCAAATTGTCGGCGATCTCCTGGCCGTGGCCGCCGCGCACGGCGCCGTAGGTGGCGCTGGCGAGCAGCAAGAGCGCCGCAGCCGAGGAGCCGAAGCCATGCGGAATCTTCAGGTTGATGAGCGTGACGAAGCCGCGCCGCACCGAGCGCTGCCAGCCGGGCGCCGATGCGTGCCAGCCGTAGCCGGCGTTCACGGACCCAACCGTGGCGCGGGCTTTCGGCTTTTTCGTCAGCAGGCGATCGAGGAAGCCTCGATAGTTCATCGCGACCGGCTCTTCACACGTTTGGGCCCCAACCGGGCCGTCCGGCACGGACGAGAAGGATCGCCCTGCCCCCGATGTGTGCGCCCCGGGCGGCCCGTTACATCCGCGGGTATCGTCCGGAGCCTGGCCGTTTTGAGGACGCGCGATGAGCCTTGCGGCGACGCGCGCAAAACGGGCCAGCGCCTAGTCTTCGGGCCTTTTAGTAAACGATTGGTAAAGGTTTAGAGATTGGAAAGGGATTTGCGGGGCCCGTCAGGCCTCAGGCCCCGTAACCTGCTTGCGGTTATCGACCAGCAGCCGCTTCACCGGGCAGCGGCCCTGCGCGCCGGTCCAGGCGAGGTAGGAGCCGGCGGCCAAAGCGAGCACGTTCAGGAGCGGGTTGGGCCGCGGCCTGGCGGCCGAGGCGGCCAGCCCGAGGCCGGCGGCGATGTAGGCCGCGCGCTCGCCGAGCGAGAGGTTCTTCGGCCCTTGCGAAAGCAGAGCGGGCAGTCCGGACGGCATGATCGTGCTCCTTGTTATGCTGCGGTTTTGAACGCAGTCGCGCGCGGCGTGTTCCCGCGCCCATTCACCGCCACCCCGGTCGCGGAACCGCGCGCGAGCCAACCGGTTCTCAGGTGCAGCAGGAGAATGCCGCCGTGCACATCATCTGGACCATCGTCATCGGCTTCGTCGCGGGCATCATCGCCAAGTTCGTGCATCCGGGCGACAACGAGCCGCAGGGCTTCGTCCTGACGGCGATCCTCGGCATCATCGGCGCGTTCCTGGCGACCTATATCGGTCAGGCGATCGGCTGGTACCGCGCCGACGAAAGCGCCGGCCTGATCGGCGCCGTGGTCGGCGCCGTCATCGTGCTGGTGATCTGGGGCCTCATCACGCCGCGCCGAAGCACGACGCCCTAGCAATTTATGGATTAGCGGCGCTCACGCGCCAGACCGTATTGCCGACGTCGTCGGCAATCAGCAGCGCACCGGTCTTGTCGATCGCGATGCCGACCGGACGGCCGCGCGCCTCGCCCTTGTCGTTCAAGAATCCGGTCACCACGTCCTCGGCCTTGCCGTTCGGCTTGCCGCCCGAGAACGGCACGAACACGACCTTGTAGCCGTTGAACTTGCCGCGGTCCCAGCTGCCGTGCTCGCCGACGAAGGCGCCGCCGCGATATTTCTGCGGCAGGCTCTCGGCCGTGTAGAAAGCGAGCCCGAGCGGCGCGACATGCGACGACAGCGCGTAGTCCGGCGGGGTCGCCTTGGCGACGAGGTCGGGCCGTTGTGGCATCACGCGCGGATCGACGTGCTGGCCGTAATAGCTGTAGGGCCAGCCGTAGAACGCGCCTTCCTTCACCGAGGTCATGTAGTCGGGCACGAGATTGGGACCGAGTTCGTCGCGTTCGTTGACGACGGCCCAGAGCGCACCGGACTGCGGCTCGATGGAGAGGCCGTTCGGATTGCGCAGGCCCGTCGCGAACAGGCGCCACGCGCCCGATGTGCGGTCGACTTCCCAGATGCCTGCGCGGTTCTTTTCCGCCTCCATGCCGTTCTCGGTGATGTTCGAGTTCGAGCCGACGCCGACATAGAGCTTCGCGCCGTCGCGGCTCGCCACCAGGTCCTTGGTCCAGTGATGGTCGATCGGGCCGCCGGGCAGCGGCGTCAGCGGCGCGCCGGGGGCGGCGATCTTCGTTTCGCCCTCATTGTATTTGTAATGCATGATCGAGTCGGTGTTGGCGACGTAGAGGTCGGAGCCGACCAGCGCCACGCCGAAGGGCGAGCTCAGGTGATCGAGGAAGACGCTCTGCGTCTCCGGCTTGCCGTCGCCATTGGCGTCGCGCAGCAGGGTGATGCGGTTGCTCGGGCCGGTCTTGCCACCAGACGTCACCCACGACTCGATCATGCCCATGACGAAGTCCTTGGGCCTGTCGATCGGCTGCACGCCTGGCGCTTTCGACTCGACGACGAGGATGTCGCCGTTCGGCAGCACGTGCAGCGAGCGCGGATGCTGCAATCCCTTCGCGAGCGCCTCGATCTTGAGCCCGGCCGCGACTTTCGGCGTCTCGCCATCCTTCCAGCCGACGACCGTAGCGAGATGCATCGGCGGAAACAGGTACTGCTGCGGCGGCGGCAGGTTCGGATGCGGGCCGATCTGGCTCTGGATGTCGAAAGCTTCGTCGTCGTTGCAGGCGGCGAGCGCCAGCGCCGAGACGCCGACCAGGGCAAGGGTGCGCAATGTGCGACTGACGGTCGTCATGGTGCGCTTCATGGCATCACTCCGACGCGGTGGCGGTAGACCATCGACCAGCCCATCCAGCCGGTGAACAAAAGGATGACGACGACGAGCGCCGACAAGGTCAGGCCCCACGGCATCACCGCGGTCCAGCCGTCGTGCGTGTGCACGAACATGTTCAGGGTGGCGAGGACGAGCGCCACGACGTTGCCGACGGCGTGCCACCAGGCAGGCCCCGTGGCCCGGATTCGCCGGCTGCCGATGAAGTCGACGAGGCCGGCGATCCCGGCGAGCCAGCCCATGACGACGCCGGCGCTGACCAGCCAGTCGGAGAAGTCGAGCCACATGACGTTGGCGGACTTCACGTAGGCGATGTCGGTCAGAAGCGTGCCGACGAAACAGACGATCGGGAACGGCACCAGCATCGGATGGATCGGATGCATGGCAATGCGCGCCGTGGATTGCGGAAACTGCTCGCTCATGCCGGGCCCTCGGGGTGGAGACAACTGATAAGGGCGAGCGGATCGACTAGGTTCCTTGAGTTTGATGACCCGGCATGCTGGGATCGCGGCGCTGCTCACCCACACTCTTCCCGGGCCGCGATGACGAAACACAGCGTGCGCGCGGTGCGCGCGGTCGAACTCGGCGTCGGCGATCCGGCGCGCGCGGCGCGTTTCTTCACCGAAGTCTGGCGCCTGACGCCGGTAGCGGCGACGTCCGGCGACACGGTCGACCTGCGCGGCACGGCCGCCTTCCATCAAATCCTGCGGCTCAGGCGCGCTCCCCAGACGGGGGTGATCCGCATCGTGCTCGACGCCGCTGACCGCGCCACGACCGAGGCGCTCTACGCGCAGGTGCGCAGCACAGGCGCGCCGGTCGATGGCGCGCCGCGCGCGCTGTTGGGCGCCGCGGGCGGCTACGGCTTCGGCTGCCAGGATCCGGAGGGTCGCGGCTACGCCGTCGTGTGCGACGTGCGCGATCACGCCGATTCAGCCGACGCGCCCGACCGGCCGCGCAAGATCTCGCACGTCAATCTCAACTGCGCCGATAACGAGGCGAGCTTCGTTTTCCTGCGCGACGCGCTCGGCTTCCGCCTGGCCGACGAAACGAAACAGCACCGCTTCCTCAACTGCAACACCGACCACCACAGCCTTGTCATCGGCTTCAACGACGCCGCGACGCTCAACCATGTCGCCTTCGAGATGCCCGACCTAGATTCCGTCATGCGCGGCGTCGGCCGCATGCGCGACCACGGCTATCCGGTCGAATGGGGACCCGGTCGGCACGGCCCCGGCAACAACGTCTTCGCCTATTTCTGCGGCCCGGAGGAACTGCCGCTCGAATACACGTCCGAGATGGAGCAGGTCACCGCCGCACACCAACCGCGGCCGCGCGAGGCCTGGGGATGGCCGCCGGGCCGCGTCGACCATTGGGGCCTCACGTCCGGACCGACCGCGCGCATGAAGCGGGCGCAGTCGCTCTTTCGCTGCGCGAAAGACGGCTGGCGGCTCGACGCCTGAACCTTGCCGCCGCCGCGCGGCGATGATCCAATTGCGTCAACGACAAAAAACTATCGGGAAACAACTAGGGGGAGTCCGCGCCATGCAGCGCCTGATCGCCTGCCTGTCTCTGTTCGTCACGGTCGTGCTCGCCGCGCAGCCAGCGCGCGCCGAGGACTATCCGAGCCGCACCATCAAGATCATGACGACGTCGAGCGCGGGCGGCTTGAGCGACATCTTCACCCGCGTGCTGGCCGACAGCCTGCGCACGCGGCTTGGTCAGACCGTCATCGTCGAGAACCGGCCCGGCGGCGCCGGCAACATCGCGATAAGCGCCTGCGCCGCGGCCAAGCCCGACGGCTACACCTTCTGCGTCGTCGAAGGCGATGCGGTCTTCTATAACCAGTACCTGACCAAGAACCTCACCTACGATCCGAACAAGGCGCTCGAGCCGGTCGTCAACCTGTTCAGCATCATCCAGGCGCTGGTGGTGAACTCCGATCTGAAAGTGAAGTCGGTCGACGAGCTCGTCGCGCTGTCGAAGGAGAAGAAAGGCACGCTCAACTACCTGACCGCGTCGCTGCCGCTCGTCGTCTACATGGAGCATCTCAAGAATGACAAGGGCGCCGACTGGGTGCGCGTGCCGTTCCGCGGCGGCGGCGAAGCGACGACGGCTGTGCTGTCCGGCACGACGCCGATCGCGCTGATCGGCATCGGCAATGTGATGCCGCACATCAAGGCCGGCAAGATGACGGCGCTGGCGCTCGGCAACAACATCCGCACGCCCCAGCTGCCCGACGTGCCGACGCTCGCCGACACCGGCTATAAGGGTCCGCCGTCGCGCAGCTGGTACGGCCTGTTCGCCCCGGCCGGCACGCCGCGTCCGATCGTCGACAAGATCAACGCTGAGGTGCGCGCCATCGCAGGCATCAAGGACTTCCAGGAGAAGTATCTGTTCAGCCGCGGCCTCGTGCCGGCGCTCGACACGCCGGACGAGTTCGCCGCCGAGATCAAGGCTGGCCGCGAGACCGCGCACGCGATCGTCACGGGCGCCGGCATGGAGGCGAAGTAGGCGGCGCCGCTGGACGCCAAAGCAGCGATTTAGAGCGTATAGGCCGTGCGCAGACCGCCCCAGTGCTTGCCGAACACGCGGATCGGCGCGTCGATCTCCCACATCATCACGGTGCGGTCGCCCATGTTGCGCGGGTAGTTCTGGATGAGATAGGGCCGCACCACGCGGCCAGCGGCGAGCCCCGCGCGATCGTCGAAGATGCGGCGGTTGCGCGAGTTGGCCGTGTTCCAGAGGACGTCGCCCGGCCGCTGCGGCTTCGCATAAGCGAGATTGTGCACCGGCAGGTAGCCGTTGCGGTCGATGGCCGCGCAGAACACCATGCGCTTGTCGTGCGCCAGCATCGGCTCCTGGATCGGCGGCAAAATGCGGTCGGCCGCCGCGAGGAAGCGGTTGCGGTACTGCTGCGGGTCGGTGCCCGGGATCGGCAGGTAGTCGTTGTCGAACATGTCGTCGAGCGACACGAGGCCGGTGTTGACGGCGTCCTCGAAGGCAGCGCCGATCGTGTTGGCGGCAGCGATGGCGTATTCGATGAATTCACGATTCTCGCTGCGGACGCGCGCGAGCTCGGCGCCGAGCGCCGCGCGCGCGGCGTCGCCGAGCGCGTCGAAGGCGCAGTGCAGGCCGAGCGGCGAAACGTTGACGATCTTGAGCCGGCAGGCGCCGATCTTCGCAATGTCGGCGCCGACCACGGCGCCCGTGGCGAACTTTTGCGGCTCGCCAAATCGAATGAGCGCGCCGCCTTCCGACAGATCGGCGGTGCGGGCTGACAGGCCGCCATCGAGCGTAACGACGAGCTCGCAGGGCAGCCGCTCGTGGCGGCGGCGGTCGCCGATCTCGGTCAGGCGCAGGAAGATGACGCAGCGCGTTTTCAGCCGCTCGGCAAGCCGTACCACGTCCTCGCCGGAGCGGCCGACGCTCTCGGCACGCGCGGTGGCTTCCGCCGAGGATTTCTGGATCTCAGCCGCGCCGTTGGCGACGGCGCCGATGAATTGCGAGTTCTCCGCGGCGATGCGCGACAGGCCGCCGGTCGACTCCGCCTGCTGCTCGACGGCGCCGACAATGTTGGAGAACACAGGCCGCACGGCCTTGTTGGCGTTGACGATGCGCGACACGGCTTCGATCGAGCGCGCCGCGTCCGCCTGCAGCATGTCGATCTTGCGGCGAATTTCCTCGGTCGCCTTCGAGGTCTGCACCGAGAGCGCCTTCACCTCCGCGGCGACGACGGCGAAGCCGCGGCCCGCCTGTCCTGCCCGCGCCGCCTCGATGGTGGCGTTGAGCGCGAGCAGGTTTGTCTGCTTCGCGATATTGCCGATGAGCGCGACGATCTCGCCGATATCGGCCGAGGAGGCCTTGAGCTTGTCGACGCTGGTCGAGGCGGCAAGCGCGGCCTCGGCCGCCTGATCGGTCAGCTCGCCGGCGAGCCGTACCTCGCTCTCGATGCTGGTCGACGAGCGGGCGATCTCTTCTGTCGCACCGGCGACATTGTCGGCGTCCCGCTTGGCGTCGCGCGATTCCCGCGCGAGCTCTTCGGTGCGCGCGCCGATCCCGGACAGGATGTCCGACGAGGCCGACGCGTCCGCCTTGACCGATGCGGCCGCGCGCGCGACGTCGCGGATCATCGCGGCAAGATCGGTCTCGAGCAGATCGACGGTTTCACGAAACGAGAGATCGGGCGCGGCGGCCTCGGACGCGGCAGGCTCCGCCGTCTCGGCTGCGCTGGCAGGCCCGGACGTGCGCACTTTCGTGTGCTTGAAGAGCGATAATCGCGCCATCGATCTCCGGCCGCCGTCGCCTGCCCGATCATTAGGCAGGGCGAGCCGTTATGCGGCCATGATGGTAAACAAATTCTGAACCGGGCCCGCGCGCCAAGGCAATTTGCTAGCAACCTCAGATCGTTCCGCATTCCTGCGACGGCTGCATCACCGGCGAGCGGCGCAACGGCACGACCTTCGGCCGCACGTCAGGATCGAGACGCGTGGCGCGATCGAGGCCCGCGAGATAGCGCTCATGGGCGATCACGCGGGCGGCTTCGCGCCGGCGCTGCTCGTGCAGGCCCCTCAACCAGGCGGCGCCGCAGCGGCGAAGAAACGCGCCGACCCGGCGCATGCGCGCGGAAATACCATTGCCGACTTTCACCTGTGCGAATGTCGAAGTCATCGTCATCTTGCATCCATCATTTTCGAGGCGTTCGCGCATGCGCCTGTCACACGCATCATCGCGATTGATCGGTTCGAACAGCAGCACGAATGCGTCAGACGCATTCGCAATTTCGAATGGAAATAGCCAGCCTTGCATGGGGTTCTACTAGCTCGTACGCCGTCTGCGTTCTTGGGCAGGCGCGCACATGATTGAGCCGAGAGCGCAGCGATCCGCTCCTGACGAAGGATTTCGAGAATGGCCGAATGGTCGACCGAAGCGGTGCAGACGCGCGATCGTTTTTCCTACTGGCGCGAAGCCGTGTGCCAATCGATCTTCAATGTTTCGATCGAGGCGCCACCGGGACCGTTCTCGGCGAAGCTTGAATCGCGCATCGCGGGGCCTTTGCGGCTCGCGATCGGCCACTCGACGCCGTACGACGTCGTGCGCACGCGCCGCGACGTGTCCGCCGCGCCCGCCGACAACTACTCGATCTATCTCGACCTCGCTCATGGCACCGCGATCAGCCAGGGCGACCGCAGCTTCAATTTCGCGGCGGGCGACATCGCCGTCTCCGATCTGCGCCATCCGTTTCGAGCGAGCGTCACCGGCGGCAAGCGCATCACCACGGTGATCCCGCGCGACCTGCTCAACAGGCGCGCGCCGTGGCTGACGCGCGCGGCGCTGCTCAACCGGCTCGCCGCCGACGGCCCTTACGTCGATCTCGCGCGTCAGCACATCGTGGCGCTCGCCGAGAACGAGTCGCTCGACGAGCACGCAGCGACGCTCCTGTCGGAGAACCTGTGCAACCTGCTCGCGCTCGCCACCGCTGCCGATGTGCCGCTCCGCAAGCTGCAGGGGGAATTGCAGACCGAGGCGATGCTCGCCTTCTGCCGCCAGCGCCTGCACGGTCCGGAGCTGACGCCGCAGCTCGCCGCAGACGCGCTCGGCGTGTCGGTGCGGACGCTGCATCTGCGCTTCAAGGCAACGGGCAAGAGCTTCGGCCGTTTCGTGCTCGAGGAGCGGCTGAAGGCCTGCAGCCTGGCGCTACGGGACGCGCACCAGCAACACACGGCGGTCTCCGAGATCGCCTATCGCTGGGGATTCAACGACCTGTCGCACTTCAACCGCTCGTTCCGCACCCGCTTCGCCATGACGCCCCGCGAATGGCGCGGCAGCATGGTTAGCGCGGATTAACCCGGCGGACGTTCAAGCTTTCATCGGTTTCTAAGGGGTGGGCGCGACAATTCGGCATGATGCAGCAGGACCGCCGCTCAACGCCGCGCCACCGCACTTTCAAGGGCGGGTCGATCTCGTTCGACCGCTTTGCGGGGATAGAGTGCGTCGTGCGCAACATCTCCGACACCGGCGCCTGCATCGAAATGGATTGCCCGGGCAGCGTGCCGCAGGACTTCAGCCTGATCATCCGGCCGGAGAACATCCGTCGCGTTTGCCATTTGGTCTGGCGCGGCGATCATCGCATCGGCGTGCGGTTTTCGTAGATCCACGCGGCCTTCGGTCGTGCCCGCTCAAAGTTTACGCCGAAGATCGGCCTTCCACCCGCGCTCCATGAAATTGTGCGCTGCACGACATAAATCGCGAAAGACTCAGAGCATGCGCTCCGTCGCCACGGTCGACGACTGCTGGTAGTCGAAGCCGCAATCGCAGCTGAATGTCATGCGGTCACGGCCCTGCCCGTCCGGCAGGATCGTCGCGAGCCGCATCCGGCTGCCACAGTGCGGGCAGAGCACGGTCGGTATCGGGAACTTCAGGTTAGCCGCGCGCGCGCTCACTGCGATCTCCTCCGCCAGTCGCGAACCTAGCTTGGTCCTGGCAGCGAGTCTGTCGCTTTGCGCACAATCGAAGAGGATATTTCAATTCGAACGCACAGAACGCCAAATCATTCTGCACATGGCTGAGAAACGCGAAGTCTTTCTCAGCGGTTCAGCGACGCGTCCTCGACCATCCACGACACCAGCTCTTCGAACGGCATTCCGGCGTGGGCGGCGAGTTCCGGGACCAGTGAGGTCGCGGCCATGCCCGGCTGCGTGTTCACTTCGAGGCAGGCGAGCCCCTCGAGGCCCGGCATGGAATCGTCGTAGCGGAAATCGGCACGCGACACGCCGCGGCAGCGGAGCGCATTGTGCGCGTCGAGCGCGATGCGCTGGCAAGCTTGATAGACCTCGGCCGAAACCGGCGCCGGCAGCAAATGCTTCGAGCCGCCGGGCGCGTATTTCGCCTCGAAGTCGTAGAACCTGGTCGCCGCGACGATCTCGATGACGCCGAGCACGCGATCGCCGAGCACGGCGCAGGTCAATTCCTTGCCGGCGATGTAGGGCTCGACCAGCACCTTCTCGCCATAGGTCCAGTCGTCGCGCGTCAATTCCTGCGGCGGATGCGCGTGGTCCTCGCGCACGATGAAGACGCCGACGCTCGAGCCTTCCGCGACCGGCTTGATGACATAAGGCGGCGGCAGCACGTGCGCCTTGGCCGCCTCGTGGCGCGACACCAGTCGGCCGCCGGGCACGGGGATGCCGGCCGCCTTCAGCACCGCCTTGGCGATGTCTTTCTGGATCGCGACGGACGACGCCATCACGCCCGAATGGCTGTACGGAATGCCGAGGATCTCGAGCATGCCCTGAATCGTGCCGTCCTCGCCGGGCCGGCCGTGCAGCACATTGAGCGCACAATCGGGTTTGAGCGCGCGCAGCGTCGCGGCGATCTCGCGGTCGACATCGACGCGGCTGACCTTGTAGCGGCCGGTGCGGTCGAGCGCGTCGGCGCAGGCGGTGCCGGACCACAGGGAAACCTGCCGTTCCGACGACCAGCCGCCCATCAGGACTGCGACGTGTTTCATGGGGCTCGCTCTACGCCGATTCTCTTAATTTCCCATTCCAGATCGATGCCGGAATTGGCTTTCACGCGCGCGCGTACGGTCTCGCCGAGCATCTCGATGTCGGAAGCGCTGGCGCGGCCGAGATTGATGAGGAAGTTGCAGTGCAGCTCCGAGACCTGCGCGTCGCCGACCTTCAGGCCGCGGCAGCCGGCCTCGTCGATCACCTTCCACGCGTTCTTGCCCGGCGGGTTCTTGAAGGTCGAGCCGCCGGTACGGTTGCGGGGCTGCGAGGCCTCGCGTTTCTCCTTGATCGCCGTCATCTCGGCGGCGATTGCGTCCGGATCGCCGGCTTTGCCCTGGAAGACCGCGGTGGTGAAGATCACGTCTTCCGCCACCGAGCAGTGCCGATAGGAGAAGCCCATGTCGGCGTTCGAAAAGGTGCGGATGTTGCCGGCGCGATCGACGCCGCGCGCCTCGACCAGGATGTCCTTGGTCTCGCCGCCATAGGCGCCGCCATTCATGCGCAGCGCGCCGCCGATCGTGCCGGGTATGCCGGAGAGGAAGGCGAGACCGGTAATGCCGGCCTTCTGCGCCGCGCGCGCGACCATGACGTCGAGCACGGCGGTGCCTGAGGTCACGCGCTTGTCGTCGCCGGTGGCGATCTCGTTGAAACCGCGACCGAGCCGGATGACGACGCCTTGCACGCCGCCGTCACGCACAATCAGGTTCGAGCCGGCGCCGATGACGGTGACGGGAATGTCGCTCGGCAGGTTGGCGAGCGCATAGGCGAGGTCGTTCTCGTCCTCCGGCATGAACAGCGCCTGCGCCGGCCCGCCGACCCGGAACCAGGTGAATTCGCCGAGCGGCTGATTGGCGAGCAGGCGCCCGCGCAAGTTGGGCAGGCGTTGCTTCAATTCGGGGACGATGTCGGGGAAGGCCATCGGTGGCGCGTCGCTCTCAACCCGGCGCGGCCAGTTCGGCCGGCAGCGCGTAGGCCCATTGCGTGATCGAGCCGGCACCGAGACATACGACATAGTCTCCGGGCGCGACGAGCCCCTTGATCATGCCCGCGAGCTTCTCCGGCCCTTCAAGAGGCAGCGCCTGACGATGGCCGTGCGAGCGCAGGCCGGCGACCAGCGAGTCGCGGTCGGCCCCGGCGATCGGCTGCTCGCCCGCCGCATAGACCGGCGCGACGATGACGGTGTCGGCGTCGTTGAAGCAGGTGCAGAACTGCTCGAACAGGTCGTGCAAGCGCGTATAGCGGTGCGGCTGCACGACCGCGATGACCTTGCCCTTCACGCTCTCGCGCGCGGCGCGCAAGGTCGCGACGATCTCGACCGGATGGTGGCCGTAGTCGTCGATGATGGTGACGCCGTTCCATTGGCCGACGCGGGTGAAGCGGCGCTTGACGCCGCCGAAGCGCGACAGCGCCGCCCGAATGACATCGTCCTTGACCCCAAGCGTGTGCGCCACCGCGATCGCGGAGGTGGCGTTGAGCGCATTGTGTCCGCCCGGCATCGGCAGCACGATCTTGTCGATCGTGTGCGTGACTGCGCCGTTGCGGTCGCGGAATTGAACCGAGAAGCGCGACTGTCCGTCATGATGGTCGTGGTCGACGAGGCGCACGTCGGCCTGCGGATTGGTGCCGTAAGTGAGGATGCGGCGGTCTTCCAGCTTGCCGACGAGGCTCTGCACCACCGGATGATCGGTGCACATCACCGCGAAGCCATAGAACGGCACGTTCATGACGAAGGCGCGGAACGCGTCCTGCACGGCCTCGAAGGTGTGGAAATGGTCGAGATGCTCGGGATCGACGTTGGTGACGATGGCGACGTCGGCCGGCAATTTCAGGAACGTGCCGTCGGATTCGTCGGCCTCGACCACCATCCAGTCGCCGCCGCCGAGGCGGGCATTGGTGCCGTAAGCGTTGATGATGCCGCCGTTGATGACGGTCGGGTCGAGCCCGCCGGCGTCGAGCAGCGAGGCGACCATCGAGGTGGTCGTGGTCTTGCCGTGCGTGCCGGCGATGGCGATGCAGGATTTCAGCCGCATCAGTTCGGCCAGCATCTCGGCGCGGCGCACCACCGGCAGACGCTTCGCACGCGCGGCGACGAGTTCCGGATTGTCGCGCTTGATCGCCGTCGAGACGACGATGACGTCGGCGCCGTCGATGTTCTCGGCCTTGTGGCCGACCGACACCTTGATGCCCTTGTCGCGCAGGCGCTTGACGTTCGCCGAGTCGGCGACGTCGGAGCCGGTGACGGTGTAACCGAGGTTGCACAGCACCTCAGCGATGCCGCTCATGCCGATGCCGCCGATGCCGACGAAATGCACGGGTCCGATGTCGCGCGGCAGTTTCATGAGACTGGGTTCCCCCTGCTGTCATCGCCCGCGCATGCGGGCGATCCAGTAATCCGAGCGCCCGTTTAGGGCACGGCGGCGGAAAATGAAAGGCGGGGGCTACTGGATGCCCCGCTTTCGCGGGGCATGACAGCCTGAACTCAGATACCCGCCACCTTCATCACTAAATCGGCCAGTCGCTCGGCGGCGTCGAGCGTGCCGGCGGATTTCGCAGCCGCCGCCATCGCGGCCAACTGATCCGGTGCGGCGGCCAGCCGCGCAAGATCGGCAGCGAGCCGCTCCGGCGTGAAATCGCGCTGCACGACGGTGATGGCGCCCCCGGCGCTCTCCAGCACGCCGGCATTGGCGAGCTGGTCCTGATCCAGCGCATGCGGCAGCGGCACCAATATGGCGGGCCGACCGATAGCGGCGAGCTCGGCGACCGTCGAGGCGCCCGAGCGCGAGACAATCAGATGCGCCGCCGCCATGCGCGCCGGCAGGTCGGAGAAGAAAGGCTCGCACGTCGCGCTCACGCCGAGGCGGGCATAGGTGGCGCGCACGTCGTCGAGGTCCTCCGGCCGCGCCTGCTGCACAACGGAGAGGCGTGCACGCAAAGCCGGGTCGAGCTGCTCCAGCGCCTCCGGCACGATCTCGGACATGACCCGCGCGCCCTGGCTGCCGCCGAACACGAGGAGGTTGAGCGTGCCGCCCGCCTGCGGGGAATCGTAAGCGCCCGCCGCGGCGGCGAGCACCGCCGGCCGCACCGGATTGCCGGTGAAGGTGATCTTGTCCTGCAACGCGGCGTCGGCGTTCTTGAGCGTGCGGAACCCGGTGGCAATCGCCGTGACGCGTGCGGCGAGCATGCGGTTGGCGCGGCCCATGACGCCGTTCTGTTCGTGCAGCACGCTGGGGATGTTCTTCATCGTCGCCGCCATCATCGGCGGCACGGTCGGATAGCCGCCGAAGCCGACGACGGCGGCGGGCCGCACGCGCTTGAGCACCCTACCCGCTTTCCAGGTGCCGTAGGTCAGCAGCGCCGCGGTCTTGACGATGCTCAAGGGATCGCGGCCGCGCAATGTCGCGCTCGGAATGAGATGCACGTTGCGCGCCGGGAATTTGAAATGCGCGGCGCGATGGTCGGTGGCGAGGTCGACGGTGATGCCGCGGGCGTTCAGCACCACGGCGAGCGACTCGGCCGGGAACAGGTGCCCGCCGGTACCACCGGCGCAGAGCAGGATAACTTTGTTGCTTTCAGTGGCCATTCGCGCGCAAGCCGCCTTCTCCGTCAGTCCGGGGCGCGTGCGTAGCACGCGAGCCCGGACTCCAGAAACGAACTTTGTGCCGGCCGCTGGATTCCGCGCGGCGCCCCGGAATGACGACTAATTTGCCACCGCCGGCTCGGGCTCCAGCACCGTCCCCGACAACATGGCCACGCGAGGTTGTTCCCGCGTCAGCGCCAGCAGCATGCCCATGGCGTAAGCGAGCGAGATCATCGACGAGCCGCCGTAGGAGATGAACGGCAGCGTCATGCCCTTGGCCGGGATCAGCCGCAGGTTGACCGCCATGTTGATCGCGGACTGCGTCGCGAACAACATGGTGAGGCCCGCGGCGGCGAAGCGCGTGAACGCGTCGTCGTTGCGCATCGCGCGCAGGAGCGAGCGGATGACGATGAAGGCGAACAGCATGGCGAGCGCGAGACACAGCGCGACGCCAAACTCCTCGCCGGCGACGGCAAAGACGAAGTCGGTGTGGCTTTCCGGCAGCAGGCGTTTCACCGTGCCCTCGCCCGGCCCTTTGCCGAACCAGCCGCCGCGCATGAAGCTCTCGGTGGCGATGTCGATGTTATAGGTGTCGCCGGAGGCCGGGTTCATGAACTTCTGGATGCGCGCGGCGACGTGCGGCACCGTGTAATACGCGACGGTGAGGCCCGCGGCCGCGATGCCGGCGATGCCGAACACCCAGACGATGCGCATGCCGGCCATGAAGAACAGCGCGCTCCACACCAGCACGACCAGCATGGTCTGGCCGAAGTCGGGCTGGATGACGAGCAGCGTCACCACCATCAAGAGCAACACGAGCGAGAAGAAGTTCGCGGGCATGTCCGGACGCTTCGAGGACTCTCCGAACAGCCAGGCGACGAGGATGACGAAGGCCGGCTTGAGGAACTCGGACGGCTGGATGTTGACGCCGAGGATGATCAGCCAGCGCCTGGCGCCCTTGATCTCGGCGCCGAACACCGGCGTCAGCGCGACCAGGATCAGGCTGACGATGAAGACGAGAAGCGAGAGCCTGCGGATCTGGTGCGGGTTAAGGAAGGAGACGCCGATGAGGACGATCAGCGTCGGGACCAGGAACAGGATGTGCCGGTTGACGAAATAGAACGGGTCGAGCCCGAGGCGGCTCGCGACCGGGGGGCTGGCGGCCAGCGACAGCACAATGCCGGCGAGCATCAAGGCGCCGATGGCGGCAAGCGAGAGCTTGTCGACGGTCCACCACCACTCCGCGAAGGGGGTGCGTTGCGTGCGCGAAACCATGGCGATTCCTCGGACCGGCGGGGACGCTCTAGTGGTGACGCGTCAGGGTTTACGAAGCATTAACGTTGGCTTTTTCCGGCGATCTCGCCGACCATTGGCCGCATGACAGGGAACGGGCAACGTCAAACGGTCGCCGTGGTCGGTCTCGGCAGCATCGGCGGCATCGCCGCCGCCTGCCTCGCCGAAGCCGGCCGCCACGACGTCATTGGCTGCGCCCGCAAGCCGATCGACAAGTTGACGCTGGAGCGGCCGGGCCGGACGGTGACGCCGCCGCTGCCGGTCATCACCGACCCCGCGGAAGCTACCCCCGCCGACTGGGTGCTGGTGGTGACCAAGACGCAGGACACCGCCGCCGCCGCGCCTTGGCTCGCGCGCCTGTGCACGCGGTCGACGCGCGTCGCGGTGCTGCAGAACGGCATCGACCATGTCGAGCGCGTCGCGCCGCTCGCAAACGGCGCGACCGTCGTGCCGGTCATCGTCTATTACAACGGCGAGCGTCTCGCCCCCGACCGCCTGCGCATGCGGGTCGCCGGCGACCACGATCTCGCCGTGCCGGACGACGCAGGCGGCCGCGCCTTCGCGGCGCTGACGGCCGGCACGCCGTTGCGCGTGCTGGCCGAGCCGGACTTCGTCACGCTGAAATGGCGCAAGCTCCTGCTCAACGCGGTGGCCAACCCGATCACCGCGCTGACCATGCAGCGTCAGGCCGTGCTGCGCCGGCCGGACATCCACGCGCTCTGCCTCGACGTGCTCACCGAGACGGTGAAAGTCGCGCGCGCCGACGGCGCGACCCTGCCCGACAACGAGCCGAGGCTGGCGATGGAGCGGCTTCTGCAATTCTCGCCGGAGCTTGGCACGTCGATGTATTTCGACCGCATGGCGGGGCGCTCGTTCGAGGTCGAGGCGTTGACCGGCGCCGTGGTCGCAGCCGGCGAACGGCACGGCATAGCGACGCCGCTCAACCGCGTGTTCCTGGCCCTCCTGCGCGCGATCAACGAAGCGCCGCGAGACGGCTAACGCGAGGTGAGGCCCGAATCATCTGTCATTGCTCGCGAAAGCGGGCAATCCAGTACGCCGCAGCGTCGAGAAGACGAGACAGGTCACGGACTACTGGATCGTCCGATTGCGCGGACGATGACAGACAAGAAGCCCGAACGATGAATGCTGATGGGCTACGCCGCCGTGACACCCGGCACCGCGCGCACGAGATCGGTGAACGCCGTCCCGCGCACTTCGAAATTCGGATACTGATCGAACGAGGCGCAGGCCGGCGACAGCAGCACGACCGGTTCTTTCAGACCCGCTGCTTCCGCATCGCGCGTCGCGGTATCGACCGCAGCCGACATCACCTCGACGATCTCGTAGTCGACCTTGCCGTCGAGCGTCTGCGCGAACTCGGCCGCAGCCTCGCCGATCAGATAGGCCTTGCGGATGCGCGGGAAGAATTCGGCAAGGCTTGTAATGCCGCCGGTCTTCGGCTTGCCGCCGGCGATCCAGTAGATGTCGTGGAAACTGCCGAGCGCCTTGGCCGCCGAATCGGCATTGGTCGCCTTGCTGTCGTTGACGTAGAGGATCGGCCCCTTGCGGCCGACCTGCTGCATGCGGTGCGCAAGGCCCGGGAAGGTCACGAGCCCTTTCTGGATCGACGGCAGATCGATGCCGATCGCGACGCAGGCGGCGATGGCGCAGGCGGCGTTCTGCGCATTGTGTTTGCCGCGCAGCGAGCCGATGCCGGCGAGCTCGGCGACCGCATGCGCCTTGCCGGCGGTCGCGCGCAGGATGTGCGTGCCCTCGGCATAATAGCCGTCGCGCAACGGCGCCTCGACGGACACGCGGACGACCTTGCGGCCGGCGCGCTCGATGCGATCGGCGCCGGAACGCGTCCAGCGATCGTCGACGTCGATCACCGCCGTGCCGCCCTGCTCGATGCTCGCCGGCAGGAGCGTCTTCAGCGCGGCGTAGTTCTCCATCGTGCCGTGGCGGTCGAGATGGTCCTCGCTGACATTGAGCAGAACGCCGACGGTCGCGCGCAGCGAGGGCGCGAGATCGATCTGGTAGGACGAGACTTCGAGCACGTAGACGCGGTTGTCGGCGAACGGGGCGAGCGCCAGCACCGGCACGCCGATATTGCCGCCCATCTGCGCGTCGCGGCCTGCCGCCTCGACGAGATGCGCAGTGAGCGCCGTGGTCGTCGACTTGCCGTTGGTGCCGGTGATGGCGATCAACGGGCAATGCGCTCCCGATTTTGCGCGCTCGCGGCAGAACAACTCGATGTCACCGATGATTTCGACCTCGGCCTTATGCGCAAGCTGCACCGTCCAGTGCGGGGTCGGATGCGTCAGCGGCACGCCGGGCGCCAGAACCAGCGCGGCGATGTCGGACCAGTCGATCTCGTGCAGGTTCTGCACCGTGAGCCCGGCGGAAGCCGCATCGGTGCGCATCTTCTCGTTGTCGTCGTAGACGACGACGTCGGCGCCGCCCTTGATCAGCGCGCCCGCCGACAACAGGCCGGACTTGCCGAGGCCGAAGACCGCGACCTTGCGTCCGGCGAAGACGGTGATGGGGATCATCGCAGTTTCAGCGTCGCCAGGCCCGCCAGCGCCAGCACCACGGCGACGATCCAGAAGCGGATGACGATCTGCGGCTCGGTCCAGCCCATCTGCTCGTAATGATGATGGATCGGCGCCATCTTGAACACGCGCTTGCCGGTCAGCTTGAACGACACGACCTGCACGATCACCGACACCGCTTCGAGCACGAACAGGCCGCCGACGATGGCGAGCACGATCTCGTGCTTGATCGCGACCGCGGTGGTTCCGAGCAGGCCGCCGAGCGCGAGCGAGCCGGTGTCGCCCATGAAGATCGAGGCCGGCGGCGCGTTGAACCAGAGGAAGCCAAGGCCCGCGCCGATCATGGCGCCGCACAGCACCGAGAGCTCGCCGGTGCCGGAGACGAAGTGCAGCTGCAGGTATTCCGAGAACAGCGCGTTGCCGACGATGTAGGAGATCAGCCCGAAGGTGGCCGCCGCGATCATCACCGGTACGATGGCGAGCCCGTCGAGGCCGTCGGTCAGGTTCACGGCGTTGCCGGCGCCCACGATGATGAAGGCGCCGACGATGACGAACCAGACGCCGAGATTGAAGACGAGGTCCTTGAAGAACGGGAACACGATCGAGGTCGAGATCGGCGCACGTCCGAGCTGCGTGAGCACCACGCAGGCGGCGAGCGCGATGACGGCCTCGGCGATCAGCCGCGTGCGGCCGGAGAAGCCTTTGTGCGACTGCTTGGTGACCTTCAGATAGTCGTCATAGAAGCCGATCAGGCCGAAGCAGAGCGTGACCCCGAGCACGACCCAGACATACGGGTTGCGCGGGTTGGCCCAGAGCAAGGTCGAGACCAGAAGGCCGGACAGGATCATCAGGCCGCCCATGGTCGGCGTGCCCTTCTTGGTGACGAGATGCGAGGCGGGGCCGTCCTCGCGGATCGGCTGGCCCTTGCCCTGCTTGAGCCTGAGCGTGTCGATGATCGGCTGGCCGAACAAGAACACGAAGACGAGCGCCGTCACCACCGCCCCGCCGGTGCGGAAGGTGATGTAGCGGAACACGTTGAAGAAGGAGACCTTGTCCGAAAGCTCGGCCAGCCAATAGAACATTCTGCGTTTCCTCAGCCCTCCGCCGGGGCGAGCGCGCCGCGCCTCGGGAACTGGCGCTCCAGCGCCTTGACCAGCGGGCCCATCTTCGAGCCGTTGGAGGCCTTCACCATCAGCGCGTCGCCGGCACGCACGGCGCCGATCACCGCCGGCTCCAGCGCCGCCGCCGTCTCGGAATAGCCGCCCCGGCGGTTCGGGGGAAGGGCCTCCCACAGCGCCCGCGACAGCGGCCCGGCGCAATACACAAGATCGATGTTATTTTCGGCGAGCGTCTGCCCGAGTTCCGCATGCAGGCGCGGGCCGAGGTCGCCCAATTCCAGCATGTCGCCGATGATCGCGATGCGGCGGCCCTGCGGGCCGATCTCGGCCTGGCCGAGCAGCGCGATCGCGGCCCGCATCGAGGCCGGGTTGGCATTGTAGCTCTCGTCGATCAGCAGCGCCTCGCCGTTCGGCAGGCCGAGCGGGATGCGGGCACCGCGGCCGACCGCGGCCTTCAGGCGCCCGAGCGCCAGCGCCGCCACGGCGAGATCGGCGCCGGCGAGCGACGCGGCCGCCAACACGGCGAGCGAGTTCATCACGATGTGGCGGCCCGGCGCGCCCAGCTTGTACGCGACCGGTGTGCCGAGGATCACGGCCTCTACGGTCGAGGAATCCGACTGCAATGCGTGCCGCACGAGGCGCGCCTCTGCTTGCGTGTCGGCGCCGAAGGTGACGATGCGCGACACCTTCGCCGCCTTGGCCGCGGCATCGAGACGCGCGTACTGATCATTGTCGCGATTGATCACCGCAGCGCCAGCCGGAACGAGGCCGAGGAAGATCTCGGCCTTGGCGTCGGCGATCTTCTCGACCGAGCCGAAATATTCAAGATGCACCGGCTCCACGGTCGTGACGATGGCGACGTGCGGCTTGGCCATCTGCGTGAGCGGGGTGATCTCGCCGGCATGGTTCATGCCGATCTCGAACACGGCGTATTTCGCGGACGCCGGGCAGCGCGCGAGCGACAGCGGCACGCCCCAGTGATTGTTGTAGGAGGCGGCCGAGGCATGCGTTTCGCCATCGGCGCCGAGCGCAAGGCGCAAGGCTTCCTTGGTCGAGGTCTTGCCGACCGAGCCGGTGACCGCGATCACCTGTCCCTTGAAGCGCGCGCGCGCGGCGCGTGCGAGGTCGCGCAAGCCTTCGAGCACGTCGTCGACGATCAGCAGTGGGGCCTCGGCGGCAAAGCGCGCGCGCCGGTCGCGCGCGACGACCGCAAGGCCCGCGCCGCCCTTGAGCGCATTGTCGACGAAATCGTGGCCGTCGCGGGCGTCGCCCTGGATGGCGAAGAAGGCTTCGCCGCGCGTCAGCGACCGGCTGTCGATGGAGATGCCGGAGATGGCGTCCGGCAGCGCGCCGGACCTCTCCGCGCGCATGGCCTTGGCCATGTCGTCGACCGTCCAGAGCGCCGCCATCCGTCAAGCCCCCTTCAGCGCCGCCGCCACGGCCTCGTGGTCGGAGAACGGCAGCACCCGGTCGCCGACGATCTGGCCGGTTTCATGACCTTTGCCGGCGATCAGCAGCACGTCGCCCTTGTTCAAGCCCGCGATGGCGGAACGGATCGCCTCTTCACGGTCGCCGATCTCGGTCGCGCCTTTCGCCTCGGTTAGGATCTCAGCGCGAATCGTGGCGGCCCGCTCGCTGCGCGGATTGTCGTCGGTGACGATGACGCGATCGGCATTGTCGGCGGCGATGCGGCCCATGATCGGCCGCTTGCCCTTGTCGCGGTCGCCGCCGGCGCCGAACACGACGACGAGCTTGCCGGTCGTATAGGGCCGCAGCGCCTCCAGCGCCTTCTGCAAGGCGTCTGGCTTGTGCGCATAGTCGATGAAGATCGGCGCGCCGTTGCGCGTGCCCGCCAGCTCGAGGCGGCCCTTGGCGCCTTCGAGCTTCGAAATCGAGGCGAAGACGCGTGCCGGCTCGGCGCCGGTGGCGATGCACAGTCCGGCGGCCACGGCGGCATTGTGCACCTGGAACCCGCCGACAAGCGCCAGCCTGATTTTGTATTCGCGGCCGGCATGCGCCAGCGTCACGGCCTGCGCGAAACCGTCGATCGCGCCCGACACGAGCCGGATGCCCTCGCCCGTCTTACCGACCGTCATGACTTCGAGGCCGCGCCTTCTCGCCACATCGACCACCTGCGCCGAATAACTGTCATCGACGTCGATCACCGCCGTGCCGTCAACGGCGACGAGGTCGGTGAAAAGACGCATCTTCGCCGCGAGATAGGCCTCGATGGTCGGATGATAGTCGAGATGATCGCGCGACAAATTGGTGAAGGCACCGGCGGCGATGCGCACGCCGTCGAGCCGGTGCTGGTCGAGGCCGTGCGAGGAGGCCTCGAGCGCGAGATGCGTGACGCCTTCGCCCGCGAGCTGGTCGAGCATGCGATGCAGCTCGATCGGATCGGGCGTGGTCAGCGAGCCATAGATGTTGGTCTTGTCCGAGACGACGCCGACGGTGCCCATGCTGGCGGCGTTCAGCCCGAGCGACGCCCATATCTGGCGCGTGAAGGCGGCAACCGAGGTCTTGCCCGAGGTGCCGGTGACGGCGGCGATCATTCCGGGCTGGCGGGGGAAGAACGTGGCGGCGGCAAGCGCCAGCGCGCGGCGCACGTTCGGCACGACGATCATTGCGACGCCGGTGGGCACCTCGGCGGCGCGCTCGGCCATGACCGCGGCGGCGCCGTTCGCGAGCGCCTGCGGCAAGAAGGCGAGCCCGTCCGCCTTGGTGCCCGGTACGGCGACGAACAGGAACCCTCGCCTCACCCTGCGGCTGTCAGAAGCGATGCCCGTCAGTTCGACACCCGAAAAGCGCGGGTCGAAGCGGGCATCCGTCAGCGGCAGGTCGGCGAGTTTCATCAAGCGTGTTCCGAGCCGATGCGTTCGTCCCCGCGAAAGCGGGGACCCAAATAGCGTGGCACTGCAATACTGGATTCCCGCTTCCGCGGGAATGACGGCCGCCTTACCGGGCCGCCGACAGATTGGCCAGAATAAGCTGGTCCGCCTTCGGCAGGTCGAAGCGCGGCTCGATGTCGAGGAGCGGCGCGACGCGGGAGATCACGGCGGCCGCGGTCGGCGCGGCGTTCCAGCCGGCCGTGGCGAAGCCGTAGGTCTCCTTCAGCGGTTGCGGCTCGTCGAGCATGATCAGCAGCAGGTACTTCGGATTGTCGGCCGGGATCACCGCCATGAAGTCGGTGAGCAGCTTGTGCTTGGAGTAGCGGCCGCCGATCACCTTCTCCGCGGTGCCGGTCTTGCCGCCGATATAGTAGCCCGGGACGTTGGCCTTGGTGCCGGTGCCCTTTTCCGCATTCAGCCGCATGAGATAGCGCATCTTCACGCTTGTCTCCGGCTTGAGCACCTGCTTCGACAGCTTCATCGCCTCCTCGGGTGTGCGCTTGAGGAAGGTCGGAGGGACGAGGTGGCCGCCGTTCATGACCGCCGCGACGCCCATCAGCGCCTGGAGCGGCGCGACCGAAAGGCCGTGACCGAAGGCGATGGTGACGGTGTTCAATTCACCCCAGCGCTTCGGCACGATCGGTTCGGCGCTCTCGGGGAGTTCGGTGCGCAGCCGGTCGAGCTGCCCCATCTTCTTCAGGAAGGCCTTGTGGTACTCGGGCCCGAGCGACAGCGCCATGCGCGCGGCGCCGATGTTCGAGGAATACGTGAATATCTCTGGCACGCTCAGCATGCGCGGCAGCGGATGGTCATCGTGGATGGTGAAGCGGCCGTAGCGCAGGGTCTGGTGGCCGTCGAACTGAGAATTGAGCGTGACCCGGCCGGAATCGAGCGCCATCGCCAGCGTGAAGACCTTGAACGTCGAGCCCATCTCGAACACGCCGGTGGTCAGGCGGTTGATGCGCGTCGGGTCGTTCGCTTCCTTCGGATTGTTGGGGTCGAAGTCCGGCTCCGACACCATCGAGACGATCTCGCCGGTGTTGACATTGAGGATGAGGCCGGCGGCGGCCTTCGCCTTGAACTTCTCGCGCGCCTTGACGAGCTCGTCGCGCAGCGCGAACTGCACGCGCAGATCGACGGCGAGGTCGATCGGACGCATCAGGCGGTCGCTGGCGAGCCCCGCCATGTGCAGTGCCGCGAGCCCCTGCCCGTCGACCCACTTCTCGATGCCGGCGATGCCCTGGTTGTCGATGTTCACGAGCCCGATCTCGTGCGACACCGTGGGCCCGTTCGGATAAACGCGCTTATTCTCGGTGAGGAAGCCGATGCCGGGAATGCCGAGGCGGTGAACTTCCTGCTGCTGCTTGGGCGTGATCTCGCGCTTGAGCCAGACGAAGCCGCGCTTCGAGGACAGGCGCTCGCGCACCTCCTTGGCGTCGAGGTCAGGCAGCGTCGCGGTCAGGAGCTCCACCGCCTCATCGACGTCGATCAGCTTGCGCGGTTCGGCGAACAGCGACGGCGACTTCACGTCGGTGGCGAGGATCTCGCCGCGCCGGTCGACGATGTCGGGGCGCGCGGTCGCGACAGCGTCCTGTCCGATCGAGCGGCGGCCGCCCTGCCCTTCGCCGATATAGGCGAACAGAACGAGTTTGGCGCCGATGACGCAATAGACGCCGGCGAACAGCACGATGGCGAGGCCGAGGCGCGCCTTGGCCTTGACGTTACGGTCGACGTCCTTGCCGTAGAGCAGCGAGCGCACGAGACGCTGCCAGCGGGTTTCGGAATTCTGCGGGGACACTGTCATTCGTTCACCGCTGCGCCGGCGCCGGAATGCTGCCGGTCGTGTCCGGCGGATTGCCAAGCATGGCGCCGATGGCGTCGCCGCCCGGCGGCGGCGCCTCCGGCGGACGCGGCGGCAACTTGTCGAGCGAATCGAACTGCGTCGACTTGATCGGCGCGAGCTTCAGATGGCGTTCGGCGAGGCCCTGGATGCGCGACGGCGTCTCCAGCTTCGCCCATTCGGCGCGCAGCGCGGCGATGGCGTTGCGCTCTTTCCGGATCTCGCCGTGCAGCTTGGCGACGCGCTCGGCCTGCAAGGTCGAGTCGAACTTGATCTTGTAGACATAGGTCGCAGCGGCGATCAGCGCGCAGATGACGAGGATGTTGAGGAGCCGCATGTCAGCGCCCCCTCATGACGTCGTCGAGCGACGGCAGGCGCGGCAGGAAATCGGACGCCTCGCCGCGATGCGCAGGCGCATCGGTGCGCTCGCCGGCGCGCAATTTGGCGGAGCGGGCGCGGGGGTTGCGCGCAATTTCGGCTTCGTCGGCGACGATCGGCTTCTTGGTGAGCACGGTGAAGCTCGGGGCCGCACGCTTGACTTCCGGCGCGTGGCGCGAGCCGCCGCGGGTTTCGGCTCGCGCGGCGAGGAAGGTCTTGACGATACGGTCTTCGAGCGAATGGAACGAGACGACGGCGAGCCGCCCGCCCGGCTTGAGCACGTGCTCGGCGGCGATCAGCGCCTGTGCCAATTCGCCGAGTTCGTCGTTGACGAAGATGCGCAGCGCCTGGAACGTGCGGGTCGCCGGATGGATCTCGTGCGGCTTGGCGCGCACGGCGGAGGCGACGACGTCGGCGAGCTTGCGCGTCGTCTCGATGCGCGCCTCGGCGCGTGCCTTGACGATGGCGCGGGCGACCTGGCGCGAGAAGCGCTCCTCGCCGAGTACGAAGATGATGGTGGCGAGATCGCGCTCGCTCGCGGCGTTCACGATATCGGCGGCGCTCGCCCCCTCGCCGCTCATGCGCATGTCGAGCGGCCCGTCGAGCCGGAACGAGAAGCCGCGCTCGGCCTGGTCGAGCTGCATCGAGGAGACGCCGACGTCGAGAACAATGCCGTCGACCGTGTCGTGGCCGCAGCTTCGCGCGACGTCGTCAAGATTTGAGAAGCGATCTTCGACCAGCGTCAGCCGGCCGCCGGAGTCCTCGACAAGATCGACGCCGAGCGCGATCGCCGTCTGGTCGCGGTCGATACCGATCACCTTGCAGTCGGCGGCATCGAGGATCGCGCGCGTGTAGCCGCCGGCGCCGAAGGTGCCGTCGATATAAACGCCGCCATCACGGACGTTGAGGTATTGCAACGCCGGCGCGCCGAGCACGGGAATGTGGAGGGCTGGTCCGCCAGCAGCAGCAGAGCCGCCGCCGCCCGCCGTCATTCCCGTGCTCCTGACGCGTCTCGCGCCGCCACCCGGGATCCCAGCTCCGCCTTGAGCGCGCGCACCTTTTGGGTGGCCTCCGCGAGCTCGTTGTGGAAACGACCGGGCTCCCAGATCTGAAACTTGTGACCCAGACCGACGAAAGTGACCGCGTCGGCGATACCCGCATGATGCTTCAGCGTGGCGCTCATGCTCACGCGGCCCTCGCCGTCGATCTTCAGCGTTTCGCTGGTGCCGTAGAGCGAAAGCGACAGCTGCTCCCGCGCATCCGAAAAAGGCGTGTACTGGCCGATCAACGCCTCGATCTCCGCCATCAGCGCATTCCCGCCGGCGTCGATCGCCGGGCGATCCAATGCCGGATAGCAGTAAAGACCGGCAAAGCCGTCGCGGCCGAGCACCGAGCGGAAGGATGCGGGAATCGAGACGCGTCCCTTGGAGTCGAGCCGCAACGTGACGTTCGACACGAAGCGATCCACCACCCGCACCCCACGCAAACCGGAACCTGACCGGGAGAGCGACATCTGCTCGATCCCTGCGGCGCGACGGGCCGGCCACATCAGGCAACTCGCCGTCCGGGCCCGCGATCCGCAATGATAAGCTGTGGGATAACATGGGATATTATGGGCGTCAATGGAACGACCCACAGCGCCGGCGCTCTATCCACGTCCGGCGAAGCAGGCCTCACGTCGAGCCCATTAAGCGACGCTTAAACTTAAGGATTTCTTGCCGGCCTTGGCGTAACCGGTTCCGCCATCATGAATTTTTGCGTTCTAGTGGGTGGCCGGCGGAACGCAGTGCCCGGGGCCAAGTTGACCGAACCGGGGAACGATCCGGTCCACAGTGCTCGAATCACGTATGAAGCCGTCGCGGCCGCCACACGTCGTATACTTCTGCGTGTTATGATTAGAGATTGCTTCCAATACGTGTGTGCCGCATGAGCCGGTCCCGATCCGAACCCTCCTCGGCGCCGGGACGCCCGTCCTTCGAGCCGGACACGTTCATGGCGGCCGACGTCGTCCCTTCGCCGAACTTTGACGACCGCATGGGCGGTCCGCCCGACATTCTGCTGTTGCACTACACCGGCATGCAGACAGGAGAGGCCGCGCTCGAGCGCCTCACCTCGGCCGAAAGCAAGGTCTCGTCGCATTACGTCGTGTTCGAGGACGGCCGCATCGTGCAGTGCGTGCCGGAGGACAAGCGCGCCTGGCACGCCGGCGTGTCCTCGTGGGCTGGCGAGACCGACATCAATTCCAGGTCCATCGGCATCGAGATCGTCAATCCCGGTCATGAATTCGGCTATGACAGCTTCCCGCTGAAACAGATCGCGGCGGTGATCACGCTGTCGAAATCGATCCTGAGCCGCCACCCGGCGATCCTGCCGGAGCGGGTCCTGGCGCATTCCGACGTCGCGCCGGCGCGCAAGCAGGATCCGGGCGAGAAGTTTCCCTGGGAACTGCTCGCCGATTCCGGCGTCGGCCACTTCGTGCGCGCGGCGCCGCTCAACGTGCCCGGCATGACGCTGATGACGGGCTACACCGGCGAAGCCGTGCAGCGCATGCAGCGGCTCCTGAAGACCTACGGCTATGGCGTCGAGGAGAGCGGCACGTTCGACGACGTCACGCGCGACGTCGTCGTCGCCTTCCAGCGGCACTTCCGGCAGGCGCGCGTCGACGGCGTTGCAGATCCGTCGACGCTGATGACGCTGCGGGCGCTGGTCGAGACCATGCCGAAGCGCGATCAGCCCGACTTGCCGCAATAGGCTTCCAGCCGATAGCCGTCCGGATCGACGACGAAGGCCGCATAGTAATTCGGCCCGTAATCGGCTCGAATGCCGGGCTTGCCATTGTCTCGGCCGCCGGCCTTCAGCGCCGCGGCGTGAAACGCAGCGACGCTCGCGCGCGTCGGCGCCGCAAAGCAGATATGCAGACCGGACTCCGGATCAGCCGGCACGGGCTTTTTTGCTTCACCGACCCACAGTGCCGCCTGCTGCGCCCCATAACCCAGCGCCGTGCCGTAATCGCTGACGCAGGCGTAGCCCAGCGGCTTGAGCGCCGCGTCGTAGAAGCTGCGCGCGCGCTTGATGTCGCGCACGCCGATCGAGATGTGGTCGAGCATGTTCGGTCTCCTTGTGGTCAAACCCGCCGGGCTCGGAAATCGGCCTGCAAATGCCACGACGCGCCGCCATCGAGTGAGCGCTCGCCGCACCAGCGGAAGCTCGCCGGCGTGATCTCGGTGAAGCTCCAGCGCACCGGCACCCCTTGGTCGGTGTTGCCCTCCTGCACGATGTCTTTGCCGCGCGCGCGGCCGAGTTGGCGCGTGTAGTACTGCTTGACCGGATCGTTCCAGAGGATGTGCCAGGCATCGAGCGCGGGGTCGTAAACCCGCAAGGTCGTGCCGTAGAAGGCGCCCGGCAGGATCCAGACGTCCTGGATGGCGCGGCCGTCGAGCGCCCAGACGAAATGGATCTCGCCCTGCCCTTCGTGCGTCGTGCCGTCGTCGAGATGCACGGTCGCATCGAAAACCCAGTCGCCGATCAGCCAGCCATAGAGGTCCATCTTCGCCGCGCGATCGGCGGCTGGGCCGTCGCTGACGAGTGTGCGGAGGAAGCCGGAGGCGTCGTGCATGGCCGTATTCTTTCGGCTGCCCTGCTAACGCGGCCGCGCCCACGCCGGCTTGGGAAAAATTGCGCTCCTTCCGGGCATGACCGGGCGCGCGCAGCGCGGTAGAATTCGCCCATGTCGATCGCAGCACATGTGCTCGCCGCGGGAACCGGCTGGAGCGTCCGCGACGTCGTCTGCGACGCCGGACCGGGCGATCCCGCCTTCGAGGAGCGCCACGCCGACGTCTCAATCGCGGTGGTCACGGCCGGAAGCTTCCAGTATCGGACGCGGCAGGGCCACGCGACGCTGGCGCCCGGCAGCCTGCTGCTCGGCAATGCCGGCGCCTGTTTCGAGTGCGGCCACACGCATGCGCGCGGCGACCGCTGCCTCGCCTTTCATTACGAGCCCGGATTCTTCGAGGCCGCCGTCGCCGAGGTCCCCGGCGCGCGCAATGCGCGCTTCGCACATGCAGGCCTCCCCGCATTGCCGGCGCTGGCCCCGCTCGTGGCGGAGGCGGAAGCCGCGCGCGAAGACCGCGACGCCGGAGCGCTCGAAGAGCTGGCGCTGCGCTTCATTGGCGCGGTTACGACCTTGCAGCGCGGCCGGCGCGGCAGCCGTCGCGCTCCGGCCGTGCGCGACGAGGAACGCATCACGGCGGCGCTGCGGCGTATCGAGGCGGCGCCGCAGGCCCCGCACAGCCTCGCGTCGCTCGCGCGCGAGGCTGGATTGAGCCCCTTTCACTTCCTGCGCACGTTCCGGCACGTCACGGGCCTCACGCCGCACCAGTTCGTGCTGCGCATGCGGCTCAACCGGGCGGCGCTGCGGCTCAGGCGCAGCGCCGAGGCGGTCACGACAATCGCCTATGATTGCGGCTTCAACGACCTGTCGACCTTCAACCGGCGCTTCCGCCGGCTGATGGGGATACCGCCCGGCGCGTGGCGAGCGCAACGATAGCCGCTTGCCGATCGCGCCGTTAACCGAACGCTAACCATGAACTGGGCAAATCTTGCCGGGTGAGGCGCGAAGCACGTCGCGCTGCTCCGTGGGAAGAACCGCCAGTGCAAGGCTTTTTCGATTTCGTGAAGTCGCTGGGCGCCGCTCGTCTTGCCGCCATGGCGGCGGTGACGCTGTCGCTCATCGGCTTCTTTTCGTTCGTGATGATCCGGATGACGACACCGCAAATGGTGCCGTTGTTCACCGACCTTGCGCTCGACGATTCCGCCGCGATCGTCAAAGATCTCGACCGCCAGGCGATCACCTACGAGATCAAGGGCAACGGCACCTCGATCCTGGTGCCGAAGGAGAAGGTCGGCCGGCTGCGCATGAAGCTCGCCGAGAGCGGGCTGCCGAAAGGCGGCGGCGTCGGCTATGAGATCTTCGACAAGTCGGACGCGCTCGGCGCCACCACCTTCATCCAAAACATCAACAAGCTGCGCGCGCTCGAGGGCGAGCTCGCGCGCACCATCCGCGCGCTCGACCGGGTCGAGGCCGCGCGCGTTCACCTCGTCCTGCCCGACCGGCCGCTGTTCTCGCGCGACAAGGTCGAGGCCTCCGCCTCCATCGTGCTGAAGGTGCGCGGCGAACTCGAGCAGCAGCAGGTGCGCGCCATCCGCCACCTCGTCGCCAGCGCGGTCAACGGCCTCAAGCCCGAACGCATCTCGGTGGTCGACGAGACCGGCCGCCTGCTCGCGGACGGCGCGTCGTCCGACAATCCGTTCGGCGGCGGCGGCGGCGACGAGCGCAAGCTCGCCTACGAGAACCGGCTGCGCCGCGAGGTGGAGACCATCGTCAACTCGATCGTCGGACCCGGCCACGCGCGCGTGCAGATCACGGCCGATTTCGACCTGAACCGCATCACGCAGACGTCGGACAAATACGATCCCGACAGCCGCGTCGTGCGCTCGAGCCAAACCCGCGAGGAGCAGTCGGGATCGTCCGACTCGGCCGGCGGCCCGGTGTCGGTCGGCAACAACCTGCCCGGCGCCGGCGGCAACGGTAACGGTAACGGCAACGACAACAACAACACCGGCAAGAGCGACACCAGCCGCAAGACCGAGGAAATCGTCAATTACGAGATCTCGCGCACGACCAAGACCGAGGTGACGGAAGCGGGCCGCGTCAATCGCATCTCCGCCGCGGTGCTGGTCGACGGAATCTACACGCGGAACGACAAGGGCGAGACGGTCTACGCGCCGCGCAGCAAGGAAGAGATCGACCGAATCGCCGCGCTGGTGCGCACCGCGATCGGCTTCGACGCCAAGCGCGGCGACCAGCTCGAGGTCGTCAACCTGCGCTTCGCCGAACCGACGCCGCAGCCGATCAGCCAACCGACCGGCTGGATGAGCTACCTCCAATTCACCAAGGACGACATCATGCGCGGCGCCGAGACCGGCGTGATGTTGCTGCTCGGCTTCGTCGTCGTGCTGATGGTGGTGCGGCCGCTGGTGCGCCGCGTCGTGACGCCGGAAGGCGCCGAAGCCATCCGCGGCGCAGCCGGCGCCAAGATCGGCCCCGGCGGCGTCCTCGTCGATGCGCGCGGTCAGCCGATCGTCGACGCCAGGGGCAATCCGATCATTCCCGCCGGCAGCATGATCGTCAGCGGCGACGGCGCCGGCAGCATCATCACCGGCTCCGGCCCGAGCGTGTCGATCGTCGGCGGCAACGAGCAGGTGTCCATCTCCAACCGCACCTCGGCGATGATCGACGTCGCCAAGGTGCAGGGCCAGGTGCACGCGCAGTCGATCGAGAAGGTCGGCGAGCTCGCGGAGAAGAACCCGCACGAGGCCGTCTCCATCATCCGCAACTGGCTGCACGAGGAAGCCGCTTAAGCCATGCCGTCCGCCTACGCCGTAGCCAAGAGCGACAAGACCGAGGGCGAGGTCCGCGAGGACATTGGCGGACTGATGGCCGAGCTCGCCAGCCGTCCGCAGGTCAAGACCGCGACGCGCAAGCTGACCGGCCCCGAGCGGGCCGCCGTGCTGATGCTGGCGCTCGGCGAGCGTCTCGGCACCAAGGTCTTTGCCCTGCTCGACGACGACGAACTGCGCGAGATCTCGGTCGTGATGTCGACCCTCGGCACCATCGAAGCCGAGACCGTCGAACAGCTCCTGCTCGAATTCGTCGGCCACATGTCGGCTTCCGGCGCGCTGCTCGGCAACTACGACGCCACCGAGCGGCTGTTGCAGCAGTATCTGCCGGCCGATCGCGTGCACGGCATCATGGACGACATCCGCGGCCCCGCCGGCCGCAACATGTGGGAGAAGCTCGCCAACGTCCAGGAAGAGGTGCTGGCGAACTATCTCAAGAACGAATATCCGCAGACGGTGGCGGTCGTGCTGTCGAAGCTGCGCGCCGAGCACGCCGCGCGCGTCCTCTCGATCCTGCCCGAAGACCTTTCGCTCGACGTCGTCACGCGCATGCTGCGCATGGAATCGGTGCAGAAGGACGTGATCGAGCGCGTCGAGCAGACGCTGCGCACCGAATTCATGTACAATCTGTCGCAGAAGCGCCGCCGCGACGCGCACGAGGTGATGGCGGAGATATTCAACAATTTCGACCGCCATACGGAAACGCGCTTCCTCCAGGCGCTCGAGATGGCGAACCGCGACGCGGCCGAGCGCATCAAGGCGCTGATGTTCACCTTCGACGATCTGATCAAGCTCGACGCCGCCTCGGCGCAGACGCTGCTGCGCAACATCGACAAGGACAAGCTGGCGCTGGCGCTCAAGGGCGCGTCCGAGCCGGTGCGACAATTCTTCTTCGGCGCCATGTCGACCCGCGCGGCCAAGATGCTGGTCGACGACATGCAGGCGCTCGGGCCGGTGCGGTTGCGCGATGTCGACGAGGCGCAGTCGCTGCTGGTCAACAAGGCCAAGGACATGGCGGCCAAGGGCGAGATCCTGATCTCGAAGAGTCGCGGCGACGACGAGCTGGTGTATTAAATGAAGGCGACGGCAAAATATCTGTTCGATGAGGACTTCGCCGGTGGCGAGAAGCCGACCATCACTTTGGTCGAGGCCGAACGCCGCCGCGCCGACGCGGAAGGGGTCGCCTATCGCAACGGCTTTGCTGCCGGCCAGGCGCAGGCGCAGGGCGAGACGGCGCAGCACGCCGCCAACGCGCTGGCGCTGATCGCCGACGGCCTGTCGCGCATCGACCGCGCGCTCGCCGGCATCGAGGCGCGGCTCGAGACCGAAGCGGTCGAAGTCGCCGTCGCCGTCGCCAACAAGCTTACGCCGGAATTGATCGCGCGCGAGCCCTTCGCCGAGATCGAGGCGCTCGCGACCGAATGCTTCCGGCAGCTGGTCAAGACGCCACACATCTCGGTGCGCATCGGGCCCGATATCTTTGCTACGGCCAAGGAGAAGCTCGAAGAGATCGCGCGGATGCGCGGCTTCGAGGGACGCCTCAAGGTCGAAGCGGACAGCATGCTGGCCGCCGGCGACTGCCGCATCGAATGGAGCGAGGGCGGCGTGAACCGCGACCGCGACGCGACGCTTGCGAGCATCAGCGACGTCGTCGCCCGCTACATCGCCGCGCGCAACGCCGACGCGCACTGAGATTTTGAGGAGACGCGAGCATGAGTGACGAGACCAAGGTGCCGCTCCCGGACCTCGAGAACGGCGGCCAGATGGTGGCCGACGCCGGCGGGCTCGTGCCCGACAACGAGCCGGTGCCGCGCGGCGCCGCCGATCTCGAAGCGGTGTTCGACGTGCCGGTGCAGGTCTCGGCCGTGCTCGGCCGCGCCCGCATGGAAGTCGGCGAGCTCCTGCGCATGGGCCCCGGCACGGTGCTCGAGCTCGACCGCAGGGTCGGCGAAGCGATCGACATCTACGTCAACAACCGCCTGGTGGCGCGCGGCGAAGTCGTCCTCGTCGAGGACAAGCTGGGCGTGACCATGACCGAAATCATCAAGGCGGACCGGTAAAGGAACACGGCCATGCGGCTCCTCATCGTCGGCACGCTCGGAGGCCAGCTCACCGCCGCGACCAAGATCGCGATGGACAAGGGCGCGAGCGTCACGCACGCGGACGGCAACGAGCAGGCGCTCGCCGTGTTGCGGTCCGGGCGCGGCGCCGACCTCCTGTTCGTGGACGTCAGCCTCGATATCCGCGACCTGGTGAACCGGCTCGACGCCGAACGCATCCACGTGCCGATCGTGGCCTGCGGCGTCACCAACGACGCCCGCGCCGCCGTGCGCGCCATCCATGCCGGCGCCAAGGAGTACATCCCGCTGCCGCCGGATCCGGAATTGATCGCGGCGGTGCTCGCCGCGGTCGCCGACGACGTGCGCGACATGATCTATCGCGACGATTCGATGACGCGCGTCGTCAAGCTGGCGCAACAGATCGCGCCGTCGGAAGCGTCCGTGCTGATCACAGGCGAGAGCGGCACCGGCAAGGAGGTGCTGGCGCGCTTCGTGCATTCGCGCTCGCAGCGTGCGAAGAAGCCGTTCATCTCGGTCAACTGCGCGGCGATCCCCGAGAACCTGCTCGAATCCGAGCTGTTCGGCCACGAGAAGGGCGCCTTCACCGGCGCGCTTGCCCGCCGCATCGGCAAGTTCGAGGAAGCGAACGGCGGCACGCTGCTACTCGACGAGATCTCCGAGATGGACGTGCGTCTGCAGGCCAAGCTCCTGCGCGCGATCCAGGAGCGCGTCATCGATCGCGTCGGCGGCAACCGGCCGGTGGCGGTCGACATCCGCATCATCGCGACGTCGAACCGCAACCTGACCGAAGCGGTGCGCGCGGGCACGTTCCGCGAGGACCTCCTGTTCCGCCTCAACGTGGTCAACCTGAAGATTCCGGCGCTGCGCGAGCGCCCGGCCGACATCACCGAACTGGCCCAGCATTTCATCAAGAAATATTCCGCGGCGAACGGCGTGCCGGTGCGCGCGCTGTCGGCGGATGCGCGCCGCGCGCTCGGCACGCACCGCTGGCCGGGCAACGTGCGCGAACTGGAGAACACGCTGCACCGCGCCGTGCTGCTCTCGACCGGACCGGAAATCGGCATCGACGGCATCCTGTCGCCGGACGGCGCCCGCCTCGGCGAGGGACGCGGCAACGACATCGCCGCGAATGCGGCCTTCGCCGCCGAGCAGGTGACGCGCGGCCTCGTCGGCCGCACCGTCGCCGAAGTCGAGCGCGACCTGATCCTGGAGACCCTGCGCCATTGCCTCGGCAACCGCACGCACGCGGCCAACATCCTCGGCATCTCGATCCGCACGCTGCGCAACAAGCTCAACGAATACGCCGCCGACGGCGCGCCGATCCCGCCGCCGAACGGCGGCGAAGCGATACGCGGCGCGGCGTAAGGTCGCCACAAAAAAGCCCGGCCTGAGGCCGGGCTTTCGAGGTGCAAATCGGCGGACTTGCTTCAGGAGCGCGACGACTTCTTGCTCGCCGTCTGCTCGCGATCGCGGGCCGTATCGATTGTGACTGCTCGCGCCATGAGATCGTTGCTCATTGCTTCCAGATCGGCCGCGATCTCGCGCCCGAGGCGCGCAAGCCTCGCGCACTTGTCGGCGGTCTCGATCAGGTATTGCTCGGTATCAGACATAAAGGCTCCGTGACGGATTTGAACGGCGCTTAGGCGTTTGCACCGCCGCCCGTCAAGGTCGCTCGCGCTCAACTTGTGTATCATTGGTGGTTCGCAACGGAGCCCTGTGCGTGACCGTGATTTACAAGATCTGCCCGGACAATCTCTGGTGCGAAGCCGAGCGTACCGGCGTCTTCGCCGGCGCCCCGATCGATGTCAGCGATGGCTTCATTCATTTCTCGACGGCCGCTCAGGTCGAAGAAACGGCGGCAAGGCATTTCACCGGCCAGGACGGCCTGCTGCTCATTCGGGTGCACGCCGAAAAATTGGGCGATGCCCTCAAGTGGGAGCCATCACGGGGCGGCGCGCTGTTCCCGCACCTTTATGCGCCGCTCAACGTCGCCGACGCGCACAAAGTGGAACCGCTGCCGCTGGGCGCTGATCGGAAACATTTATTCCCACCGCTCGCGCCCTGAGCCTCGCGCATTGCTGCCGGAGGGAACGTCTTTTCGCCGAGCGGGTTAATGCCGCGATGCAATAAAGCCCAGGAGGCGAAAAATGACGTTGTCTTTCAACGGGATACATTCTTCAGCCCTTCGCCAACCCGCTTTTCCGCTGTCCGTTCCGGCGCTTCGCCGGGCGCACGGCGCACTTCGCTACCGTTGCCCGTCGACGGGCAGCTACGTTCTCCTGACCGATCCGGCCGCGCTCGCGCAGGCGTCCGCCCCCAACGCGCCCGTGCGCTGCCCGGGTTGCGGCGACACCCATCTGCTGACGCAGGATGCGTCCTTGTCCGCGATTGTCCGGTCCCGGACGGCGGCCTAGTCTTGCCCTCGTCCGGCGCGCCTGACGCGCGCCGGTTTTGGGGGCTTCATCATGAAATGGGCTATCGCGACCGGCGCTGCTGCGCTCCTGTGGGCGACGGCCGCGTTCGCTGCCGATCCTGTCGGCACATACGACGTCGAGGGCGCCAATCCCGGCGGCGGCGGCCAATATCACGGCACCGTCACGGTCGAGAAAACGGGCGAGACCTATCGCGTCGTGTGGATCGTCGGCTCGACGCGCTATGTCGGCACCGGCATCGGCAACAAGGAATTCATCGCCGTGTCCTATCGCTCCGGCAACGACACCGGCCTCGCGCTCTATGGCGCCGACGGCGGCAACTGGACCGGCATCTGGACTTATGCCGGGGGCCGCCAGGTGGGACCCGAGGCCTGGAAGCGACAGTAGAAAGAGCCTGATTGGATCTCGAGGCCAACCGTGCGCTGATCGTCGCCGCTCTCGGCCGCATCCCGGCCGGCGACCACGCCGCGTTGCAGACTGTCTACCGACTGACCTCGGCGAAGCTTTTCGGCGTGGCGCTGCGTATCTTGGGTGAACGCAGCGAGGCCGAGGACGTGTTGCAGGAGGTCTACCTCACGATCTGGCGCAAGGCGGGCGACTTCGATGCCGCCCGCGCGAGCCCCATGACGTGGCTGATCGCGATCGCGCGCAACCGCGCCATCGACCGGCTGCGCGCGGGCGGAAGCGCGCGCCGCATGGAGCCGATCGACGCCGCCGCCGACGTCGCCGACACTGCGCCTGACGCCAGCCGCATGCTCGAAGATTCGCAGGGCGCCACGAAACTTGAGGGCTGCCTCGGCACGCTTGCCGCGCATGAGCGGGCGGCGCTGCGCGGCGCTTTCTTCGACGGCAATACCTACGAGGACCTGGCGCAGCGCATGAAAGTTCCGCTCGGCACGATGAAGAGCTGGATCCGCCGCGCGATGATCAAATTGAAGGCGTGCCTGGAGCAATGAGCGACGCGACCGACCATAGCGCTTTGCCCGAGGACGAATTGCTCGCCGCCGAGGTTGCGCTCGGCGTGCTGACAGGCGCCGAACGCGCGGCTGCGGAAGCGCGCGTCGCGCGCGAGCCGGCCTTCGCCGCGATGGTCGAACATTGGGACGAGCGGCTGTCGCCCTGGGCGCGCGAGATCGCTGAGACCGCACCGCCGCCGCAGGTGTGGGAGCGGATCGCCGCGGCGTTGCCGCCGCAGCGCGTACCGCGCGCCAGCCTGTGGCAGAGCCTCGCTTTCTGGCGCGCCTTCGCGCTCGCCAGCGCGCTGGCCGCCGCCTGCCTCGCGATCGTCATCTACGCCGGCGCACTGCGGCCGGGCGAATCGCTGGTGGCTGCCATCGAAGCCGGCGGACAGCGCAGCTTCATCGCCACGGTCGACACGCAGCGCGGCACGATCTCCGTCGTTCCGGCGGCTTTCACCGCCGACGCAACGCGCGTGCCGGAGCTGTGGCTGATCCCGCCCGGCGGCAAGCCGCTGGCGGTCGGGCTCCTGAACACCGACAAGCCGTCGGTGATCGTGCTTCCCGCCGCACTCATGGCGCAGACCGCAAGCGGCGCGACCCTCGCCGTCTCGCTCGAGCCGCATGGCGGCTCTCCGACCGGCGCCCCGACCGGCCCGGTGATCGGCGCCGGCAAGCTCACGGCCCTGTGATCGGGGAGCGCGCATCCGCGCGCAGCAACCGTCCGTAGCTCCCAATGTCTCCGCAACGGAGGCCTATCAGACAAAGAACCAAAGGGAACACGTCATGATTCGCCTGACCACACTCGCCCTCGCCGGTACCGCCGCGCTGGGGCTCGCCATCGGCGCCGCTGCGCCGATCCCAAGCTTCGCCAAGGACGCGACCACGATGGTCGGTGGCGCGCCGATGTATCCCTCGAAGAACATCGTGCAGAACGCCGTCAATTCGAAGGACCACACCACGCTCGTCGCCGCGGTGAAGGCTGCCGGCCTCGTGCCGACGCTGGAATCGAAGGGGCCGTTCACGGTGTTCGCGCCGACCAACGAGGCGTTCAAGAAGCTCCCGGCCGGCACGGTCGACACGCTGCTCAAGCCGGAAAACAAGGACAAGCTCAAGAGCGTCCTGACCTATCACGTCGTGCCGGGCCGTCTCACCGCCAAGGACCTGATGGAAAAGGTCAAGGCGGGCGGCGGCAAGGCCGAGGTGAAGACCGTGGAAGGCGAGCCGCTGACCTTCCAGATGAACGACGGCAAGCTGTGGGTCATCGACGCCAAGGGCGACAAAGCCCAGGTGACGATCGCCAACGTCATGCAGTCGAACGGCGTCATCCACGTCATCAACACCGTGATGCTGCCGGGCTGATCGAGACGACTTAGCGTCTGTCGCCCTCCCCATCGGGAGAGGGCGACAGTGCGTTTCAGGAGAGTTCGAGACCAGGCTTTCTCAATTTCGCGAATGCACCGCTGCCAATCAGGATGCCGGCCAGCACGAGCACCATCCCCGCGACGAGCTCCGCCGTCAGTTGCTCGCCAAGCACGACGATGCCGAGCACCATCGCGGCGATCGGGTTGAGCGTCAGGTAGAGCACTGTGGTGGTCGGCGGCAGCCAACGCAGCGCCCACATGAACAGCGAGAACTGCACGGCGCCGCCGATGCTGCCGAGGAAGATCACCGCGACCCAGCCTTTGGTCGTTAAGGTCGGCAGCGCGAGGCCGCCGTGTCCGATCGCGATCACCGGCAACAGCGCCGCGACGGCGAACGTCATGCCGAGAGCCGTGACGAACAACGCGCCGTGCTTCATCAAGGTGGCGCGGCCGAACACTGAATAGACCGCGGCGCAGAAGACGCCGAGCAACATCAGGCCGTCACCTTTCAAAGAGCCTGTATTGCCGTGGCCGAAGGCCGCCGTGCCGAAGGCGATCAGGATGCCGCAGAAGGCCAGGGCGACGCCGGCCATCTTGGACGACGTGAGCCTTTCGCGGCCGAAGGCGGCGGCGACGAGCAGGGTCTGGATCGGAATCGTGGCCAGCCCGACCGCGCCACGTGCGGCGGGATTGAAGTGCAGTGCCGCGTTGAAGGCCCAGGGGAAGAATACGAAGAACAATATGCCGAAGGCGGCGATCTTCCCGTACTCGGACGCCGACAGTCGTTCCTTGGGCCACAGCATCGGCATGACCGGCGCGAAGCAGACGATCGAGACGACGTAACGGTAGAACACCAGCGCCAGGGGATCGGTCTCGCCGATGACGAAGCGCGTCGCGACGACGGCGGTGCCGGCGCTCAACGCGGCCGCCGCCGCCGCGGCATGGGCCAGCGCGATCCTGTTCATCCCGGCGCCTCCCTGTCATGCGACGCGGCGGGCGCGGTGCCCGCCCCGTCGTTGCTTGCAAAACGCAAGCGACTTTAACCTTGTGGCTTTAAAACTGCAAGTGACTGTGCTAGACAGCGCCATGGCCAAGCATGATTTCCGCTCGGGCTGCTCGATCGCGCGCACGCTCGAGATCGTCGGCGACAAGTGGACGCTGCTCGTCGTCCGCGACCTGATGTGGCACGGCAAGCAGACCTTCCACGCGCTCGAGGAAAGCGCCGAAGGCGTTCCGACCAACATCCTGTCCGAACGCCTCAAGCGGTTGGTGAAATGGGGTCTGGTGCGGCGCGAGGCCTACCAGAAACATCCCGTCCGCTATGCCTATCAACTGACGGACGAGGGCCGGTCGCTGGAGCCGGTGCTGCTGCAGATCATGACCTGGGGTCATGAACACCTCGGCGGCGGCCGCTACGACCCCGACACCCGCAAGAGCGTCAAGGCGGCGAGCTGACTTTCAAATGTGCAAGACCCGCCGCGGCACGCGCGGCGGGTCTCGCATTTTGGATCGAGCCATCTCAGGCGTGCGCGAGCCGCGAGCGCGCCGCGATACGCCCGAGGGCATAGGCGCCCTCGCCGATCAGCGCCTGCACGGCGGAGATGACGATGAGGAAAGCGGGATATTCCCACCCGCCGTTCGGATAGGAGAACACGAAGCCGTTCGGCAGATGCACCTTGAGCGCGCCGAGCAGCACCGGGATGAGAAGGAGCGCGACGGCGCGCACCTGCACGCCGAGGATGAGGAGCACACCGCCGCCGAGTTCGGCGGCAACGACCGCGTAGGCGGTCCAGCCGGGGAAGCCCTGGGCGGCGAAGAACTGCACGGTGGTCGGCAGGCCGAGGGTGAGGATCTTCCACAAGGCGTGCGACACGTACATCGTGCCGAGGGCGAGCCGTAAGGTTAGTCCGGCGATCTCATTGCTATTGGCGTTCATCGGTCTCTCCTGAGAAGAATTCGTTGGGGCGCGCCGGACGCGGCGCGTCGATGGGGACAGACCTAGACCTTGCACGAATGCAGTGCGATAAGCGTGTTCGCCAAACGTATTTGCAAGGATGCAAATGCTCGCCTGGGACGACCTGCGCTTCGTTCTGGCCGTCGCCCGCAGCGGCAACCTGCGCGCCGCCGCGGCCGCGCTCGGGGTCAACCACTCGACCATGTTCCGGCGGCTCAATGCCGCCGAGGCCGCGCTCGGCGCCAAGCTGTTCGAGCGGCTCGCGGCCGGCTACCGGCCGACCGAGGCGGGGCTGCGTCTCATCGAAGCTGCCGAGCGCATCGAGGCCGAAACGCTGGCGCTCGACCGCGAACTCACCGGGCGCGATACGCGGCTGACGGGCACGCTGCGCGTCACGGCGTCTGAAACCCTCGCCTTCGGTATGCTCACGGGCGAGATCGCCCGCTTCCGCGAGCGTCATCCCGGCATCGTCGTCGAGGTGCTGGTCGACAATCGCGTGCTCGACCTGTCGCGGCGCGAGACCGACATTGCCTTGCGCGCGACGCGCCCGTCGCAAGGCGACCTGTTCGGCCGCAAGCTCGCCGACGTGCGCTGGTGCTTCTACGGAGCGCCCGGCGCCGACGGCCTGCTAAAGACACGCCGCGACCTCGCGCGCCACGCGATCATCCGCTGGGCCGAGGCGACGCAGCCGACCAAGGCGGCCGCCTGGCTTGCCAAGCATCTGCCCGACGCGCCGGCCGGCTATCGGACGGGAAGTCTCGTCAACCAGTTCATGGCGGCGAAGGCCGGCCTGGGGCTGGCCCTCCTGCCCTGCTACCTCGGCGACGCCGACGCAGGTCTCGTCCGCGTGCTCGCACCCCTGCCCGACCTGACGACCGAGCTCTGGCTCGTCACCCATCGCTCGCTCAAGGACACCGCCCGCATCCGCGCCTTCATGGAAGTGGTCGGCGATGGGCTAAAGCGCCGCATGGCCGAGATTTCCCGCCCGCGCACAGGTTCCCGTTAACCCCTTGCTAACCATGCGCCGGGCAAAACTTGCCTAGGGCGAAGGGGCCTTCATGAGCGACATCACTGCCGCACCGGCAGGGGCTGCCGGCGGCATCAAGCTGCCCGGCCTCGGCGAGATCGGCGCCTTCTTCAAGCGCGGCGACATCGCGCTCGCGATCGGCGTGCTGACGATCCTCGTCGTCCTGATCCTGCCGCTGCCGCCGCTGCTCTTGGACTTCGCGCTCGCCATCTCGATCATCCTCTCGGTGCTGATCCTGATGACGGCGCTGTTCATTCAGACGCCGCTCGAGTTCTCCGCCTTCCCGACCGTGCTCCTGATCGCGACCATGCTCAGGCTCGCGCTCAACCTCGCCTCGACGCGCCTGATCCTGTCACGCGGTCATGAAGGCACCGACGCCGCCGGCCACGTCATCGAGGCCTTCGGCAACTTCGTGATGAGCGGCAACTTCGTCATCGGCATCATCGTCTTCATCATCCTGGTGATCGTGAACTTCGTCGTCATCACCAAGGGCTCGGGCCGCATCGCCGAGGTCGCCGCCCGCTTCCACCTCGACGCCATGCCGGGCAAGCAGATGGCGATCGACGCCGAGCTCTCCACCGGCGCCATCGACGAGAAGGAAGCGCGCCGCCGCCGCCAGCGGCTCGAGGACGAAGGCGGCTTCTTCGGCGCCATGGACGGCGCCTCGAAATTCGTGCGCGGCGACGCCATCGCCGGCCTGCTGGTGACCTTCATCAACATCATCGGCGGCATGATCATCGGCATCGCGCAGCAGGGCATCTCGTTCTCCGATGCCGCGCATTCCTACACCGTGCTCACGGTCGGCGACGGCCTCGTCACGCAGGTGCCGGCGCTGATCGTCTCGACCGCCGCGGGCCTGCTCGTGTCGAAAGCCGGCGTGTCGGGCTCGGCCGACAAGGCGCTGCTGAAGCAGCTCTCCGACTATCCGAAGGCGCTCGGCATGGCCGGCGGCGTCATGCTGGTGATGTCGCTCCTGCCCGGCATCCCGATGATTCCGTTCGTCGCGCTTGGCGGCGGCGCCGCCGCGCTCGCCTTCATCTTCGACAAACGCAGCAAGCTCACCGAGACCCAGGCCACGGCGGAGGAGGCGAAGGCGGCCGAGCCGAAGGAGGAGTCGATCTCCTCCGCGCTCAAGATCGACGACCTCAAGGTCGAGATCGGCTACAGCCTGCTGCCGCTCGTCAACGCGCCGGACGGCACCGACCGCCTGACCGAGCAGATCAAGGCGCTGCGCCGCTCGCTCGCCGCCGAGATGGGCTTCGTCATGCCGGCGGTACGCATCCTCGACAATGTGCAGCTCGATTCGAACGCCTACGTCATCCGCATCAAGGAAGTGGAGGCCGGCACCGGCAAGGTGTGGGCGGGCCAGTACATGGTCATGGACCCGAGCGGCGGGCAGGTGAAGCTGCCGGGCACGCATACGACCGAGCCGACATTTGGATTGCCCGCAACCTGGATCGACGCCGCGCTCAAGGAAGAAGCGTCGATGCAGGGCTATACGGTCGTCGACGCCGCGACCGTGCTCTCGACGCACCTGACCGAGCTGCTCAAGGGCAATATGTCGGAACTGCTGTCGTACGCCGAGACGGCGAAGCTTCTGAAGGAGCTGCCGAAGGAGCAGTCCGAGCTCCTCAAGGAGATCGTGCCGTCGCAGATATCGTCGTCCGGCGTGCAGCGCGTGCTGCAATTGTTGCTGGCCGAGCGCGTCTCGATCCGCGACCTCGCCACCATCCTCGAAGGTATCGCCGAGGGCATCACGGTGTCGCGCAATCCGACGACCCTGACCGAGCACGTGCGCCAGCGCCTGTCGCGCCAGATCTGCGCGCAGCATACGAGCCCGTCCGGCTATCTGCCGCTGATCGCGATGTCGGCGGCCTGGGAGCAATCTTTCGCCGAGTCGCTGATCGGCCAGGGCGACGACCGCCAGCTCGCCATGCAGCCGTCGAAGCTGTCCGAGTTCATCACCATCGTGCGCGAGCGCTTCGAGCAGGCCGCACGCGAGGGCGAGGCGCCGGTGCTCGTGACCTCGACCGGCATCCGGCCCTTCGTGCGCAACATCGTCGAGCGCTTCCGCGCGCAGACGCCGGTCATGTCGCAGGCGGAGATCCACCCGCGCATCCGGCTCAAGACGGTGGGGAGCATTTAAGGCGCGCTGGCGTCACCCCTGTCTGTCGAAGCGCTTCGCCTCCAGCGGCGGCGACACCCAGTCGTGCCGCGACTCTTCCCACACCGCGATGGTCGGAGCGGGGAAATCCGGATCGGCGAAATTGCCGATGGCGACGACGACGAAGCCGGGGAAACTTTCGCTCGTCCAATAGACCGTCGAGCCGCAGGTCGGACAGAAATGGAATGTCACGACACTGCCGCTGTCGGCCGTGCGCTGCCACGCCGTGGATTGGCCTGAGACCGTAATTTGCTCGGGCCTGAAGCGCGCCTGGTTGCTGATGACCGCGCCGGTGCGGCGCTGGCATTCGAGGCAATGGCACATCGAGACACGCGCGGGTTCACCTTCGATGTCGAGGCGAAGCTGCCCGCAACTGCAGGCGGCGGTGCGGCTGGTCATGGGGCAAGCTCCAATTGGGTGGCCTACTCCGCCGCTTCCACCGGAACCTGGGCGGCCGGCACGATCGGCGCCTCGTCGTGCGCGGCGGTGCGTCCGCGGATCGCGTCATCGCGATGCTTGCGCGCGAGCGCGGCCTCGCCGCCGGTCGTGGCGTGATAGAGGTCGAGCGCCTCGAATTCGTCGGCCTTGGGCGGCGCGATCGCGAGGTCGGTATAGCTCCAGCGGTCGGGAGCGTTGAGCGCCTTCTTCAAGAGCGCCTTGCAGCGCAGATAGACGCGAAGATAGTTGGCCGCCTTCACGACGATGCCGCCCCAGTATTTCGGATAGAACACGAGCGGGTTCTCGCGCGGCAGGCTGGCGCGGCGGTCGCGTCGCGACTTGAGGCGGAAGGCGCCGCTTTCAAGCGGGTGCACGCCCTCGTAGAGGATCGTCAGGTAGAACCACAGGATCGTCGACAATGTGGTGCCGGGCCGGCCGATCCTGTTGGCGCAGGTGCGGCGCAGGATCGTGTAGATGTGCTCGGGCGTGTAGAACGTCTCCCACGCCGCGCGATACGCCTCCTCCCACTCCGCATCCGACATCTTGCCGGAATGATGCGCGACCCGGTGGTTGAGGTCATATTTGTTCATGTCCGGGTCCATCCAGATTCCCTTGGACGAGAGAACCTTGTGGTCTTCGGACCCCGGCAGCGGCGTCAGGAAGAAGAATTCGAGGATGTCGATCGGCAGTTCGCGCTTGATGATCTCGATGTCGCGCAGGATCGACGCCTTGGTGTCGGCGGGAAAGCCGAGGATGTAGCCGGCATAGGTGATGGCGCCGTAGTTGCGCCACTTCTGCAGCATCTCGCGGTATTCGGTGATCTTGTTCTGCCGCTTCTTGGCGGCGATCAGGTTGTCGGGGTTGATGTTCTCAAGCCCGATGAAAGCGCGGCGTACGCCGGCGCGCGTCGCCTTCTCGATGAAGCCCGGAATTTTGTGGCACAGCGTGTCGACCTGGATGGTGAAGCCGATGTTCATGCCCTCGCCTTCGCGCATCCTGATCAGCCGGTCGAACAGCGGCTCCCAGTCCTTGTTGCGGGCGAAGTTGTCGTCGGTAATGAAGAAGCGCTTGATGCCTTCGGCGTAGTTCTCGCGCACGATCTTTTCCAGGTCGTCCACCGAGCGGATGCGGCTCTTGCGGCCCTGCACGTTGATGATGGTGCAGAACGAGCACTGGTACGGGCAGCCGCGGCCGAGGTCGATCGACGACAGATTGCCGACCGTGCGCTTGACGTGCTTGCGCGGCAGGTAAGGCGCCGGCTCGCCGGTCAGGTTCGGCAGCGCGTCCATGTAATTGTAGAGCGGCTTGAGCGCGCCCTGGTAGGCGTCGCGCAGCACCTCGTCGAGCCGGTGCTCCTCCGCCTCGCCGGCGAAGAACGAGATCCCAATTCGCTGCGCCGCTTTGATGTCGGCTGGCAGCTCGGGAAGCATGGCGATGCAGCCCGAGATGTGGAATCCGCCGATGCAGACCGGCAGACCGGCGGCGATGAACGGCTTCGCCAGATCGACCGCGCGCGGGAATTGGTTGGACTGCACGCCAACGAGCCCGATCAGCGCGCGGCCGCCTTCGCGGCGGATCATGTCGATGATCTTGTCGGGGCGAACGCGGCGGTTGGTCTCGTCATAGGTGTGCAGGCGCATCTCGACGCCGGGCCCGAGCACCTCGCGCGCGCGCGCGTCCTCGGCGAGCGCGTTGAGACAGGCGAGCGTGTTGGACGGGATCGCCGAGCGAAACCACTGAATGGGATAACCGTCGTCGTCGTAATGCGTCGGCTTGACCATCACGAAATGAAACAGGCCAGCCGTGACGTCGGTAGAAGGGGACATTGCCGTTACGCGCCCCGCACCAAAGCGCCCCGAACTGGGCGTCAGATTGCGGTATCACAATGCAATAAAAGCACGCTTAAGTCGAGGCGCGGGCCACCATACAGCTTGATGGACACCAAGAAAAACAGCCCGAAAGCGGAGTTCGAGCAATCACTTGGCGTGAGCGGCGGCACGCGGCAGGTTGCGGCACGGCCGATTAACCGCGACTGGCTGCGGAGCTGCGAAAGCCCTTCCAAAAGCCCGATTTCGCCCCCATATACGGAAGACCCATTCGTCCCCTATAATTGTGTCTGTGCTGGAGTTTACGATTTCGCCGCCCCTGCCGAGTTGTTTCCCTCGCGCAATCGCAAGGTGGCGAGCAAGGTGAAATACCGCCGCTTCGACAGCGCGGCCGACGCCATTCGCTACGCGATCGAGGAACTGCCGGAGCCGCTGCTGCTTGGCGCCTGCATCGAGATCAACGAGCGCCGCCTCGGGCATCAGGAAATCCGGGCGTTGTATACGAGCGACGCCTATCCGCTGAAGAAGAGCAAAGCGGCTTAAAGGCTTCGCTCCGTCCCTGGCGCGGATTACGCACGCGCCGGCTGCTAAATCCCAACGCAAGAGTGACCGAATTGTGCCGCCGGCCGGCCGCCTTTGTGGCCGCCGGTCGCGGTCGCTCACGTCTTTTCAAGCATCCGTGACCTGGCCTGCGGAACACGGGTACCGACCCCTACGTTGGTAGGCGAACCCGCGTTGAACCTCTTGCCGAGGACGACCGACAAACGGTCAACCTTGGAGGCCAATATGAACTGGTCGATCTATACCGCCGACCGCGCCACGCACCTGAAGATCATCGTGGTGGGTCTCGCTGCCGCGTTGCTGATCTCCGTGATCGGCATCTCGGCGCGCCAACTCAACCTCGGCACGGACATCATGACCGCCCAGGGTCCGACCGTGATCCGGGCCGGCGGGCCTGTCGTCGTGACCGATCGCGACGCACCCGTGATCCGCTGATGGCTTTTTCCTCTTGAACCTTCCCACCTTACGCGCCGCATTTGCGGCGCGTTTTTTTGTCACAAGCCGCGAATCGCGGTCTTTGCTACGCCCGGACATGGTTCGACGCCGCCTGACGCCCATCCTCCTGTCCGCCGCTCTGATCCTGACCGCTTGGGTGGCGGCCGCGCCAGCGCAAACCGTGCCCGATGAGGCCACGATGGCAGCCTACCGGGCGAAGCTCGCAGCCTGGGAGCGCGTCCACGGCCCCTATGCCCGCGTCGCCGACGCCTACTGGGACCAGGTCTCCGACAAGCGCAAAATCCGCAATGCCAAGCGCCGCGCGCACGAGCCGATGACGCTCGACGACTACGTGCTGACACAGCCGCCGGCCTATGACGGGCCGCCGCGCCCGGCCGATCCGTCGGCCCCGCCGGCACCCGAGCGGGCGCCGATCCCGGTGCTGGCCGACTTCATCAAAGCGGCGGCCGACGAATTCGGCTTCGTGCCCGACCTGCCGCATAGCGACGGCGAGTTCAAACAGGCCTACGCGATGGCCGCCTCCGCCGCCGGGCTGACGCGCGACCAGGTGGTCGGCGTCTACGCCTTCGAGACCGGCGGCAGGGGCTCCTTCGATACCCAGGCCGGCGTCACCGCGACGCGCTCCAAGCCGATCTCGCCGGCGCTCGGCTATAATCAGTTGCTCTCGACCAACACAGTCTCGTTGCTCGCCGAGTTCGGCAACCGCTACCTCGCCGCCATGCACCAGAAAGCGGTGATGCTGCGCGGCGAGAAGCGCCACGCCTTTGACCGCAAGGTTGAGGCGCTCAAGCGCATGATCGCCTATTGCCGCTCGGTGCCGGCGCGCTGGAGCGAGTACGACCGTCTCGCCAAGACCACCACCGGCGGCTGGGGCGTTCATGCAGCTGTGCTCGATATCGACATCGGCCCGCTCCTGCAGGTGCAGAAGCTCGTCGACTCGGTGCGTTTCGCGCGCGCCAAGGGCCACAACGCGCCGCTTTCCGCCGCGGAGCTCGAATTGATGAACCTGACCGGCGACGGCAATGGCATCGACATGGTGACGATGCCCGAGGCGCTGCGGCGGCGCGTGCCGACGGCGAACTTCTTCCAGCCGAACGGTTACTGGCGCAATCCGATCGCAAAGCGCACCGGCGTCGTCGCGAACCTGATCGCCGAGATCGAGGCGAGCATGCAGCGCGAGGCGCAGTCGCCCGGCGCAAAGGACTTGGCGGCGGCGTTCTGATCGCCTAATTCCTCCGGCCACGCGACCGAACCCGGCGGCCGCGGCTCGCATTGTCAGCGGTGGATGCTAATCTCGCCGGAGTTAAGCGCCGGGAGTGAACTGCCTTTGTCCGAGCCAACCGAAATTTGCACGAGCGTCCCCGCCGGCCTCTTCGGCTACCGGCTGCTCGCCGACCCGCGCTTCAACAAGGGCACGGCCTTCACCGAGGAAGAGCGCGATGCCTTCGGCCTTCACGGCCTCCTGCCGCCGCGCGTCGCCACCATGGACGAGCAGGTCAGCCGCAGGCTTGCCGCGTTCCGCGAGTTCGCCACGGATCTCGAGCGCTATGCGTTCCTGCGCGATCTCCAGGACACCAACGAGACGCTGTTCTACGCCCTGCTGGCGCAGAACCTCGAGGAACTCCTGCCGATCGTCTACACGCCGACGGTCGGCGCCGGCTGTCGCTCCTTCAGCCGCCTGTTCCGCAAACCGCGCGGCCTGTTCCTGTCGCTGCCGCGCAAGGGCACGATCAAGCAGATCCTCGCCAACCCGCTGTTCGACCGCACCGAAGTGATCGTGGTCACCGACGGCGAGCGCATCCTCGGCCTCGGCGACCAGGGCGCCGGCGGCATGGGCATCCCGATCGGCAAGCTCGCGCTGTACACGGCCTGCGGCGGCATCGATCCGGCGCGTTGCCTACCGGTGCTGCTCGACGTCGGCACTGACAACGCCGAGAACCTGCGCGATCCGCTCTATGTCGGCTGGAATCACGCGCGTATGCGCGGGCAGGAGTATGACGACTTCGTCGAGGAGTTCGTCGAGGCGGTGAACGAGCGCTGGCCGCACGTCCTGTTGCAGTGGGAAGACTTCGCCAAGAGCAACGCCAACCGCCTGCTCGAGCGCTATCGCGACCGGCTGTGCACCTTCAATGACGACATCCAGGGCACTGCGGCGGTGGCGACGGGCACGCTGCTCGCCGCGATCAACGTCACCGGCGTGCCGCTGAAGGAGCAGCGCATCGCTGTGTTCGGCGCCGGCTCCGCCGGCTGCGGCATCGCCAAGTTGATCCTGGCGGCCATGGTGGCCGATGGCCTCGACGCGAAGGAGGCGGCGCGCCGTTTCTATCTCGTCGACCGCGACGGCCTCCTCGTCGAAGGCATGAACGGCATTGCCGAATTCCAGAAGCCGTTTCTGCAGCCGCGCGGGACGATCCCCGCCTCGGGCGACATCGTTTCGCTCATGGACGTCATCGATCACGCCAAGCCGACGGCGCTGATCGGCGTCTCCGGCCAGCCGGGCGCCTTCAGCGAACGCGTCGTGCGCACGCTGGCCGCGCAGCACGCCCGGCCGATCATCTTCCCGCTGTCGAACCCCGTCTCCTGCGCCGAGGCGACGCCAGTTGAGATCGATCGCTGGAGCGAGGGCCGCGCCATCATCGGCGCCGGCAGCCCGTTCCCGCCGCTGACGCGGCGCGGCGTGAAGTTCACCATCGACCAGACCAACAACTCCTACATTTTCCCCGGCGTCGGACTGGGCGCCATCGCGACGCAGTCGCGGCGCATCAGCGAGACGATGTTCATGGCGGCGGCGCGCGCGCTCGCCGAATTGTCCCCCGCCCGGCACGATCCCGACGCCAATCTGCTGCCGCGCGTCACCGCATTGCGCGACGTCGCCATCGCGGTGGCGGTCGCGGTCGGCAAGCAGGCCTGCGCGGAAGGGCTCGGCTCCTGCGTCACCGCCGACGGCGTCGAAGCGGCGGTGCATGCCAGGATGTGGACCCCGCGCTACCCGTCCTATTGCATCGACGGCTGAGCAGCACCCTTATAGCTCCACTACACGCCAAAATCGCTGAAGCGAATCCGGCCTACAACCTCCTGACGGAGAACGACTGGCGCAGCGCCGACGTCAAGGCGATCGTCGAGCGCACCCTCGCGCCGTTCGCGGGCGGTCGTCGTATCGCGATGAACGGTCCCGAGATTCAGATCAGCGCAAAACTGACGCTGCCGGAAGGCTTGAGCTGCAAAATGGTAATCGCCGTGGGCGCGACTGACGCGGCAGCGCAAACGAAAGCGGCGCCGTCGATGACGGCGCCGCGGTCAATTTCGCACCTCGTCGATCAGGCTCTCATGCCGCCGGCGGAGAACCGGATAGCGGCGATGCGGTCGAGTTCGGCCTGCTCGCGCGCGGCCGCCTCGGCCTTCTCGCGGGCCTGGTCGCGCTCATCGAGCATCTCGACCTTCTTCAGTTCCTCGAAGGCTTCGCCGAGCGCCGCCTGGGCGTCGTCAAGCTGGGCCTTCAGCTCGCCCGCCGAGCGGTGGAGGTTCTCGCGGCGGGTGATCGCCGCCTTGGCATAAGTCGGATAGGCGAAATGAGCCGGGTCGTGGATCCCCGCGCGGTCCTGCTCGACCTTGATCTCCCGGTCGAGCTCGGCCGCGATGCGGTCGAATTCCGCGATCATGGACTCGATCTGCGCCACCTTGCGGCGCTTCTCGTCGACCTGAAACTTTTTCAGGCGGATGAGGGTTTCGCGCGACTTCATCGACTGGATACTCCCCAGAAGCCCCGAATTTGCGCCCGGAAGCGGCCATACTCGCCAGCTCCGCGCGAACGGCACGGACCAATTCGGCTCGACTGTGGGGCAATAACGTTAGTTTTCGGTTTCCAAGCCCGCCAGGACGTCCCGGAGGCGGCGGTAGCCGTCGGGCAGCGAGGTCGCCTCCTCCTTGGCCTGGCCGAGGAAGTCCTCGAGCGGCTTGTGCAGGGCGATGGCCTCGTCGACCTCCGGGCTGGAGCCGGCCCGGTAGGCACCGAGACGTATGAGTTCTTCCATGTCGGCGTAGGTGGCCATGACCTGGCGGGCCCGGCCGATCACGGGCACGAAGTCCGGGTCGGCGGCGCGCGGCATGGTCCGGGAGATCGACTTGAGGATGTTGATCGCCGGATAGCGGCCGCGCTCGGCGATCGCCCGCTCCATGACGATGTGGCCGTCGAGGATGCCGCGCACCGCGTCGGCGACCGGCTCGTTGTGGTCGTCGCCGTCGACCAGCACCGTGAAGATGCCGGTGATCGTACCTTCGTCGACGCCGGGCCCGGCGCGCTCCAGGAGCCGCGGCAGCTCGGTGAAGACGGTCGGGGTGTAACCCTTGGCGGTCGGCGGCTCACCGGCGGAAAGACCGATCTCGCGCTGCGCCATGGCAAAGCGGGTGACCGAATCCATCAGCACCAGCACGTCCTTGTGCAGGTCGCGGAAGAACTCGGCGATGGCCAAGGTCAAGTACGCCGCCTGACGGCGCATCAGCGCCGGTTCGTCCGAGGTCGAAACCACGACCACCGAGCGGGCAAGGCCCGTGGGTCCGAGGTCGTCCTGCAAGAACTCCTGCACCTCGCGACCGCGTTCGCCGACCAGGCCGATGACCGAGACGTCGGCGGCCACGTTCCGGGCCATCATCGACAGCAGCACGGACTTGCCGACGCCGGAGCCGGCGAAAATGCCCATACGCTGGCCGCGACAGCAGGTGACGAAGGTGTTGAGTGCGCGCACGCCGAGGTCGAGCGGGGCGCCGACGCGGCGGCGGGCATGCGCCGCGGGGGGCGAGGCGCGGAACGTATAAGGCGCGGGTCCAGGCGGCAGCGGCCCGAGGCCGTCGATCGGCTCACCGAGCGCATTGACGACGCGGCCGAGCCAGCCCTCCGACGGCCGCACCGCCGCCGACGCGGCCGAGACCACGGCCCGGCACCCTCGCCGCACGCCGTCGAGTGCGGCGAACGGCATGGCCAGCGCATGACCCTCGGAAAAGCCGACGACCTCGCAGGGGATGCCCCTGCCCGGCGCGGTCTCGACGGTGAGCCGCGCGCCGACCGACATGGCGTGGATCGGACCGGCGACCTCGACCATGAGGCCGCGCACGCCGACCACGCGTCCATAGATCTCGACGCCGTCGAGGTCGCCGATCTGCTCGGCCAGCGCCTTCATCGAGGCTCCTCTCGCCCCGCGAACGCGTGTTCGCGGTGGATAATGGGCGGAGAGCGCCATAAACCCGCCCTTAGGCTTACCGCCTCTGTTCCGCCTTTAACCGGTTGTTTACCCGCGTCGTTAATCATTGCGTCATCGTCCGTGGGACTAACGGCCGGATTCGAATCATCCGGCCGGGACGATAAGGGCGATCCTGGGCCGGTTAGCGCCGGTCCTTGAGCTGAAGCACGAAGCCGACGCGTGGCTAAAAACTGGTTTCTCGCAAACTCTTACGCCGATTCGGGCGAAAATGCCTACGGCAGCCTTGCCAGCGAGAATCAGGTTTTGTTAACCATGTCGGAATAGTGTCGAATCGGTTCGTCCCACCGCGTTTTTGACAACTCGCCGCTCCCGCGGCGCTGAGATGAACGGCCCGTGCGGCGAGAAGGGGACTTCTAATGCGCGTTCTACTGATCGAAGACGACAGCGCGACCGCACAATCCATTGAGCTGATGCTCAAATCGGAAAGCTTCAACGTCTACACCACCGATCTCGGTGAGGAAGGCGTCGATCTCGGCAAGCTCTACGACTACGACATCATCCTGCTCGACCTGAACCTGCCCGACATGTCCGGCTTCGAGGTTCTGCGCTCGCTGCGCGTCTCGAAGGTCAAGACACCGATCCTGATCCTCTCCGGCCTCGCCGGCATCGAGGACAAGGTCAAGGGCCTCGGCTTCGGCGCCGACGACTACATGACCAAGCCCTTCCACAAGGACGAGCTGATCGCGCGCATCCACGCGATCGTCCGCCGCTCGAAGGGCCACGCCCAGTCGGTCATCAACACCGGCGATCTCGTCGTCAATCTCGACACCAAGACGGTCGAGGTCGGCGGCCAGCGCGTCCACCTGACCGGCAAGGAATACCAGATGCTCGAGCTGCTCTCCCTGCGCAAAGGGACGACGCTCACCAAGGAGATGTTCCTCAATCATCTCTACGGCGGCATGGACGAGCCGGAGCTCAAGATCATCGACGTGTTCATCTGCAAGCTGCGCAAGAAGCTGGCGAACGCGTCGAGCGGCAAGAACTACATCGAGACCGTCTGGGGCCGCGGCTACGTGCTGCGCGAGCCGGGCGAGGCCGACGAGAGGATCCCGGCGTAACGCTGCCACGCGGCGCGAATGCCGCGCAGACCAGGGCGTGAGAATTTCTCCCCGTTGCGTCTGCGTACATCTTGACTGAGCCTTCGGGCTCTCTCCTCCCAACTTGAACCCCGGGCGAAAGCCCGGGGTTTTTTAATTCCGCTTTTACGTGAATGCCGCGCATGACCCTCGCTTCCGCGCGGCGGCGAACCTGCATCGCGGAACCAAAACCAGCCTCTCAGGATTGTTCAGGCTCCAGTCGCCCTCTTCGGCGATTTCCTTCATCAATCTAGGAGCGACCGAATGAAGACGAAGATTCTCGCTGCGGCCACTCTGGCCGCGATGATCGCGATGCCGCTCGCCGCGCAGGCGCAGGGCACCGTGCGCGGCGCCGCTGAAGGCGCCGATGCGGGCGCGCGCGCGGCCGGGCCGGTCGGCGCTGTTGTAGGCGGCACGGTTGGCGCAGTCGCCGGCACCGTCAACGGTATCCTCGGCATCGACGATCGTCCGCGCTTCCGCGAATACGTCGTGCACGAGCGCGTGCCCTCCTACACCTATCGCGAGCCGGTGCAGGTCGGCGTCGTGCTGCCGGACGAAGGCGTGACCTATTACGAGGTGCCGGAGCGCTTCCACGTACGCGGTCACTATCGCTACACGGTCATCAACGGCCAGCCGGTGCTGGTCGAGCCGAGCACGCGGCGCGTCGTCGAGGTGATCCGCTAAACGGCGACTTGCTGCTTCGTAAGCGAACAGGCCCCGGGCATTCAAGCCCGGGGCTTTTTCCGTTCTTGGGCGAGATCAGGCCTTTATCGCCAGGCGCGTGACGTTGCCGCCGAAGGGCGGCGCGCGACGCGCGGCTCCGTTCCGCATGTAAAGACCACGCCTGTCCGGCGCCGGCACGAAACAGTCGGTGAGGCCGACCACCGTCTCCGCGGCGCCGAGCGTCAGATAGCCGTCTTCCGGCATTTGCCGTGCGATACGTTCGAGCACGCCGATCTTGGTCGGCTGATCGAAATAGATGAGCACGTTGCGGCAGAAGACGACGTCGAACTGGCCGAGCGGCGAGAAGTCGTTGAGCAGGTTGAGCGTGCGGAACTGGACCATGCTGCGCAGGTCGGGCGCGATCTCCCAGGCGTCGCCGTTTTTGCCGAAGTACTTCACCAGCAGTTGGATCGGCAGGCCGCGCTGCACCTCGAACTGCGAGTAGATCCCGAGCTTGGCGCGCTCGATGACGTCGGCCGACAGGTCGGTCGCGAGAATATCGACGCGGAAGCCGTTGAGCTGCGCGCCGAGGCTCTTCAGCAGCATGGCGATCGAATAAGGCTCCTGCCCGCTCGCCGCCGCCGTGCACCATATTCGGATGCGCTTCTCGCGGGAGCGCGCCGCAACGAGAGCCGGGATAATCGTGTCGCGCAGGTGATCGAACGGGATGCGGTCGCGGAAGAAGAAGGTCTCGTTGGTGGTCATCGCCTCGGTGACGGCGATGGCGAGCGCGGCCGAGCCCGGCTGGCGCAGGCGTGTCGCCAGTTCACCGAGCGACGTCATGCCGTGCCGGCGCGCGAGCGGCAGGAGCCGGCTCTCGAGCAGGTAATCCTTCTCCGCGGACAGAACGAGGCCGGAGCGCTCCTTGAGCATGCGGCGCAGATAGTCGAAATCGTGCGGCGTCATGCGCGCTCCCCCGTGAACATACGGGTGAGGCGCGGACCGATCTCGGGAAGCGGCAGCACGGCCGAGCACAAACCGGCATGCGCGACCTGGCCGGGCATGCCCCAGACGACGCTCGTCGCTTCATCCTGCGCGACGACGTGGCCGCCGGCGGCGACCAGTTCCTTCGCGCCGGCAAGGCCATCGGCCCCCATGCCGGTCAGCACCACCGCCAGGGCCTTGCTGCCCCACATGGCAGCGGCTGAGGAGAACAAGGGATCGACCGAGGGTTTGCAGAAATTGACGTGCGGACCGTCGTCGATCGCGATGACAGGCGCGCCGTCGCGCGAGACAACGCGCATATGGTGCCCGCCCGGAGCGATGTAGATGGTGCCGGCAACGACCGGCTCGCCGTCGGCGCCCTCACGCACCGGCACCTTGACCGATCGCGACAGGTGCTCGGCGAGGATCGCCGTGAATGTCGGCGGCATGTGCTGCGTGATGAGGACCGGCGCGCGGGAGAGCAGTCCGCTCGCATGCGACAGGACGGCGTCGAGCGCCTGCGGCCCGCCGGTCGAGGAGCCGATCAGCAGCACGCGCGGCGGCGTCAACGGCATCGGGCGCAGCGCGATCGGCTGATGCGACCGCGCATGGCGCGGCACATGAGCCGGTACACCGCGCGGCCGCCGGGCGCGCTGACCCAGCGTGCGGATCTTCTCGATCAGCTCGCGGCGGAAATTGTCGGACGAGCCCGCATCGTGCGGCGTCGACGGTTTCGGGATGTAGTCGGCGGCGCCGAGCGCCAGCGCCTTCAGGCTGATCTCGGCGTTCCGGCGCGTCACCGTCGAGGCCATGATGACGACGAGGTCGCGCTTCCTGGCGAGCAGCTGCGGCAACGCCGAGATGCCATCGAGCTCGGGCATCTCGACGTCGAGCACGACCACGTCGGGGTCTGCGCGCTCGATCTCGTCGACTGCGTCGCGGCCGGTGCGCAGCAGCGCGACGACGTCGAGGTCGGGCTCGGCCGTCACCCAGCGCGCGAGCAACCCGCGCACGACGGCAGCATCGTCGACGATCATCACGCGCAGGCGCTTGCGCGCGGCGGCGTCGGGCTGCGTCGTTGCAGCGAGTGCTGACATCGGTCGGCTTCCCGCGCTCTTAAATCAGGCCGACTTCTTGGAATTTTGCTTCGACGATCTCGCGATCGAACGGCTTCATGATGTACTCGTTGGCGCCGGCATGCAGCGCACGTGCGATGTGGGCGACGTCGTTTTCGGTCGTACAGAACACGACCTTCGGCCCGTCGCCGCCCGGCAGGCGGCGCAGGGAGCGCAGGAACTCGTAGCCGTCCATCTTCGGCATGTTCCAGTCGAGAAGGATCGCCTCGGGCAGGCCGCGGCGGCAGACATCGAGCGCCTGCTCGCCGTCCTCGGCTTCCTGGATCTGGAAGTCGAGCCCCTCGAGGATGCGCCGCGCCACCTTTCGGATGACGCTGGAGTCGTCAACGATCAAACAGGTTTTCATCTCGTGTCCTCGCCACAGTCCTTGTGCGGTCACGCCGCAATCGATTGCACAGCGATGTCGAGCACTCGGTCGACATCGAGCACCATGAGCAGCCGGTCGTTGAGACGGTGAATGCCGGTCGACACGCGCGCGAGGCGCGGATCGAGGTTCACCGGATTTCCTTCGCGCGCGTCATCGTCGAGCTTGAGCACCTCGCCGATCGCGTCGATCAGCAGGCCGTAGGATTCACCGCGCAGCTCGACGCCGATGGCAAGTGACGCCTTGTCGCTCCCGACGGACAATCCCAGCCGGCGGCGCATGTCGATCAGCGTGACGATGCGGCCGCGCAGATTGAGCACGCCGGCGATCTCCGGCGGCGCCAGCGGCACGCGCGTCGGGCTTTCCGGGATGAACACGTCCTGCACGCGCAGGATCGGCATGCCGATCAGTTCGCCGCCGATCTCTGCCGTGACGTATTCGCGCAAGGTGCCGGTCTCGCTCATGCCGCCCGCCCGAATTCGCTCTGTTCCTTCAGCGCCGCGATCAGGCCCTGACGGTCGAACTTGGCGACGTAGTCGTGGAAGCCGACCTCGCGGCCGCGCGCGATCGCCTCCGCCGAGACGATGGAGGACAGGCCGATGACGGGGAGCTCGGCGCCGCGCGGATGCTTGCGCAGCGCCTGCGTCAGCGCGAAGCCGTCCATCTCCGGCATCTCGATGTCGGTGATGACGATGTCGAGCGCGCCGCCGCCGTCAACGTGGGCGAGCGCCTCGGCGCCCGAGCCCACGGTGGTCACGTCGAAGCCGGCCGCCTGAAGCACTGGCGCCAGCATGTTGCGGAAGAACGGGGAGTCGTCGACCAGCAGCACGGCGCGGCGGCGCGGCGCACTCGTCTGCTCCTTGCGGCGGAACCAGTCCTCGAAGGCGAGCGGCATGAAGTGGCCGATATCGACGATTTCGGTCGCCTGGCCCTTGACGATGGCCGAGCCGAGCACGCCTTCGCCGCCGCCGGCGACCTCGATGTCGAGGCGGTCCTCGACGATGTCGACGATCTCGTCGACGACCAGCGCCATCGAGCGCATGCCGTCGGAGAAGACCAGCAACGGCTGCGCGCCTTCGCTGCGCACGTTGACGCTCGCGTCCATGCGCACGAGCGGCATCAGCTGGCCGCGGTACTGGATCATGTGGCGGCCGTTGGACAGCTCGATCTTGCGGGCGTCGATTTCCTCGAGCCGCGTCACGAGCGAGAGCGGCACGGCCTTCGGCTGCGCCGAGCCGGCTCGGAACAGGAGCAGCGAGGTCGCCTGCGCGGCGCTGTCGGCTTCCGCATCCGCGGCGGCGACGCTCTGCAACTGCACCGCGGCAGTGGTGCCGAGCGCCTGCGCGATGCCGTTCGGATCGATGATCATGATCACCGAACCGTCGCCGAGGATGGTGTTGCCGCAGAACAGCGCGATGTGGCGCAGCTTACTCGACATCGGCTTCACGACGATCTCTTCGGTGTGGAAGACCGCGTCGACGACGATGCCGAAGGTCTGCGTGCCGACCTGGGTGACGACGATGAAACCTTGCTCGGCGCTCTCGGGCGCGGACGGCGCGATGCCGAGGAGGCGGCTGAGGCGCGCCACCGGCAGGAGCTTGTCGCGCAGACGCAGGACGGCGGTGTCCTTGATGCGTTCGATGCGATGCTCGCTGCCGCCATGCGCACGCACGAGCTCGACCACGGCGAGCTGCGGGATGGCGAAGCGGTCGCCGGCCGATTCGACGATCAGCGCCGAGACGATGGCGAGCGTCAGCGGGATCTTGACGGTGAAGCTGACGCCGACGCCCGGCACCGAGCGCACGTCGATGGTGCCGCCGATCTGGTCGATGTTGCTGCGCACGACGTCCATGCCGACGCCGCGGCCGGAGATGTTGGTGATTTCCACCGCGGTCGAGAAGCCGGGCGTGAAGATGAATTTGTGGATCTGCTGTTCGGTCAGCTTCTCGAGCTCGGCCTCGGTGGCGAGGCCCTGCGCCACCGCCTTGGCCTTGATGCGCTCGGTGTTGAGCCCGCGGCCGTCATCGGCGATCTGGATGACGATGAAGCCGCCCTCGTGCCAGGCCGACAGACGGATGCGTCCGCGCTCGGGCTTACCCGCCGCGCGGCGCTCCTCCGGCGTCTCCAGCCCGTGGTCGGCGGAGTTGCGCAGCATGTGCGTGAGCGGATCCTTGATCAGGTCGAGCACCTGACGGTCGAGCTCGGTCTCCGCGCCCTGCATCTCCAGATCGATGTGCTTGCCGAGCTCCTGCGAGAGGTCGCGCACGATGCGCGGCAGCTTCTGCCAGGCATTGCCGATCGGCTGCATGCGGGTCTTCATCACGCCTTCCTGCAACTCGGCGGTGACGTTCGACAGGCGCTGCAGCGGCGTCTTGAACTCGGATTCCTCGTGGCGGCGGCCGATCTCGAGCAGCTGGTTGCGCGTCAGCACCAGCTCCGAGACCATGGTCATCAGCTTCTCGAGCGTGTCGACCGAGACGCGGATCGATTGGTTGCCGTTGCGCTCGGCATCATCCCTGGCGTTGTCGGCGAGCACCGGCTTGACGCGGCCCACCGGCGCGTCGACGGGCGTGGCGCGGAACGCGCGCTCGAGGTCGTCGAGCGAGTCTTCGCCGGGCAGAAGCGGGCGTTCGAGCACCTGCTCGATCAGCGTGCCGACGGTCTGCTGCGGCGGAGCCGCCTGTTGTTTCTTCGGGTCGAGCGACGCGGCCATGTGCGTCAGCCCGGAGATGAGATCGTCGTCGGCACCGTCGGGCTCGCGCTGCTCGTTCTCGAGCGACTCGAGGATCTGCTTGATGCGATCAATGCTGGCGAGGATCAGCGTCACGGCGTCGGTCGTCGCCGGCACGCCGTCGCGGAAGCGGCCCATCAGCGCCTCGGCGGCGTGCGCCAAGGCCTCGAGGCGCGGCAGTCCGAGGAAGCCGCAGGTGCCCTTGATGGTGTGAACGAGCCGGAAGACGTTGTTGATGATGGTGGCGTTGCTCGGGTCCTGTTCGAACCGCACGAGTTCGACGTCGACGACGTCGAGACTCTCGTTCGTCTCGGTCACGAACTCCCGCAACAGGTCGTCCATCGGGAAACGCCTTTACCGGCGAGCGCTTGCCCGCCCCCCTCGCCATCCATCGGAGCGAGGCCAGTCTGGCCGGTAACGGTTTAATTTTGGTTGCGGATTACCCGCGCAGACGCGCCCGTTAAGGAGCCGTTAACCGGCCTGGCGCGCGCTGATCACCACGGCATCCCCTTCCATGGCGGCCGAGGCGGTCAAGCCGCAGGCGCGGGCGAGCAGGCCGGCATAGAAAGGCTGGATGCGGTGGGCGTCGAGCCCTTCCTCGCCGATCTGGCCCGAGATCAGCGCGGCATTCGGAGGCACCTTGGCGTTGGTGCCGGCGCCGCTGATCTTGAAGCCCATGCTCTCGCCTTCGCCGACCGGCGCGACGACAAGCTTGCCGCCGCGCGGGATGCCCTGCTGCGCGATCAGCAGCATGTTCAGGAGGAGCTTCACACGGTTCTTCGGCAGAAGGAGTCGCGGCAGCGTCCATTCGATCTTGGTCTTGTCGTCCTCGAGGAAGCCGCGCGCCACCTTCTCGGCGTCGCCGGTGTCGATCTGCGCGCCGGCCGAGCCGGCGGCGCCGAAGGCGATGCGGCAGAACTGAAGCTTGGCCGAGGCCGTGCCGGCGCTCTTCCGGATCAGGTCCATCGCAAATTCCTTGGTCTCCTCGTCCTTGGATTCGGCCAGCACTTCGAGGCCGTTGACGATGGCGCCGACCGGGCTGATCAGGTCGTGGCAGACGCGCGAGCAGAGCAAAGCAGCGAGGTCGAGGGCTTCGATCGAGCTTCCGGACATGAATGAAGGTCTCCCGCTGGGCTTGCGCTGGGCTAAGAAAAAGGCGAATCGACGCGTCCCGAGGCCGTCACGGCCATACACTGCGCCCGCACAGGACGAAACCCGCAATGTCAGGACCTGCCGCCGCGCCCGAGGTCACGCCGGAGATGGCGCTGCGGCTCCTTGACGACCTGACCGCGATCGTCGCGCGCGCGGCGGTGGCGATCATGATCAAGCCGGGAACCGAGGTCGAGCGCCGGATCAAGGCGGACCAGTCCCCGGTGACCGCCGCGGACGAGGCCTCCGAGGCGGTCATCCTAGACGGGTTGGCGCGGCTCATTCCGGGGCTCGCGATGGTGGCCGAGGAGAGCGTCGGCCGCGCCCCGGCCGGTCTCGGCACCAGCTTCGCCATCGTCGACCCGCTCGACGGCACCAAGGAGTTCATTGCCGGGCGCGACGAGTTCACCGTCAACCTCGCGATCGCCACGAGGGGGGTGGCGGTGGCAGGCCTGATCGCGGCGCCCGCGCAAGGCTTCTTGTGGCGCGGCGTGGCCGGGCATGGCTCCGAGCGGCTGCGGATGACCTGGGCCGACGGCAGAATCGCGGAGCGCGTCCCGATCCACACGCGGCCGGCGCCGGACCGCCTCGTCGTCGCCGTGTCGCGCAGCCACATGGACAAGGAGAGCGAGGCCTGGCTCGGCCGTTTTCCCGCGACCGAGCGCTATCCCTGTGGCTCGTCGGTGAAGTTCTGCCACATCGCCGAGGGCAAGGCCGACCTCTATCCGCGGCTCGGACCGACCAGCGAGTGGGACATCGCCGCCGGCTGCGCCATCCTGGCGGCCGCGGGCGGCGTCGTCACCGACCCCGAGGGCGGGCCGCTGCGCTTCGGCACGGGCGGCACATTCCGGGTGCCGGGCTTCATCGCCTGGGGCGATCCGGCCCGCGCCGCGCGCGAAGCCTAGCGGCCGATGGTGCGGACGACCTCGGGCCAGTTGCGCTTGGCGACCTCGAGCACCCGCCCCGGCGCTTCCAGGAAGGCCGCCCGGTCGGCCTCACTATAGAAGAGATAGAGCCGCTCGCCGGCGATGGCCCAGAACTGCGGGTTGCCCGCGACCGACCGGTTGCGGGCAACCGCGACCGGGTCGTAGCCGCCAAAGCGCGGGGTGTAGGTATCGGGGTGCTCGACGAAGGCCTCGCGGTTGCCGCCGTTGAGGAACCGCCAGACGGCGCCGTCGTGGCTCAGTTCGAGGTCGGCGCGTCCGGACCGTGGCGCCCGGTCGGTGAAATAGGCGACCGGGTCGAAACCGGAGAGCGCCAGCCCCGTCGCCGGGTTCACCACCAGCGGATCGGCCGCCGCCGGGCCGGTCAAGGCAGCCGCGAGAAGCGCGGCCAGTACCCAGAAACCTGCCTTTTCCGGCTGCCGTGCTGCGGTCATAGTCGGTAGCGACATTCGGACGATTCGGGACTGCCTGTCGGAGGCGCCGACCCTACGGCGCCCGGCGTGATCATCCGGTTAAGGGTTCCCCACCTTCCATGGAGTATTCGATGCGCGCGACCTTACGGCTGGCGGCCTTGAGCCTGTGCCTTGCGAGCCTCGGTGCCGGCTTTGCCTCCGCCCAGAGCGCCCCACCGCCGCAGCCGCAATATGTGCCGCCGCCGCAGCAGCAGTATTCGCCACCGCCGCAACAGCCCTATTCCGCCCCGCCGCAGCAGCAATACGCGCAGCCGCCACAGCAGCAACTGCCCGGCCCGCCGCCGCAGCGGCACAGCCGCGACACCTTCCGGCCGGAAGAGATCGTGCGTGAGGGCCACAAGTTTTTCGGCACCGTCTCGCGCGGGCTCGCCCAGGTCGTCGAAAAGGCCGTGAGCCGCTGGGGCGAGCCGAATGGCTATATCCTCGGTCAGGAAGGTTCCGGCGCCTTCGTGGTCGGCCTGCGCTACGGCGACGGCAAGCTCTACACCCGCAATGCCGGCGACCGCCGCGTGTTCTGGGAAGGCCCCTCGGTCGGCTTCGACACCGGCGGCGAAGGCGCCCGCACGATGATGCTGGTCTACAACCTGCCCGCCACGGAATCGATCTATCAGCGCTTCGCCGGCATCGACGGTTCGGCCTATTTCATCGGCGGCTTCGGCATGACGGCGCTGACTGCGAACAACATCGTGCTCGTGCCGATCCGCTCCGGCGTCGGCTTCCGGCTCGGCGCCAACGTCGGCTATCTCAAATTCACACCACAGGCGACGTGGAACCCGTTCTGAGCCGACGGAACCTACACCAAGCGTAAATTCGGTTGTGCTTGAACCCGGCAGCCGCGTCGCGGCGCCGGGTTTAGGTTAATCTGTCCTTGCGCTTGGTAAGGACAGCAACTCCGTGCGATGGTTTCCGCGGGGTTTTCCGGGAAGGCTGAGTTGGAGGCGCAATTTCATGATTGAACCGATCATGTATTTCGGGATCGGCTTCCTGGTGGCCGCCCTGATCGGGCTTGTCGTCGTTCCGCTCGTCCATAACCGCGCCGTCCGGCTGACCATGCGCCGGCTCGAAGCCGCGACTCCGCTGTCCATGGCCGAGATCCAGGCCGACAAGGACCAGCTCCGCGCCGAATTCGCGATGTCGACTCGCCGCCTCGAGATGAGCGTCGAGCAGCTCAAGATGAAGAGCACCGGCCAGCTCGCCGAGCTCGGAAAGAAGAGCGACGCCATCAACCGCCTCAAGATCGAGCTCGGCGAGAAGACCGCCACGATCTTCGCGCTCGAAGCGCGCGACAAGGCGCTGCGCGACCAGTTGCGCGCCACCGAGGAAGAGTTCGCCGTCAAGACCAACACGATGCTCGAAGCGCAGCGCGCGCTGACCGAGAAGGAAGCCGAACTCGCCCGCTTCATGGGTCAGTACGACGAGAAGTCGTCGCTCGCGGACTCGCAGCGCGTCGAGATCGTCGCGCTGAAGGAGCAGGTCGACGCGCTCAAGACGCGCCTCACCGATGCCGGCAACGACCTGCGCGCCGTCGAGGACCGCCGCGACGCCGAGCGCGTCGAGCTCAAGGCCGCGACCCAGGAGCTGTCGGAAGAGCGCGGCAAGGTCGAGAACCTCGGCCGCCGCGTGTCCGAGCTCGAGCAGGCGCTGGTGGCGCAGACGACCGAAGCCGAAATCCTCGGCCGCCGCGCCCAGGACCTCGAGAACCGCCTGACCGAGCAGACCCGTCTCCTGACCGAGAGCGACTTCGAGCTGCGCCAGATCCGCAGCCAGATCGAGACCGCGCAGAAGACGGAAGCCGATTTGCGCGCGGCGATCGCCGAGCTCGACGGCCGTTCGTCCTCGGCGACGCAGAAGCTCAAGGCCGAGAACGCCCAGCTCGCCGCCGAGCTCGAGCACACCAAGGAAGATCGCGACCGCATCGCCCGCGACCTCGCCAACATAAAGCGCGAGACGGAAGAGACCTGGGCGAACGAGCGCGTCGAGAACGCGCTGCTGCGCGAGCGCATCAACGACGTGGCGGCGGAAGTCGCGCGGCTCGCCTCGACGCTCGAGGGCCCGAACTCGACGATCGACGCCATCCTCGCCGCCGAGAGCGCGCGGGACCGTGCGGTCGCCGCGGCGGGCGCGCCGGTCACCGTGCACGGCGACGTCCCCTTGGCGGCCGACGTCCCCGCATCCGGCAACCTCGCCGACCGCATCCGCGCCCTGCAATCGCAGTCGCCGCGCGCCGGCGCCGACGAGCCGCAGACGCGGAACTGACGGGAGCGCCGCAGCGCGGCGCCTCAAACTGCCTGCAAAGAGAACAGGATGCGCCGGATCGCTTGACCCTATCCGGCGCATTTTCTATACCCGCCACGCTTGGTGGCCCGGGCGGTTAGCTCAGCGGGAGAGCACACCCTTCACACGGGTGGGGTCGTAGGTTCAATCCCTACACCGCCCACCATCGCAAGCTCCCGCAAAGTCTGACTTTTTCAGACAGCGCCGCCTCCCACGACAACTCGGAATCTTGGCTGGCCACAGTTGTGCCACAGCTAGGAGACTCCGCATGGCCACGATCCGCAAACGGCGCGGCAAATGGGAAGCGCAAGTCCGCCGTGTCGGTCACCGTCCGCTCTCGAAATCATTTGCTATCCGGAAGGACGCCGAAACATGGGCGCGGCATATCGAAGCGCAGGCTGATCGCGGCGAACTCCCGCCAGACCGCAGAGTCCTCCATCACCTGACACTCGGTGATCTGGTTCGGCGCTATCGGGACAATGTGAGTCCACGTAAGCGAACCGGCAACTACGAGCGGATCATGCTGGCTGCGTTTCTCACCCGCCCAATCTGCCGCAAACGGATATCCGAGCTTACTGGTGCCGACTTTGCCGAGTATCGGGACCAACGGCTGGCTCATATCAAGCCGTCATCTCTCAGGCGGGAACTGGTGCCAATCCGGCATCTGTTCTCGGTCGCCCGTCACGAATGGCGATTGCCGATCCAAAGCAATCCGGTTGACGGACTGAGCATCACGTCGAGCGACCAACGACGCGAGCGTCGTCTCCATGGCGGGGAGCTAGAGCGACTGACAGAAGCGGCTCGCAAAGGGCGCAACCCACTCACGATCCGGATCGTTCTGCTGGCAGTGCTGACCGGCATGCGGCGCGGTGAGATACTGAATATCCGCGAACGTCATATCCGGCGCGATACGCGAACACTCCTGATACCAGAAAGCAAGACTGGTCGTGCCCGGACGATCCCACTTACTAACCGAGCGCTTCAGTTGCTTCCCGCTGCCCATGATCCGAGCCAAAGGCTATTTCCGCTTTCGGCAAATGCATTCCGCCTCTCCTGGGAGCGCCTACGAAAGCGTGCCGGGCTGCGTGACCTCCACTTTCACGACTTGAGGCATGAAGCCATCAGCCGCTTTTTCGAGGCGGGCCTAACGGTGCCTGAGGTCGCATCAATCAGCGGCCACTCCGATATGCGGATGCTCTTTCGCTACTCACATGCTAGAGCCACCGAAATAGCTCGGAAGCTGAGTGGCAATCCGGAATTTACACACCGGAGATTCGACGCGATGCACGAACATTGATGATCTAACACTGTAGCGAACGCTTTCGCGGTACAAACATGAACATGCGCATCCCCCTCTGGGGGATGCGCATGTTCGTGTACCTGTTCGCCTACTGCTTTTCTGGAATCCAGACGTATTCTCCTGACTGCA
>Ga0265342_10000214_pt1 | contig 65284 bp, 38 predicted proteins | sample 4CB327metaG_FD_203125 | JGI IMG/M metagenome (GOLD analysis project Ga0265342, IMG submission 203125) | Rhizosphere microbial communities from Carex aquatilis grown in University of Washington, Seatle, WA, United States - 4-CB3-27 metaG | ecosystem: Host-associated > Plants > Roots >...
GGTCTGCTTGTGCAACTCGATTACGTGGGCAATCTGTTGGTTGCTCAGAGCCTTTTCGCCGCTTTCCACGTATGCGCGCGCCAGCAGCGTCGCTGCATGCCAGTCGCGCGGATGCGCTTCCGTGTACGGCTCGAGGAGCGTTCGTGCGTAACCGACGTCGCCGGTCTCGATCGCCTCTCCTGCGGTGACCAGGACGACGAATTTAGCCAGCGGAGTGCCAGGCTGGAGGGAGGAGAGAAGGATCCGCCCCTCCTTCAGCACATCCGCGTCGCGTCCCTGCTGGGTGGCGTCGCGCAGGGCGTTGAAGACTTCGCGGTTTTCAGGGCTCAGGTCGGCGAATGAGTCCTGGTTCAATTGCACGCTCTCCGCGTCGTCGCGAGCGGGAGGTTTCTGTGCGGACAGAATCCAGGCCCCTACCAGGCAGGATGCGATCACCAGAAACATGTTCTGTTTCGCACGCATCATTGACTCCAGGTGAGAATAATAGGCAGGATGCCATAACTTGACGCACCCACGCAAATGGCATCGCCGTCCCGGCAAACGCACCTCCGGCACAAAAGCGAAAGGCCTCCAGCTTCGGCTGGGGGCCTTTTTTCGCGCAACAGAACGAGTGGCGCCGTGCACTTGTGGAAATGCTGCCAAGCGGCCCAACCGTGGGCCGGGTCAAACGAATTGTACGCACTACATTACTGCGGCAGTTGCGGTGACGGCTGCAATGCCCGCGTCGCTTGCTGTGGGTTGCGGGCGCAGAGAACGCAGCCAACCAGCGGAAAGCCATGCACGGGGAATCACGAACTCCGACCAGCCACAATCCAGGCAAACCCGAATGTCAGGAGAAGGAGTCATCGGGGGGTGACTCAAAGTGCGTGGGCTGTTGCGGTATAGCCGGACTTCTGCCGGGACGACGGATAGAGCGGCCGATTGGCACTTCGGGCAGATCATTTGTACACCTCAGGAGATCCGAAAATTGCCGGAACTCCCCGAAAAAGAATAGAGGGAGTGACTCAACATAACGAATAAAAGCCGAGATTTCAACAGAATCAATCTAAAAGATGCACGAAAGTAACATCGAAGTTCGTTACGCCAAAGTCGATGTTGACTATATGAATCAAGATTTAAGGTCATTTGTGCTGGAAAGCGAATGAAATCGTGCAATTCCAGAGCCAACGGAGTGGAGGATCTTTGGGGTTCCTGGGTTTAAAGTGCGATGTTCGCTTGGCGCAGGAGGCATTGACGGCGGGGCGCGGATGAGAATCAAAACTTCTCGGTAACCGGCGTTCGAATCGCCGCCGAACGCGCAATCTCAACACAGTGAGCAGAGCTTGCGGTGCAGGAAGAAGAGCAAAGAAAAACGCGGCGGCCGAAGCCGCCGCGTTGTGTGGAATGGTGACGCAGGCTTAAAAGTTGACGCGAGCGGCGATTTCAATGTTACGTGGCGAGTAGGTGAAGTTGCTGCTGTTTGAGTTGTTCGGCACCATGAAGCTCTTGTTTCCGGTGCCGTTCACGCCTGTATACGTGGCCGTGGCTCCGGGCGTGGTCCCCGTCAAGAGGTACAGGTAAGTAGCCGAGAAGCCAGTGATGTTCTGATGATTGGCCACGTTGAAGGCGTTGAGGATCAGGTCAACGCTGTGGATGGTTTTGCTGCCCTCAAAGACGACCGACTTCTGCAGGCGGGCGTCGTCAACGATTCGGCGGGGGTATTTATAGGTGTCGTACCCGATTTGAGGAATGATGGTGGGGCCGCCAGTGCCGTTCCAACTGGTAAGGATTGCGCCGGAGGGCCTGCCGCTGGAGCCTGCCGTGAAGGGCAATCCGTTCTGCATCTGGAAGCTATCGTCCAGGCTCCAATCGTTCACCAGCCACTTCAACGGACTCCCTCCATGGAGGTTGGGGAAGTTGTAGATGGCGTATGCGACAAAGCGGTTGGGAATGTTCCAGGTGGAGTTTCCATAGTTGGCGCGGGCATTGGCGTAAGGATCGTACCAAGTCTCGCCGGTTCCCTGGGTGTTAGCGTTCTGCGCGAAATCGAGCGAATGTGACCATGTGTAGTTAGCGTCGAACGTAACACTCTTGAGCGAGCGGTTGAGGATCTCGCCGACCAGGGCGTTATAGCTGGAGTTGACGTTGCTGATCATCTCAGTGATTGCCTGGAAATTCGTGGCAGACGGTCCGAGAAGGGCCGTGTTGCCATAGGCGGTATACACCGGGACGGTCAGCGTGGATCCATTGGGACCCAAAGGGCCCAAACCGTTGGGGTCCCCAGCGACCGTAATCGTCTTGGTGGTTGTGGTTGGATTCAAGTTGACATCGAGGAAGTTAGGCAGCTCACGGCCCAATCCGCCGAGATAGCTTACGGAGAGGAACGTGCCGCTGCCGAGGGCCTGTTGAACCTGAAGATCGTACTCCTGCACCTCAGGCAACTTCAAATTAGGCGCCATGAAATAGGAAGTTGGTTTAGCTGCGGATGAGCCAGCGCCGAGGATATTCGGGTAGATGGGGGCGCCGGCGGTATTGGCGTTAAAGCTCGGAGTGAACTGACCGTTAGGGCTGCCCGTGGCGAGACGAACGTTCTCGATATTGCCGTTAGTGATGCGGCCGAAATACAGCCCATAGCCGCCGCGCAGCACGGTGGTGCCTCCGCCGTATATGTCGTATGAGAAACCGATGCGAGGCCCGAAATTCATCCAGTCGCTTGGGCTGTTGGCGATGCCGTTGTAGGGCACAAATGTGCCGACGGCGGAGGTCAGGCGGGGAATGGCGGCCGGGATCGTTTCGTGGTCCCAGCGCAGGCCGACCTCGAAGGTCAGGCGCGGAGTGATCTTCCAGTTGTCCTGGGCAAAGACGCCGGTGTCCATCGTGGCCATGTCAAAGATGGGACTGCCAAACCCCTGCAAAAAAGTGTTGTAGCAGGGATAGATGCCGGTTACGGTGCTACCGTTCTGTGAGCCGCTCACGTCGCAGCCGACAGGATTAGCGACTGACGGTGTTACGCCGTGCTTCAGGTTGAGCAAGTCGTTAAAGTAGTTGCCGACCCAGTTGTAGTTGAAGTCGCCGTTGTTCTTAAAGGTGTTGTTCATCAAGTCGTAGTTGTGAACCGCGTCCACGCCAAATTTGAAGCTGTGGTTGCCCTTGTTCCAGTAAAGGATGTCGCCGATCTGCCACTTGCGCTCATCGGGGTAGGCCACGCGGTGCTCATAGTACTCGGAACCGGCGTTGATGCCGTAGTTAAACCCGGCTTCAAGCTCCGGGACATTGGTGCTGGTAGCAATGTCGGCCTTGGTGTAAGGCGTGAGAGGCTGCTGGGTCTCGTAGTCAAGTTCGCGGCCGTATTGGTAGAGCACCTCGTTGCTGATGTTGTTGGTAATGAGGCTGGTGAGCTTAGCCACGCCGTAATCGAGCTTCACGAAGTCGTTGCCCTGGGAATCCTCGGCATACATGTCGGGGCTCGTAGTCTGCACGCCTGAGGGCGAATCCCAGCGCAGGCGGTGGAACAGGACGCTCACGTGATGCTTGGGAGTGACCTGCCAATCGAGCTTGGGGGTATTGATCTCCTGGAAGCCGAAGCGCGGCACCAGCCCGAGCTCGGAGTTGAGTCCGAGATCGGAGAGCGCGGCGGCGCCGGCATAGCTGGCGACGTTGACGTTCGAGCTGCCGAACATAAGAGCGGACCAGTCGTAGGAGGCCTGGTTGTAGCTGATGCCCTGGCGAGCGGCAAGCGCGCAGACATTGGTGTCATTGAGGGGATTCGACCCGCCTGCTGCCGTTCCCGTCAGTGCCCCGGTCGCGGTGTTGCAGGCTTCCGTGCCGGTCAACGTCGTCGAGGGCACGGTATAGAACTGCGACGGGTTGAATGGAACGCCAAGCGCCGGGAAGACGTGGGTGTGCTGGTCGTAGGTATAGATCCAGAAAAGCTTGTCCTTGATGAGTGCACCGCCCGCGGTGAAGCCATAAATCTTGCGCAGATCCTCGGGCTTGATATGCGATTTGGTTGTGGTGCCGTTGGCGAAGGTCGTCACGAACGCATAGTCGTTAAACGCGTTCCAATTGCTTTCCTTGTCGTAGAAGTAGGCCTGGCCATGAAGCTCGTTGGTGCCGCTCTTGGTGACGGAGGTGACGACGCCGCCTGCGGCGCGGCCGTATTCAGCCGAATAGACGCCGGTGTTGACGGCGAATTCTCGAACGGCGCTGCCTGCCGTGGAATAGGCTTCGCGGGTGCGCCCGCGCTCCTCGGCGAAAAAGGCCTGGTTGTCGTCTGCGCCGTCGATTTCGACATTGTTGAGGATGGTACTGATGCCGCGGACGCTGATGAGACCATAGCCGCTGGCGTCCACTGTAACGCCGGGCGTGGTAAGTGCCAGGGCCGACCAGCGGCGGTTGTTAATTGGAATGTTCTGCATCGCCTTCGCGTTCAAGGTGTCAGAGAAATCGGGCGATTCAAGGTTCATGACCGGAGCTTGCTCAGTGACGACGACTTCAGTCGAAGCGGAGGCGACGGCCAGGCGCGGCTCAAGGGTTGTGACCTGTCCGACAACGACGAGGACGTTTTCAGCGCGATACTTGGCGAAGTTTGGAGAACTGATGCTGACAATGTACTTTCCCGGTTCGAGGAGGGGGGCTTTGAAGTAGCCGCTGCTGTCGGCAATCAGATTGACGGTGAAGCCCGTTGCGGCATTCACAATATTGACCGTAGCTCCCGGGACAACGGCCTCTGAAGAGTCCAGAACCGAGCCCGTGATCGAGCCTTGCGTAGTCGATTGCGCGCTCAGTGTTATGGTGCTGACACACGCAGCGAGGATGAGGAGCGCCAGGTAGCGAACACCGAGGCGAAGTCTAGTGAATGTCATATAACTGCCCTCCAAAAGTAGTCGTTTGCGTTTGACCCGATTACGCGTGAATGATGGCGTCGTCGCCAACGCCACGAACGGGCGTTTTGGTCAACGCGCAGGAACCGGGGAAGTGTTGAACTGCTGCAAAAATGCGTGAAACCTACGAGGAGCCAGATCGAGCATTTGCGAAACGAAATTTAGGCCAAACAATGGAACTTAAGGTTGAGCTTACAAACTCTCGGTGAATCCCCGGTGAAAAAGCGTGACGAAATTGAGTGATAAGGAAGCGAGGGTTGCGTACGAAACACCGCCATTTAGTACAGGGGGCAATCGGATGGAGGCGACCCCATTTCCAATCAGCCGTGTTCAAATGTCGGCGGTCATGCCCTCACGCGAAAGCGATACAAGTCGGGCAACAGGAATGCCATGGGCTGCAAGAAAGATCGGCCGGCTATGGCGCGGAGGCGTCTCAGAACGTGCGATGCGCCGCTGTGCCGCAGTCAAAGCGTGACACGAATCATTGGAACTTCGCCCGTGCCCCAAATCCGGGCCGAAGACCCCCAAAAACGATGAACTTTTTGGGTACTGCAATCTCTCAGGACAGGTCATTGTAGGACAGGGGCGACCCTTTTTCCAAGAGGGAACCGCAAAAAAACTCCCGGAATCCGAGGAAAACGAGGGCGCACAGGGCGACCTGTGGAAAATCAGGCCGAATTTGAGACGACTTACGCAGAGAGCCGGCGATCAAGCGGGGTGGATCGGGGCAATCCAGCAAAGAGAACTGAACGAACGGTCTGGATTCAATTCGCCCCGCATCCATCACGGAATTGATCAAGTGGCTGCTCCCCCTTAGTGGCCGCTGCCTGGGCCCCAGCGAAAGCGCAGGCCAGTACGAAGCGTAAAGGGCAGACTTGGATAGCCGATGGGCGCGATGTGCGGGCTGTTGAGAAGATTCTCGGCCTGCGCGTAGACGTCGAGCCAGGTGAACCATTGGTAGCTTCCGCCGAGATCGAGCTTGGCGTAACCGTAGTCGAGATTGCGATTGGGAAGGAGCAGGCTGTTGCTTCCGGAGGCATCTTCGGCTTCAAGGTATGTAGAGTCGTCGCTGCGGCTCGCGAATGCTGCAGAGAAAATCCCAGTAATTCGTTTGTTGGCGTAGGTGGCGGTGAAGTAGCCGGTATGGGGCGCGCGACGGAAGGGGCGAGCTCCTTCGAGCGGCGCATAAGGGCCGACGGGAATGCCGTTGGATGTCGGGATGGGGCCGAGGAGGGCCTGGTCGTCGTTGGTAAACGACCGTTGCACCACGGCGTCGAGGTAGGTGTATCCGCCTCGCAGAAACAGGTTGGATCCGATTCCGCCTTCTACTGAAGTCTCGATGCCCTGCGCGCGGAATGCCTCGGAGTTGATGGTCAGCTCGTAGGCAAAGTTCGCCTGCAGAATCGATTCGAGTGTGGCCTGCTCAGAGGGAGTGAGATTGGGTGTAAGCGCAGGAACCAGGTCAAGACCAACGTATTCGATCTCCCTGCCGAATTCGTTATGGAAGTAGCTCGACTTGAAGACGATGTGCTGGCTGAAGAAGGACTGCTCGACGCCGCCCTCGTAAGAGCGCATGGTGGGCGCGGCGAGCGGGCCGATGTGCAACGCCTGAATCGTGGATTGCGCGCCGTTGTTCGCGAGGAAGTTGTAGAGAGAATCGTCCTGATCGGTGAGCTTGGGCTCGCGGACCGCTTCGCCAAAGTTGAACAGAACGCGCGTGCCGGCGAAGACGCCACTGTGCGGGCGAATGACGTAATAGTTGAGGCCGGCGCGCGGCGAAGTCTGAAGCCCGAACAAAGAGTAGTGTTCAATGCTGCCGCCCAATGTGTAGAAGAATCGATTCTTGAAGTCGCCGTGCACCGCGAGCGGGATGAAGTAGTTGGTGCGGTGAACTGGCTTGTAGTACGAGCTGCCCGGCTCCGCGCCGCGCTCGTCTTCATACTGAAAGCCGGCGAGGCCCACAAGGTGCGGAGTAATGGTGAGGTCGCCTTGATAGCCGGCATGGTCGCGATTGGAGACGTACTGCACTTGAAAAGTTGAACAATCAAGCACCGCCTGGCCGGTGGCCGAGTATCCGTTCGCGCCGGTGATGGTGACCGTGTTGCCGAGATACCCCGGGCCAAAACAGTAGTTGCTGTAGGGCTCAAGGGTTCCCTGGGTGGTCCAGCGAGAATCCTGCTCGCGCTTGCGTGTAAGGCCGTAGCGGATGCTGCTGTGCAGGCTCGTGGTCGTCTGGTTGTCGATGACCGCGCTGAGGAAGATGTCCTGATCCTTTTCTGTGGCGTCATCAGAGACGTGATAAAAGTCCCATGCATTGGGCACGCCGGTGGCTGCAACGCCGTAGTGGAGAGTGGCGCGAAGTTGCGTTGAGCCATTAAGAGCCCAGCCGAGGTTGGCCGCCGATGTGGCCACGTGGTACTCGTCTCTGGGCAGATTGTTCGCGGTCTGCAGCCAACTGAACGCGCCAAGGTAATCGAGTTTGTTGTGAGTGCCGGCAACTTCAAGCTCCTCGCGCGATGTATCGAGATTGCCCGCATCACCCTGGAAGAGCAGAGAAGGGAAGCTGGTAGTGCCGTGAGGAGTCGTGAGGCTGACCACACTCGAGTCGGCGCCCGCTCCATAGAGGCTCGCATCGGGACCGCGGTAGATTTCTGCACTCTCAATTGCTGTCGTGGAGAGTGTGCCGAAATTAAATTGATTGCCCAGATCGCCGATGTCGACGCCATCGAGGAGCATTTTGTTGTCGTCGGAGTCGCCACCGCGGACGAAGAGCGAAGTCGCCGCGCCGTTTTGACCGGACTGTACAACCGTGGTGCCGGACATGATGCGGAGTTCGCTTGTGAGATCGTTGCGGAGAGCGAGATCGAGCGGGCTGAGCACGGTGGTGGCGGCGCTGGTCTGCGGCTGCGGAGTGGGGGTGCCGGTTGCGGTGACGACGATCGATTCGCGCACCCATGCCGGCTCAAGGACGATATTGCGCTCGACCGAATCAAACTGGCCGGCGTAAAAGTCGGGAGTTTGCAGTTGGCGGAAAGATTTTGCTGAGACGACGAGAAAGAAGCGGCCAGTTGTGCCGGTGAGGATCTGGAAGCTGCCATCGGCCGTGGAGACCGCCGAAGCAATGACCTGGCCGTTACTGAGGAGGGAAATGGCTGCGCCGGTGACTTTGGCGCCGGTGGCATCGGTGATGACGCCGCGAATGGAAGCGGCGGGGCAGGAAACAGCGCAGAGAGCAAGAAATCCGGCTGCGAGCGCGCGAAACAAAACGCGAACGGAACTCGAGCGATGAAGATGAGAATTCGGCATGGAAGCTCCTTCGTTCCCCTCGGAACGTGAAAGCGGTTGGGTGCGCCGAAGACCGGTCTCCTGACTTGCGCTGGATTCAGCCGCCTTCCCAAAGTCGAACCGATTTCGAATCGACTTCAGTGGCTTCAAGTGAATTCCGCGGGCAGCGGAAGCACCGAGCTGAAACCCTGTTTATACCAATGCCTCGATATACGACGACAAGGGAAACAGGTGCGCTCACAGTTGCGGGGCAGTGGCGGAGTTTCACCGCCTTCCCGAGCATCCTGGCGATCGCGATGATGAGTGGGGCTGCGGCGCGTGCATGCCGCAGCAGTGACGCCATGGAAACGACTTCCATGACATGAACTTTTATAACGAGAACGGCGCGGGAAGTCAAAGAGGTAGGCTTATCCTTGCCTTCGCGAAGTCGCGGCCCGACTCTGACTTCCAATATTTCTAAAAGGCTAATCCATGCCTTTCAGCTGTAAAAGCCAATATTGCGAGTTCGTGAGGCTCTGCAAGATGTAACCGAACTTCCTATGTGAGTCCACTTGCGCTTTTGCTACGTCGCAACAATCTTCGCCACTCAACTGGCCTGCCGAGCCGACGCCCGCGATGGTGGGCAAAGGCTGGTGACCCCGGGCTGATTCGAACAGCCGACACGCAGTTTAGGAAACTGCTGCTCTATCCATCTGAGCTACGGGGCCACGTTAGAATGAAAGACTTACACGTGTTATCAATTTTCTCCACTCACTTTACCTCGCCGAGAATAAAAAAATGGAGCCACTCATTTCAGCAACCGCGCTGAGACCCGAGGGTCCAAGAGTGAGGGCGAAAAGATCACGATATCAACAGGGTAGCATCAAGCGTGTTGCAAGAGAGCAGGGTCATGCCTGGAAGGTCATCACTTCGCAGAACGATAGATCTCCGAGCCGGCAAGTAGGAACGCGCCGACGCCATAGGCATAGCTCGTTGTCTCTGTGTAGGCGCCGGGCGCAGCGCCGACGGGTTGAATGCATCCGAGTCGTCCATCGGCATAGACGTGGGTTAGCATACCCGCCCAGGCTTTTTCAACGGCAGGCCAATAGGTGTCACGATCAAGGATGCCTTCGTTGACTCCGTAGGCCATGGCATAAGCGATGAACGCGCTGCCGGAGATCTCGGGCAGCGGGTAAGCTTCGGCATCGAGCAGGCCGGGCCGCCAGAGGCCGTCCTTTCCCTGGATGGAGAGTGTCTCAGCTGCCATCTCCCGAAGCAGCGCGATGTATTTCGCCCGGAGAGGCGAGTCGCGAGGCAGTTCTTTGAGTACGCGCACGATTCCGCCCATCACCCAGCCGTTGCCGCGCGACCAGAACAGTGGTTCGCCATTTTTTTCGTGCATGTCGAGATAGGAGGCATCGCGGAAGTAGAGATGCTTTGAGTGGTCATAAAGCAGAGCGGTGGTGATCTCCCATTCATGGTCCATGAAAACGAGATACTCTTTTTCGCCAGTCGCGGCGGCCACGTCAGCGTAAACGGGCGGAGCCATAAAGAGCGCGTCGCACCACCACCAGAGGGGGCGATTTGGATCGCGGGGATCGGGCATCGCGATCTGCGCATCGAGGCGCGCGCGCAAAGGAACCATCATCGCCGCGTCCTTATGAATGAAGTACTGCTCCATGTACATCTGGCCGATGGCCAGATCGTCAGCATGCAGGGTTCGCGGACCGGGCTGCCAGTGGAGCTGCTCGGCAATGTGCAGCATGGCTTGCTTGTATTTGTCGCTTGCGACTCTGTTCGGAACAGCCATGAAACCTACGTAAAGTGCGGCCCACGTCCAATCCACTTGCGCGTCAGCGGGCAGCCTTTTGCGTTGCCAGTCGGCCACAAGCTTCATGGCCTTCACCAAGTCGTGCCTGTTGATGTTGGAAGAGAGGTTTTGCGCCAACGGCCCAGCCGCGGCCAGTGTGTCACCGGGAGGCGCGACTGGAGCGCGGTCCTGCGCGTTGGCCAGGATGTTGCACGCAAGAAGCGAAAAGAGAGCAATGAATGCGAGGGCAGCGCAGCGGTGTGTGCGAAGTTTGCACGAACAGAATTCACGAATATGCAAGGAACTCTCCGGTTTGGGCGATTCGATGAACCGGATTGATTGTAGGGCGCGGGGGCCGTGCTGGTCATTTAAAGCGCAGGCTGATTTCAATTTTGAGAGGAAGAGCAGATTTCGATTGCTATGCCGCCGAGAAACTACCAGGTAGAAACAGCCAAAATTGTCGGGGCCCCGGTCTTGCCGTCGATCACGTTGATCTTGAGCACTGCTTCGATGTTGCGATTGGAGAAGTCGGACCCGATGCGGTCGCGGAGAAGCTGCAAGTAATGAGGGCTGGTTACGAACTCCGCCGCTGCTTCAGTTCCGTTGCGGCCCACACCGGCCAGCACCACGACCCACCCATCAATCGTGGGTTCGTGGAATCGAGCTACGACCGCATAATCGTCGGAATTGGAGTACGGCAGCGACTGATCACGCTTCCACTGCACTTGCGGCTGCATACGGTCCACGATGGTCTCGTCGGCGCCGGGCACGAAGTAATAGCGCAGCGGTTGTTGCAGGTGCATGGTCCATTGGTTGTTGTAGGCGCCCAGCAGCGTCACCGAGTGTTCACGGAGGTCAGTAAGCGCTGCTGTCGGAGCGGAGACCAACTCGGTGCTGACTCCGGCGCGCGACAACACACCGCTGATCTGAACAGCTGCCGAAACGCTCTGCCATGAAACAAATGGATAGTCGATGTCCCGATTTGCGGTTTCAACGCCGGAATAGCGGTTGTTGGCAAACACGCTGCTTCCGGTGCAGATGAGGAGACTGTGCTGTCCGTGCACCACAGGCGCCCAGAATTCATCTACCTGACTTTGGGAAGGGTTGGCGCGATACTTCCAAGCTCCCGCCACCAGCGCAAGCAAAACCATCGCGATCAACGCAGACCACAGCAAGCGCCTCGCGCCGGTCGGAGCAAGCCGATGACGCATTTCTCCGGTAACAGGATGCGGATCAGTCCGAACCGCCTCCTGCGACTCGGTATTTGCGTGCCGTCGTGAATCGGTATCGGGCCCGGAACTGCCGTGAGCAACCGAAACGCCTGCCGCAGGTTCGAGGGATGCGTGAAAGAACTCCGGGACATAAGAACCTGCAGGCAACGAAATCCGGATCGAGGGTGGTTGGTCATGCTCGGAGTAATAGAGCAGCAGCCGTTTCCGCACCTCGCCGGCGGTATAGCGAACTACCGTATCGGCGTTGGTGTCGTAGTCATGGGGGCGGTCGAAGACCTCAACGCCAAGCGTGCGTTCCTTCAGCAGTTCCACCTTCGCGGCGAGAGCGTTTTCAACAATAAATCGGAGCAACGCGGGGTAGCGTTTGCTGTTGCAGAAGTGCGGACTTGCCAGGATTGCTTCGAGCTCCGCGAGAACCGCGTCCCGTTCTTGCTTTGTCTGCGGGTGCCAGGTTTCGTGGATGGCGTGAGCGCTGGGCATCGAATTCTGGCATCATACGCGTCGCCCAGTGCCCTTGCAACGACGTTTGACACAAGGGAAAGGCCACCCGTAGCACGAAGACTTCAAAAGGGATTACGGAGATCCCTGGATTCAAACCGTGAGTCACTTGTCAGGGATGAAAACCCGCTCGTACAGTCCGTCTGCAATCAGCCGCAAGCCGTTCCGGGGTTGATCCGAACCATTGGCAGGTTGCCGATGGCGGCGAAACTCAACCCTTGTGACTTTCACCTCGGGTACAGTGTGCGCGAGCACCTGAGCGAATTGAGGCCTCTTTTGTTCGATCCAGCCAGAAGGCAATTCCTGCAGGCGGCGACAATATCCGCCGCAGGGCTCGTGCTTTCCTCTTCCTTGCCTGCCGCTGCCCGCAGGGTGAGCAAATCCGCGGCAGGGCAGGGAAGGCCCGAAGAGCATATTTTCCGGCTTGACGGCGAATGGGAATTTCATCGGGGATCCATCAGCGGAATTGAAGCGGCCTGGCTGCCGAGGAGGCAGAGCGAGTGGGAGGTGGTGACTCTGCCTCATTGCTTCAATGCTCTGGACGCGTGCGACCCCGTTAAGACCTACTTTCGTGGTCAGGGTTGGTATCGCAGAAGACTTCATGTCTGCAATCCGTATAAGAACGGAAGGACGGTTCTGCACTTTCAGGGCGCGGGACAAACCACAACGCTGTGGATCGGATCAACATTCGTCGGAATGCACATCGGCGGATACGACGAGTTTGCATTCGATATTACAGACGCTATTGCCCAACGGACGGACGCTGAGCGCGCCGAGGGCGTCCAGGCGGTAGTGCTCTGCGATAACGCTCCCGACCGCGACAGGATTCCTTCGGAGTTGAGCGATTTCTGTCTCTATGGCGGGCTCTATCGGCATGTGAATCTCATCTATCTCCCCGCGGTGGCGTTAGAAGCCGTGCATATTCTGCCGGTTGTCCATTCCGGAGGCGCAGCGGAAATCTCAGTTAACGCACGCCTTTACAATCCGGGTGCATTCAAGGGGGCCTGCGAATTCGCCGTTGAGGTCTGGAGCCCGCGCGGCAGCATGATTTACCAACAGTCCCATTCGCTCACTGCATGGCCAGCTTTTGCGCCACTCACTTGTTTCCGGGTGGATTCGCCTGACCTGTGGTCTCCTCGATCGCCGAACCTCTATCGTTGCCGGGTCACGCTCTCTACTCCTGCTGGAGAGATGCAAATCGAACAGCGCTTCGGCATTCGCCATGTTGAGTTTGTTGAACGCGGGCCCTTCAAGCTGAACGGCGAGCGCGTCCTGCTGCGCGGCACGCAGCGCCACCAGGATCACGCGGGAGTGGCCGCGGCCATGACCGACGAGCAGACGCATGCAGAGTTGCGGATGATCCGCGATATGGGCGCAAACTTCATCCGTCTCGCGCATTACCAGCAGGACCGACTGGTTCTGGACCTCTGCGACGAACTCGGCCTGATGGTGTGGGAGGAACTGCCCTGGTGCCGCGCCGGCGTAGGTGGCGCGGCCTTCCAGCAAAACGCAGCCGACATGCTCACTCATATGATCGACCAGCACTATAACCATCCCTCGATCGTCTTTTGGGGGCTGGGCAACGAAGATGACTGGCCCGGTGAATATCCCAGCGTAGACAAGGCAGCGATTCGCACGTTCATGACCAGAATGCGCGATCTGGCGCATCAACTGGACGATTCGCGCATGACGGCGGTTCGGCGCTGCGACTTTGCCCGCGACATTCCCGATGTTTATTCGCCCTCCATCTGGGCCGGCTGGTACCGCGGCAGCTACCGCGAGTACAAGCAGAGCCTGGTGGAGCAGCGCGAACGGGTATCCCGCTTCATCCATATTGAATGGGGTGCGGACAGTCATGCAGGACGCCACTCGGAAGACCCTGACGTGGTGTTGAGTCAAATACCCGCGGGCCAAGGGACCGATGAGCGCGGCCTTGCCTACCTTGAAACCGGCGGGGAACCGCGGGTTTCGGCCGACGGCGACTGGTCGGAGACCTACGCCTGCAATCTTTTCGAATGGCACCTGAAAACACAGGAAGAGCTGGAGTGGCTCTCAGGATCGGCGCAATGGGTATTCAAGGATTTTGTTTCGCCGTTGCGCGGCGACAACGGAATTCCGTATGTCAACCAGAAGGGTGTTGTCGAGCGCGATTTGAGAAAGAAGGAATCGTACTACGTCTTTCAGTCTTACTGGTCAGAGACGCCGATGGCCCGCATCTACGGCCATAACTGGCCTATCCGCTGGGGAAAAGAGGGCGAGCCGCGAAGCGTACGCGTCTACTCCAATTGCGAGCGCGCGGAGCTATTCCTGAATGGTGTTTCGCAGGGCACGAAGAAGCGCGACCCCCAGGACTTTCCCGCCGCGGGGTTGCGCTGGGATGTGACCTTTGTTCCCGGGGCCAACCATCTGCGCGTGGAGGCGCGAAACGGAGAGGCCACGATAATCGATGAGATCGACCTGAAGTACCAGACCGAGCCGTGGGGAAAGCCCGCCATGCTCGAACTGCATGAAAAGGATCGCGATGGCAACCGCATAACGGTTGAGGCAAGGCTCTTCGACGCACAAGGTGTTCTCTGCCTTGACGCGCGGAACCTTGTCCGTTTCTCCCTTGCAGGGACGGGCGGGCTGATTGACAACCTTGGGACCACCCGGGGCTCGCGCGAGCAGCAGCTGGCCAATGGCCGAGCGGAGATATCGCTCAATGCAGCCGGCGCTTGCACCGTTGAGGTGGCTGTTGAAGGCCTTTCCTCTGCTGTCTTGAAGGTCTCATCATGATGAAACATCGTGCTTCGATTCATGGATCAACGCAGTCCAGAATGACCGGCCAGCACGGTGACTCCAAGCGTACCCATCGCGTATTGCGATTGCGAAAAGCACGTTTGGCACAACTCGGACAAGCACCGCATGCGACAGATTCCACCACGTTTATTCGGATCGTTATGGGTCAAACGGTGAGTCACTTGCCAAAGCAGTATTGGCCTTTGATAGAACACCCGCGACATAGAGAAGCATCCACGACACGGGCCTTATGGCAAGACCTGCACGATCTGAGCCAGGCCCGACATAGCAAGTCAACCTTCAGGAGGGCAGTATGAACGGAAAGAAACTGGCAGATCGAGTGTTCTCAGGCGCGGGGTTGCGTCTTCTGGCGCTCCTCGTGTTGGCTTTCGGCACAACAGTTGCCGTATTCAGTCAGCAGATTACGGGCACCATCGTGGGAACAGTAACGGACTCGACAGGTGCGGTGGTCAATACGGCTACCGTGAAGGCGAGCAACACGAGCACAGGTTTTACGCGCTCGGCGCCGGCCAATGGCTACGGCGAGTTCCGCGTCGACTACCTTCCGGTGGGCAATTACACCGTTGAGGTTACCGCGCCGAACTTCAAGAAGTTCGTGCAGAAGAATCTATTGCTCACCATTGACCAAACCCTGACCCTCGGCGTCTCCCTGGAAGTCGGCACGGAAGCGCAGACCGTCACGGTCACCGAGGCACCGCCGCTCGTCAACACCAGCGATGCCGAACTGGGCAGAACCATCCAGCCCGCGGAGATCATCGGCCTGCCGCTCGTTAACCGCAATGCGTACGCCGAGCTTTCGCTCACGCCTGGCGTAATGGCCAATAGCATGAGCCAGCAGAGCAACGCCAACGGCACGCCGAACTTCGTCATCGGCTTGCCCTCGACAGACGTCCAGGTGAACGGCTCAATCGACGGCGGCAACCCAGAGGTCAGCTTCTATCTCGACGGTGGCCTGAACATCAACGGCATTCGCAATTACGGCAATCAACTTCCGAATCCGGACGCGCTTGAGGAATTTCGTGTAGAGACGAGCGATTTCTCGGCGCAATACGGTCACATGTCGGCCGCTGTCGTTACTGCCGTCACCAAGTCGGGCACCAACAAATTCCATGGCGCGTTGTTTGAGTTCAACCGCAACACCGACTTCAACGCCTACAACTGGAATGCGCCAAAGGATACGAACGGAAACTTCATCAAAGCTCCGTACCACCGCAACAATTTTGGCGGTGTGTTTGGCGGACCGATCAAGAAAGACAAAGCATTCTTCTTCTTCAGCTACGGAGGTTTGCGCCAGGTGGTCGGTCAATATGTGAGCGGTGGCCGGGTTCCGACCGCAGCCGAGCGGCTCGGCGACTTCACCGGCGACCTTCCCGATCCAACGAATCAGGCCGGAAAGTTCTCCTACTATGGGTCCAGCCCCTTCACTATCAACATGCCGGGAACCAAAACGCATTACACCGGCAACAGCAACACGAGCTCGGGCTGCCCGGCAGGTGGCACCACAAACAATCCGACCAATCTTAACTGTCTGCCCGTAGGCTCCGAGGATGCGATAGCAACGGCCGTCATGAGTGGCGCGAATAAAAATGCAACCATCCCGCTGCCCAACGTCACCCCCAGCGGCGCGAAAGTGCCGCTGAATTGGTCGGGATACTTCACCGGGCCGACCGACGAAAACGAGTATCTTGCGAAATACGACCAAGTGCTTAGCGACCAGGATCATGTCGCCGCAACCTATTTCTTTGTGCGCACTACGCAAAACGCTTTCGGCGGCGGCAACATCGCCCCCTGGACGATCAACCAGTCCTACACCAACCAGACGAACGCCAACGTGAGTGATGTCCACACCTTCGGCCCCACAACCGCGAATCAGGCATGGCTCTCATTTACGCGGGCGGCCGGCGGCCGTGTGAACCTGCCCACGACCAATGCGGGCCAGCTCGGGTCCAACTACACCATCCAGGGGCCTTCGACACTGCCCGATCTCAACGTATCCGGATATTTCCACGCCCAGGATTCACTGGCGGGACCGGTTACGACGTCGGACTTCTATTCGCTCCGCGACATGGTAAGCATGACCAAAGGCAAGCACACCCTTTATTTTGGTGGCGAGTTAGCTCTCGACAAAGGCATGTTCGTAGGAAACCTTTACAACTACGGCAATTTCTCTTACACCAGCTCCGCTCCCACGACGACGGGCAATGCACTTTCGGATTTCTATACCGGCATGCTCGCTTCAATGGAGCAGGACACCCCATATCACACGCTGATGAGCGCCTGGCACGCGGCGTTATTCGTTCAGGACAATTTCCGCATTACGCCGCGTTTTACAGCGAATCTTGGCGTCCGTTGGGATATCGACACACCACCGGTTGAATCGTCGAATCTGACGGCGGCCTTTATTCCCAGCAAGGCGACTCTTACCAGCAATCCGAGCGCTCCGGGCACACAATCCACCGTGATTCCGAGCGCGCCGGCGGGCATGTTCTTCCCGGGTGACCCGGGTGTGGGCCGCGGCATCATCACTACGAAACTCCATCACATCGCCCCCCGCATCGGCTTTGCGTGGGATCCCTTCGGTGACGGCAAGACCGCGATTCGCGCCGGCGCTGGCGTTTTTTACGGCACCACCAGTGGCAACGAATGGAATCAGCCGGGCAACGCCAACCCGTACGCGGTTCGCCAGACGTTTGGTTCAGTGCGGTCGGCTTCAGATCCGTATAACCCGCTGATGGTCAACGGGACCCCGTCTGCGTTCCCCAACGGGGATCCTTTCCCGTACACCTTCAATCCCAAGAGCCCGCGCTTCCTGCTCCCGGCCAGCATTGAGAGCATTGGAACCAACGTGCAATGGCCGTACATCTATCAGTTCAACCTCGCGGTTCAGCGGCAATTGCCCTGGCAGATTGCTTTGACCGCGGCGTATGTGGGGACGCTCTCGCGCGACGTGCCGACGATGGTCGACGGCAACTACGCTCCCTATGTCCCGGGAATCACGGGTGAGAATTCCGGTTCAAGCGGGACGGGCGGATACAACGCACGGCGCCCTTACGATCAAAATGCAACCGGGACGGGAACTCTGGGTCAGAACATTTTCCTCGTCACCAACCAAACGGCCAATTACCACTCACTACAAATTGCGGCGGGCCGCCCGCTCTCGCGCAACATCATGGTGAATGGCTTCTATGTTTGGAGCCATGCCCTGCAGAGTTCCAATGAGTCCGCGATCGGCCAGATGACGGCGCAAGACTTTGCGAACCTGTGGGAAGAAAAGGGCCCGATGGATGCGGATCGGCGCAATGTGGCCTCCATTTCAGGTATGTGGAAGATTGACTACTACCGTGGCGATAACTTCTTCATGAAGCAGGTGGTGAACGGCTGGACGATCTCCCCGATCTGGGTGATGCAGAGTGGACAGCCAATTAACATTTCGACAGGTTCAAACAAGAATCTGGATAGTGCGAACGCTAACCGGCCCGACTTTGACACCGTGAATCCGGTGAGCGCGTCTCTTGATCCCCATCGTACCCGCGCCAAGGCGGCGGCTGAGTGGTTCAACACCGCGGCGTTCGTTGCCAACGGCCCCGGCGTAGCCGGCGGCATTGGCCCTGGCGGCGCTGACGGCAATGTCCCGCGCGATTACGTGCGCGCTCCCGGTTACCGGGACGTGGATCTGGGACTGTTCCGCGACTTTCAATTCGGGGAGAACATAACCTTCCAGCTCCGCGGCGAAGCCACCAACGCCTTTAACCTCGTCAGCCTGGGAACGCCCGGAACAAGCGGTCCACCAACCTTGGATGGCCAGGCTCCTTCATCTTCGAGCTTCGGTCAGATCACCGGAGCCTCAAGCCCTCGCATTATGCAGATCGGAGCGCGGCTTACGTTCTAAGCAGCGAGAGAGACAAATAGAAAACTGCTGGCCGGATACTGAACCGTATCCGGCCAGCAGTTTTCTACTGATTCGGTCCTTTGTTCTGCTGGATGCGACCGGGAAGCTTTTTCCCTCTCACAGACGACTGCGATCTTTCCTGGGAGCAGCAAAGACCACCCATATCAGGATCAATGGGCTCCGCAAGTCGACTTGCGTACTATCACGAAACAACAACCACCAACTGATGCCGACCACCGTTAGGGCGAAGGCCTCGAGCGGCCATGAGAAACATCCGCCGAAGCGCCGGGATTCGAGAGCAAGGGCTACCGCGTCCACAGGCGGATCGGCTCCCTCGCTTTAGCCTTCACCCAGATTGCTACGACGAGTCTTTTACAGTGTCTTTATGCACTTCCGAGGATGGCAAAATTCGACAGGCTATCGGCTAGAAAGATCTTATGAAACTCCTGCAGTATCCGTCTGAGCTGCGGGACAACATCTCAGATTCAAAGGGATTTCCAGCGCGGCTGTATCGGGAAACTGCTGGACGATGTCTGATCCGGCCTATAGCGGGCCAAGAGACGCCTTCGCTACGAAAGTTCATGCGGAGCGAGCCCGAATGCTGAAATAAAAAGCATGACGGCTAGTGGACTCTGACCGCCTGCCTTTCCTCCCTTAGTACAGCGACAGAGAATACGCCTTCGACGCACTCAAAGACGAGGCGCTCCCTGATTCCTGCCCGGCAGACACGCAGGCTGTGGTCGGGGCCGTCGACGACTGAGGGTATCGACAACTTGAGCCCGCCCGCAAGGACGCACTTTAGATTGCCTCCGATCATATTCGACATTTCGCCGAGCACATCCCGCACAACGTCGTCCACGATTTCTGGCTTTTCAATCGAAAGAAAGCGAGCAGCGAAGGCGCATGCCTGATTACGGCCGCACTCCAGTGCCAGCGCTCCTTTCCAGTCGCCCGCCAAATGGATGGACGCAGTCAAGCGGTCCCCACCAGGATTCCAAGGCTGGTTGGATTCGGTCACTTCCAGGCACACCATGGTCCGAAACACATATTCCACGATCTGCGCCAGCTCGCCCATCTGTATTTCGATACTCGATTCCGTCGGCATACTTATCCTCTCAGCGCGCGGCGTACACAATTGCATTTCCCACTGTCAGCCTTTCGAAATACTCGTCGATTCCGAATGCCGTCTCAATGCCGCCCAGCAACAACCATCCACCTCGAAACAAGGTGCCGTGGAGCTCTTTCAAGATGTTCTTCTTCGTCTCCGCATCGAAATAGATCATGACATTGCGGCAGAACACGAGATCGAAAGGCCCGAGTGCGCGCATGTTGTTGCGCAGGTCGATGGTTTCAAAACGAACCATGCGGCACACCCGATCGTCCAATTGCCAAACAGTGCCGGAGCGACGAAAGTGCTTGATCAACAGGGATGCGGGGAGGCCTCTATTCACTTCGATCTGCTGATACTTTCCGGATCGGGCACGCTCCAAAGCCTGCGAGGAAAAGTCGGTACCGAGAATCTGAATGTTCCAATGGCTCAACCCCTCCTCGATAAGAAGCATGGCCAGGCTGTAGGCTTCCTGGCCGGTCGAAGAGGCAGCCGACCAGAACCGCAGTCTCTTTGTATCTCGACGCTCGTTGACCAACCGGGGCAATAGAACCGTCCGTATCGCCTCGTAGTGCGAGGGATCGCGGAAGAAGTAGGTCTCGTTCGTCGTCATGGCCTCCACCACCTGGTGGCTGACCTCTGGTTGACGAGAGGACTGGATGAGCGAGCACAAGTCGTCGATGGACTCCAGGCCAAGTCGCCTGACGATGGGTGCGAGGCGGCACTCGAACAGGTAGCGCTTGTCGCCCTCAAGCACAATGCCCGTATGAGAATAGACGTGCTCCAGAAGGAACTTATAGTTCTTTGGATTGATCACCGCGGATGAGGCTTGGCAAGGCATCCATCTGCTCCCTTAAGTTCGGTCCACCCTGCGTACGATTTCTGGCACGATCTGGTCGAGCGGCAGAACGCAGTCTGCAAGCCCGGCATTCACCACGGCGCCGGGCATTCCCCAGACCACGCTTGACGCCTCGTCCTGCGCGAGGATGCTCGCTCCCTGAGCCTTCAGAACCTCAGCGCCGCGCAGCCCATCCTGACCCATGCCCGTGAGTATGACGGCAATGGCCGCGCCGCCGTAGACCTCCCCGATCGAAGAAAAGAGCGCATCCACCGAGGGCCGGCATGAGTTCTGCGGCGGCGACTGATCGAGGAACACACGGGCTTCAGCCCCATTGCCGGCCACCTTCATGTGAAAGTCTCCAGGCGCAATCAATATCTTGCCGGCAGCTAAGGGATCGCCATGGTTCGCCTCTTTGACGGGCAGCTGGCAAGAGGAGCAAAGACGTTCGGCAAGAAACCGCGTGAAAAGCGGCGGCATGTGCTGCACAATCAGAATCGGGAGAGGAAACTCGTCCGGGAGTTGCGGCAAGATCGCGCCCAGAGCGGTTGGCCCGCCAGTCGAGACTCCGATGACCGCCACTTTGGGCCGCATTTTCGTTCTCGTGAGGGCCAGCTTGTTGCCCCAGGGCGGGTGCGCCCCTTGGGCCTGTGGCGGTTCCTGGCTGGTCGCGGCGCGGGTTCGTCCCGGCAGAATGAAGAATTGCTTAATCTTCGGGACCAGCTCTTCTCGCAAACGCGACATGGAGCGATCGAGAGACCCCTCGTTCGAGGCTTTGGTCACATAGTCGCTGGCGCCAAGTGTCAACGCCTCAAGAGTGATCGCCGCTCCACGCTCGGTGAGCGTGCTGAACATGATCACCCGCAACTGAGGATAGTTGCGCCGAAGGTGCCGCAACGTTTCCAGACCATCCATCTCGGGCATCTCGATATCCAGCGTGAGGACGTCGGGGTTGAATTGCGGGATCCGCTGCAGTGCAATCGAGCCGTTTGCCGCCGTCCCGACCACCGCAATCTCCGGATCCTCTTCAAGAGCATGCGTGACCAGGCGTCGAATGACAACTGAGTCGTCTACCACCAACACCCGAATCCGCTCGCCGGGCTGCAGAATTCGTTTGTTCACCGCGGGCATGTTTCACTCCTCAAGGATGGATTCCCGCAAGTTCGAGCTTCTCCACCAGAATGTCTCGAGTAAACGGCTTCATCACATATTCATTGGCGCCGGCCTCCATGGCTTCCGCGATCTGTTCGATTTCGGTCTCGGTCGTCACCATGACCACTGCCAGGGAATTGAGCGCGGGGTTCCGGCGTAATCTCTTCAGTAGTTCGAGGCCGTTGATCTCCGGCATGTTCCAATCCGCCAGAACCAGCTTTACCTCGCAGTTTCCAGCTTCGATCATCTCCAAAGCCTCTCTGCCGTTGGCAGCCTCCTGGACCTCATACCCGAGCTGCTTCAGGGTCTTGCTGAGGAGCATTCGGATGGCTCTTGAATCGTCCACGACCAACGCTTTTACCATCGACTCACCTCCGGTTCACGGTCGAGTGATAAGAAGCGGCCTGACGGACCGTTGCGATCCTTCAAGCCGCCTCCCAGGTCGTCGGTTCGATCAAAACGTGAACTTCGAGACGACTTTTTGCAGCTCAGCAGCCATGTGGCTCAGCTCTTGCGAAGCCTTTTGCGTATCGCTGGCGCCCTGCGTGGTGTTCTTTGCCGCCAGGGCCACGCTGCCAATGTTCTTGGCAATGTCGCCCACCCCAGTGGCCGCTTCCGTTACGCTGTGACCGATCTCATTGGTTGTTGCTGTCTGCTCTTCAACCGCCGAGGCGATGCTGTTGGAGATGTCGTTGATCTGGTTGATAATTGCGCTGATCTCCTCGATCGCCGTAACCGCACCCTTCGTGTCGCCCTGGATTGCCTCAATCTTCTGGCCGATGTCCTCAGTGGCCTTGGCGGTCTGTTTAGCAAGTTCCTTAACCTCGTTGGCCACGACAGCAAAGCCCTTGCCCGCTTCACCGGCGCGCGCGGCTTCAATGGTGGCGTTGAGGGCCAGCAGATTGGTTTGTTGCGCGATCGAGGTGATCACCTTGATGACGTTGCCAATCTCCTGACTGGACTCGCCAAGCTTCTTGACGGTCTCGTTTGTCGAATGCGCAGCGTTGACGGCATTCTTGGCCACCCGCGCCGATTCGTTGGCGTTCTTGGAGATCTCGCGGATCGAGGCCTGCATTTCCTCGGCCGCTGAAGCCACCGATGCGACGTTCTTGGAGACCTCTTCGCTGGCCGCGGAAACCACGTTGGCCTGGGTTGCCGTCTCTTCCGCGTTGCCCGCCATCTGCTGGCTGACAGCGGTGAGTTCTTCCGACGAGGACGCCAACGTCGCGGCGTTCTGCGCGGTGATCTTCAACGGCTCGACCACCATTTCGATGGTCTTGTTGAGGCCTTCGACGATCTTGCGGTAGTCGCCTTTGTGCTTGCCGGCATCGGCGCGGGTGCCCAGCTTGCCTTCGGCTGCCGCCCTCGCCAGTTCGTCGGTGTCGTTGATCAACTGGTTGATATTGGTGCTCAGCAGAACCAGCCACTCGTGGATCTGGTCCATGTCAGAGGCCTTGGTCATGGTTGACGACATGTCGCCGTTAGCGACCTTGGTGATGTAACCGATCAGCTCGGTGAGCCACGCATGGACGCCGTTGATGGAGTCTTTCATTTTGGCGTGATCGCCTTTGCAGTCAATTTCCACCCGCTCGCGCAGGTTGCCGCCGCGAATGAGAGTCAGCACGCGGTTGCCTTCTCCGATGGGCAACAGGATTTCGTCGAGCATCTGGTTGACACCCTCGACGATCTTGCGGTACTCGCCCTGGTGCTTGCTCGCGTCGGCGCGTGTGCTGAGTTGACCGTCCGCCGAAGCCTTGATCAGGCCGCCGGTCTCAGTAACCAGAGCCTTGATGTTATCGATGCAGTTGTTCAGATTGTTCTTGATCTCGTTGAAATCGCCGTTGTATGTGTCGGTGATCTTCGGCGGGATGTCGCCCTTGGAGATCCGGTCAACGTACTCGGCGGAGACGTTCAGCGGCTTGATGACGTTGTCCAGCGTCAGGTTGAATCCCTCGATCAATTTGCGGAATTCGCCCTGGTGCTTGCTCGCGTCGGCGCGGGTGGCCAGCCTGCCCTCTTGCGCAGCCTGGGCCAGGGCCACGCCGTCGGCCACCAAGCGGTCGACCGCTTCAATGCAGACGTTCAGGTTGTTTTTGATCTCGTTGAAGTCGCCGTTGTATGTGTCCGTGATCTTCGGAGGGATGTCGCCCTTGGAGATCCGGTCAACATATTCGGCGGAGACGTTCAGCGGCTTGATGACGTTGTCCAGCGTCAGGTTGAATCCCTCGATCAGTTTGCGGAAGTCGCCCTGGTGCTTGGTTGCATCGGCGCGCGCCGCAAGCTTGCCGTCCAACATGGACTGGGTTAAGCCCACGCCATCGGCTACCAAGCGGTCGACCGCTTCGATGCAGAGGTTCAGGTTGTTTTTGATCTCGTTGAAGTCGCCGTTGTAAGTGTCGGTGATCTTCGGCGGGATGTCGCCCTTGGAGATACGGTCAACATATTCGGCGGAGACGTTCAATGGTCCAATGACCGCATCCAGCGTTGCGTTGAAGCCCTCGACGACTTTGCGGTACTCGCCGGCATGCTTGGTGGCATCGGCACGCGTCGCGAGCCTGCCCTCCATTGCCGCCTGCGTCAGGAGGGCGGCGTCGGCAATCATGGCATTTATTGCTTGCTTCTGCGTTGTGACATCGGTGCAGTAGTTGATCACCTTGAAGGGCTTGTCGTTGAGATCCAAAATCGGGTTATATGTTGCCTCGATCCAGAACTCCTTGCCGCCCTTTCCAATGCGTTTGCTCTCCACCATTTGATACTCGCCGCGATTCAAGGCAGCCCAGAACTCGCGATATTCTCTGCTCTGCCTGTAGGCCTCATCCACAAACATGCTGTGGTGCCGGCCCTTGATCTCGTCCAGCGTGCAGCCAATAATTTTAAGGACATTCTCGTTAGCATCGAGGACTGTCCCGTCCATACCGTACTCGATGACCGCCTCTGACTTGCGGAGAGCCGCAACCTGTCCGGCGTAGTCGTTGAACAGTTCCCGGTCAATGGCGCCGCGCTGAGCGCCGTTTCCATTCTTGTTTGCGGGCCGTTCGTGCTCCGGGCGTTCCAATACTGAGGCGCCGGCGGACGAACTGCGGCCGGGGCGATCTCCCCGGCTGAAACTTGATTGTCTTTCCATGGTCCTCGCTCCTTTGCGATCCTGGTTGTTTATTTCGCTGCCACCGGCAGTTGATCGGTAATCGGCTTGCGCCCTTCGATTGCCAGAGCGCACGAAGTGACAAGTCGTAACGATTCACGCAGCCTCTCATTGCAGCCCTCGGTAAGTGGAGGGCCGTGCCCAAAGTAGATCCGCCGCACATCACGGGCACACAGCTTCTCCAATGCCGCCTGATACCCGGCTTCGTAGCTTCCCGCCGGAGACGTGAGCAGCAGAGGCGTGTCGCCAGCGAACAGCACGCCCTCGGCTTCGTTGTAGAGGCAGATCGAGTCACTGCTATGACCGGGGGTGTGAATCACTTCGAACAGTCGATCGCCCATGCAGAGGATGTCCCCATCGCGCACGACGGCATCGACGCCGGCGAGACTCGGCGAGAAAGCCAGGACCCTGGGGTGGAATGCCGCGCGAACCTTGGGCAGGAGAGCGCAGTGATCGGAATGGCTGTGCGTCAACACCACTTGTTCCACGGCCCACTTGCCAACGCCGGTTGGCGCTCTTTCGATGCTTTCGAGGAGGGCTGGATCCGCGCCGACATCGACGAGAGTATTCACGTCGGCCAACTGGCTCTGGTCGCCGAGCACAAGGTAAACCTGGGAGGTATACACACGGCAGCTATTCTGGAGAGTCACGACGCGCATCAGCCGGCCTCCACTTTCCGGAACAATTGTCCGTCGGGGATTACGCGCTCAAACAGCGGAGCCAGTTCCAGCGGCATCTCCTGAGTTTGCTCCGTAACCAGGAACCCTCCTGGCGCGAGCGCCCGATGGAACATCCTCAGTACCGCCACTCTTTCCGCTGTACGAAAGTGGAGAAGCACGTTTTTGCATACGACCAGCGAATAATCGCTGCCGATTTCCTTCAAGGAAAGGAGGTCGTGGCATTGAAAGACGACGCGCTGCCGAACCTTGTCGATTACACGAAACTGTCCCGGATCAGCGCCGGCTTCGAAGTATTTGTCGAAGATGCCCTCAGGCAGCCGGGTCAGCTCGTCTTTGGGGTAAAGGCCCGCTTCGATGGCGAGGGTGAAGGCGCCCGTGTTCTCCACGTCGGTGGCGTCGATGCGAAGATTGCTGAAGGCGAAGTGTCCCATTCGCTCGGCAAACAGGATGGACAACGTGTAAGGCTCCTGCCCCATGGCCGCGCCGGCATCCCAAACGCGGGGGTGGTTTCGGCCGGCGATGACAGGCAGGCAGTGCTCCACCGCCTTCTCCAGCACGTGTTGGTCGCGAAAAAAGAACGTGAACGCCACTCTGAATCCCTTTCTGGATGGGCGCGTGCTGCCATTGATCCCGCCGCAATGGCTGCGGCCTGCTAGCTCTTCAGCCGCGGTCCGTAACCCTTCCAACAGCGATATCCACTGTTCGCTCCGTATCGAGAACGAGCAGCAAACGGTCCTTCAGCTTGTAGACGCCGCGAATCATCTCGCGTACGGCGGGATCGAGATTCTCCGGCGGCCGCTCGTAGGTGGCGGCATCCACGTCCAGCACGTCTCCAATCTCGTCAACGAGCAAACTCACGGCGCCGTCGTCGGTCCGAATCACCATGTTGGTCGGCACCTGGCCTCCGGTTCGGGGCGGCAATTTGAGCCGACGCCGCAAGTCAATGGCGGTGACGATTTGTCCGCGCAGATTGATCAATCCCTCGATGACCTCCGGGGCCTGAGGAACATGAGTCATCTGCTGGAAGCGCAAGACCTCCTGCACGCGGAGAACATCCACGCCGAAAAACAGGTCCGCCACAAAGAAGGTCGAAAGTTGCCCATGGGTCGAGGCCATCTCAGACTTTACGATCGCGGGATAGGTCGCCATGACTTACTGCTCCTCTCTGACCGAAATCGGATCGGTCTCCGGGGAAACCTGCGCCGAAGCCAGCCGCGTCAACGACGCGAGGATGGCGTTGCCATCGAACTTCGCCTGGCAGTCCTCAAATCCAGCCGTCCGGACCGCGGGTGACTCGAGTTCGCAGGCCGAATCGGTCAAACCTAGAATCGGAATCCGCTCCCACTCGGGCCTTGCGTGCAAGGCGGCAAGCAGGGCAGGACCGCCCCTGGGCGGCAGGTCCATTGCCGCTATCACGACGTCGGTGGGTTGCTGCTCCATTTCGCGAATAGCCTCATCGAGATTGGCCGCCTCATGGACGTTGAAGCCGGCCATCTCGAGTCCGCTGGAGAGCAAGCCACGCGAGAAAGGTGAGCCTTCCGCGACGAGGACCTTCTTGCCGCCTCCGGAACCGCCCGCGCCATGGAACCAGCTTTGGTTGGCTGCGTGAATCACCTCGTTCAAATCCAGAAGATCGGTGACGCGCTTGCTCACCACTGCCGAACCCAGCAGGCCTTTGCGGGTCGATTGTTGACGCGCCATGACCGTTTCTTCCACGACATCGAGAATCTGGTCGACGACCATTCCCACGCTGCGGTCGCCATCGTTGAAAACGATCACCTGCACCGGATCGGCCGGCGGCTCCCGGTCGGGCGTGCCGGATTCCAGAACGGCGCGCAGGGGCACCAGGGGGAGAATGCGGTTACGGTACTGCACCACCTGGCATCCTCCAGCGAATTCGATGGAACTGCGGGGAAACTCTTCGAGCCTGGCGACGAGCGACAGTGGCACGGCGAGGCGCTCGAAAGAGCCGGCGCGGAACAGGAGCAGGCGCTGCTGCGCGACGCCCGCATGCGCAGTCTTTTCCGTTGCGCCCCGCGCCTGCTCGCGGCTTTCGGCCAGCACCCCTGAACGCTGGCCGATGCCGAGCACATCGAGGATGAGGGCCACGCGGCCGTCGCCCATGATGGTGGCACCGGCATACTCAGTGAGCCCTTTCAACTGCTTGCCCAGCGGCTTGACGACAATTTCCTGCGTATCGTTGATGCCGTCGACGACGAGCCCAAACTGACGATCCTCGGCCTGCAGAACGACGATGCTGACGGCCTCGGCACGTTCTGCCGATTCAAGCCCCAGGACCCGGTTGAGATAAGCAATGGGAAGCAGGCTCCCGCGTCGGCGATAAACCGGTGTTCCGTGGACCTGCTCGATGTGTTTCTCAGAGGAATCTCCCTCGAGGCGGATCAACTCGAGCAAGCTGACCTGAGGAATGACAAACCGCTCGCCACCGCTGGTAATGACCAGGCCAGGAATAATGGCCAGCGTGAGCGGAATCTTCAGCTTGACCGTGGAGCCCTCGCCGGGGCGGTTGAAGATATCGACCACTCCGCCAATCTTCTCGATGTTGGACTTGACGACATCCATGCCGACACCGCGGCCGGAAACCTTGGTCACGGCTTGCGCCGTGGAAAAACCAGGCTGGAAGATCAGGTTCAGTGCCTCGCGGTCGCTCAGCTTCTCCGCCTGCTCGGGGCGCAGAATACCTTTCTCGATGGCCTTTTGCTTGACGCGAACCACGTCGATGCCGGCGCCATCATCGCCGATTTCGATGTTGACCTGTCCGCCTTCGTGATAAGCGTGAAGCGTCAGCGTTCCCTGGGGTGTCTTACCCGCGCTGGTTCGGGCTTCAGGAGTTTCGATGCCGTGGTCGCACGAATTGCGGACCAGGTGCACCAACGGATCTTTAATCGCCTCGATGATGGTTCTATCCAGCTCTGTGTCGGCCCCGTCCATTTCCAGCCTGATCTGCTTCCCCAGTGACATCGCCATGTCGCGTACCACACGTGGCAGCTTGTTCCAGACCATGCCGATGGGCTGCATCCGCGTCTTCATCACGCCTTCCTGCAACTCCGTGGTAATCAGGTTCAGCCGCTGAGAGGTCGCATTGAGAGCGGGATCCTCGCGCTCTGCGTTGAACTGAAGGATCTGATTGCGAGTTAATACCAGTTCGCCGACGAGATCCATCAATTTGTCCAGATGCACGACCCCCACACGAATGTTCGCATCGACGATGGCGGACGACCTTGTACTGTCATCCTCGGCCTTTGCGCCGTCTGGATGACTCGTAGCGCCAACTTGAGCGTGAATTCCCTGGGCCGCGTCAGGCGACGCAGGTGGGCCCGTTCGGTTCTCGGCCCCGTCGAGACATTGCGCCTCAAGCCGCAGACGTTCAGTCAGGTCTTCGTAAAGGTCGGGGCCTTCCTTTCCGCTCGCCTCAATCGAGGCCAGCACCTTGCGCGTCGCGTCCACGGTTTCCAGGATCAGGGATACAAGAGCTGGATTCAGTTCTCGCTTGCAGTCGCGCAGTTGGCTGAGCAAAGTCTCAGCCTGATGAGTGATCTTCTCCAGAGTCGAGAATGCGAAGAAGCCGCAGGTGCCCTTGATGGTGTGGATCGTGCGGAAGATACTTGCCAGACGACTCGCATCTTTCGGGTGCAGCTCGAGTTCGATCAGATCCTGATCCAGGCGCGAGAGGTTCTCATGGCTTTCAACTAAGAATTCACGAACTACGTCCTGATCGTCTTGCATGCGTTTCTTCTCCAGCGAGAACGAATGGTTCGGCGCCGTTCCTTCGGCACGCCATACATACTCGCGTCTTCCATCAAGTCCATCCTGGAACGGACGGCCGCGTGGAACTGTTCAACGAAACCGAGTATGCTATCGGCGCCGAATGAAGATTGTTGATCCTTCAGTTTCGAGATCCCGGTCTCTTCCGGTCGCAACTGAGCATTCAAGGTGCCTCAAATCCCAAGGCGGGATTAGTCGCTTTTTAGGAACCGTTCGACTCCAGCGCTGCCCTCGCCCCACTGAGCTGCCTGGCTTCTGAGTTCATTTCTGTCGCGTTAGAGCATCCCGCTCGACCTGGCTGGCCATCTAAGCCAAGGGAATGCCAAGATCCCCTTCGTCTTCCTACCGGCTTCAGCTTCATGGTGCGTTTAACTTCGATGATGCAGCGCGGGTCGCCGGATATCTCAAGAAGCTGGGAATATCGCACGTTTACTGCTCGCCCTACCTGCAAGCCGCGGCGGGCAGCATGCATGGATATGACGTCGTGGATCCCCAAGCCGTGAACGCCGAACTGGGCGGCGAAGAGGGGCACGCACGGTTCTGCAGCGCGCTCGAAGCGTTTGATCTGGGCCAAGTGCTCGACATTGTCCCCAACCACATGGCCGCCGGCCAGGAAAACAGGTACTGGTGGGATGTGTTGGAAAACGGGCCTTCGAGCCGATTTGCCGCATGGTTCGATATTGACTGGAACTCCTCTGAAGTGAAACTTCAGAACAAGGTACTGATTCCTGTTCTGGGCGATCAGTATGGGCGGGTCTTGAGCGCGGGCCAGGTCAAAATCAACTATGACGGCCGCTCGTTTCAGTTGTGCTACTTCGACAATTGCTTCCCCATGGCGCCGCGTTCGGTAGCGATTCAGTTGAGCTTGGCCGCCAAGTACGTGAACGCGCCGACCCTTGGTTTTATCGCCGATAGCCTGGCACGGCTTCCTGCCCCGGACTCGTCTGAAGAGGAGGTGCTCACCGCGCGCCATCGCGACAAAACCATTCTGTACGAACTTTTGGAGCGGGTCACGAGTGAACAGGCGGGAGTGGCGGCGGCGATAACGCGCGCTGTCGATGAGCTCAACGCAAACGTCGATGCGCTCGATTCCTTACTCAATTTGCAGAATTATCGATTGGCGTACTGGCGAACAGCCGACCAGGAGCTTGGATATCGCCGCTTCTTCGACGTCAACACTCTAATCGGTGTTCGTATGGAGCGGCCACGAGTTTTTGTCGCGACCCACGTTCGAATCCTGGAATGGTTAAGGAAAGGCATTCTGGATGGAGTGCGAGTGGATCATCCGGACGGATTGCGAGATCCTGAACTCTATTTCGAACGGCTGCGGGCGAGTTCACCCCAGGCCTGGATTGTCGCGGAAAAAATCCTGGAGCGGGAAGAGATATTGCGTGCCGAGTGGCCCATCGACGGCACCACCGGATACGACTTTCTGAATAGGTGCAACGGCCTTCTTGTTTATGGTCATGGGCTGAACGAGTTGACGGAGGTCTACGAGAGTTTCATTGGGGTGCCGGCAAAGTTCGATGCCATGGTTCACGCCAAGAAGCTGAACGTCGAACATGAGGGCTTAGGCAGCGATGTGAACCGGCTGGCGCAACTGTTTGTCGAGATATGCGAGAACAATCGCGATCGCCGCGATTACACGCGTGCCGAGATAAGGCGATCCATCCGCGAGGTTGCCGCTAGCTTCTCGGTTTACAGAACTTACGTTGCGCCGGGACGCGACGAGATTACCGAAGCAGATATGAAGGAAATCTCGAGTGCGGTGGCGTTCGCAAAGACCCAAAGATCCGATCTCTCTCCCGATCTCTTCGACTTCATTTGCGATGTGCTTTCATTGCGCGCGCGTGGCGCGATTGAAACCGAATTTCTGCTTCGCTTTCAGCAGTTCACGTCGGCGGTGATGGCGAAGGGCCTGGAAGATACGGCATTCTATTGTTACAACCGTATGATCGGACTCAACGAAGTCGGCGGTGCACCGGAGTGTAAGGGTACGACTCTCGATGAATTCCATGCCTTTTGCGCGCAGATCGAAGCCAATCATCCTCAAACAATGAACACTCTTTCAACACACGACACCAAGAGGTCGGACGACGTGCGCGCGCGATTGGCAGTCCTGACCGAGATCCCGGGACAATGGCGCTCAGTGCTGCACCGCTGGTCGCGCAGGAACCGGCAGTTCAAATCCGGAAAACTTCCTGACCGCAATACGGAGTATTTTCTCTACCAGACGCTGATCGGCGCGTGGCCGATCAGCGTCGATCGCCTTACTGCTTATATGGAGAAGGCGGTTAGGGAAGCCAAGGAGCAAACGAGCTGGACGCAACAGAATAGGGAGTTCGAGGGCGCACTGAGGCTGTTTATCGAACGAATCCTGGCTGCTGATGACTTTATTTCGGAGCTTGACGCGTTTGTCCAAAAGGTGTTGCTGCCAGGGCGAGTGAACAGCCTGACGCAGACACTTCTTAAATGCGCGGCACCTGGAGTTTCGGATACATACCAAGGGAGCGAAATTTGGGACTTGCGGCTCGTCGATCCGGACAATCGCGGGCCGGTCGACTATGAATTGAGGCAGGCAATGCTTTCGGAACTCGAGGCCGGCATGAGCGTCGATGAGATCATGAAACGGATGGATAGCGGAATGCCGAAGCTTTGGGTCCTTTTCAAGGCGCTGCACCTACGACGCGAAAAGCCTGAATGGTTTGGAAGGGAGGCCGGATACGTCCCTCTCCCGGTCGAGGGGCCGAAGCGGGAACACCTGATCGCGTTTATCCGCGGAGATTCAGTCGCTGTCCTTGCTCCGCGGTGGAATGTCAAACTCGGTGGCGGGTTTGGCTCGACGACTGCCGAATTGCCGATGGGAAGCTGGAGCAACATTTTTACCGGAGATAGGGTGAACGGCGGCAGCACACGCGTCCAGCAATTGTTTCGGAGATTTCCGGTAGCGCTGCTCGTGAGGGACGGAGGAGCAGATGCATCCGTTTAAAGTATGGGCTCCTTTCGCGCAGCGCATATCGGTCGAATCGAACGGCGTTGCTTACGCCATGCAAGGGCCGGATCATCGCGGCTGGTGGACTTGCGAGGTCGAAGACGCAGAGGGCGGAACGGATTACGGTTACCTTCTCGACGACGATCCCAAGAGCTATCCGGATCCGCGCTCTGAGTGGCAGCCGAATGGCGTGCACGGACTATCACGGATCTACGATCAAGATGCCTTTAAATGGAGTGATGTTCATTTCGAGGCGTCTCCGCTAGCCAGCGCGATCATCTATGAGTTACATATTGGAACTTTCACGCCCGAGGGCACATTTGATGCCGCTGCCGGTAAGCTCGCTTACCTTGCCGAGCTTGGGGTGACACATGTCGAGCTTATGCCGGTTAACGCATTTGAGGGACAGCATGGCTGGGGCTATGACGGCGTGGCGCTCTATTCGGTACACGGGCCATACGGAGGCCCAAATGGTCTTACGCGATTTGTGAATGCGGCGCATCAGGCGGGTCTGGCGGTGCTGCTTGACGTGGTGTACAACCACTTTGGACCGAGTGGCAATTACACCGGAAAATTCGGACCGTATATTGTTTCGTCGCACCACACTCCGTGGGGCGGCGCCGTCAATCTTGAAGACGCAGGGTCCGCTGAAGTGCGCAGGTTCTTCTGTGACAACGCACTGATGTGGCTACGCGACTTTCACATCGATGGATTGCGCATTGACGCGGTGCATGCGTTTGTCGATCGTTCAGCTATTCACTTTCTGGAGCAGCTCGCGACCGAAGTTGAGACGCTTGAGGCTGCTCTCGCGCGAAAGTTTGTGTTGATTGCCGAAAGCGACCTGAACGATCCTCGAATCGTTACGCCCAGCGAAGCCGGAGGTATGGGTATCGATGCGCAGTGGAGCGACGACTTCCATCATTCTCTATTCGCCGTCTTAAACGAGAACGAACGAAAGGGTTACTACGCGGATTTCGGCACGCTTGAGCATCTAGCCAAAGCGCTGGAGCGGACCTTTGTTTATGACGGCATCTACTCCTGCTATCGGCAACGCATCCATGGCCGGCCCGTCCATGGGCTGTCACAGCATCGCTTTCTCGGTTACATTCAAACGCACGACCAGGTCGGCAATCGCGCGATAGGCGATCGGCTCGGCCACATTGCGGGAGTGAAGCGTGCGAAGATTGCGGCTGCGCTTTACCTGCTCAGCCCTTTCGTGCCGATGCTCTTTCAAGGCGAAGAGTGGGCAGCCTCCACACCCTTTCTTTACTTCGCCGACCACGATGACCCCGAACTGGCGCGCGCAGTGTCCCAGGGACGAAAGAAGGAGTTCGCTGCATTTGGATGGGATCCTGCTTCAATTCCTGACCCGGAGAATCCGTCAACCTTCGACGCTTCGAAGCTTCGCTGGGATGAGGGGGGAGTCGGCGACCATGCCGAAATGCTTGCGTGGTACAAGGCACTGATCCGGTTTCGGAGAGAGACTCCAAGCCTCAATGATGGAACGGCGGGCAATGTGCGCGTGACATTCGACGAGGCAGCAAGATGGTTGCGCATGGAGCGCGGAAACGTAATGGTCATCTGCAATCTCGGCGATCGGGACCAGACACTTGTCGCTTCTCTGGATGGCCGTGTCGTTCTTGCGTCAGAGAGCACGATTCAACTTAGAGGGTCGAAGTTGGTGCTCCCGTCCGATTCTGTCGTGGTTGTGAGTGAAGGCCCTCTTAGAAATGCCTGATTGTCTGGCTTGCGACTGGGACGTCGTCGGGAATGTGCGTCCGTTCACTCGTGTGTTCGGCGTGGCTCTCGAGTGAACGGCTGACGAGATCGCGCGAGCCGAGGCCGACCGCGAGAGCGAGGGTAAGAACGATGCCGCCGAAGAGAATGCCAAACGCCAGCTCGACGATATTCCCGCCAACCTGCAAATGATCAAGCACCATGGCTGCGGTGAGAACTAGAACAAGCCACTTCACGCCGAGTGACAGAATTCGCGCATATTGCAACTGCGCGTTGACGGCGCTGATGAGGACTGAGCGGGCGAGAAATCTGGCAATCAAGACACCCGCGATCAGCAAAAGCGCGGCGCCGATGGCGTGAGTAAGATAGGGCAACAAAGAGATGGCAGGCGAGGCGCCCGAAGCATACGATGTATCGAAGGCCGAAACGCCGATGACGAGTCCAAGCAGAATACAAATCCAAAATGAGGCGCGGGAGACGATTTCCGTTGGTGAGCTGGCTGGAGCCCAGTCGGTTCCGCTCTTTCGAGCGATGCGGGTGTCAAACTTTGCCCATGTAAGGCCTCGGTTCAATACCCAGGAAATGACCATTCCCGCCACGGCGAAGAGCAACAGCGCGACAAAGAACGCAAGAATCCCAGGGAGCACGGCTATAAGCAGAGTTAGCACACGGTACACTGACTGATGCAGTGCTTCAGACATGTGGTGCGAAATGGACGCGCTGTCACCATAGACTTGAGCTGCGGTATTTTCAGTTACTTGTAGCATCGAGATGTCAACCAGATTCTGCATTGAATTTCCTCCTCACCCATACGCCTGATTCACGCAGAGCTTTTGGCGTGTAGAGTGATCACGAGTTGAATCGATCTGGCCAGCGCCAACGCGCGACCAGATAGGGTTTGTCGGCTTCGAACGCCGCGGCAACGGCCTCAATGTGCCGCTCGGGCGGGGTTCCCGACGCCATTACATTGAAATGTCCGGCGACCCATGCCAAATACAGCGGGATCAACGCTCCCAAAAGGTGGCCGCGGTTGATCGTGCGAAGACGGTAAGCAATAAGAAAGTCATAGACGATCCGTGCCCAGAGACTATCTGGCATGCGAAACATGCCGGGTTCAAGAACCGAGCATCGCCTAAGTGAGAGAAGGGAATTGGGTGGCAGGACAAGCGACCATATTTCCTGAAGATTCGCATTGGCTAGTTGAAACGCCGCAACCATGCGTGCAACGTCCGCGGTTGTGTCGGTCAGGCCAGCAGCATCCGCCGCCGGCCTGCGGATCAGAGGCGTCTTCCGAGGCCGCTGCCAGAGTGCTGCCTTCGCTTCGATATCGGCAAAGAGCGAGCCAGTCACTAAGGCGAGAATCGAGTTGATGTCGGGGTCGGATGGCTGGGGCATCGCGCGCGGGCCCACGTCGACTTCGTCGGCAACGAATCCTGCGGCGATCGCTTCATTCACCGGCCACAGAATAGCTTCGGTCTGGTTGGCAGTGGAAATTGGTTCCGCCGCACGTGCAAGCCGCTCCGCCATCCTGAACGACATCCCGAGATCGATTGACAGCGGAAACCGAACACGCGATCCAAAGGCCGCGCGCGTAAGTGGGTACAAAATGGCGGAATTGATGAGGCCGGCATGCGACGGGAGTGAGTAGTGGGGAACGACGAGATCGCTTGACGATTCGAGAACGGCTTCTGCGAGACTGCGAAGTGCAGCTGGGCCGAGCGAATCGGATTCCGGGCCGAGAATCAAAACCGCCTTTGCCGCGTGCTCGCGACCGCACTGCGCCGCGTTCACAAAGTCGGCTGGCTTTAGCGACCACGCCGCATTTGTCTGCGGAGTTGCAACGATACGCAGGCTCGAGGAAATATCCGCAGGCAATTCGTTCTGTGTCGCAACGACCAGGCTGTCGGGAGAAAATGCGGACTGAAGGTTCGCTAGAACTTCCTTGAAGTGTTCGGGCGCCATAGCGGTGACGAGCACGAGAAGATCTGCCGCTGTTGTTTCCGCGGTCAAGGTGTTCTCGGAGATTGGATTTGCGGTTGCCATCGTTCCTGGGAGGAATCCTCAATGAATTAGATTCACGCGTCAGACGGAGTCCCTCGTTGCAGAATCCCATAAAGCAAGAATGCTGGTGAGCGGAATCCATGCCCATGAGGGCCGGTTATCCAATTCATACAGCAATTCGTACAAAGCCTTTTCAAGCAGGTAAGCATCGAGGAGAGTCTGACATTCTGTCGGAGGCGGCAATAGATTTGGTCTTGCCTCCATGGCCTTGCGGTATGACCAAAGAAACTGAGAAGTCGCGGCAGCCTGCCAAGCCTGGGCCCAATCGAGGAATGCTGTGCGATCAATCGCACGATCCCTGCCGTTCTCGCCCCCACAACAACGATCAACCGCAGAAAATGCAGTGTAGGCAAACGAGCGCATCATCCCTACCACGTCCTTCAGCGGAGATTGCTTTCGTCGCCGCTCTGTTATGGGCCGGGCCGGCTCCCCCTCGAAGTCGATAAAGACAAAATCTCCCGTTCCATCGTTCTCGGAAGCAGGATCGTTGCTTGTGGGCAGGATCCGCAGTGTCTGGCCCAAATGATAGTCTCCGTGTATCCGAATACGTTGCCCGGCGGACGCGACGGACAGAATTGAACGCGCTCGATGAATGAGTTCGGTCCGACGGGATAGAAGCAGGGCGGCTTGATCACAAGTCGCATCATCCAATTTCGGAAGGGTGACTTTTAGAGCGTCGAGCGCTGACTTGATTTGTGACTCGATACGTTCAACATCATGGGCGAGATCAACAGTTGTAAGAGGCTCGGGGATAAAGGAAGCAACGGTAGAGCTGCTTGACAGCGCGAGGTGTAGTTCGGCGGTTCGTCTGCCCAGCAGAGAAGCCGCGTCAAGCGTTGAGCGAACAGGCTCCAGGGATTCAGGGATCTTCTCACGCTCCCTAGACCAGTTCGAAGCAACCGAATATGCGCGAGCCGGAGCCTGCGACGTTGTCAGGAGCCAGTTGGCAAGTTCGTCGAGGAACCACTGCCAGCCATCGCCCTGGTTCGGGACCAACCCCTGAAGCAAGGCTACCGTTGTTTTCGCAGCGTTGCTGGATCCGATTGAGATCTCGCCCAGGAAGGCGGGAATTCTGTTGAAGTGGGCGACTTCAGTCAGAAAGCGGCCTACTTCGACATCGGGATTCTCTTCGGGCTGCAATCGTCGGTAGATTTTGAGAAACAGTTGCTTGCCGAAGATGATGGATGTATTGGACTGCTCGGCGGAGATAACGTGCGAAGGCAGACGCTGAGCTGCGAGTACGGGCGGAAATGCGCCTGAAGCACGAGCATCAAGGCGACTGCAATCAAGCGACAAATCGCCAGCCGAAGGAGACTCGCGCGGCTGAAATCTTGACGTTTCTGTTGGTTGGGTAGCGGGAGTGTCGTTTCGTGGCGGCGCGGCCGTGTCGCCCGGTTGAGCGCTGAGAGGAGCCGGAGAGACCGCGGTGCCAGCCGCGACGGCCTGCGCTTCATCTCCCGGCAATGGTGTTTGATTGAAACCATCTTCAGACCCTTGCACGAAGGCGCCGGTTTGTCGGATCGGAAGTGTAGCGTCAGTGGCAATCAAGCGCAAAAGCTCGTGGCGGAACTCTTCACTGACGGTGGCATCATGCAGAATTGCTGGTCCGGCGGCGGTCATTAATCTGGCAATGATGCTCTCGGGTTGATGCGCGACGATTTCATCCAGGGCCGGGACAGTGGTTACGGCCAGCGGAATCTGATAGACATCCGGCGAGCCATCGAAGTAGGTGACGTCAAAAAAGAAAAGCGCGGCATCAATCGTTGCGAGATCCGAGTTGCCATCAGTCGATCTGGCATCTGCCTTCGCGTCCAAAACCAGTTCCACCCAGTTCCGCACACGTACTGATTCGATCTTGCGTGTTTTGGCGCCGAACCATCTTTTGCGCGGCAACCACTCAAGCAAGGCAAGCTCCAGAATTGCGGAACCGCCGCCCTCGATAAACTGCGCCCATCCATCTGCGAAGACTGGTTGGACCGCGCTTTGATCTTCTCCGGCGGGTCTGTGAGTTCGTAATTCAGAGTCTGATGGCAATTCCTCAACCGCCGTGGCCGACTGCAGTTCAAGCCAGATGAATGAATACGGCGCCAATGCGAGCGCGTAAGGTTCGTGTGTGATTGTGGGAAAGCGAACGTAGCCCAGCATCTCCACCGGCTCACTGCCCGCATAGCCGGCGAGATCAAGTGAAACCGGCTGCGCAAATCGACTCAAATTCGCAATGCAGAGCACAGTTTCACGGAATCCGTCGCCCTGGTCCAGTTCGCGAAGGTAAGCAAGGATCTTGCGGTTTGATGGATTGAGGAAGGTGAGCGTGCCGCGACCGAATACCTGGAACAGTTTCCGCAGCGCAAACATATTGCGCGTCCAGTGCAGAAGGCTCGATTGATCGCTCAGCTGTGCTTCAACGTTGACAACCTGGTAGCCATAAATCGGGTCCATCACCACTGGCAGGTAAAGGCGCGCGGGGTCGCATTTTGAGAAGCCTGCATTTCGATCCGACGTCCATTGCATGGGAGTGCGAACTCCATTGCGGTCGCCGAGGTAGATGTTATCGCCCATCCCGATTTCATCGCCGTAGTAGAGAATGGGCGTGCCCGGAAAACTAAGGAGCAGGGAATTCAATAACTCAATGCGGCGACGATTGTTATCGACCAGCGGTGCGAGCCTGCGCCGGATGCCGACATTGATGCGCATGCGCGGGTCGGCCGAATAGGCGAAATACATGTAATCGCGCTCGTCAGCAGTGACCATCTCAAGTGTCAGCTCGTCATGATTGCGGAGGAACAGCCCCCACTGGCAGTTGTCGGGAATCGGTGGCGTCTGAGCCATGATGTCGGTGATGGGCAACCGGTCTTCCTGGCGAAGCGCCATGTAGATGCGCGGCATAAGCGGAAAATGGAATGCCATATGGCACTCGTCGCCGTCTCCAAAATAAGGACGAACGTCAGCAGGCCACTGATTGGCTTCGGCAAGAATCAGGCGATTGGCGTAATCTGCGTCGATCGCCGAACGCAAGGTCTTTACTACCGCATGAGTTTCAGGCAGGTTCTCGCATGAGGATCCATCGCGCTCGCAAAGGTATGGAATCGCGTCGATGCGAAGCGCGTCAACGCCCATATCCAACCAAAACCGCATGGCCTTCAGCACCTCCTCCATCACCAGAGGGCTGTCATAATTGAGGTCCGGCTGGTGCGAAAAGAATCGATGCCAGTAATAAGCCTTCGCAGTCTCGTCCCAAGTCCAGTTGGACTTTTCCGTGTCGGTGAAGATGATGCGCGCGTCCTTATACTTCTCCTCGTTGTTTGACCAGACGTACATGTTGCGCTCGGCTGACTCGGGAGGAGCCTGGCGAGCGGTTTTAAACCATGGATGTTGGTCGCTGGTGTGATTGACGACCAACTCGATCATGACCTGCATGCCAAGGTGATGAGCGGCATCGAGAAATGCCTTGAAGTCGCCTAGCGTCCCATACGACGGGTTGACATCGTTGTAGTTGGAGATATCGTAGCCATCATCGCGCAGTGGAGAAGGGAAGAATGGGAGAAGCCAGATGCAGGTGATTCCCAGGTCCTTCAAGTAGTCCAGACGCGACAACAAGCCGGGGAAATCACCGATCCCGTCGTTATTCGAATCCGCGAACGCACGAACATGGATCTCATAAATAATCGCGTCCTTGTACCAGAGAGGATCCGTCGTGCTCGCAATTTTCTTCACGCTTTCACTCTCCCGGAAACCTCGAACAGCGCGATGCTATTGGATTCGGCTGACATGAAAGATATGGGCCGGCTGAACGCCGGGCCGCAAAGCCACGTAGTTGCGTTCGCTCCAGGTGTATTGGGCTCCGCTCAGCAAGTCTTCAACAAGGAATTTATCAGTGCCGGAACAGCCGATTTGGCTGAGGTCGAGTTTGGTCCAACCGCTTTGTTCGTTGAATGAGTCGAGATTGACGACCACCAAAATCGTGTTGTCGAAGCCCGGCGTTGTCTTTGAATAGCAGATCAACTGTGGGTTATCCACTGAATGGAAATGCAGTGACGCGTTCGATTGAAGGGCGCGATTCGTGTGACGGATTTGATTAAGAATGGTAATGAGTGGCACAAGCGAGCCAGGCGCATTGCGGTTGCGCTGCCGGACTTCGTACTTTTCGCTGTCCAGATATTCCTCTGACTCCGCTCTTCCCGCCGGTGGTTGAGCCGGAGCATTCTCTGCGAGCTCGTACGCCGGGCCGTAGATGCCATAACTTGAACTCAGGGTCGCCGCGAGGATCAAACGGTGCATGAACGCCGGACGCCCGCCTTCCTGTAGCGTTCTATGCAGGATGTCGGGCGTATTGGGCCAGAAGTTGGGTTGAAAGAACTCGCTTACGGGCGGCCGCGTCAGTTCTTCCAGGTAGCCTTGCAACTCGGACTTTGAGTTGCGCCATGTGAAGTATGTGTACGATTGTGTGAATCCACGCTTTGCCAGAGCGTACATGACCTGCGGGCGTGTGAACGCCTCGGCAAGAAAAATAATGTCGGGATAGTTTGTCCTTAAGGTGGTCAGGCACCATTCCCAGAAAGGCAGCGCCTTGGTGTGCGGATTGTCGACGCGAAACACCCTTACGCCGCGACGAATCCAAAACTCAAACACGGAATAGAGCTCGTCCCAGAGGCCGCGCCAATCCGCTGACTCAAAATTCAGCGGGTAGATGTCTTGATATTTCTTCGGGGGATTCTCAGCGTATTGGATCGATCCGTCGGGGCGGATGGAGAACCAGGTGGGATGTTCTGTGACCCAGGGATGATCAGGCGAACACTGGAATGCAATGTCCAGCGCAATTTCGACGCCCTGCGATTTGGCCGCGGAAACAAGGTTTTCAAAATCTGTGAACGTGCCGAGTTGCGGGTGAATCGATTTGTGTCCGCCCCGATCTCCGGTGGCCTGCGCGCCCAAAGACGCATTGGTGACAGCCGCGCGGTCGCCGATCGCCCATGGACTCCCGGGAGCGTCGGGCGGAGCATCGATCGCGTTGTTCGGCCCCTTCCGGAACGAACGTCCGATTGGGTGAATGGGTGGCAGATATACGATGTCAAATCCCATGGCGGCAATCTCCGGTAACTGGCCTTCGACATCGCGAAAGTTCCCGTGCTGGCCGGGAATTGGAGATGCGGATCGAGGAAAGAGCTCATACCATGATGAAAACCGCGCACGCTCTCGATTTGCCCAGACCGGCAATTCTTTGTCGTAACGCGTAGAGTTAGCCAAGTCGGGATAACGGCTCATTAACTGCACAAGTTCTTCATCGCATGGGTCGTCGTAGTTTTCCCGATTCTCAGCTGCAAACTCTTCGAGCCGGTGCGCGATCTCGCGCAAGCGTTTCGCATGATTCCCGGGAGCCCTCTGTGCGGCCGCTTGAATCAGCGCAGCTCCGGAGCGAAGCGCGAGGGCGACGTCCTGCTCATGGGGTTTGGAACCAACATGCAGTTCCGCGGCGGATTGTGGTGTGATTTCGACGGTTGCACGGTCATTTTGTGCGGCAATCCGCTTTTTGAATTCACTGGTCCACGTGGCGAAGTGATCGAGCCAGGCAAGAAGTGAGTAGCGCCAGCCACCCAGTTTATCGGCACGGAACGAGCCGCTCCAAAGATCGTTGCCCATCGGATGCATGGGCGCAAAGGACCACCGGCGGTCATCCGAATGACGAAACAGCAGCCGGGCAACGACTTCGTCTTTCCCGTCGGCAAAAATGGCCGCGGTGACTACAACTTCATCGCCGACAACTCGACAGATCGGATGACTACCAGAATCAATTTGAGGGTTGACGTTCTCAATAACTGCTCGCCTTCGACCATTGTGGGGCGGCAATGGCATGAGGGACCTCAACAGAAACCACCGCCGCCAGGGACTGGCCGAAGGAACGGTTGAGCCGGCCAAGCATCAAAGCCAAGCTCGCCAATGAAGCAGCAGTGTCTGGTGTATAAAGATGCGAGAAAGGGGGGCTGGGTTTTCTTCAGACAGCAACTCAAAGCTCTCTTAAATACCACATCTTTCGAGGCTTGGCGGAAAGGGTGAACCTATCAACCGCGCTCTAGTTTAGGCTTCGGAGTTTTGCGAGGAGGTCCGAAGGATGAACAGGTTTGGCAAGAACCTCGAACTCATGCCCCTGCAGCTTTGCGGTCGCCAGCATGTCTGCCGTGGCTGCCTGGCCTGAAAAGAGCAGGACCTTGCATGCGGGATAATCCTTGCGGAATTGAACGCCCAGATCAATCCCCGACATTCCCGGCATGACGACGTCTGAGATCAGAAGGTCTGGTGCGGGGCCGCTCGCGGCTGCTTCCAGGGCTTTGAACGGATCCTCGAACGCGCTCGCCGAAAATCCCGATTGGGTGAGGATCATCCCCAATGTTTGCGCGATCAATTTTTCATCGTCGACGACGAAAACAACTCCCCGGCTGTTTTGCATTTTTTCGCAGGCTCCTTGGCTTCGGTGTTACAGACATTCTTACGCGGGGTAGATTTGGAAAACGGCAAAACGCGTAAGCATTGGTTTGCGGCTCAAGCGCCGGACCCTGGATGGTTAAATGCGATCCAGGGGCCGAAGAACTTTTGAAAACTTAAGTCCCTTACAGACGTGTGCGTTTTCGGCAAGCTGCAACTCACCCTCGGCGCATGCTGAAGCAACGGTTGAAAAACATTCGCCACAGATTGATTCGATTGTCCCGTCAACATTGCGTTTGTGAGGAAAAACGCGTCGGCGGGATCCAGCGACCCTTCTCATGATGGTTCTGTGCCTCCGAATGTCGTGGTCATTCTGCATTAGTTCTGCGGCCGTATCCTGCGCGCCGGCTCCCGCCTGGCGGCGCAGAGTTTTAGCTCGGCAGCCCCTTTGGGACGGGCGAGTCGTCATCGGACCCGCACGGACACCGCCAACGCCATCTTGTTGTTTTGATGCATACTTCCGGCTTTCTCGTTGTACACGCCCGAAAGTTCCTGTGAATCACCTTGAAAGGAGGAACTCAGGGGAGGTAGCTCGTCGGTGTGGTTTGACCCGATCTGAAAGCAACCTTTGGTGGATGGTCCGCATCAATCCCTCATCCCTAGTAGTGTCTCGACGTTTCGATATCCCAATGGTCGATAGGAAATCCCCTCCGACAGGAGTGAAACCTTTGGAAATCTCCGTGAAGCAGCCCAGCCGCGGGAAAGCCGGACAGGATTATCTGCCTGTTTCTAACGGTCAACAAGCTGAACTGGCGGTCGCCAACGGGCAACACACCGAACCTGAGCACTTGGCAATCATCCTTCAGTGCATGCAAACGATGAAGAATGGTGACTTCAGTGTTCGCCTGCCCGTTTCCTGGACCGGCCTCGCCGGAAAGATTGCCGACAACTTTAACGAGATTGTCATCGCCAACGAACAAATGGCGTCGGAGTTGAAGCGTGTTGGCCAGGCGGTCGGAAAAGAGGGGAAGACTCGGGAGCGGATTCGCGTGGAACAGCGCCGCGGCGCCTGGGACGACATGGAAGTCTCAGTGAACACGCTGGTCGAGGACCTGCTGCGCCCAACCGCGGAGGTTACGCGGGCAATTGCGGCCGTTGCCCAGGGCAATCTTACGCAGACAGTGCGACTCGACGTAGACGGGCGGCCTCTCGAAGGCGAATTCCTGCGCTCCGCGAGAATCGTCAACACGATGATTCAACAGCTCGGAGTATTTACCGCCGAGGTTACGCGTGTCGCTCGCGAAGTGGGCACTGACGGAAAACTTGGCGGCCAGGCGCTGGTGCCGGGCGTGGCCGGCACATGGAAAGATTTGACCGACTCAGTGAACTCAATGGCCAGCAACCTTACCGGCCAGGTGAGAAACATCGCCGAAGTTGCGACGGCCGTGGCCAGTGGCGACCTTTCACGCAAGATTACCGTGGATGTGCGCGGCGAGATTCTGCAACTCAAAGAAGCGATTAACACCATGGTTGATCAGTTGCGCTCATTCGCGTCGGAAGTGACGCGCGTGGCGCGCGAGGTGGGAACCGACGGCAAACTGGGCGGCCAGGCCGTGGTGCCGGGCGTTGCCGGAACCTGGAAGGATCTCACCGACTCGGTGAACGCCATGGCGGGCAACCTCACTGCCCAGGTGAGAAACATCGCGGAAGTTACAACGGCCGTCGCCCGCGGCGACCTTTCCAGAAAGATCACGGTGGACGTGAAGGGCGAAATTCTGGAACTGAAAGACACCATTAACACCATGGTGGATCAGCTCAACGCATTCGCGGGCGAAGTAACACGCGTGGCTCGCGAGGTGGGCACGGAAGGCAAGCTCGGCGGTCAGGCCAATGTTCCCGGTGTGGCCGGTACCTGGAAGGATCTAACGGACAACGTGAACTTCATGGCCGGCAACCTGACGGGCCAGGTACGCAACATTGCAGAAGTCGCCACGGCTATCGCCAACGGAGATCTCTCGCGCAAGATCACGGTCGACGTGCGCGGCGAGATTCTGCAGCTCAAAGAGACGCTCAACACCATGGTGGACCAGCTGAACAGGTTCGCCGGAGAAGTCACGCGCGTGGCTCGCGAAGTCGGCACCGAGGGCAGGCTTGGCGGCCAGGCCAATGTGCCGGGCGTGGCCGGAACGTGGAAGGACCTTACCGACTCGGTCAACTCGATGGCCGGAAACCTTACGGCTCAGGTAAGAAACATCGCCGAAGTGACAACGGCTGTGGCCCGTGGCGACTTGTCACGCAAGATCACAGTGGACGTGAAGGGCGAAATTCTGGAGCTGAAGAACACCATCAACACGATGGTCGACCAGCTGAACGCATTCGCCGGCGAAGTGACGCGCGTGGCCGGCGAGGTGGGAACCGACGGAAAGCTCGGCGTTCAGGCGGTTGTGCCTGGCGTGGCCGGCACCTGGAAGGACTTGACCGACAACGTAAACTTTATGGCCAGCAACTTGACTGGCCAGGTGAGAAACATTGCGGAAGTGGCCACGGCCGTGGCACGCGGCGATCTTTCACGCAAGATTACCGTCGACGTGAAGGGCGAAATTCTGGAGCTGAAAGACACTATCAACACGATGGTGGATCAGCTCAACGCATTCGCCGGCGAAGTGACGCGCGTGGCCCGCGAGGTCGGCACCGACGGAAAACTGGGCGGCCAGGCGCAGGTTTCAGGTGTCGCCGGAACCTGGAAGGATCTTACTGACTCGGTGAACTCAATGGCCAGCAACCTGACGGGCCAGGTGAGAAACATCGCGGAAGTTTCAACTGCCATTGCAACAGGTGACCTATCGAAAAAAATCACTGTGAATGTAAGCGGCGAGATCTTGCTGCTCAAAGAAACCATCAACACGATGGTCGATCAGCTGAACCGGTTCGCCGGTGAAGTGACGCGCGTGGCCCGTGAAGTCGGTACCGAGGGCCGGCTCGGCGGCCAGGCCAACGTCCCGGGCGTCGCCGGTACGTGGAAGGATCTCACAGACTCGGTCAACTCGATGGCCGGAAACCTGACAGCCCAAGTGAGAAACATTGCCGAGGTGACCACGGCCGTGGCCCGCGGCGATTTGTCGCGCAAAATCACGGTGGACGTGAAGGGCGAAATTCTGGAACTGAAGAACACCATCAACACGATGGTGGATCAGTTGAATGCGTTCGCCGGCGAAGTGACGCGCGTTGCGCGCGAAGTCGGTACCGATGGCAAGCTCGGCGGACAGGCCCAGGTGCCGGGAGTCGCGGGAACGTGGAAGGATCTGACTGACTCGGTCAACTTCATGGCCGGCAACCTGACGGCGCAGGTGAGAAACATCGCCGAGGTCGCAACGGCCATCGCTAACGGCGATCTTTCGCGCAAGATCACCGTCGATGTGCACGGCGAGATTCTGCAGCTCAAGGAAACGCTTAACACCATGGTCGAGCAGCTTCGTTCGTTTGCTGCTGAAGTGACCCGCGTGGCGCGCGAAGTTGGTTCTGAAGGACGCCTGGGTGGCCAGGCCAACGTGCCCGGAGTTGCCGGAACATGGAAGGACCTTACCGACTCGGTAAACGCTATGGCTGGCAACCTCACCGCTCAGGTGAGAAACATCGCGCAAGTAACGACCGCCGTTGCCCGCGGCGATTTGTCGCGCAAAATCACCGTCGATGTGAAGGGCGAAATTCTCGAGCTGAAAGACACCATCAACACCATGGTCGATCAGCTCAACGCCTTCGCCGCGGAGGTGACGCGCGTGGCCCGCGAAGTCGGTACCGACGGAAAACTCGGCGGCCAGGCTGTGGTGCCTGGAGTTGCCGGCACGTGGAAGGATTTAACGGACAACGTCAACGTGATGGCTGCGAACCTCACGGAGCAGGTCCGCGGCATTGTGAAGGTCGTGACCGCAGTGGCCAACGGCGCGTTGACGCAAAAGCTGACCGTGAATGCCAAGGGCGAAGTTGCCGCGTTGGCCGAGACGATCAATAACATGACCGACACTCTGGCGACCTTTGCCGATCAGGTAACAACTGTGGCTCGAGAGGTAGGAGTGGAAGGCCGGCTGGGCGGGCAGGCCAACGTGCCCGGCGCCGCGGGAACCTGGAAGGATCTTACGGGCAACGTGAATTTGCTCGCCGACAACCTGACCAACCAGGTGCGTGCCATCGCTGAAGTTGCCACGGCCGTCACCAAAGGCGATCTCACTCGCTCCATTCAGGTGGAGGCGCGCGGCGAAGTTGCGGAACTGAAAGACAACATCAACACGATGATCGACAACCTGCGCCTGACCACCGATCGAAACACCGAGCAGGACTGGCTCAAGACCAACCTGGCCCGGTTCACCGGAATGTTGCAAGGACAGCGCGACCTGGTAACCGTGGGCAGGATGCTGCTTTCCGAGTTGGCTCCTCTGGTGAACGCCCAGCAAGGCGTGATCTATCGAATGGGCGGTGAGCCAGTGTCGGGCGAAGGAACACTGGTGCTGCTATCCACCTACGCCGACACGCCGGAGGGATACATCGGGGAAGTCAGAATCGGCGAGGGTCTGGTTGGGCAATGCGCTTCAGAGAAGCGCAGGATGCTCATAACCGAATTCCCGAAGCGAACTGCGCCCATCCGTTCCGGCTTGTTCAAGGCGACACCAAAGAATGTGATTGTCCTTCCAGTACTCTTTGAAGACCGCGTAAAGGCGGTGATTGAGCTATCCAGCCTGAGCGGCTTTACCGCTTCGCACCTTGCATTCCTTGAGCAGCTAACCGCCAGCATCGGAATCGTCCTCAATTCCATTGAAGCCACCATGCAGACGGAGGGCCTGTTGAAGCAGTCGCAGCAGCTGGCCACAGAGCTGCAGACGCAGCAAAAAGAGTTGCAACAGACGAATGAGCAGCTGGCACAAAAAGCACAACAGCTGGCCGAACAGAATTATGAAGTGGAACGCAAGAACCAGGAGATTGAACAGGCGCGACGCGCACTGGAAGAAAAGGCAAGGGAACTGGCACTGACATCGAAGTACAAGTCGGAGTTTCTCGCCAACATGTCACACGAGCTGCGCACGCCGCTCAACAGTATTCTCGTGCTCGGCCAGCAGCTTGCCGACAATCCCGATGGCAGCCTTTCGGGCAAGCAGGTTGAATTTGCACGCACCATCCATGGCGCCGGTACCGACCTGCTTAACCTCATCAGCGACATTCTCGATCTTTCCAAGATTGAATCGGGAACGGTTTCGGTTGAAGCTGAGGAGGTCTTCTTCGGAGCTTTGCTTGAGGCTGTCTCCCGGCCCTTCAGGCACGAAGCAGAAAACCGAAAGCTACATTTTGAGGTGACGTTCGAACCGCAAATGGGGAAGAGCCTGGTTACCGACTCGAAGCGCCTGCAACAGGTACTCAAGAACCTGCTTTCGAACGCCTTCAAATTTACCGAACACGGCACGGTGCACCTCGCGGTGTCTCGCGCGGCTGCTGGCTGGAGTCAGGGGCATCCCGTTCTAAGTGGCGCCGGTTCCGTGATTGCCTTCGAAGTGAGCGACACAGGTATCGGGATTCCACCAGAAAAGCAGCGCATCATTTTCGAGGCGTTCCAACAGGCCGACGCGGGCACCAGCCGCAAATTTGGCGGCACGGGATTGGGATTGGCCATCAGCCGTGAATTGGCCAGCCTGCTGGGCGGCGAGATTCAACTCACAAGCGCTCCCGGGCAAGGGAGTACTTTCAGGCTCTTTTTGCCACAGACCTACGTCGGGCCAGCAGCCACAAACCTTCCCAAGAACGAAAAGAACTCTTCAGCTCCGATGCCGGTTTTCCTTACGACTGTTACTGCCGTTGAACAGGAATCGCGAATTGAGGATGATCGAAATGACATAGTCGAGGGCGATGCTGTGCTGTTAATCATTGAAGACGATCCTCACTATGCACGCGTTGTGTGCGATCTGGCTCGCGACAAGGGATTCAAAACCATTGTTGCCTCCACAGGCAGCGAGGCTTTGACGCTGGCGCACGAATACCACCCGTCCGCAATTTCACTCGACGTTTTCCTGCCGGATATGCTGGGCTGGACGGTTCTCAATCGCCTAAAGCTGGATCCTTCGACCCGGCACATTCCGGTGCAGATGCTCACGCTCGATGAGGATCGCCATCATGGTCTGTCGCGCGGCGCATTTGCATTCGTCACCAAGCCATCGACGACAGAAGATCTGGATTTGGCGCTTACCCGAATTCGCGAGTTCTCCAAGCCGCGGCGCAAACGGCTCCTGGTTGTCGAGGACAATCCAGCCGAGCAATTCAGCGTAAGGGAACTTCTCTGGCACCAGGATATCGATATCGATATGGCCGATTCCGGCGCGGTTGCGCTCCAGACTCTGGATAAGGGCAATTACGACTGCGTTGTGCTCGATCTTCGTCTCCCCGACATGACCGGATTCGAAGTTCTTGAGCAATTGCGCGACACTCCCAAACTTAAAGATCTTCCCGTCGTCGTATTCACCGGCAGGGAACTCAGTCCGGACGAGGATGCGCAACTTCATACTCTGGCACGCAGCGTAGTGGTGAAGGGTGTTGAGTCGCCCGAGCGGCTGCTTGACGAGACCGCACTGTTCCTTCATCGCGTGATCACCGATCTGCCTCTGGAAAAGCAAAACATGCTCGACAGCCTGCACCGTTCCGACGATGCATTAGCCGGACGCAAGGTGCTCGTGGTCGATGACGACGTCCGGAATATCTTCGCGCTTTCCAGTGTTCTTGAGCGGCGCGGCATGACCGTGCTCTCTGCGGGAACCGGGCGCGAAGCGATCGAAACGATCGAATCCACGCCGGACCTGGCCATTGTCTTGATGGACATCATGATGCCCGAAATGGACGGGTACGAGACCATGCAGGTGATTCGCCAGAACTCCGCTTTGAGGCGCTTGCCCATCATCGCCCTTACCGCCAAGGCCATGAAGGGTGATCGCGAGAGATGCCTGGAAGCAGGCGCATCCGAGTATCTTGCCAAGCCGGTTAACACCGACCAGCTCTTATCCGCATTGCGTGTTTGGCTTCACCGCTAGTTGCTTTTGCAGAGAGTTGTGCGGAAAGTCTGGGAGAGGAAGCAATGACGCCTGACGAGAAAATCAACATCTTGATGGTCGACGATCAGCCGTCTAAACTTCTTAGCTACGAAGTCATCCTCGCAGGATTGGGCGAGAATCTCATCAAAGCCTCCACTGCGACCGAGGCGCTGAATATTCTGTTGAAAACCGATGTCGCTGTCGTCCTGATGGACGTCAGCATGCCGGATGTGGACGGCTTCGAACTGGCGGACGTGATCCGGCAACATCCCCGCTTCCAGAAGACCGCGATTATCTTTATCTCCGGAATTCACCTCACCGATTCCGACAGGATCCAGGGCTACCGGAGCGGCGCTGTTGATTACATTTCGGTGCCCGTGGTTCCCGAAGTGCTGCGCGCGAAGATCAGCATCTTCACGGAACTCCATCGGAAAACCCGGATGCTCGAGTCGTTGAATCGCGAGCTTGAGCAGCGCGTCCAGGATCGGACAGCGGAGTTGGAGAAGAGCGAAGAGCAGTTGCGCATGCGAGCAGAGCTGGTAGAACTTGCCTCCGAAGCGGTCTTAGTTCGCGATTGGAGCGGCACTCTTCTCTTCTGGAATTCAGGCGCTGAGAACATGTTCGGATGGCAGAAGGACGAAATTTTGGGCAAGGACCTTCATGGTGTGTTGAAGACCGTGTTTCCGGGCTCCAGACAAGACGTCGAGGCTGAATTGCTCGACCGCGGTTGGTGGGAAGGCAATCTGACCCAGAGGACGAAGGATGGTTCGGAGATTGTTGTGGCTACCCGCAAAACTCTGAACCGGGAGTCCAATGCGATTCTCGAGGTGGGACGCGACATAACCGATCGATTGCGCGCCGAGGAAGCCCTGCGAGAGACGGAGAAACTGGCGGCAATGGGACGTGTCGCCGGCATTATCGCGCACGAGATCAACAATCCCCTCGAGGCCATTACCAATCTCATCTACCTTCTTCGCAATCACCCCTCTCTGGACGATGAAGCACGGCATTGCGCGGTTCTGGCTGAAGATGAGCTGCGACGTGTCAGCCACATTACACGGCAAACGCTAACCTTCTATCGGGAATCAAAGCAACCCATCTCGGTTTCCATTTCGGAATTGCTGCAAAGCGTGCTGACACTGCAGCAACGCGCTCTGCAGGACAAGCGAATCAAGCTTCGCGGGCCCGGCTTTTCTCGGTGCTTTGTGCAAGGATTTCCAGTCGAGCTTCGGCAAATCTTTCTGAACTTGATCGGCAATTCCATTCAGGCCATGCCGAACGGCGGCGACCTCAAAGTGCGGGTGAGCCTGGCAACAGACTGGGTCATGGAGCGGCGCGGAGTTGTGGTTTCAATCGTGGATACAGGAACAGGAATCGGGGCGGAGGATGCGCCAAGAATCTTCCAGCCTTTTTTCAGTACCAAATCGACTAAAGGAACGGGCTTGGGGCTCTGGATCAGCAAAGGAATCGTGCAGAAGTATAACGGCCGAATTTCATTCAGAACTTATCGTCGCGCGGGAAGGTGTGTCACATGCTTCAAGGTGTTTCTGCCTGGCACGGGAATGACTGGCGGAGCTTCGCTTTCAGCGGAGGATACAACGATCCAGGCGAGTTCGGTGAGCGAGCCGATCGCTTTAGAAATACAGGCAAGTTGCAACTGACTTCGGGATCATGCGATCCACTCGACATTGGGGAGTGCTAATGATCCTGGAGATATTGAAATGTATCAGGGCGAGGTTCAAACTTAAAGTAGCCCCAGACGAACGTATTCCTGAGACAGAGGATTATGAGCGCCTGACCGAGGCCGTTGCTGGTGTGCCGGCGCGTTGCTGTTCGTGGAAAGCTGTTGCCAAAAGACACCACCGCTGAACTACGCGTAATTCGGGCGACCAGGCCGCCACGGCGCGCATCTACACCGCACATGATTCGCAAACTCAAATCCGGACAATTTCGACTGTACTCGAGGAAGAAAAACGCCGAAACCGGCAAGCGCCGCAACCTGGGTACGTTCTCAACGCTGGAGAAAGCCAAGCAACACGAGCGCGAAGTGCAGTATTTTAAGAGGCACTGAGCAAGAGGTCCTCTGGGCCGCAGTCGCGACCAGGTGACTGTACGAACCCATCGCTCGTTGATCCATCCTTGCTGGTTGATCTGATCCTGAAGAGCAAACCACGCCCTGTACAGCTTCCTTTCCCGGTCATGCGTTGATCGATTGCCGAACCTTGTGGGCCCGAACCATGTCGAGAAAGAACTGCTGCACCCGCGTGTCGGTCGTCATCTCGGGATGAAAGGTGCAGGCGAGGAGATGACCCTGGCGCACGAGAGTTGGGAAGGTGTCGCGGCGAGCGAGCACATCGACAGCGTCGCCCACCCGGGTGATGCGCGGCGAGCGGATGAAGACCATTTCCAGCGGACCTCCAGGCAGTTCTGTCGGGAGTGTGAGGATGGCCGAGTCGATTTGACGGCCATAGGCGTTCCGCTCGACAGTGGCATCGAGCACGCCAAGGCTGCGCTGTTTAGGGTGGAGCACCTCACGCGCGAGAAGAATGCAGCCGGCGCAGGTTGCAAACACCGGCTTGGTCGAGGCGAATCTACTGAGCGCCTCAAAGAATCCATCCTTCTCAAGGAACTTGAGCATGGTGGTTGATTCGCCGCCTGGTATCACGAGGCCGTCGAGCGCGGCCAACTCCTCGGCTTTTCTTACAAGCACAGTCTGCGCTCCGCTGCTTTTAAAGGCGCGCGCGTGGGCCTCGTAGTCGCCTTGCAGGGCGAGTACGCCGATGGTGGGGGGATTGGTGTTTGCCGCGCTCTGCTGCGCCGCCTGGCTTGCCTTTGTGGCCATGGATTTCCCTATCAATATGATACCGGCGGACTTTGAAACGATGCACCGTTTCGCTGTGTAGATGGGTGGCGAGGGCGACCTGTATGCTCAGTCCATGAGCGAAGGTGCGCCCTCGAAAACCGGCAATCAACTGGAACATGCGGCTTCATCGTATCTGCGATCGGCGAGGCATCAGCCCGTGCGCTGGCACGCGTGGGGCGAGGCGGCGTTTGCGCGAGCGCAGGCTGAAGACAAACCGATCCTGCTCGATATTGGCGCCGTCTGGTGCCACTGGTGTCATGTGATGGACCGCGAATCGTACGAGGACGCTGAGATTGCCGCGCTCATCAATGATCTTTTCGTGGCAGTGAAAGTGGATCGCGACGAGCGGCCCGACGTGGACGCGCGCTATCAGGCGGCGGTTTCGGCAATCAGCGGGCAAGGCGGCTGGCCGCTGACGGCGTTTTTGACGCCCGACGGACGGCCATACTTCGGTGGCACCTATATTCCGCGCGACGATCGCTACGGGCGACCGGGGATGGGGCGCGTTCTTCTTGCCATGGCGCAAGTGTGGCGCGAACGCCGCGATGAGGCGCTGGAGACGGCGGGTAGCGTGATGGCTGCCATCGAACACAATGAGAGCTTCTCGGGGCGTAGCAGCGAACTCAGCCTGGCGCTTGTCGACAAGATTGCCGATGCGATCGTCGCCCAATTCGATCCGCGCAATGGCGGGTTCGGCTCGCAGCCCAAGTTTCCTCATCCGGCCGCGCTCGATCTGCTGCTTGAAGTGGCGATCAACCGCGGCAACACGCGGGCGCGGGAGGCTTTCACGACGACGCTCGAAAAGATGGCGCGCGGAGGCGTCTACGACCAGCTCGCCGGGGGCTTCCACCGCTACAGTGTGGACGAACGCTGGGTGGTGCCGCACTTCGAAAAGATGATCTACGACAATACCGAGTTGCTGCGCAATTACGTGCATGGCTACCAGAGCTTTGTTCGCGAGGATTTTCTGTTGATCGCGCGAGAGATCGTTGTGTGGCTCGACGCGACCATGACCGACCGCGAACGTGGTGGATTTTATGGATCGCAGGATGCGGACGTCGGCCTCGACGACGATGGCGATTACTTTACCTGGACACTGGACGAGGCCCGTGCGGTCCTGAGTGGTGAGGAGCTTGAATTTGCAACGAAATACTGGGACATTGGCGAGTTGGGAGACATGCACCACAACCCAGCGAAGAACGTGTTGCATGTAAACCACACGCTAGCCGAGATGGCGGCACAGACGGGCGCGAGCCCCGAACCGAGACTCGACTCGTTGCGCCGGTTGCGCGATTCAGCTCGTGCAAAACTGCTTGCGGCGCGCGCACAGCGGACTGCGCCGTATATCGATCGCACGCTTTATACGAGTTGGAACGCAATGGCCATAACAGCGTACCTGGAGGCGGGTCGCGTGCTGCGCGACGAGAAGGCACGCGAATTCGCGCTGCTCACGCTGAACCGGCTGCTCGACGAATCCTGGGGCGGAAAGACAACGCTGAAACATGTGATCGCCTACCCAGACGGATTGTCGCCGCGAGAAAGCGCTCCCGGCACTCTCGATGATTACGCATTCACGGTGAATGCGTGCATCGACGGTTGGCTGGCGAGCGGTGAAATGAAGTTCTATCGCGCGGCTGTGAAGCTGGCTGATGCCATGATCGAGCAATTCCACGACGCATCTTCCGGAGGGTTCTTCGACACTTCCGCGCCGCTCAACGATGAGCCGGCGGAGATTCCGCTGGGCGCATTGACGGCGCGACGCAAGCCGCTGCAGGATGCGCCCACACCCGCCGGCAACCCCACGGCGGCCGCAGCATTGCTGCGTCTTGAGGCTCTGAGCGGACGCGAGGACTATCGCACGATCGCCGAAGGAACGCTGGCCAACTTTGCGGGGATCGTGGAGCACTTCGGCCTCTATGCGGGCAGCTACGGATTGGCTGCCGAGCGTATGCTGCTCGATCCGGTGCAGATTGTGATTGTGGGCTCTGGCTCCGAAGCGGATCGGTTGGAAGCTACCGCGGTTGCTGGCTTCGCTGTGAATAAGACCGTGATACGCATTGAGCATTCGAAGCTGGTTGCAGGCGAACTCCCAGATGCGCTCGCGGAGACGCTGTTGCAAGTTCCGGCGCAGTCGAAAGCGTGGGCTCTGGTTTGCCGGGGAAGAGTTTGTCTGCCTCCGGTGACCGATCCAGAAAGCCTGTTGAACTTGATCGCCGCGCCAGCGAGGTAGCGGCAATGAACAGGATTTCCTTTAAAAAATATGACAGCCCGTTTTCGGGTTAAGCCTTTTAAAATGGATCACTTATTCCTTTTATTGCTCGCTGTAACCCCTTCAAAGAAAAGGAGTTAAGAAGCAAAATATCTAAATTCAATGACTTAGAAGTGCTGTTCGAAGCTTTGCGCCCATCTTCGGACGAAAATGCGGGGCAATGACGACGGACGGCTCGGAAATTGCCGAAGCCGCCCGCGACACTTTGAGGAGAGTTCTCTTTTTTTGACCCTGATATAAGGATAGCGATTTTTGCAAAATAACCGGCAAACTTCGGAGATTGATTTGCGCTTATGTTTTCAGAAAGTTAAGCGGGATTTGGCGGGGAATGGGTCTTGACATGTTTGAAGGCGAGAAAAGGAAAAACAAATGCAGGTTCTTCGGCTCCCTCGTCCCGACAAGGCGCGACTCGGTTGCTCAGGATGACAAGCTCCGATGGGGTGGAAGCAGGAGACCGCCGAGGGTGATGAGAAGTCCGGAGAAGAGGAACATTTCGTTGCCGATGAACCAGCCCATGAGTGCGACCCAGACGGGTATCTCCGCAAGGATCGAGAGGCCGCAAAGGAACACCAGGACTTTGCGAATCCGCGATTGGTAGAACGCTGCGATGACTGCGACGAGTGCGATCGTGATCCAAGTGAGTCCGATCATGAGAAAGACCGATCGCATGGCATTTGCGAGCAGGGCTCCCAGGTTCGAGGCTGCGAGTGCGCTCGAAACGCGCGGGTATCCAGCAGCTAAATGAAGGCCGGCGCCGACAAGCATATTGAGAGATCCTAACCCTACGAGAAATTGGGCGACGATGGGACGCTTATTCACGGCAGTGCTCTCCTGTCTGGAATGGCGAAGACTTACGACCTAAGAAGAATAATGCAGAAGGGCGGTCGGAGGCGCAACTGACCGCTGCGCGAGCTTCGCTCAGGGCAGGCCTTCAACTTCACCCCGCCGGGGCGGGACTTCCCTCGGGATGACGGGTCATTTATGCTGCAAGTTTTCGAAACAAGGCACTAACTTCCTTCGCCGGTGAACGGATTCGTCTCCGGCTGCTTGATCGTGGTGGGATCGGGCTTGGATTCAGGCCTCTTCTCTTCGGTCTGGGGGCTGGCCGAAGCCGATTCCCCTGACGGCCTGAAGACGCGATATGGATCGCCAGGCAGCATGTGATTCTCTTCGAGAGCGAGGCGCACGCGCCGCTGGAATTCGCGCATGGGGCCGTATTGCTGGGTCGCGATGGTCTTGAACACAACAGGAAAAATAACCTGCGAGCCTTTGACGGCATCGACGCCCAAAACCTGCGGGTCCTGGAGAAAGACGTTTTTGAATTCTTTGCTGTTCCGGACGTCCATGGCGATCTGCTTGAGCAGTTTTGTCACTTCGTCGGGGTTTGCGGAGAAGTCGACGCTGACATTGACAGTGGCCACGGAGAAATCGGCGCTCAAGTTTGCCACGGTGGTGATCTGCGAGTTGGGAATGATGTAGAGAGTTCCATCTCCGTCGCGAACCATGGTTTTGCGAAGCGTCATCGATTCCACGGTGCCGGTAAGGCCAGCAAGCCGCACCGTGTCGCCCACGTTGAACTGATCCTCGACCAGAAACAGCATGCCGTTGAACATGTCCTTGACGATGTTTTGCGCCGCCAAGCCGATCGCGATTCCGGCGACCCCGGCCGAAGCCAGAAGCGGGCCGAGATTGAAGCCCATCGAATCGAGCGCTTGCAACAGGGCTATGACGCCGATGATGGCCAACCCGGTGGCACGAATGACGCCGGCCATCGTCCTGACCTCGGCACGTCGTCCCAGGCCGGCTCCGCTCTTCTCGGAAACATGGATCATGCGAGAGGTGGCGAGGCGCAGTAAGCGGCTGAGAATAAAGGCGATGAGCGCAATCACTATCAGGCGCGGCAGCTTGGCGTGGACGAACTCCTGACCATCGGAAATCCACTCATCGAGAACCCGCCCAAGGAACCGGCCCTCCTGGAACCAGCCCCAGCGAAACATGAGTATGAACCGCGGTATGTAGAAAGAAACAGACATGCCAAAACTCCACTTTCTAGACTAAACTGTGCGCAGGAACGGCCGGAGCCACGGCCGTGTTCGTCCGAAATCTTCCCTGACGGACGGTTAGCGAATGATACGAATCAAAAGTGAATCGAAGAGCCAGAGACGCCGAGTCCCCCGCGGGGTAAGCCAGTTCATTTTGGTTGGATGCGCCGCATTGGCGGTTGCGGCGAGTGTGGGACTGATGCGGACCCAGGCGCAGGAGTCGTTTCCGTTGCCTGCGATCAATCCTCCGGGGGCGAAGGCCGCAGCGCCGGCCAGCGGCACGGCGCCTTCGCCTGCATCACAATCAGCGCTGCAGCAACCCGGGACAACGGACAGCGGAGCCGCGATGCCGGAGGCCGCTCAGCAATGCGCCGAATTGCTGAGGCTGGCGACCGACCTCAAGGCTGCCGTCGATAAATCCTCCGCGGGCACACTTTCAGTAACCGTGGTACGCAAGGCCGGCGAGATCGAGCAACTGGCACACAAAGTCAGGAATGAGAACGCGAGAAACTGAGACGCCATAGGCGAAGTTTTGCAGGGACGGTGCAAAATGTATGAAGCAGAAAACGTGGTGAAAACTGGCCGGTTTGTAAGGTGGTCGCCTGCTCTAACCTGGAGTTTGGGCTTGGCGATGGCGTTTGCCCTTGTCCCCGGACCGACGGTACGTTCCCAGGGGCCCCCCTCCATCATCAATCGTCCCGCTCCGATGCCGACGGACCCGGCAGCATCGGGCGGCTATGATCCCGCCATGAGAGAGAAACAATTGATCGCTCTCAATATCGAGCGCCAGAAGGAGATGGTTTCCGACACGAACAAGTTGTTCAAGCTGGCCAGGGAGTTGAACGAAGAAGTCGCGGCAAACGGTTCCGCGCCGATGACCCCTGATCAGTTGCACAAAATCGCAACCATCGAAAAGCTGGCACGCGGGGTCAAGCAAAAGATGGCCGAAGGCACGGGACAGCCGGAGCCGGGCATGCAGGTTCCCTTTGCCGTTCCGACCCACTAGCCGTTGGCCCGGCCGGGCTGTAGGAGAGGTCGAAACGGCCAATAAACTGACAAGCATCATGACTTGGCAAATTGCTACAATCAGGTTAGGTTGTAACCGGAAGAAGGTTCTTCCGGCGAGACCGGAGCGATCGTGCCCGAATTGGCAAAGCGCTTGATCGATGCGAGCTCCTGATTGCGTTTGAGGGCTGGCGCGGCAGCGGGTCGCACTCGCTCTGGTTTTCGGTATGGGGGTCGACCGGAATGGAAGTGGCAATTTCCAGCACTCGTGCGTCCGGGACATATCGGGCCGAGGACGAGCTGACCGCGCAACAGATGATTGAGATCTACCGGCTGATGTTTCTCTCTCGCGCGGTAGATGACCGCGAGATCCTCCTCAAACGCCAACAGAAGATCTTTTTCCAGATCTCCTCCGCGGGCCACGAAGCGCTGCAGGTGGGAGCCGCACTGGGCCTGCGTCCGAGCTACGATTGGTTCTTTCCCTACTACCGCGACGGCGCTTTAGCCCTGGCGCTGGGTGTCACACCCGACGATATGATGCTGCAGGCCGTCGGAGCCGCGACAGACCCGGCCAGCGGCGGCCGGCAAATGCCGAGGCACTGGAGCAGCCGATCGCTGCATATCGTCAGCACCTCATCTTCGACGGCCACGCAGTTGCTTCAGGCCGTGGGCTGCGCCGAGGCTGGGCGGGCGTTCAGCAAACATCCCGCGATGGCCGCTAAAACCGAAGGAGACTATCGCGCCTTCCATGACGTGGAGTTTCACGGCGACGAGGTCGTGCTGACGTGCGTGGGTGAAGGCTCTACTTCCCAGGGCGAGTTCTGGGAGGCCATCAACACGGCATCGAATCAGAAGCTGCCGGTGATTTTTTTGGTAGAGGACAACGGCTACGCGATCAGTGTTCCCGTTGAGGTGAATACGCCGGGTGGAAACATCTCGCGCCTGGTCGCAAACTTCCCCAACTTCCACTTTGCCGAGATTGACGGAAATGATCCGGTCGTGAGTTTGCGCGCCTTTCAGGAGGCTGCGGCGTATTGCCGTGCAGGACACGGCCCGGCGTTCATTCACGGCCATTGTGTGCGGCTGTATTCTCACTCGCTTTCGGACGACGACAAGAACTACCGATCGGCCGCCGAAAGGGAAGCGGACCTTCTTCGCGATCCCATTGCGCGTTTCCGCACCCGGCTGATTGGTGAGGGGATTCTGTCGGTGACGGAGATCGACGAGCTGGAACGGGGCCTGGACCGTGAAGCATCCGAGGCTGCGGAACGCGCACTGGAAGCGCCTCTGCCGGCAGTGGAGGACATTGCCACACACGTTTACTCCGAAGATCTGGACCCCACAAGTGCCTCCTTTGCAACCGAACAACCGGAGTTCGCAGCAAATGCAAACGGCGCCGCCGCCGAGGTTGGGCAAAAGGGCGCTGGCCCTCGCACCATGGCCGAACTAATCAATGTTTGTCTGCGCGATGAGATGCGGCGCGACCCGCGCATTGTGGTTTACGGAGAAGACGTAGCCGACGCCAGCCGCTTCGAAGCGCTTTCTGAAGTGAAAGGCAAGGGCGGAGTTTTCAAGCTCACTGCGGGTTTGCAGACGGAGTTTGGATCGGAACGCGTCTTCAATTCGCCGCTGGCTGAGGCCAATATTGTGGGCCGCGCCATTGGATACGCTTTGCGTGGCATGAAGCCGGTTGTAGAAATTCAATTCTTTGATTACATTTGGCCAGCCATGCATCAGATTCGCAATGAGTTATCTGTTATGCGCTGGCGATCAAACGGGGGCTGGGCGGTTCCCGTCGTCATCCGCGTTCCCATCGGGGGTTATCTGACGGGAGGGGCGATCTACCACTCGCAATCAGGCGAAAGCCTTTTTACTCACACGCCGGGACTGCGTGTTGTTTTCCCATCGAACGCGCTTGACGCGAACGGCCTGCTGCGTACGGCGATTCGTTGCGATGACCCAGTGCTGTTCTTCGAGCACAAGCGGCTCTATCGCGAAACCTATGGCCGGGCGCCGTATCCCGGTCCGGACTTCGCGATTCCGTTTGGAAAAGCCAAGATCGTTCGTCCCGGCACTCATCTCACGTTGGTCACATATGGCGCGCTGATCCCGCGCGCACTGCAAGCCGCACAGCAGGCGCAGCGCGAGCACGGGATCGAAACCGAGATTCTCGATCTGCGCACGCTGAACCCTTACGACTGGGAAGCCATTGCCGAGAGTGTGCGCAAGACCAATCGCGTGATCGTGGCTCACGAAGACATGCTGAGCTGGGGCTACGGCGCGGAGATTGCTGCGCGGATCGCCGATGAGCTCTTCGACGAACTCGACGCTCCGGTACGGCGCATCGGCGCGATGGACACATTTGTCGCTTACCAGCCCAAGCTGGAAGATGCGATTCTGCCGCAGCCCGAGACAATCCTGAAAGCCATCGTGAGCCTGAAGGCGTTCTAATTCACGCCCGGTCGCGTCCCGCGTAACGGACGATCTGCGAGCAGCATAGCCAAGGTCATCCGGGCGCGGGGCGCATCGGGTCCAGCACAGATACAATACGGGGATGGACTTCCGCACCCAATTTCAGCAGGGAATCGGGCGCCGTGGGCGCAGGGCAGGCCGAGGCGCATGAGGAATTTTCTGCGCCTGCTGCGCTATGGGCTGCCGTACACGCTGGAATGGCTGCCGGGAGTTATGTTGTCGGCCATTGTAGGCCTGCTCGACGCCTTTCGGGTCCTCCTGCTGCAGCCGATTTTCGATCAGGTTCTCAAACCCGACGCGCCCGAAGGCCCCATCCTTTTGGGGCTTACGACTAGCCGATGGCATTTTGACCTAAGGGCGCTGACCCCACATTTCGGGAACTTGAGAATCCACAATGCGTGGGACGTCGTTGCCTTTGCGCTGGTCGTCTCTACGATTCTCAAAGGCCTATGCGATTACCTCGGAAATTATCTTGTCAATTATGCGGGCTTCGGCACTCTTACCGACCTGCGCAATCATCTCTACGAAATCACACTGCGCCGCTCTTCGAGCTTCTTCCACCAACACCCCACTGGAACCATTCTTTCCACGCTCATTAATGATGTGGACCGCGTACAAACCGCATTGAGTTCCGTGCTGGGCGATTTTTTGCAGCAGTTTTTCACTTTCCTGGTGGCCATTACGGTCATCATCAAGCTCGGCGGCAACCTGAGCTGGGCTCTTGTTCTCTTTATTCCGGTTGTGGTCGCCTCGGCGCGCAAAATTGGCGGCGAAGTGCGAACGCGCACGCGCACCGGCCAGGACAAGCTCGCTGAAGTTCAGAACATCCTGCACGAAACGATGACGGGCAACCGCATCGTGAAGTCTTTTAACACCGAGCTTTGGGAGATTCTGCGCTTCAAAAGCGCGGCCAAGCGCCTGTTCCGCGCCAACCTGCGCAGTGTGCGCATTCAGTCCATCAGCTCCCCGCTGATGGATTCTGTGGGTGCCGTGGCCATGGCGCTCCTTTTATGGATCGGACGCAACGAGATCAAGAACCACCACATGACCATCGGCGTTTTTGGCGCATTCATTTTTCTGCTCTTTAAGCTCTACGATCCGCTTCGCCGCTTCGCCTTCTTCTACAACAGTTTCCAGCAGGCGATGGGCGCGTCGGCATCGATCTTTTCTTTCTTTGACACTGAAGATGACGTGAGAGAGCGCTCGTGCGCCGTCACATTCACACGCTTCCGCCAGGCCATCAAATTCGAGAACGTGGGCTTCTCCTACTCCACCGATGAAGGCGAGCAGGAGATTCTTCACGATGTAGAGCTTGAGGTGAATGCGGGCGAGGTGCTGGCCATCGTAGGCCCGAGCGGCGCGGGCAAGTCCACGCTTGTGAATTTGATTCCGCGATTCTTTGACGTGACCACGGGCCGCATTATCATTGACGGTCGCGATCTCCGCGATCTCACTCTGGCTTCGCTGCGCCGCCAGGTGGCGCAGGTAACACAGGAGACGATTCTCTTTAACGACACCGTGCACAACAACATTGCATATGGGCAGCCTGACGCGAAACGCTCGTTGGTAGAACAGGCCGCGCGCAATGCTCTGGCGCACGATTTCATCCTGAACATGCCGCAGGGCTACCAGACGATAATCGGCGAGAAGGGTTTCCGGCTCTCCGGTGGCGAGCGCCAGCGTCTGGCCATTGCGCGCGCCATCTTCAAGGACGCGCCTATTCTCATTCTGGACGAAGCAACCTCTGCGCTCGACTCTGAAAGTGAATCCCTGGTGCAGACTGCTTTGGCCAACTTGATGCAAAACCGCACTGTGGTCGTCATCGCGCACCGCCTTTCCACTATTCGGCGCGCCAACCGCATCGCCGTGCTGGAATGCGGCCGCATTACGGCGATTGGTTCCCACGATGAGTTGCTCAACACCTCGCCGACCTATCAAAAGCTCTATCAACTGCAATTCATTGATCTACCCGAGACACTGGACCTGTCCACGACACCGACTCCGGATCCGAAGTTGTATTTACCGTTCGATGAACGGGCCGAGCTGGCCACAGGCGCGAAGGAGTAAGTATGGCGATTGCTTCGATGACCGGATTTGCGCGAGTGCAAGCGCGTGTCTCTATTGGCGGCGAGGAGCAGGTGAGCTACACTCTCACGGCGAAAAGCGTGAATCATCGCTTTCTCGATCTGCAATTCCGCCTGCCATCCGGCCTCGATGCCGTTGAGATGGATTTGCGCCGCGTGCTGAAGGAGAACCTTATTCGCGGTCACGTCGATTTGACCCTGTCTATCGATCGCGCTACTCAGGCCAAGGCGGGGTACAATCGCGAACTCATCGCCGGTTATCTGACGGCTTTTGACGCCGCGCGCCGCGAGCACAAGCTGAAGGGCGAGCCGGATCTGAACGTGGCATTGCGACTGCCCGGAGCGCTGCAGACCGAAGATCGTAACAATACTGACCTGAGTGCGCTGGCCGCCAGCGTGCTGGAGCAGACCGTTCCACTACTGGAGCAGTTGAAGGCCATGCGTGCGCGCGAGGGCGAAGCGCTCGAGGCGATTCTGCGCGGCACACTCGATCGACTTGCCTCGGCAACCGCGAGCATCGCCGAGCTTCGGCCCGAGATTGAGCAGCGGAGCCAGGAGCGCCTTACGCAAAGGCTCACTGCCGCCGTTGGGCCGGAGTTCAACCAGCAAAGAGTGCTGGAGGAAGTTGCTGTCCTGGTGGAACGCAGCGACATCAGCGAGGAACTCGCGCGCATGACGACGCATATCGAACATTTTCGCGAGCTGCTCAGCGCAGGCGGAGAGGCGGGCAAGAAGCTCGACTTTCTGCTGCAGGAGATGAACCGTGAGGCGAATACTCTTCTCTCTAAAACGGCGGGCATAAGCGGGAAGGGAACGCGCATCACCGAGTTGGGACTGGCGATGAAATCTGAGATCGAGAAGGCCCGCGAGCAAATTCAGAACGTGGAGTGAAAGGCAGTTCTTAGCTATTAGCCGTTAGCTTTCCCGGGGGGAAAGCTAACGGTTTGGTTCAGACGAAAGTGAAGCTAAGAGCTAATGGCTAACCCCTACTAGCTCGGTTCTTAGAGGAGACGAAAGACAACGTGGCTGGCATTTTATTTATCATTTCGGCGCCATCGGGCTCGGGTAAGAGCACGCTCGTGAGCGAACTGCGCAAACAGGTGAGCGGCGTCGATTTTGCCGTCTCCTGGACCACACGCGCGCCGCGCGGCTCAGAGGAGGATGGGCGCGAATATCACTTCACCACCCGAGAAGAATTTCAGCGCATGATTGACGCAGGGATGTTTTTGGAACACGCTGAGGTTTTTGGGAAGGACCTTTACGGCACCGCTCGGCAGTCGCTGGATGACGCGCTCGAAGCAGGTCACGACCTGATGCTCGACATCGATGTTCAGGGCGCTGCGCAAGTACGCGCCAAAATGCCGGAGGCCGTCGGCATCTTCGTAATGCCGCCAAACCCCAAAGCGCTGCGCACGCGCTTGCGAAACCGCATGCGCGCCGAGGGTGTTGTGGACGACGAGGAGGTCTTTCGCCGGCTGGGTGAGGCACGCAGCGAGATTGAGAATTATCGCCAATACGGCTATATTCTGGTCAATGACGTTCTCGACCGGGCGGTAGCGCAACTGGAAGCCATTGTGTTGTCGGAGCGTTTTTATCGCAATGGCGAAGTGATCGCTTATCGTTCGCGCCGGGTTTTGGAGGTCGCCGCGGCCTGCTTGCAATCGAATTCGCAGGAGCGGCTCAAACCTGTGCTGGAGGCGTTCGGAATCGATGGCGACTCCGGCCAGCAGCAGCTTCCCTTTGGAGATGACCCCGATGACGATTGAAACGAGTTTCGATTCGAATTATCGCAAGGTTCTGGTGGCCGCGCGGCGCGCTCGACAGATACAAAACGGATCCCAGGCGCTGGTCGCCACTCGATCCAGCAAGGCGTGCCGGATTGCGCAGGATGAAATCGAGGCCGGAAAAATTGCTTACGTCAAGCGCGAGGTCGAAGTGACCAAACCGCTGGTTGAAGGTCCGGCGATTCCGATCTTGCTGAGCTGATCAACAGCGAGCAAGGGACGGTGAGCAGTGAACAGAAGGGACGGCCACGCGCCGTCGCTGCGGCTGCTCCGGGTCTGGCTATTTGGTCACCTTGAAAGCTGGCCGCCGACCCCTGTTCATCGTCCACTGTTCACCGCCTTCTGCACTACAATCGAGACATGAGAGCGATCGTTGGCGTCTCCGGCGGAATCGCTGCGTATAAGGCAGCTGAGCTCGTGCGCGCATTGCAGCGCCGGGCCGTCGAGGTGCATGTGGTGATGACGGCCTCGGCGCAGAAATTCGTTCAACCGCTGACGTTTTCCGCGCTCACTGGCCATAAGGTGATTACCAGCCTTTGGGAGGATTGGGATCCCGGTGCGGCAAGTTCAGAGCAGAACGGCATCGATCACATTGCCGAGGCGCAGTGGGCCGACGCGCTCGTTGTCGCTCCTGCAACAGCCAATATTCTGGCGAAGTTCGCTCATGGTATCGCCGACGATTTTCTGTCCACGCTCTATCTCGCCACGACCGCGCCAGTCGTGGTTGCTCCTGCGATGAATGTGAACATGTGGAACCACAAGGCCACACAGGCGAATATTGATACGCTGCGTCAGCGTGGTGTGGCAATCATTGAGCCGGGGACGGGAGAGCTGGCCTGCGGCATGGTAGGCACGGGCCGCATGGCGGAGCCGGAGACGATTGCATCGGCGGTTTTTTCTGCACTCGGCGGACGTCATGATCTGGCCGGTGAAGTGGTGCTGGTGACCGCCGGCGGTACGCGCGAGGCGCTCGATCCCGTGCGATTCATTGGCAATCGTTCCAGCGGCAAGATGGGTTATGCGCTGGCCGAGGCGGCGCGCAGCCGCGGTGCGAGGGTCATTCTCATCAGCGGGCCATCGAGCTTGCAAGCGCCCGCGCACTGCGAAGTGGTGAAAGTAACCACGGCGGATGAGATGCGAAGCTCTGTGCTGGCGCGCATGGAGGAAGCCACGCTCGTGATTAAAGCCGCGGCAGTGGCTGACTATCGCCCGGTAGCGGTTTCCGCGCAGAAGCTCAAGCGCACCGGGCCGTTGATGCTCGAGCTCGCGCCGACTGAGGACATTCTGGCAGAGGTGGTGCGCCGCCGCAGGCCGGGACAACTGATCGTGGGATTTGCAGCTGAGACTGAGAATCGCATGGAGAATGGCCGCGCCAAGCTGCTGGCGAAAGGCGCCGACGCGATCGTGGTGAACGACGTGGCCGGCGAGGATGTGGGC
>Ga0265342_10000215_pt1 | contig 65249 bp, 59 predicted proteins | sample 4CB327metaG_FD_203125 | JGI IMG/M metagenome (GOLD analysis project Ga0265342, IMG submission 203125) | Rhizosphere microbial communities from Carex aquatilis grown in University of Washington, Seatle, WA, United States - 4-CB3-27 metaG | ecosystem: Host-associated > Plants > Roots >...
CATAGTGTAAGAAGTGACTAAGCCCAACACCCACAAGATCAGCAAGACAACCGCGATGGTCCAAAGCATATATTCCTCCAGTTTTCAAAAATCATCGAAAAGAGTGACAATAGTGAGCACAAAATACGCCCGGTTATAGTGCGGTTTTGTTCTCCCGCCCAGGGTATTATATATTATTTCCTTACTTATCTTCCTATATTCTCGAAGTGCTTTCCGGCGTTCTTAATTTCTTTCCCCGCCGCGTGCACGACTTCGTCAATATGCCCCCTCTGCTGAGACAATATCTCTCCACCCTTTGAAACCAGGTCTTCCGCCTTAGAGACTAGGTCATCTTCAAATCCTTTCAGTTTTTTGCGCGTCTCTTTCCCCGTGGCCGGCGCATAGAGAATGGCCAGTCCAGCCCCCACAATGCCGCCAATGATGAATGCCAAACATACATGTCCGTGATGTTGCATTGACATAATTACCTCCCTTTAATTACAAATAACCTCTCACTTATATTTACTGAGGGAGGCAGCTGGACTATTCCCTCAGGTGTCCGCCGTCGCTTTTGCCTTCGCCTGAACTTCCTTTTTCACGATCGCTTCCGACTTGTTCGGAACTTTGCCTGGCGTCTTTCACTCCTTTCTCAGGCGCACGATCACCGCCATTTTCTATTTTGCTGTCGTTAGATTGTTTCCCCCAACTGCCACCGCGATCCGCGTTATTTCCGCCATTCCCTACGGCATTCTTCGGCGCTATCCCGCCTCCCGTATTATCCGCGCCCGGCTGTTTATTCTCCCAATTTTCTCCCCGGCTCTCATTTCTTACGCCCCCGCCTCTCGTCTTACTCGGCTGGCCGGGGTGGCCTTTCCAATCCTGGTAACGTATTCGCTTTTCACGACCGAATCTTATACGGTAATCTCTGGGGATACTGAAAATCGGCCCGGGCACGTCCCTGTACGGCGTTATCGCCCAGCCCCTGCGGTAATACCTTGAACGGTACCAGTGATCACCACGGCGCGACCACCAAAATCCGCTGAAGAAAAATATATCAAACTCCCCGTCGGGTACGAAATAGAACCCCAGACCAGGGGCGTATACTACTTCTGCAGGTTCATCCACCATTATTAGCGGCGGGCCGATATTTACTTTGATATTCACTTCAGCCGCAGCCTCTCTAGTAACCCCTCCCGGATAAATTCCGGCAGTGAGCATAGCCATACCTAAGATCGCGCAAATCAATTTTTCATATTCTTTACTCCCTTCAGCCTAAAGGCTTAAAATTCAAATCCGTTAAAATCTGGAAGTTCGATCATTCTACTCTCTTTGAGCATAACTTGACCGATTATTCCTTTTAATCGGCTAAAGCTTTCGCGAAAATCTTATTCATATCCGCCCCGGACCGTAACCGTGTTTTAGTAGCCTGGCTCAATTTGACAGGAATCCCCGTTTCTTCCCTGATAATATTCTCCAGGCCCTGATCTGTGCAATGCCTGGGGTCAAATCTGACCACTTTGGGGTTCTTCAGCTCCTTGAAGTTCCCGGCAAATATATAGCTCCGTCGCTAAAATCAACGGCAAAAGCAATAATCCCAAGCCATCTAGAACAGCTACTCCGGCATTGATCTTCCCGCCATTCTAACCTCTGCGGTTAGGGTACATAATTGTGCCGCAACAGGACAATTGAGCGATCAAAACAGCGCACATAATTACTTTCAACACACTGACCTGCTTTGATAACATGATCCATTCTCCTGGCTTTGAAATTTCAACTCATATTATATTACACAGCGCGCGAAGACTAATTCTTTCTGCCGATCAAAAAATACAACCCCTTAATTTTCATATTAATGATATTAAATTATTCTCGCAATTCTTTAAAGAAGATATAAGTGTCTTGTTCCCTATTTTGCTAACTTTATTCTTCCGCACAACAACGACGGCACAAATAAATATTTACAATGAGCCACTTAGTTTTTTTGCATGCCCCCTCCAAAAAAATATTACTTTTGCCCAGAACGATCTTCCCTCAACCACATTTTCACAAAATCAACTGTAGAAAAGAAGTATTTGATTCCTTCTTATGCTGACTTATTTCTATCAAGCCCCCCAGCTTATACTGTTTCACGGAGAAGCAAACTGTCTTTAAAAAAAACAGAATTCCCAACAAAGGAGTTCTGTCTTATTTCGAAAAGTTAACGTCTATTTATTATGGGACAATAAATCGCTGAGTACATCGCCCGCTTCGGAGGCACTGTAAGGTTTTTGCAAAACCGCCGAAAAACCGTGTTCCCTGTACATTGCAATGACAGGATCCGCGGAATAACCGCTCGAGACTACCGCTTTTATTCCGGGATTGATCTTTTTGAGCTTGGCCAGGACCTCTACCCCGTTATCGTAACCGGGTATAGTGAGATCCAGGATCACCGCGTCGAAGGCTTCCTTAGTGCCCCACGTATGCCTGTAGCGCGCTACTGCGGCGTCGCTTTCAGCGAAGGCTTCAACCTTATAACCTAACTTTGTCAGGATCCTCGTTCCAAGAACGCATATCAACTCTTCGTCGTCCAATATGAGTATCCGCCCTGCTCCTTTTTTAAGTTCCTTAACGCCGGACTGGACGGAGGCTACGGCCTTCCCTTCGGCAGCCTTAAGGTGTATCGTGAACGAAGCCCCTCTGCCAGGTTCGGATTCCACACTGATATGTCCACCGTGATTTTTAATGATGGAATAGCAGGTAGCGAGCCCGAGCCCTGAACCGGTGTCCTTGGTAGTGAAATACGGGTCAAATATCTTTCCCAAGATCTCCGGCTTGATCCCGACACCCTTATCTTTTATGACGACCCTGACGTAGGAACCTGTTTCAAGCGGTACGAGCGAGTGTTCCGGCAGGGGAATATTCTCGGCTGTGATAGAAATCTCCCCACCGTCAGGCATAGCCTGCACGGCATTGATAACTATGTTGCTGACGACCTGCCCCAACTGCCCCGGATCCGCGTCAACAGGGAAGACATCGGGCGATATGTGATATCTGCAAACCGCATTTGAACCGTGCGTCGCGAAAGCAACCGCTTCTTTTATTATTGCGGGTAGCGCGGTAATTTTCTTAACCGGCGCCCCTCCCTTGGCGAAAGTCAACAGCTGGAGAGTAAGATTCTTCGCTCTCAGCGCCGCTTTTTCTGTGTCCTCGAGTATTGCTAAATTTTCTTCCCCGGAGCCGGTTGAACAACGCGCCAGCGAAATATTCCCTATTATTCCGGTGAGAATATTGTTAAAATCGTGGGCGATACCGCCAGCGAGAATTCCCAGGGAATCAAGCTTTTGTTTTCTATTGAGTTCTTCTTCCATGCGTTTGCGTTCCGTTATGTCCTGGAGCATCGAAAGGAAATGCACCGGCCGACCTTCTTTATCCCTGACTAGCCCGATATTCAATTCACCCCAAACTATAGAACCGTCTTTCCTCACGTATCTTTTCCGCAGCGGGACCCCTTTCTTTTTTCCCGCGAGAATATCTTTGATCTCAGCCAAGCCGATCTCTCTGTCCTGGGGAAAAGTAATATCTAAAAAGGTTTTTTGTTTAAGTTCTTCTTCGCTGTACCCGATAAAGGCGCAGCAGGCCTTGTTGCAGCTCAGGAATCGGTTGTCAAGCCCGACCATTACCACGCCTATGGGCGCTTCGTCTACGGTAAGCCGCAATTTGGCCTCGCTCTCAGTGATCTCCTTTTCCGCCAACCTGCGGTCTGTAATGTCTCTGGTAATATTAAGCAGATGGGGCACACCGTCTAATTCAATTATAGAGGCCGACATCAAACCATAGATGATATTCCCGTTCTTTGTCCGGAATTGGGCTTCCAGATTTTCGACAAAGCCATATTTCTTTAAGCCCGTTGTAAGCCTTTCCCTGTCTTTCGGGTCGGCCCAGATACTCAATTCCAGGGAAGTCTTGCCGAGGCAATCTTCTTCGGTATATCCGGTAGTCCTTGTAAAGCCGCTATTGATGGAGACATACATGCCGTCTTCAAGCCGGTTAATGTTTATCGAGTCCGGGCTCGTGGAGAACGCCTTCCTGTATTTTTCTTCGCTTAACTTGAGAATATTTTCGATCCTTTTCCTTTCGCCGATGTCGAGAACGAAGGCGGCTATTTGTTCCTCGGGACCCGGCAGAATCGCGTCGGATATGAGGACGAATACCCGGGTACCGTCTTTGCGAAGGTATTCCTTCTCGTAGGGTCTGCTGATACCCTTTTCGCGCAGCTCTCCCATAGCGCGGTCAACAGCTGGGAGCCATTCTGGCGGCGTGATGGCCCGCCAGTTGACCATCCCCCGATTAAATTCTGCGCGTGTGTAACCTATCAGCCGCAGATAATAATCATTGGCCTCTACCACTTTCCCCGAAGAAGTGGCAACAAGTATGCCTACGATGTTGGAATCCACAAAGGACTTGAGCCGGTCGTGAGCTTCCTGAAGAGCCGTCTCCGATTTTCTTTGCTGCGTTATATCTATCACGCTGGATATAATAAAAAGAGGCTGCCCCTGCCCGTCGCGCTGTAGTACCGAGCTGATATTCACATAAACGGTATTGCCATTCTTGTGAATAAAACGTTTCTCAAAGCTGAGCGTTTGTAATTCATTCATGAACAGGCGTCTTATGTTCTCACTGGTTTTTTCAATATCCCCGGGATGAGTTATCCCGGCAAAGTTCAACCTCGTAAGCTCCTCGACCGTATATCCAAGCATTTCCGCAAGAGCGCTATTGGCACGCAAAATTCTGCCGTCCGCCCCAGTCAACGATTTCCCAACGGTAGATATTTCAAAAATGGAGCGAAATTTTTCTTCGCTTTCCTTAAGCGCCGCTTCGGCTCGTTTGCGCTCGGTAATGTCGCGGCACAACGTAAGGATACGAACATCGATGCCGGAAAGCAGCACCTTTGCGTTGATCTCGATTGGCACAGTTTTTCCGCCTGGAGTAATGTAATCCATCTCCAGATTATGGATATTACCCTGTTCAAGGCATTTCTTGACGTCGTGCCGGTTGCGTTCAAGGTCGTGAGGGGCGGTCCATTCAAGCACGCTGCGCCCCTTTATTTCGTCCAGATTCTTACGGCCCGTCATCCTGACGTATTCAGCGTTGGCATCAGCGACCTTCCCCTGCTCGTCAAGGATCACATAGCCCGTGCAGGTCGTCTCAACCAGGCGCTTGTATTTCTCTTCGCTCTCACGTAGCGATTCCTCCGCCCGCTCGCGCTCGTTATCGGCGGCTTCAAGCAGCGATATGCGCTCTTTTAAAAGCTTTATTTCCTTTACAAGTTCTTCTTTTTGTTTTTCAGCCATATATCTGCCTCAAAAAAATAGCCCGTGTCGCTGGCGACGCAAGCCCTTAATTCTCATCATTCGTTAAAATCTCCGCAGTGTTTGAAAGAAAGACACGCGGATGGTTTTTATCAACGGACGCACCATCATATGAGCCCCACTGAAGATAAATATCTATGATCGGTTCAATCGAACATTTTATACAGTTCCATTGTACTCTTTTATTCCCTATTTAACAAGCAAAGACAAATTGGGCCGAAACCGGTATGATCAGAAATATTAAGTAACAGGCGATCACTGATAAAAAAGCAACGGCAAATACCCGTTGCTTTTATACCCAATGTAATTTAACGCTTTATGAAAGCCTTCCGGCAAGAAATATATGCTTTCGCGCGGAGTGGTTCATTTCGTAATTGAAAGGCAGGGAAATCTTCACTGCCAGAAACTATTAACGGTTCGGCTGCAAATTAATATCGTTGAATTCTCAATCGTATCAAAACAATTCTTATATTGCCTTGTTCCCGGCTTAATAATGTTTCCTGCCTGAACTCCTGCTATATAGATCAAGTATAATAGCTCCCGGCAAAGGAACATTATAAATCGCGAATTCGTCTATTGAGCCGTTAAAAGCTGGGGACCAGTCATAACCGGGCGGCATGCGCCCTATGCCTATGCTATTGGCGGGTAAATTGACTGATCCGCCGGATAGATCCAGGCCGACTTTAATGCCGTTTACATAGAAAGAATCCACACCGTTATACCTGACGTAAGCCACATGATACCAGGTGCCCGTGGAGACGAACGTGTATCCCGTGTCCAACCAGCTTACCCCCCCGTGAACTACCCAGAGATTACTGCTGTTGCTGCTATTGCTATTTATGCCGCTAATTGAGATACCCCAGCCGTTACTGCCCGTGCCGTTCATTGCTATGACGGCATTATGCTGAGGCAATACGAACGGCTTGATCCAGGCCATCATTGTAAAGTTGTTGGTTTGGGCCAGCACGTAATCTGAAAAAATGGATCCCGTTGTACTGCCGGCCAGGCTGACCGCCCTTCCAACTTTTCCCGCCTGATTAATATACGCGTTACGCACCTTTCCGATATGTCCGTATTTATCCGTTACTACATCCCCGGCAGTCTCTTCGAACTGCCAATAAGCAACGGGAATAGGACTGGTATCTATCGTTACCATCCAGGCTGAGCTCCACGCGCTGGCCCCGGTACGGCCGATACCTCTGACTCTCCAAAAATATGATCCGGAATCCAGGATTGTTGAAGACTGGGTCTTGGTTGTAGTCGCGCTATAGACTATTTTCCCAAAATCCTGAGACGACGCCGCCTCTAATTTATATGAAGTTGCACCGGCATAATCCGTCCAGGAGAACGTTACTGACTTTTCGGCGAATCTCGAACCATTTTCAGGGGCAATATTATTTGGGGTAGTACTTGCTGGGGAAGGTATCGCGCTTTTACTCATTTCCTTAACCGCGCAATGAACATTCCCGCTAAAAATAAGCATTAATACGACTAAACATATGCCAAATTTCATGCAGACCTCCCACACGATATTCCGAAGACCGAGACAATAAATCGTCAATGATAAAACCGCTTCCTTATTATGTAAAGATAATATAATATTCTATCCGAAATAACAATGCGGGATCTTCTTTAATTAAAATTTAACGACCCTGTAAAATATTCTTTTTGTCGCTTCCGCCGCGAACATATATAAAACTACGATCATACCCAAAACAGCAAAAAATACGGCCGGCATCCGTCCCAAACCCAGTACAGACGCCAGCGGGGTATAAGGCAATATCAACGTAACACAGACAACACCCAGCGTAGCTGTCAGCAAATACCTGCCCGGTGCGCTTTTGAAGAACGGCCGGCGCGTCCGGATCACAAGCACGATCAAGGCCGCGGAAATGACCGATTCCAGAAACCAGCCTGTCCTGAATTGTTCTTTTGTAGAGTGCAGAAAATAGATGAGTGCGCCGAAGGTGAGGTAGTCAAAAATAGAACTTATGAGCCCGAATACTATCATATACTTGCGTATGAATTGTATGTTCCAGCGCCGGGGCAGGTCAACGCTCTCCGCGTCTACGCTGTCGGTGGCTATAGCCATTTCCGGGAAGTCTGTCAGCAAGTTCGTCATCAAGACCTGTTTCGGCAGCAACGGCAGAAAAGGCAGAAATAACGAAGCCCCCGCCATGCTGAACATGTTGCCAAAATTGGCGCTGGTTGCCATAAAAACATATTTAAGAGTGTTAGTAAATGTCACCCTGCCTTCCTTGACTCCCTGAACGAGGACACTCAAGTCTTTCTCCAGCAGGACGATGTCGGCGGCCTCTTTTGCGACATCCACCGCGCTTTCAACGGAAATCCCGACATCTGCCGCATGAAGCGCCGAGGCGTCATTTATGCCGTCGCCCATATAGCCGACCACATTGCCCGCCTTCTTAAGCGCTGAAATGATCCTCTCTTTCTGGCTGGGCTCGATCTCGGAAAAAATGTGCGCCGCCGTTACCTGTTTGATCAGCGCCGCGTCGCTCATTTGACGCAGGTCGGAGCCGCTTAGAATGTACGGCTCCGGCAACCCGATCTGCCGGCCGATCGCTGCCGCGACCGCACGATTGTCACCGGTAATTATTTTCAACGAAACACCCAACTGCCGCAGTGACGCTATCGTTTCCGTTATGTTAGGCTTGAGCGGGTCCGCGAAAACCAGCAGGCCTAAAAAGGTCATGCCCGATTCGTCTGCCCTGGTTATCTTGTCGGCTTTCATCTCCCTGTAGGCGACCCCCAAAACACGTAATCCCTCCCTGCCCATATCATCCGCGCGTTTTAGGATGTGTTCTCTCACGTCCGCGATAGCCGCGATATTCCCCCCTCCCAGATCGACAGATGAGCAAACATCAAGGATATTCGCCAGGGCGCCTTTGGTGGTCATCAGATGCCCGCTGTCCTTGGACACCAGGATACTTAGTTTTTTGCGGGCAAAATCATAGGGTATCTCGTCTGCTTTCAGATAACCCGCGGTATCAGGTTTACGGTAGGACCGGATGGCCTCGTCAATAGGATTATTAAATCCCGTTTCATAAAAAGAATTCAAGTACGCGTAAAGAAAAACCTTTTCGCTCGGCTGCCCTGCGGTGTCAAGCGCCGACTGTAGAGTGACAGCCCCCTGCGTCAACGTTCCGGTTTTATCGGAACACAACACGTTCATACTTCCGAAATTCTCGATAGAGGCCAGCCGTTTAACAATGACTTTCTGAGCGGCCATCCGTTTGGCGCCGTGGGCAAGGTTTATGCTGATGATGGCGGGTAACAATTGCGGGGTCAACCCCACCGCGAGGGCTAATGAAAAGAGGAAAGCGTCGAGCATAGGCCGGGCCAGATAAACATTGATGGCAAATATCAGGATAACCAGTAACAGCGTCACCTCCATAAGTAAATACCCGAACTGCCTGACGCCATGCTCGAATTCCGTTTCGGGGGGACGGAGCCTCAGATGCTGGGAGACTTCGCCGAATTTAGTTTTCCTGCCGGTCGCGGCCGCAACCGCTTTGGCGCTGCCGCTGACGACATGCGTTCCCATCCAGAGAACATTGGTCCGGGCGGCTAAGCCGGTATCTTCGGGCAGAACTGCCGGTGATTTTTCAGCGGGATATGTCTCTCCCGTCAGCGTTGCCTCGTCAACAAAAAGATCCCTGGATTCCAGTATCCGGCTGTCCGCGGGGATAACATCCCCCGCATTCAAGACTATGATGTCTCCGGGGACAACTTTTTCCACATAAATATCCGCCGGCTGACCGTCACGCAGGACTTGCGTCTTTATTTTTACGATCGAAAGCAGCTTCTCGACGGCGCCCTCGGCGCTTGCCTCCTGAAAAAAACCCAATACTCCGCTGGCCAGAACAATTGCTAATATTATCAGAGCATTCGTCCGGTCGTGCACGAAAAAAGACAATCCGACAGCGAATAAAAGGATAAGGGTCAACGGACTTTTAAATTGGTTTAAAAACAACGCTAACGCGTCATTCCGCCTTGGTGGTTTTAAAAGATTGCTTCCGTAACTCAGAAGCCGGCGGTCGGCTTCCTCGCCCGTCAATCCTTCTATTTTTGATTGAAGTTGTCCGAGGATTTCCTCAACGGGCAAATTCCAGAAATCAGATTCCGGGTGGTTCATTACGGCATTCTCCTTATCCTTTTTTGTATTTTATATTTTTTTCCGTCATTTTGGAAGTGGCATCACCAGTTAATGGCGAATGCCGTCAGCTGCGGGGATTTTAACGCGCGGTTTGATTCGTGAACCCTTTACTTCAGCTTCTTGATTATTTCGTCCACTTCTCCAACCCGGTTGGCATAGAGCCTTTCTTCGTCAGGGGCAAGCTCGCGGAGTAGTCTCAGGAATTCTCCAGCATGTTCGCGTTCCTCGTCCGCTATATCCTTGAGCACTGCCACGGCGAGCTTGTTGTCGGTGGACTCGGCAAGCTGCATATATAACTGGATCGCTTCGTACTCCGCGGCCACCATGAAACGAATCGCTCTAATAAGCTCTTCATGCGTAAGCTTTCTGTTGTTAGCTAAACCTGAAAAGGCAGACCCGAATTCCGGCATGTTTATTCTCCTATAGGTTCTCTGCCGCGAAACCCCAATTGATCAGTTTGTCTGTAACGGCGGCAACGTAATCCGCCCGGCGGTTCTGATAGTCGAGATAGTAAGCATGTTCCCATACATCGATAGTCAATAGCGGCTTTCCATATTACTTAAGCAGTTTTTTCAAATTTGTCCTTACCCACCCCGCAGACCGGGCATTTCCATGTGTCGGGCAAACTTTCAAAAGCTGTGTTCGGCGGCGCGGTTTGAGTTCCATCGCCTTTTGCCGGATCATAAATATATCCGCAAATCGTGCACTTGTATTTCTGCATTTCAAGCCTCCTATAAATGACTTTACTGACCATCTACCGATTATGCCTGTGCACCTGCCGGTGCTGATCCAATGCCCGTGGCAGGAGGAGTGAAAACTCTTGCCCCGAGTTCACGGTCGAGCAGAAATAAACCGCCGCCCGTGTCTTTACCCAGCAGTTTCAGCTTCTGCAGGACGTCATCGAACGAAGCCTCCTCTTCCACCTGTTCGTTTACGAACCATTGCAGGAAAGTATTTGTAGCGTGGTCTTTTTCGCTAACGGCAAGATTGACAAGATCATTTATGAGAGATGTAACCAGCTGTTCGTGTTCAAGCGACTTTTCAAAAGCTTCAACAGGTGTTTTCCAATCATTCGGAGGCGCCTCTATATCCTGCATCAGGGCCTTCCCGCCTTTCTGCAAAATATAGCTGAAAAATTTCATCGCGTGGATCATCTCTTCTTGTGCCTGCACTCTCATCCAGCCGGCAAAACCTTTAAGATTGATCGATTCAAAATATGATGATATACCCAGATATAGATATGCCGAGTAAAGCTCCCTGTTCATCTGCCTTGTAAGCGCTTTCTCCATCTTTTCAGAGATCCTTATATTCATTTAACTTCCTCCTTAAAACCTTAATATTATCCGGCGCGAGCGTTTATTTCGTCAGTTTCGCCGCGATTGCGGCTATATATTTACCCTGAAAGCGCGCGCCATCTAGTTCGTTCTTGCTGGGCATACGTTCGCCTTTTCCGCCGGCTATAGTGGAAGCGCCGTAAGGGCTGCAGCCGGTCACTTCATCAATGCGCGTTTGCCCCTGAAACGAATATGGCAAACCGGCTATGATCATACCGTGATGCAGCAATGTCGCGTGAAAACTAAGGATAGTGGACTCCTGGCCGCCGTGCTGTGTAGCAGAGCTTGTGAACACCCCTGCGAATTTCCCTACCATAGCGCCTTTTCCCCATAACTCTCCTGTGGAATCCATGAACTGGCGCATCTGAGCGGCAACGCTGCCAAACCGGGTAGGTGACCCAAATATAACCGCATCGGCTCCTCCAAATTCCTCTAATGTACAAACCGGGATATGAGAGAAGGCCTTCTGCGCCTCAACCGCACCCATCGCGGAAAGGACTTTCGCAGGGAGGGTTTCTGCAATGCGTCTTATTGCAACCTCCGCCCCTGGCACCGTCGCGGCACCTTCAGCTTCCGCTTCTGCCATCTGATACACATGGCCATACATCGAATAAAACACTATCAATACTTTCATCGCGCATCCTCCTTTTAGTTGAACCCGAAGTTCTCATCAGGATTTAGAATTTCTTATTACCACTTTGACAGCGCGATTTTTCGCCGCATTGGCAAAAGTGTCGTACGCCTTTATGATATCCGGTAGATCAAACCGGTGGCTAATGAGTTTTTTTGAGTCGAGACGCCCCGACTGAACCATACTGAGCAGCATTCTTGTTGTGCCCGCGTCTACCAGGCGGGTGGTAACCGTGACATTGGATGACCATAGTTTTTCGAGGTGGAACTCGACCGATTTGCCGTGAACACCGACATTGGCAATGTGCCCGCCGGGAGCAATGATCGCCTGGCAAATGTCAAAGGTTGAAGGCAGGCCGACAGCCTCGATGGCCACGTCAACTCCGGCGCCTTGCGTAAGTGCCATTACCCGTTCCGCCGCTTTTCCATCTGAACTGTTCACTGTTTTTGTAGCGCCGAACGAGCGGGCGACATCCAACCGGTTGTCGTCAAGATCGATCATTATTATTTCAGCGGGGGAGTAGAGTTGCGCCGTAAGCAGGGTAGCCAGGCCTACCGGCCCTGCGCCTACGATCGCCACAATATCACCGGGCTTCACCTGTCCCTTCAAGACCCCGCATTCAAGACCGGTAGGGAGAATACAACTGAGCATTACCGCCGCTTCGTCATCGGCTTCCTTAGGCAACAGATACAAGCCTGTATCGGCATAAGGGATCCTGACGTATTCGGCCTGAGTGCCGTCAATTTTGTTGCCCAGTTGCCAGCCGCCATTGAGACAATGAGAATACATGGCTTTCTTGCAAAAACTGCATCTGCCGCAGGAAGTAATAAGAGATATGAGCACTTTGTCGCCTTTGTGAAAACCTAGTACGTCCGTCCCCGCCTCTTCTATAACTCCCACTCCTTCGTGCCCGAGAATACGTCCGTCAGGTATCGCCGGTACGTCGCCCTTTAGAATGTGCAAATCGGTCCCGCATATGGTTGTTGTAGTTATCTGCACGATAGCATCTGTTGGCTGTATAAGCTTCGGCTTTGGCTTATCCTCTAACACCAGGTTATTGGGCCCATGGTAGACAAGGGCCTTCATAGTGGTTGTGTTGTTCACGTCGTTTGCAGATCCATTCATAGTTTCTCCTAATTAGTCGAGTCGAGTTGATTTGTCTTTGCCATTGACCGGCCCGCGCTTCGCAGCGCTTCTGGACAATCCAACCGCCCGGTGTGGATCTCAATAAATACCAGACCGTCTTCCGCAGCTGCTTTACCCAGAGCGTCTTCAAGTTCTCCTTCCGTGCGGACATCAAGGCCCAGCCCTCCTCCGAACACATCGACAAGCTTGTGATATTGCCAGGGTTGTATGTCGTTATAGGAGTGGTCGGTGATAACCCGCTCTATCGTATAACCGTCATTATTAATGAGAAAAATTACAGGTTTAATGTGGTTCCGTATCATCGTCGAGAGGTCCTGGCAGGTGACTTGAAAAGAACCATCGCCAATAAACAGTACGACAGGTCGGTCCTGAGCCGCAATTCCGGCGCCAAGTGTTGCCCCTACCGTATAACCGATCGATCCGTAAAAGGTCTGCCCTATGAAAGTTGTTCCTTCCGGCATAAGCATCTCGGCGGCGCTAAAAAGAGCTACGCCTGTTTCAGCGATGACTATTGAATTGTTCTCTATAAAATGGCTCATTCGGTCGAAAAATCGCTTGATCGTAAGCGGTTTTGCCGCGTCAGACACATATGGCTCCGTATGCCTGTGCACGCAACCGTCGGCGGCACAGTGGATCTCCAGAGTTGGGGTATTACGGTGTGAAAGCTTTTCAGTCAGCCCAAGTATAAAATCACGGAGATACACATTCTCGTAAATATGTTGTTTGATCTTCACGGAACGTATGTTAGCGCTAATAGTCTTTGAGTCGTCAAAGTTAGTTGTGAAACCCCCGGTATTAAAATCGGTCATCCATGCCCCAAGCTGAACGATGCAGTCAGCGGACCCGACGCGATCGCGCACGTAATCGCGGCTCCGGTCTCCCTCAAATAGGCCGATGAATTGCGGATGCTGCTCCGAGAGTACGGTCTTACCCAGCATCATAGTGGCGTACGGAAAACCCGTCTTAGCGAGAAAATCCGAGAATTCCTTTTGCAGTTTAAAGCGTATCAGTTCCACGCCGCCTATTACTACGGGTTTACGCGACTTATCAATTATGCCATACGCTTCATTGATCGCCTCACCCAGCGCATTCTGATCACTAGCAGCATGAGTTGGAAAGGTAAAGGTGTTCGGCCGATTACATTCCATCATCACCACGTCTGAAGGCAGGCTTATATAAACCGGTTTTTGGAAAGAAAGACACGCCGACAAAACACGGTCGATCTCGGACGGGGCCGTTTCTCCTGAAATAAGCAGTGTTGAGGCAACGGTGATCTTCTCATACATCCTCAAAGGAATATAATAATCCCCCAACGTGTGATGCAGCAGCGGTTGTGCCCGAAAATTGATCGTTGAGGGCGAGCCGGTGATCACCACCACCGGCACTCTTTCAGCGAAGGCACCGGCAACACCGTTGATCGCGCTCAGTTCACCGACGCCAAAAGTCGATGAAAACGCGCCTATACCCTTGACACGAGCATAGCCGTCGGCGGCATAAGCGGCGTTTAGTTCATTGCACATACCGACATATTTCACACCGCTTTTTAGTACCTGATTGAAAAAACCCAGAACAAAATCTCCCGGTACGCCGAATAGGTGATCCACACCGATCTCTTTGAGCCGTATCAGAAGGTACTCCGCGACTGTTATTTCTGTGTTTGGCATGGTTATCATTCCTTAAGGAACGCAAGCAAATCGGCGTTGATCTGCTCCTTATTAGTGGAACACATGCCGTGCGGAAAACCAGGATAAACTTTCAAAGTTGCCCCTTTCACGATCTTGGACGAGAGCATAGCCGAAGCGCCGATCGGCACTATCTGGTCGTCGTCGCCGTGCATGATGAGCGTCGGTACGTCGAACTTCTTGAGGTCTTCCGTGAAGTCTGTTTCCGAAAATGCCTTGATGCAATCTATGACGGCTTTAAATCCCGCCTGCATACACTGCAACCAGAATGAATCACGCAGGCCTTGCGAAACCCGGGATTTCAACCTGTTAGCGCCGTAGAAGGGTGCGCTGAGATCTTTGAAGAATTGCGAACGGTCGGCAAGGACGCCGGCGCGGATTTTATCGAACGCATCTATCGGCAACCCGGCCGGATTTGTGGCGGTCTTTAGCATAAGCGGCGTCACAGAGCCGATCAGCACGGCCTTAACCACGCGTTTTGTGCCGTGGCGGCCTATGTATCGGGCCACTTCACCGCCTCCCGTGGAGTGACCGACATGGATCGCTTTCTTTAAGTCAAGCTTTTCGACTAGCATCGCGAGGTCGTCGGCGTAAGTGTCCATTTCGTTGCCATTCCAAGACTGGCCTGACCGTCCGTGGCCGCGGCGATCATGCGCTATGCAGCGGTATCCTCTGGCTCCAAGGAACACCATCTGGTCTTCCCAGGCATCGGCGCTCAATGGCCAGCCATGGCTGAACACCACAGGTTGTCCTGTGCCCCAATCCTTGTAATATATCTGTGTTCCGTCTTTTGCCGTTATCGTGTTCATTATATTCTTAGCCTCCTCGTACAACCGGCATAATCGCAGCCTACAGCTGTGTCGCTACCCATTTGCCATCTTTAGCCTTCGACAATTTAAGTTTTGCATGACATCTGGGGCAGGTAATAATGTCGCCTTCTTTTGCGCCTTCCGGTACTATATTTTCCTGCCCGCATAAAGAACACACAACGGATGAGTTTTCGATATAGGTCATTTGCACGGGTTTAGGGCTCTGCACGGATATCATAACTATTTCCTTATTGCCTGAATTCACTAACCCGTGTGAAATATTAGCAGGGCCGTAAACCACCGAGCCAGCGTCAACCATAATCTGGTCTTTGCCGATAGTGAACTGGCCTCTTCCTTCAATGATATAGAACAATTCATCGGTAGCCGGATGCTTATGAAGATTAAGCAACTGCCTTGGTGCCAAAAAGTATGAGTTAAAAACTAATTTATCCGTAGCAAGAGGCACTTTTTTCAACATTTCTTTTTTATCGAACTCTTTTATATCATTGATGTTTACGATTTGTATCCCTTCCTTTTTTATGGATAACGTTTTTGATGTATCTTCCGCAAAACCAGCAATAGCGAACGCGAACATAATCGATGCTAAAAACACTAATTTCTTCATTTATTAGCTCCCTGAGGCTATATTTGACCGGCAATGATTATTTACTCTAAACTTTGCTTATTTTCTAATCATTTCCTTCATAGTCTGGATATTGTCCTTTCTTGTTTCGTCGGTTTGGGTTGACTCTTTTCCCCTCTTATCTATCATTCCGTGATGCATTCCTTCCATCGCGCAGCCTTCCTCCATCTGCATGCTGTGCCCCGTCATCATTGATCGCATATGTTCGTGCACACCTGGAGAAAAACTGAAGACCGCTCCAACTATAATTATCAGCCCGGCAAAAACAAATAGAATTATAGAAAGCACCTTACCAAAACCCATCAATCCTTTGGACGTATTTTCATGCGACGACGCCCATAACGCCAAATATCCTAACGTTACCAATACTAAACTTGCTACTAACGCCGGGAAAATAAACATTTTACTGCCTCCTTTTTAATTATATACCAAATCGACAAAGTCCATTTTGGCCGCGGATATCCCTCACTGCAATAGACTTCTTCTTGCTTCAAGATAATATTATGAAGTATCCGGGTTGAAATCAATTGTACTAAGGTTTAATAGCAGAATTCTACCGTATTTAATATAATCTACTTGTGGCAAATAAACTAAAAGTGCTTATTGTAAGTGTAAACCGCTGCAGGGTCCCTTTTGCGGTAATGCCGTTTGGTGCGTGCATGATTGCTGACGCCGCCTCGTCAGCGGGCCATGAGGTAAAAATGCTGGACCTGATATTCGAGCGTGACCAGAACGCAAAACTGCGTTCATTGATAGAGGAATTCGCGCCCGATGTCGTTGGCATATCGTTAAGGAACATAGACAATAACGATCTGAAACATCCCGTCAGTTATATCCGTGACCTGCGGGACGCGGCAATCCTCGTGCAGTCAATTTCCAGGGCAGAGATAATATTGGGTGGGGCGGCCGCCGGCGTAATGCCGGAGTAACTATTATATGGATATTTATGCTCGGCGGCCCCGGCGAGAATGAAAAGACCGTAACGGAAACATTTGAATTCGCGAAGAAATATATAAGTTAAGGAAAATAACGCGCATGAATAATTCAGGCGGGAAATCCGAAGCAAGACGGGTTAAGTTTTCATTAGCGGCGAATTACGATTCTGAACTGGTTCCTAATCTGGCCGCGTACCCGGTCGACGAGGTTTACGGCAAGTTCCCTGCTGACGGAATCAGCGGCGGCCGGCCCGGTTACATGGCGACGCCGGTCTCGGAATCAGATATGCGGAGTTATATCAACCTGCTCGAACGTTATGGTATCGCGTTCAACTATCTCTTGAACGGCTCCTGTTTCGGTAACCGCGAATGGACGCGCTCGTGGCAGAAACGGGTCACGGCTTTTCTAGATAAGCTGGGCGGTATGGGAGTGAAAAGGCTCACGGTATCCACCCCTTTTCTTCTGGAACTGGTCAAACGCCGTTTCCCGGAGTTTAAAGTCAAGGTCGGGATTTACGCCCAGGTGGATACGCCGCGGCGCGCCCGCTTCTGGGAAGAGCTTGGCGCAGATGCCATCACTCTTGAAAGCTTCTCAATTAATAGGGACTTCCGCCGGCTCGCGGCTATCCGCGAATCGGTCAGCTGCGACCTGCAGTTGATCGCCAATCATGTCTGCCTTCTTAATTGTCCCTTGCAAAGTTACCATCAGAACGGTTTCGCGCACGCTTCTGAAGGTACCGGCACGCTGTTCATAGATTACTGCCTTATGCGCTGCTCGAGGTTACGCCTGACTGACCCTTCTCAGTTCATAAAGTCTTGCTGGATACGGCCTGAAGATATATCGATATATGAAGAAATGGGGTATAGGACGTTCAAGCTTCTTGAGCGGGGGATCCCGTCCGCTGAACTGTTGCGGCGTGTCAAAGCCTATAGCGAGCGGAAATTCGACGGCAACCTGGCCGAACTTCTGCTGTCGTATGGTTTCAAGGAGTCGGTCCGCAAGGAATCGTTCTGGACTCTGAAACATTTCTTTAAGCCTCGGCAGGCCAACCCCATGCGGTTAAAACCTCTATTTGAGCTGGCGCGGCTGCAAGGCTGGCTTTCGCCTTTACCTGAATCTCCTATCCGTGTGGACGGCCGGAAAATCCCAAAGAATTTTCTGGAAGGTTTTCGTAACAGGGACTGCTCGTCAATGGACTGCGGCACTTGCGGTTATTGCGAAGGAATTGCCGAGCAGGCTGTTTCTATATCGCCTGCTTATCGGACCGAAGTGCTGAAAAAATACGATGAAATTGACGAGACTATGAAAACTGGAGGTCTCTGGAATGTATGACGCGCGCTCGACATCACCAGAGTTCCTTGACCGTCCGGACTGTGATCCGGCATTGTCTGCCGAAAGCTACCGGTTCATGGAGATGATCAATTTTTATTTCGGCGGTATCCGGGTTGTCCGGCAGTTCATTGAAGCTGAAACAGCGCTTCGAAACGGCGCGCCATTGCGCATTCTCGATATAGGTTCTGGAAGCTGCGATATACCTTTGTCTGTGTTACACTGGGCGCGCAAAAATTGTATTTCCCTGAATTATACCTGCCTGGAAACGTCCGGCTGCGCTATCGATGCAGCACGAGCTAATATCGACAGAGCTGGTACCCCCCCGTTGCGATTGCTACAGGAGGATGCTTTCACTCATCAGCCGGATGAACCGTATGATTGTGCTGTGGCATCCATGTGCTTTCATCATTTTAGTGACCCGCAGATCCTCACGCTTATTGAGAGGCTCCGCGGTTTCGTTCACAATAGTGTACTTATCAATGACCTCCTGCGTTCGGAACTCGCGGCTTTAGCCGTAAGGCTGCTTCTGATAAATCGATCTGCAGGGGTACGGCATGACACTCTTCTTTCAATTAAGCGCGGTTTCAAGGTCAAAGAACTTTATACATTGTTGCGCAAACTCGATAATGTTACGGTTTCCGTAAATCCTGCCCCCTGGTTCAGGGTAGCTGCCGTCATACGTTTTAAATCGATAGTTTGTTAGTGTAGAACGGATCTATTACCTTTTTTGATGTCATCCCGGAAATGTTTTATCCGGGATCCATTTCCAAAATTGAATCTCTTATGTCGTCAGTATTTAAAGCGTTTATATTGTTTTGGTTGTGGATTCCGGATTACACAATTCCGGAATGACCAACCAATGAAAGACGTTACATATTTGAAAATCCTCTTTAGGGGAGACAATCTGTTTTAAAATTCATATCCACATATTATACTTAGACGTAAATTATGCTTAATTTGGACATAAATAATTTATAATATTATATATTTTTAGCATTTGATGTATGATTTTTTGAAATTTCTGCTGTAGCGGGTATATCCCGACACGGAGCGTGGGAGCGAACGTATGAATAGCCATAAAGAGAATCGGATCGTATCGATCGGGACCTCGGTGCCGCCGTTTGCGGCAACGCAGGATGAGTCGTTTAAGATACTCGAGAACCATTACAAAGGCAAGGTCAAAGCATCATCATTAGTTCTTGCGAAAAAGGTATTCGCTCACCCATCCGTAAAGCAAAGATACTTCGGCACGGATGATCCAAGTGAACTTTTCGGGGAAAACCCTGACAGGCGTATGGATCGTTTCACTAAATGGGCGGTGCGTCTTTCGTGCGAAGCGTCGCGAAAAGCGATTGAAGCCGCCGGCATTGAGGCGCGTGACATTTCCGCGATAGCGGTCAACACCTGCACCGGCTATATCTGCCCCGGCATATCGACCTATGTTATCGAAGAGCTTGGGCTTAAGCCCGATATTCCGGCGTACGACCTTGTCGGCGCGGGTTGCGGCGGGGCTCTGCCGAACATCGAACTCTGTAGCTCTCTGCTGAATGAAAAACCCGGCTCCGCGGTGCTGAGTATATCCGTAGAGATATGCAGCGCGGTTTTCCAGATGGACGACAATATATCACTGATAATCTCTAACGCGTTGTTCGGAGACGGCGCTTCGGCCTGCGTTCTTAAAGGGAGCGGGCCGGGTCTCGAGCTTTTAGACTACGCCGTCATCCATTGTCCTCAATATCGCGACGATATCAGGTTTGTTTATAAGTCTGGGCAACTTCACAATCAACTGACCAGCGGACTGCCTAAGATCGCTGGGAAGGTAGTGACGGAGCTTGTCAATGGTGTTTTGGGACGCAACGGACTTTCGGTGAAAGACGTTAAACATTGGGCCCTGCATGCCGGCGGAGAGAATGTCATCAACTCGGTCAAGGATGGCCTGGGGCTTTCGGAAGAGCAAGTCAGATTGGCTCGCGGAGTGCTTAGCGAATACGGTAATATGTCATCGCCCAGCACGATATTCGCCCTCAAAAAAGTAATCGAAAGCGGTATCGCTCCCGGAGAACTCGGCATGATCGTCGCGTTTGGCGCCGGAATGTCCGCTTACGCGATGTTATTTAAAAAAGTATAACATAATCCCGGAATTTGCAATAGGATTTGGCATTCGAAGTAAAATCTCTTTGTATTTTCTCACAAAAAAGGTTCTTATCCCGCCGTGGCGGAACTCTAACTTTTTTGTGAAATAATACTGCGAGCTTTTCCCTCTCGATGCTCAAACCTATTGCAAAATCCGGGATAATGCCTGCCACCGCAGGCACGATAGAATTCTTTACTTCATTTTCTTGATCTCCGCTTCAACTTCCTTTGCGCCTTGCGCGTATAACTTTTTTTCATCTGGCGCAAGCTCGCTGAGCAGTCTCAGGAACTCTCCAGCGTGCACTAGTTCCTCGTCCGCAATGTCTTTGAGCATTTCTACGACGAGCTTATTATCGGTTGACTCGGCAAGCTGCATGTACAGCTGGGTCGCTTCATATTCCGCGGCCACCATAAAACGAATTGCCCTAATGAGCTCCTCATGCGTGAGCATCCTGTCGTTTGCTAACCCTGAAAATGCTGATCCGAATTCTGGCATGTTTATTCTCCTTTCTTAGTGAGGCTCCTCCGGGTGAAGCCGGAGGCTTCTTCAATGGCCGCATCCTCCCGCGACGAATGCAAGCGCATTCATTTCCCGGCATAAGCCGGGGGGTTTCATGTCGCGGGACTAAAGTTTAAGTTGTTTCATGATCTCACGCATGAATGCGGGCAGATCGGACGGTTGTCGCGACGTGACCAGATTGGCGTCAACAACCACATCCATATCTTCGTAAAGCGCACCTGCTTCTTTGAGTTCATCAACCACCGACTTGTAGCAGGTGGCGTGCCGTCCTTTCAAAAGACCGGCGCTGCTCAATATTTGCGGCCCGTGGCAAATGGCGGCAACAGGTTTGTTGCGAGCGAAAAAACTCCGGGCGATATCCAGCGCTTTAGGCTCTTTTCTCACTAACGCGGGCGCCGCGCCACCGGGCAGGACCAGGATCTCGTAGTCGTCAGGATTGATATCGTCAAGGGTTTTATCTACAACCACCTCGTAGCCGTGCTTGCCCTTGATAGTCCCGCGACTCAGGGAGGCCACTTCCACGTCAATGGCCGCCTCTTTGAGACGATAGTAAGGAACCAGCAGCTCAGTGTCCTCAAACTTGTCCGCGCTTATGATCAAAGCTTTCATAGTTCATCTCTCCTTTACGGCAGTAATTTCATAAATCAAACATCAAATGCTAAAAATATAATGAACCTCCGCCCAGCAAGTCGAAAATTCGCCAGTTTCTTGGCGGGCTGGGTGGAATGGTCAAGTTTAATGGCTTAATCGCAAATCATTCATGCGAATATTTTATTAAATTAAGACCGGCAAAGCCGGGCCTGACTTGCCTGGCAGTGTCGTTCTCCCCTCTTTTGTTTAAAGAGGGGTTGGGGGGAGTTCAAGGTGTGCAACTTAAAACTCCCCTTCATCCCCTCTTTGTGAATAAAGAGGGGAAACACAGCAAACATTGAAATTCCTATATACTAGGATTATTTCTTTAAAAGGTTTGCCGCCGCAAAATCCCAATTGATCAGTTTATCCAGCACTGCGTTGACATAGTCCGCCCGGCGGTTCTGATAGTCCAGGTAATAGGCGTGTTCCCACACGTCGATATTTAGCAACGGTTTCATACCCTGGGTCAACGGTGAATCCGCATTGCCGGTCTTGACCACCTTGAGTTTTTTCTCATCCAGCACTAGCCACGCCCAGCCGCTCCCAAACTGGGTCGTTGCCGCAGCCGCTAACTCCTTCTTGCATGCATCCAGGGATCCGAAATCAACTTCTATCTTCTTTTTCAGCGCTGAGGGTGGTTCGCCGCCGCCCTTCGGCTTCAGACTGCTCCAATAAAAAGTGTGGTTCCATGCTTGCGCAGCGTTATTGAATATCGCGGTCTTGCCAGCTTTGCCTGCTGTCGCGGCTATGATCTTCTCCAAGGTCAGCTCCGCAAACTTCGTTCCTGCTACCAGCTTGTTCAAGTTATCAATATATCCCTTGTGATGCTTTCCGTAGTGGAAGCTAATCGTATTTGCGGTGATTACGGAGTCCAGCGCGTTATTCGCGTAGGGCAGGGACGGTAGGACATGCGGAGATACACTTTCAATCTTGTCGTTGCTCATCATTTTTCCTCCTATGGTGACGTAAAAGCCTAACGGCTTGCGTTTCAGCGACACTCGTCCAAACAGAGCGAGGTGAAGGACATTGTCCGAAGTCTTGCCACTTTTAAAGCCACCGACAAGGCCGGCGGTAGTTTACTCTGGTATCACTGCTCCGGTTTAAGAATTACCTTGGTCCAGCCCTTCTTTCGTGCATCAAAGTTTTTGTATGCTTCGGCCGCCCGGTCTAGCGGCAGTTCGTGAGAGATGATGAAGGACGGTTTCGCTTTGCCCTCTGCGATCAACTTACACAACTTGCGGTTGTATGCTTTTACATTTGCCTGGCCAGTCCCGATGTGCTGGCCCTTGATCCAAAACTGGCCAAAGTCGAACGCAATCTGACCTTTCATGGCCAATTTATCTTTGGCGTTAGGGTCTTCCGGTATGAAAACCCCCACAACACCGATACCGCCAGTGGGACGCACCGTTTTCACTAAATTGTTCATCGTCAGGTTCGGCACCTCATGCCCTTTGTGGTCACAGCATTGATAGCCCACGCATTCGCACCCCCGATCCGCTCCCTGGCCGGCGGTCAGCGCCATGACCTGTTCCACACCAGACCCATCCGAATCATCGACCGCGATAGCACCGATTTTCTCTGCCAATGCCAGTCGGTCCTTGTGCATGTCCACAACCATGACCTTGCCGGCCCCTTTGATGATAGCGGAGTACGCCGCCATAAGGCCGACCGGCCCAGCGCCGTAAATGACAACCGAATCGCCTGCTAGCACGCCTGCGAGCTCGGTGGCGTGATAACCGGTCGGAAAGATATCGGACAGCATAACGTAATCATTTTCCTTTTCCTCAGCATCGGGCGGGAGGACCAGACAGTTGAAGTCGGCATAAGGCACACGTAATAGCTCTGCCTGCCCGCCGCTGTATGGCCCCATACCTGCGAAGCCATACGCTGCGCCCGCAATGCCGGGGTTGGCAGTGAGGCAAAACCCTGTGAGCCCACGTTCGCAATTTTCGCAAAAGCCACAAGCAATATTGAACGGCAGGCAGACCCAATCTCCCACTTTGACGCGGTCTACCGCGCTGCCGATCTCAACGACCGTGCCAAGATTCTCATGCCCGAAGATTCTGCCGGGCTCCATACTGGTTCGGCCTTCATACATATGCAGATCTGAGCCGCAAATATTCGTCGTAGTAATTTTCACAAGCGCATCGGTCGCTTTTTCAATCTTGGCATCCGGGACTTTTTGGACGACTACTTCGCGAGGACCTTGATAAACGACTGCTTTCATGATGAGTCCTCCTTTTTAGCAGATATTTTTCGTTGGTACCCGTACCTTTCTCTATTCCGTCGTTTTGCCGTCGAAGTGCTCGTTGTCTGCCTCCGCATCGGCGCGGGTATGATGGACTACGCCTTCCCGATGGTTCGGGGGCGCATAGAGCGTATAGAGCTTCAGTGGAACAGTGCCGGTATTGATAATGTTGTGCTTTGCCCCTCCGGGGACGATTAACGCGAAACCAGCCCGGACTGCGGTTCGTACTCCGTTAAGAACCACTTCGCCTGAACCCTCCTCTACACGAAAGAACTGGTCGGAGTTGTGGGCTTCCGCACCGATCTCTTCTCCGGGCTTCAGCGACATTACGACAAGCTGACAGTTTTTTGCCGTGTAAATTACCCGGCGAAACTCGTTATTCTTGACGGTGATGTTCTCGATATCTTGTACAAATCCTTTCTTATCAGCGTTCTCCTTTTTGTCCGGCGTCGTACCTGCAGATGCCGGGACGATAAACGCGGCCAAAGAAATGAGCGCGGCGAATAACAGCACGTTTGTCCTTGTCATTTTTGTCTCCTGACATAAATTTATCCCCTGCATGATCACAGCTTGCATCTGTGTCGCCAACTTTCGCGCTTTCCAGTACTATGTGTTCCTACCCGTATACGGAACATAAAGCGGATAATTTTCAGTACAGGTCATTTGCGCGGGTTTAGGGCTCTGCGCGGAGATCACAACTATTTCCTTTGTGATTTGCGAGACTGCTGACAAATACCTTGCTGGATTATTTCGCAACAGTCATTTTATTATCCACACTCTCAACACCCTTTATGTCTTTGGCAAGCTTGCCGACCAGTGTCTTCTCGGCGTCATTCTTTGCTTTACCATGCAACGTGACTACTCCGTTGCTGGTTTTTACAGTGGTTTTGACCGCGCTGGTCGAGTGGTGGGTCAACAACGCAATCTTAACCTGAGCGGTAATGGATGCGTCATCGATCTTGTCGCCAAGCGTCGGTTCCGCGTTCGGATTCTTTGCAAGCGTCATATCGTTCTTTACATCCTTTACACCCGCGACATCGCGCGCGTATTCGCCGGTCAGTTCCTTTTGCGCTTGGCTGTCGGCCTCACCGCTCAAGGTTACGATCCCGTCTCTGACGTTCACATCAGTCTTGGTGGCTCTCACATTGCTATGGAACAACAACACTGTTTTAACTTTCAGCGCGATCCACCCGTCAGAGTTTTCTACCGGACGCTTGCCTTTGAAAACCAGCTGATTTTCAACTTTTTTGACCCCTGGCAGGTTCTCCACGGTATCCTGAGCCAATGACTTATGCGATTCTTCTTTGACGGTTCCTTTCAACGTAACAACACCGTCCTTTGACTTGGTTGTAATACTATCGTCCTTCAGATACGTTTTAAACACATATGAATCCTTGGCTGATGATTCAATGCGCCCATCCATTTCTGAAGCGCGCACGGACACGCCGGCTAACAACACAACTGCCGCAAAAGCGGTGAACATTTTCAATAGTTTTGTCTTCATTTAATGTCTCCTTTGATCTTAACGTTACTCATCAAATCTGCAAATACTGTAACACCTACACCTTATACGGGATCCTTGGCCATAATGCCGTCTTCTTTAGTTCTCTAACCTGCGAGGACTCTATTTACTGCAACAGCAATCTGATGATGATTCCCCGTTGCAGCAACCCGATGATGATTTCTCTTTAGTATATTTTTCTGGCTCTTTGATGAACTTATCTTTGCATGAGAGTGCACAAAAATAAAATGCTTTTCCTTTATAGTCCGCTGTCGCCGCCGCTTTCTTTTCATCCACTTCCATTCCACACACGGGATCTTTAGCCATAATGCCATCTCCTTTCGTTCCTTTCGCCTACTTCGTTTTTTTATCGGTCGTCTTCTTATCCATCATCATATCACCGTTCATATCCATCCTGTCGCCTTCCTTCATCATCATCTTTGTGCCATCCTTCATCGTGCACGTGCCGTCTTTCATAACCACGGCTCCATTGGGGAAGGTCTTATCCGCGTCCATCTCCATTTTCTTGCCGTCTTTTATTACCATCATTTTTCCGTTTTTCATCATAACGCAATCTTTCATCATATGCCCTTTTTTCATCATGTCGCCATTCATATCCATCCTATCGCCTTCCTTCATCATCATCTTTGTGCCATCCTTCATCACGCAGGTACCGTCTTTCATTACCATAGTGCCGTTAGGCATGGTCATATCCGCATCCATCACCATTTTCTTTCAGTCTTTCATCATTATCATTTTTCCGTCTTGCATCATGCAGCAATCTTTCATCATATGGCCCTTTTTCGCCATCCCGGTATCGTTTTTCAAGGGCGTATCACCGGGCTTAGTCTCCTCCGCGAAAGCATAACCGCCTAACACGAACATTGCTGCGAGTACAACCAAATACTTCTTCATTTTAACCTCCCTTTTTTATTTGTGCCGTCATGTTGGCAGCGCTCTTTTTAGGCCAATAGTTAACCGGCTCAGCGCTCTAGCTCTAAGGCAATATTATGAAGTATTCGAGATGGATTCAATTGTACTGAGGTATAATAACAGTGTTTTACTGTGGCGCGGAGACAGATCTTACGCGAATACTAAAATGTGCCCATTCCTCTCTTATGATGAGAATATGCTAGGCCATTTTAGTTAAGCGCAATTGCAGGCATTTATTAAATAAAAAAACAACAGATTAGAACCTGTTGTTTCCGTCTAAGAAATGGATTTTCATCCTCTTGGGAGTTATTTTTATAATTTGTTATTATTGATTGATAAATCAAAGTGTTTAAGATAGGGATGGCCCCCGCCTTAAACGCCGTTCGAACCTGTTTTGTTGAATAATTATATTATAAATATCTCTAATATTAAAATTAATTTAACGAATATTGCGGGTCTTGCAAAGCAGTTCAGTGCGAGGGCGTGTCGATTCATTTAGGGGATATTCTTTTGAATATCGCGCTCTGCCTGATCCCAGCCCTGATCCGCGCGGCCTTCGCAGCGGCCTTACCGAACATGAAGTTACAGCCTCATTTAGCGATCGGCGGCGTCAAATCGGACGACGCCGCGGCTTTGACGGGATCGAAAATCCTGTATGCCAGTAGTTTCACGCGGTCGTTAAACAGGAACCATACCGATGAGTAACCCCACACCATAAACGCCCGGTTCCAGCCGATCGGCGGCATGAACAATCCGTAAACCGCTATCAGTGTAGCCAGCACCTGCGTGCCGAATACCGCCACCAGCAGGATCAATGCGGGGCGAATAGACCAGAACGGCCCGCGAGTGCGGGTTTGGAAGATTTTGAAATGTCCCGATACGGACAGTTTCAAATACATCAGCGTCTGGATGAGCGCGCGGTCAAGATGAAAGACCCTTTCACCTAGATAAAACAGGCCAAACGAGTCCATAACACCAATGACGCCAATCACCGAGGCGATCCCCATTACCAGCCGCATGTTCCATACCTCGGGTTTGTTCGAGTAGTGAACGTTGTCATAGGCAATAGACAGTACCGCGCCGTCGTTTAGCAGCGCCAGCATCACGATCATTACCGCGGTCACCGGGTAAAAATTAAATATAAGTATCGACAGCGTCATGAGCAGCAGCACGCTCAGCGTCTCGGTAATGCGGTAGATCGCGTAGCTCTGCATCCGCTGGAATATCCTGCGACTCTCTTTGATAGCGTCAATTATCACCGACAGGCCTGGCATCATCAGCACGATGGATGCCGCGCCGCGCGCCGCTTCCGTAGCGCCTGAAACGGCAATGCCGCAGTCGGCTTTTTTTAGAGCAGGGGCGTCGTTGACCCCGTCGCCCGTCATGCCAACGATATGTCCAAGTTTTTGCAGGGCATCAACTATGTGGAACTTGTGTTCCGGAAACACCTGGGCGAAACCGTCGGCCTTCTCGATAGACTCGGACAGCGCCGCGGTTTCCTGACGTTTTGCATCGCCAAGTCCTGTGGCATCGAGAATGTTAGTGCCCATACCTAATTTTTTGGCGGTTTCCACGGCGATGGCCAGCGCGTCGCCCGTGACCATCTTGATTTTCACTCCCATCTGTAGAGCAGTCGCGATGGTAGTCTCGGCGTCTTCCCGCGGGGGATCGAACAGGGATAGTACGCCAAGAAACTGCCATTGGCCATCCCCGTCGGCCCGCGCCACGCCCAATGAACGAAAACCCCGCCCTGCGAATCCGTTGACGGCTTTCTCTACGGCGGGCTTTACCTGCCCTGCATTAGCCGATAGTTCCAAAATAACCTGCGGGGCGCCCTTTGTTACTCTGAACATCTTTCCGTCCGCGGCTTTGACGGAAGCCTCGGTGCGCTTATGAACAGCGTCGAACGGCTGGAAATGCACCACCTGATAACCCTTCAGCATATCCTTGTTTTTCAACCCTCCCAGCACGGCCAGGTCTATGGTGTCGTTATCATCTTCGCGCGAAGCCAGCGAGGCATTTAATATGATTTGCTCGGCCGGGACATTGTTCACGCTGAACGGTTCGCCAAGCGTCAGCTTGTTCTGGGTTAGAGTGCCCGTCTTATCCGCGCACAATATATCAACCCCGGCCAATTCCTCGATGGCGACCAGCCGGCTCACGACCGCCTCTTTTTTGGCAAGCAGACGGGCGCCGACCGCCATGGTCACAGACAGTACCGTGGGCATTGAAACAGGGATCGCGGCCACCGTCAAAACCAGCGCGAATTGCAGGGTGGTCAGGATGGGCTCACCGCGATGGATCGCGAAAGCAACTATCACTGCCACCAGGGCCGAGGCTAGGATTATCAGGTAATTGCCGATCTTCAAAACCGCTTTTTGAAAGTGGCTGACGGTGTGCGCCTCCTGCACCAGCTGCGCGGTTTTGCCGAAGTATGTGTGGGCGCCTGTGGCATATATCATTGCGCCTATTTCACCCTGGCGAATTATAGAACCGGAAAACACGGCCTCGCCGGGTTTGCGCGAAGCCGGCAAAGACTCCCCCGTTAGCGCGGACTGGTCCACCTCTATGGGATCGCCCTCAAGCAAACGCGCGTCCGCGGGCACAATATCGCCCAGGCGCATGCGTATGACGTCACCCGGCACAAGCTCGCGCGCCGTAGGGTTGGCCCACTTCCCGTCCCGTAACACCCGGGCCTTGACCGCCATCTTTGCCTTCAACGCGGCGATGGCATTGCCCGCCTCGTGTTCTTCCCAGAATCCAACTATGGCATTGGTCAAAAGCAGAAGCAGAATAATGACGAAGTCCGGCCAATGGCGGGCTAACGCAGAAAGGATCACGGCCGCTTCTATCATCCACGGGATCGGCCCCCAAAAATAGGTTAAGAAGTTCAGGAAAAGATTGCTTTTCTTTTCTTCGATCTCGTTAGGCCCGTATTGAATGAGGCGTTTCTGAGCCTCGGCCTGGCTTAAGCCCTCAGGCGACGACCCCAACTTTGCCTGCAGTTCCGGCATGGGAAGGGTTTTCAGGTCGTCAATGGACCCAGGATGGGAAACCGGTTTCGATTCTGGTTGTTTTTGTGTTAGATTTTCTTGTTCTTTCATAAGAGAGTCCTAAATATTTTCCATTATCCCCCTTCGCAGAAAACTGCGGACGTAAGTCCGCAGATAAATGCGAAGCCGAGATCCGCCAAAGCTGTGTTGCCGATACAGCGAATCGCCGCGACTATCGGCAACACGTTTAGCGCAGGCGGATGCTTCGAGGGATTCCGCTTCCCCCTAAGAAAATGAAGCTCTATTGCCGTAAGGCCATAAAGCTTCATTACCGCTGCCATAATATTTGAGCAACTTCCAGTGGGATGGCAGCCTCGTCAAAGTTAGGTATCACTCGCGCCGTATAGTCTGTCGGCGGACGCGCCGCAAGAACACGCGCGCTGTAAACGTAGCCACCCGGGGCGCCGGCCAATTGCTGGCCTTGTTTCATCTCCTGCCGTACGGAAGTGCCTCCGTTAATACCATTTGCATAAAGCTCAACTCGAACTGACTTCGGGTCAAGGGCGCCCAGATAAACCTGAACCTCAAATATATGTTGTTCGCCACGCGTGTCAACCTTAGTTTCGCCGAAGCGCAACGCGGACCATTTTTCTTTAAGAGTATGCTCCCAATTAACTATGTTCCTGCCTATCGCTCCTTTATCTGAAACTCGCGCAAGATACGCCGCCGCGGCAGGGATGTAATGCTGTTCGGTATATTCACGCACGGTGCGGTTTGTGGAAAACTGCGGTGTCAGGCGCGCCATGCTTTCCCTAATCCGTGCCACCCAATCTGTCGGGATACCTTGTTCGTTGCGCCTGTAAAACTCAGGGACTACTTTCTGTTCCAGCAGCTCATAGAGAGCTTCGGCTTCAATGGCGTCCATAGCGGGATCATTCCCGTGATCCTTCCCGTCGCCTAATGCCCAACCCACCTCTGTGGTATACGCTTCCGCCCACCAGCCGTCCAACTCGGACAGATTTATGCCGCCGTTGACTAGGACCTTCATACCGCTCGTTCCGCTGGCCTCCCAGGGCCGGCGCGGAGTGTTTATCCAGACATCCACCCCCTGCACCAGCCTTGCGGCGAGCAGCATGTCGTAATCGCTGAGAAATATCACGTGGGGCGGCGTCCCGGGACGCTGAATAAATTTAATCCATTCCTCGATAAGGGCCTGCCCTGCCCGGTCCGCGGGATGGGCTTTGCCGGAAATTATAAGCTGTACCGGGTGCTCCGAATTTGTTAACAAGCGGCGCAACCGTTCCGGGTCGCGCAGAAGCAGGTTCGGCCTCTTGTAAGTAGTAAAGCGTCTCGCAAAACCCAGTGTCAGCGCGTTGGGATCAAATAGGTGTTTCGCCGTTTCGACTTGCGCCGGCGGCGCTCCTGTGGAAGCGAGCTGCCTGGACAATCTTTCGCGGGCGTATTCGACAAGAGACTTGACGGCGGATGAACGGAACTGCCAGAGCCTGGCATCGGAAACGCGACGTATATTCTGTTCCATAGTTTCGGTCGTACCAAGCCAGCGGTCTTTCCCGCAGGCTTCAGTCCAGAGTTCATCGGATTCCTGCGAGTCCCAACTCGGCATATGGACTCCGTTGGTAACGTGGCCAACGGGAACTTCATCCACCGGCCAGCGCGGAAAAAGAGAAGAAAACAAGTGCCTGCTCACTTTACCGTGCAGGCGGCTTACACCGTTGACAGCGCCACTTCCGCGGATCGCGAGATAAGCCATATTAAAAGGTTCTGAGATGTCATCGCCATTTTGGCGGCCCAGCGCCATCAGATCGTTTAATGATACACCTAACGCTCTCTTCGCGTAACGGCCAAGGTAATGTTCGATAAGAGACGGCTCATATCGATCAAAACCCGCCTCCACCGCCGTGTGCGTGGTAAAGAGATTTCCCGCCCGCGTTACCGCGAGCGCAACGTCAAAAGGTTGAGCGTTTTCCTGCATAAAACTTCTTGCACGTTCGAGTACGGCGAAAGCCGCGTGCCCCTCATTTAGGTGGCATACTTCGGGCCGGATACCGAGAGCTTCGAGCAGACGCCATCCGCCGAGCCCGAGTATAAGCTCCTGCTTAAGGCGCAGTTCCGTCCCGCCTCCGTAGAGTTCACTAGTAATTCCGCGTTGCACCGGAATGTTCGCGGGGTCATTGCTGTCCAGCAGGTAAAGTTTCACTCTCCCGACCTGTACCTGCCAGGCGCGCAGCCACAGCGAGTAACCGGGTAAGGTGATCTCCAACCTCAGCCACTCGCCGTTCGGATACCGCAAAGGCATGATAGGCAGTTGTCCGGGATCATTATAAGGATAAATCGCCTCTTGTTTGCCGTCCTTGTTGATTATCTGGCGAAAATATCCCTGCTGGTACAAGAGGCCCACTCCGATCACCGGCACTCCCAGATCGCTGTCGGCTTTAAGCTGATCGCCGGCTACATTGCCGAGCCCTCCAGAGTATATGGGCAGTGCTTCGCTCAGCATAAATTCCATGCTGAAATAAGCAATGTTGGTCAAGGGGCTACGCGGATGATTTTTCTGAAACCAAGCTGGCTCACCAAGCGCCTGCCGCCTGGCCTGCACCAGGTTATCAACGTTCTTGCGAAAACCCGGGTCGGACAACACACGCTCTATCTGGTCGCGGGAAACCGTCTGCAGGACAACCCAGGGATTATGAGTGAGTTCCCACAACACAGGATCAAGCTGCCGCCATACATTATCGGTAGCATGGTTCCATGACCAGCGCAAATTCAGGGCAAGCTCGGACAGGACATTGAACCCCTCAATATCCGCGGACAGAGGGTTGTTGACTTGCTTACTGACAGGTATTTGTTTGTTCATGTTTCCTCTTTAAGTTGTTGAAGCTAATGTCAAATCCCTGCTTAATTATAAGAAGAACGGGGCAAACCCTTAACCCTGTCCGGGGAGAAGCAAAACTATTGTTTTATGTTTGCATTATATGGAAAATTCCTGAAGCGGACAATTGTACCTGGGTTTAACAGCCCTTTAAACCTTCCAAAATGCCGCTACCTCTGCCTAAATGTAATTTTATATTCATATTTTATCTTGTTTATCATAAACAAACGATTGTCGGTTTCATACTTTCACTGACTTTGGGTATGCTTGGGGGTTAATGACAGGTTGTACATACTAAAATAAAAAAACAACAAGTTCGCCTGCCCGCCGAAGAGGCGGGAACCTGTTGTTTTCGTCTTAAAAATGGATTTACATCTACTTAGGCGTGCGTGAATTGATTATTCTATATCGCATTGTTATTTAAATGCTTTTTAATATTGAAGGGTGGCTGACGGGATTTGAACCCGCAGCCTCTGGTGCCACAGACCAGCGCTCTAACCGTTGAGCTACAACCACCACATAAAACCAGCCAAAAAGATATAAGTTTTAAGCTTTAAGTAAACGTCCTATTTTTCTTACAGCTTATAACTTATAGCTTACAACTGCGAGCAAAAATGCGTCTCCGGCGTGACTTGAACACGCAACCTACTGCTTAGAAGGCAGTTGCTCTATCCAATTGAGCTACGGAGACACTAAATCAGATTGGATTTTGTGCTATAGAGTTTTTATAAAGAACGGAACCCCGTATCACTGACTTTCAAAAAGCGCTCAAAAATATTCGGGCGAGTTAGTATTATAACAAACAACGCTTTCTTAGTCAAACAGTCGTCTTAAGACTGATTTTTACTTAGAAATTCCAACAGCACTTCGGCGTTCTTTACGGTATCCCTGCCGATAACGAACTTGCAGGTCCTTGCCTTCAAAACAGCCATCAGGCAGGATCTCGTTCTGGACAAAACGATAACGCTTTTGGACAGTATCTCTTTCGCTCCTGACCTTAGAAAATATTCGACCATCTGCGCGAGACCCAGGCCCACGATACAGTCGCGGAAAAGAGCCCCCAACACATCCAGCCTGCCGGTATTAAATATCCTCGGGTTATCGGAGAATTCCCTTTCGCCCTTAAGAATGATATCTATACCCGCGGGGCGGGATATCCTGCCGGAAAAATAGCGAATATCTATTAGGATCTTTTTTCCGTATTTACGGCGTTCGATCCCTCCAAGATATTCTCCAGGCACATCAAGAGCGGCTCCTTCAGCTATGCCCAACCTGAGAGGGAACGGCAGCAGAGCGGAATCCCGCGTTATCAGCGGGGTATCGTCAGAGATCAGCTTAACGCCAGGATTTTTCATAAGCTCGAGAATAAGAGTGGTCTTTCCTGAGCCCTGGGGCAAAAGACATAAAAGCCCCTTGCCGTCAAATGAGACCGCGAAAGCGTGAACCCTGTGAATTCCCCTCCTGTCCAGCAATTCGCCGACGCGGGAAAGTACGATAAGGTAAGTTAGTTCATGGAGCAGGTTCCTGTCTCTGGAAAACAACTCGCCCCTTTCCGTCCTGAGATCGTAGATCGAGAGCGCCTTGCCGGTGTAATCCACGTATCGTGTGTCGCCGCGGTCGTAAGACAGGGAATCGGGCTGGTATAACGAAGCCTTCACGGGGGGAACCCGCGCGAATGGCGGCTCCTCTTCCGAGACGATCAATTCGAAGTCGGACGGTTTGTCCCAGGTATCGGAGCTAAAATAGGAAAAATCCCTGGCTATGATGTCTTTCAACCACGGGGGCAGGCTTATCATGGACTTGACACCATAAAAATCAAAGATTAATTTATCCATTGTGTTTTTTGAACAGCCCGGTCAAAAAGCCTATGCCGTACGATATATGCGCCACAAAGGGCAGGATCATCAGAAGCGGCAGGGCGGCCAGTTTTTCCCTGTATCTGATCGTTATCGAGACGGCATTCATTAAAACGAAGAGCAGGTAAAGATAGAACGGGAGAGTAAACAACGGCTTACCGTACATAACGGGAACAGCAAGGTAAACCACGAACAGGGCCGGCGCGAGATAAACCGGTTTGAGGCTTTTGGGCATTATCCTGGTCATCACAGCCCGCCCTTCGCCGGAACGGAAGATCTGTTCTGCCAGGCTCAACAGGTTCTTTCTCCTGTGATGATAGACAACAAGCTCCGGGCAGTAAAGGATCTTGTGGCCCCGCACCAGGTACTGTTCCAACAGCAGGTTTTCTTCGTTGTAATACAGCCGCCTGTCAAAATAGACATTTTCTTTGTCAAAAATATTTTTACGGAAAGCCAGGTTACACAGGGTAACCGAGGAGTCATCGCATATTTTTTCTTTCGAGCCTTTTGAAAACCTTTCGCGCATTTTCCACGACGTGAAGGCCTCGGAGAAAGCATATCCGGAAACACGTTCGTGAACTGTGCTGCCGGGAGGGGTCAAATTGGGCCCGCCGATGATGTCTATATCAGGGTGTTCGTCAAATTTCTTTTTTAACAGCTCTATATTGCCGCCGGCGGGATAGCTGTCATCGTCTAGAAAATATACGATATCGGAATCCGCATTCCTGATGCCGGTATTCCGCGCTTCGCTCTTGGGTAGCCTTTCCTCAAAAAACAGGCATTTTATCCCGTAAGCCCTCGAGCCTAGCTGCCGTAAATAACCGAAGGTTTCCTCGTTAAAACCGTTCGCGACTACGATCAACTCGGCGTAACCGGGAAGAACAAGACTTGTGACGCATTTTTCAAGCTCGGGTTTTCTCCCCTTGGTTATGATCACCACGCAGATCTCGTATCTATTCGGCACTAAATCTCTCTTTTACGTATTTCATTTTACCCGCGCTCAAAGCATCGCCTATCATGAACCCGTAAGCGCACGTGAGCCAGCAGCTGCACGTTCTCCGGTTCAGGAAATCCCTGACCTTGCCGGCCTCGCGGCCGCCCCACAGTTCGTCGAAACGGCCTTTTTTTATATTTCCGAACACCATATCCTTGTTGACCGGGCAAAAATACAGCTCGCCGTAAGGATTTACTACGGCAAATTTCTCGCCGCAGACGCAGTTCGGAAAATACCTTCTGGGATACCTTATATATTTGCCGATGTAGTGAAGGCTGAGCATACGGGAAAGGAGCCCTTCGTTAGGGAGGAGCTCAATGCCGTTTTTCACACCCACGGCTTCGCACATCACCCGTATCATCTCGTCGAGCTGCGCATCCACGGCATCGAGCTGGTCGGCTTTCCAGGATAACTGTTCGGTTTCTTTCTTCTGCACCACGACCTGGAAAGAAACATGGTAATTGTTTTCGGCGCTCCAGTTAAATACCGGCAATAGCTGGTCGTAATTTGCGGGCGAAAGCGTAAAATTAAAACTGAAATTAAGGCCGGGAAAAAGTTCCTTTAGCGCTGTTATAGTTTTGTTTAGCTTTATGAAACCGTCCTTGACGCCTCTCATCCTGTCGTGAGCCTGGTTGATGCCGTCGAGAGAGCTGCCTATAGAAATACGTTCGAGGCCGCAGGCATCCTTGATCCCCTGGATGGATTTAACGGCGAGGTCCCTGTCGAGCAGGTTGGATAGTATATGGATCTGCGCATCCCCATATTTTTCTTTGACGAGACATACCAGCCTGACAAAATCCTTCTTCAGCCAGGGTTCACCACCGCTAAAGATCACGTATTTGATGTTATCGAGAAGCCTTGAGTCATCCAGAAGGCCGCGGATCTCGTCGATGTCGAGTTCCGGTTCATTCTTCTTTAAGCTCGCCACATTACACATTATGCAATCCGCGTTGCAGTTAAAGGTCAGCTCAAAGTGCAATTCTTGCGGGGCCGGGCTTTTAACGTCTCTCGGGAGCGCGGTTTTCTCGAGCGATAACCCCAGTTCATCCAGGAACGACCTTACTTTATTCATAGCAGCCTACTTATCCTTTCAGGCACGGGCCGGCCCGCCGCCTGGTTATCACTTCCGGCATTGAACTATCCTGCCTTTTCCAAACACCTATTCATGTTCTCGCGAGCCACCTTATTGTCGGATTCGCTGTCGATCGATCTCTTATAGGCCCCTGCCGCTTTCGCAAATTCTTTTTCGTGTTCATAATACTGGCCGAGTAAAAACCACTTGTCGGGCTTGACCTTCAATACACCCGAAGTTTCGGGCAGGCCCAATTTCAGCGCCAGATCGCAAAATTCTTCGTACCTTCGGAACCTCTCGGCATAGTTGTTTTCGCCGTTATTTGATTTCCAGAACAGATGGTGATCCTCTCCGGTTATGCCGAATTTTTCCGGGTTCCGGTGCAGGTAAGTGCCCTTGTCAATTACGCAAAACGATTGGCTGGCCAGCACCGTATCGATATAGGGCCTTGCCAGGACCAGGAATTTCAGCGTCTTTTCAAAGTCTTCCCGCGTTTCAGTAGGCATGCCGAACATTATGTTTATCTGAATGGAGATGCCGGCCTCGTGAGCGTCCTTAAGAACCTTGAGCGCGCCGGGTATCGAGTAGCCCTTGTTCATCTTTTCCAGCACACGCTCGCAACCGGATTCAATGCCGAAACCAAGCCACATGCACCCCGAAGCTTTCATCTTATTTATCAGGCTTTTCGTCATTGACGGGTTCGCGGTAAGCTGGCCGGCCCAGCGTATCTTCATGCCGCTCTTAATCACCAGATCGCACCAGGTCTCAAGCACACTCAGGTCGCCGTTAACAAGCGAACCGTTAAAATAAAAAAAGTGTACTTTCGGGAACTTTTCTATCTGGTATTTTATCTCTTCGTAGATCCTTTTTCCGCTCATCGTGCGGTATTTCTTCCAGAAACTCCATTCGCTGCAAAAATGGCAGCAGGTTATGCACCCGCGCGAATCAAAAATACCAAGCCCGAAGGAATCCTTGTATCTGCCGTTCTCTATATCATTCCTGAAAGGCTCGTAATCCGGGAAAGGCAGGGCGTCGAGGTCTGTAGGGACCTCCGGGTCACCTCCATCGACTATGCCTTTTTTATCCTTGAACAGGAAACCGCGGTGAGGCCCCCTGAAACCGTCTTGAAGCTTCTTTAACAGTTCGGGCAAGACGATGTCGCCTTCACCGGGGCAGACGTAATCGACTTCTGGTTGTTTTATCAGCGAAGCCGCCGCCTGCGACCTCGAGCATTGCGGCCCCCCGAAAATAATGACAATTTCGCTGTCTGCTTTTTTTATTCTTCTGGCCAGTTCAAGGCTGATGATGAACGACGTCGTGTGAGTGGTAAAACCCACGACTCTTACACCGCCTGAAACTATCTCACGCACGACCCTATCGATCGCCTGTTCGTTGTCCTCTATGAGTTTTTTAAGCAGCTCGGGGTTTTCCCAGTAGGAATAGTAGTCTTTGTCGTCCCAATATTTTTTTCCCGCTTCGCCACCGGAGTGGTAGAGAAGATTGTTGACGTCATAGATCGAAACTTCAAAACCTTCCCTTGAGAGAAGAGCTTTGAAATAGGCGAGAGTGTAAGGAGGGCAATCCCTTCCCCAGGCGGGGCACTGAATAAAAGCCACTTTCATATTTATTTTCCCTTGGGATCTTCCTCGACGAGCCAGACGTACTCATCGCAGGGGCAAACTTCAGCCTCGCAGGGCATGGGCCTGTCGAATAACTTAAAATTATCGTCAAAGAGGTTCCCTATAGGCTTATGGCTCAAGGGGCCGCAGCGGGTAACTTTCCCGTCAGCTTTTATGGAAGCATATATCTGCCCCGAACGGCAAAGCTTCCCTTTCGTTTTCTTGCCCTCAAGGTGGTACCGGACCCGTGAGAGGTCGCCGAGGAACGGTTCCATCATTTTTCTCTCAGCCGCGCTGTAAGAATCAGGGTATTTTTTCCCGCCGTACTCTCCCCAAAAGGCTGCCAGGGCGAAATCTATACCGTTTTCCCTGAACTTGTTATGATAATAATCTATTTTGTCCATTTGGGGCGGATAGGCCAGGTAACATACGCCGCCCTTGAACCCTTTATTCTTCAAGACCAGCACTTTTTTAGTAAACGCATCGTAGTCGCCGTCGATCGGGTGAAAATTCATATCGAACACCACCCTTGAGGGATCTATCTTTTCCGCGAAGGAATATATGTCGCCCGAAAGTTGGCTTGTAATTTTAACGGTATGGATCTTCGATAGCTCGCCGATCAGCTCAATGAAATTCGGGTAAAGCGAAGGTTCACCGCCGGTAATCATGATGTGACATTCACCGTGCCTGTCGCGTATTCTTTGCCATATCTTCATCAGGTCGGCCACCGGCATATAACGGTTCAACTTTCCCATGTTCTCCCAGTTCTTGTCAAACCAGCAGTATGGACACCTGAAATTACAGGCATAATGAATATCCCAGACAAAATTTACTTTTTCCATTGTCGCCTCTTCGCCGGTTAATAGACCTTGAACGCTTCATATAACGGCATATTTTCTTTATCTTTAACGCAACCGAAATACTCAATTCGCATCTTGTGCTGTTTAACGTACAAATGCAACCAATCGGATTTTGAGTTATCCCAATCGGAATAGCACTGCATATTATAATTTATATCATTTTTTGAGACACAACATACCACATAAATACTTCTGTATTTTTTAAACGTTCTATCCAGCCCCTCGTTCAGCGCTGGCAGGCACCAGACTTCATTTATATAATTATTTGTTTTAGAACCTTTATTGTGCAATACATATCGCTCTTCAAGACTATCGGTAAACATAAATACCGGGTCGAGATTATTGTGATTAATGAACTCACTTAATTTCTCCATACTCTCGTCGCTCGTGAACATCCTGCTGGATATTCCGAGATAGTTATTATGATAATTGATTAATAAAGCTGTCTTGCAGATAATTACCGCCAGGGTGATCGTTAAAGCAACGACTTTCACCGCCTTAAAGGGAATCGGTTCCGGCAGATCATACAATTTACAAATAAATAACGCTATCATCAACTGGGGGAACGGGTACATCAGGGGCAAATGATAATATGACCAGGTCGAGGGAGAATAGATCATAGTAGCGAACATAGAGACAAATAGCACACATAAAAAGATAACCTTGCTGTTATCCCCCCGCCTGAAAAAGAGCAAAATACCGAAAGCCAACGATGACCAAAATACCCAGAATTGGCATTCTTTAAATATATTTACCCAGCCTGAATTCTCTCTTATAGAAAAAATATTGTCTTTCAATAAATGGCTGAATTGTGCTACCCTGGTAGAAATATTTTCAAGATAATTTAGGTTGTCACTGCTGTAATTCCAATGGGATCTATTCCCCAGCAGATCGGAGATGAGGGCAAAAGTGCTCCCTTTGGTCGAGACGTTAAAATATATGAAGAATATCGCTCCGAGGCAAAAATAAACGGCTGTCAGGAACAACTGCCGGGCTGTTAGTCTTTCATATATCAAACGCGCTTCAACCCGGTAAACGGCGAGCACGGCGACTGCCAGCCCTATGTATCGTGATACCATTGAAAGCTTTACGCTTAAACCCGCCCCCAGCAGCAAAGCAGCGAGATATAGGTAAGCGCTTTTTTTGCTCCGCACATAATTGACCAGAAAAAGCGCGCCCGACCAGAAAAGAACATTCAATAACGGTTCGGTTGATTTTAAAGACACCCTGTTAAAGTCGACGTATGATGGGCTCAGTATCAATAACAAAACGGTCAGCAGGGCTATCTTGAGGTCGAAAATGTATCTTAGAAGGAAATACAGCGCGATGGCGCCAAGATAAGAAACGATGATGAAGGCCAGTTTAAGGGAGTAAATGCTTATGCCAAAAAGTAAAAAGAACGGAATCACGATATAATGCGGCAGCGCGAAAGTATATTCCTGAAACAAGTTGATGGGAAAAATCTTTCCAAAAATATTAATATTTATGCTGTTGTAATATCCGAGATTCTGTCCCTTCAACAGGTTTATTCCCAGATTTCCCACAACGGCCTCGTCTCGATGGATAGCTACATATCCTAGATCGGGCACACAGGCCCAGAAGTATATAAGAGATAATAATATAAGAATTGAAACTTCTAAGACAAGGGAGTGTCTGATCGTCATATTAGAATCCCTATTTAGCCAACCCCGTCAACCAATTCTTTATCACTCCCAGGTCAAAGGAGAACATCATGTTCTGCTCCGAATGGCAACCCGAAAGGCATTTGCCGCAAAATGGTTTCTCAAGCTCGTTAAATGCCTTTTCAACCCCATAATCCAAAACGCTTACTCCTTTCATTTTATCGTGCAGCATCCCGCAAGGATAGAGCGTACCGTCCGGCTCTAAAAAACCGTACAACCTGCCGGCCCAGCAGTTTGAGGACAGGCCTTCATCCGCGTAGGGGTTCTTATTATTCTTCCAGGCCAGCAGCTGTTCAAGATAAGCCCTGGAAGTCCCTATCGGGTAATGCTTTTTCTTGAGCGAGATAAGTTTGCGTATTATCACCTCGTACCTGGCGTCTTCAAGGTAATATTCTCCAGCCTGTTCTTTGTTGGCGAAACAGCTGCTGTAATCCGCGTCCCGGGAATGAAGCATTACAAAATTCGCCAGGAATCCGTCTCTTTTAGCCCATTCGACTATATATTCTATTTGGCCCGCACTTTTTTTGTTGATCACCGTAGTGGTCCAGAACCTGACTTTTTCCTTCGAAAGGATCTTAACGGCGTCCTTGAAAACCTCATAACTGCCCTTTCCTCTTATTTCTTCGTGAACGTCTTTCTCTCCCTCGAGGCTCAAGAAGACCACGTCGCATTTTTTTACCGCATCTATGTTGTCGCCCAGCTTATAACCGCTGGTAGATATCCCCGTGAACAAGCCGAGCTTCTTTGAGTGATCTATTATTTCCCCTATATCTTCTCTCATCAGCGGTTCTCCTCCGGTGAGCTGGAGCTTGACCGTGCCGGCAGCGGACATCTGGCCTATGATCGAAATTGCCTCGGAAGTGGTGAGCTCCCTGTAAGCAGGGACATTTTTTGTTATATTGCAGTATTCGCACGAGAAGGGGCAGCGGTATGTAATGAGGTAATAAACGCTCAACGGCTTTCTGTAGCTTTTATGCAGATTCGCCCTTAAAATTGAGATTAAGGCCGCCGCTGTTCTTGCTATATTCATTTCTTCAGGCCTTTTATCTTGACGGACGTGTAGCCGTACTTCTGATATCTGTCTGTTTTAATTTTAACATCACAGTAGTTGCAATACCCATACTCATCACAATCTCTGAACTTGTCTTCAATGTGTAACCCATTGTCCAGCAAATTACCGATATCGGGCATTTTCGAATATAAATAATGGTGACAGCGGTATATTCCGCAATCGGGACCTATTATAAGCTCGCTCGCCCTGCACAGACATTTCTTTTTCTCCCCGGCCTTAACAGCGTCCGGATAAAGGTATTTACCGTATGTTTTATTTTCATAATCGCCCAGGAATTCTTTAGTCCGGAAATCCAAGCCTTTTTTTAAAAACATTTCTTTCGCTCTCATGACCTTTGCGCCGTATTTCGGATGCAGTATGCCGTAAACGCCTATCCTGAACCCGGCTTCCGTGAGTTTTATTGTCTTCTCAAGCAAAATATTAATGTCTTCTTTTTCGGGATGATAAGTTACCCTGATAGGGGCATATGGCGCATCCCTGTTAATTCGTTCCGGCTTGACCTCCTTAATAAAAATATCCGGGTTAAATGAAAGGTTCGTAAGGATATCGATATTGATATCTTTCCTGATGTGATTAATTATCCACGCGAACTGCGGATGAAGGCTGGGCTCGCCTCCCTGCAGCGTGACAGGCAGGTCAGCCCCCAGCTTCAATCTGTTAATGCCTCTTACCCATTCCGCCCCGGTCATATAAACCGACTTTTTTTCTTCCTTTATCAGCTTGCCGTTGATGCAATAGGCGCACATATAATTACATTTCAGCGTAAGAAAACAAGAAACGTAATTATATCGCCCGGGAATATCTAGCGGTTTGCACTTCAACTGGACTTCCTCCTTGCCTCGTATTTCCTGCGCTGAAAACGGGGTTAATTCTGCATATTGATACTCTATAAGTTTTCGTTATACTTGGCGGGCGTGTCACTTGATTCATGCCGGAACACTTCCTGCCTTAAGCTTTTCAGGTATATCTTAATTGAACCGGTAAAACTAGTCTTTGTCTCGTATATCTTTGCCCTGATTATATACATTTTTACAATGAAATATACCAATGTAAATACGATATTATGGGGAAGGAATATCAGATATTTTACGACAATATTCTTGCTTTTCGGAAAAACGGTAGCGACGGCACCCAGTACAGAAATATTCTTTAAGGCGTTATTCTCTCTTTTGCTGAATTTGAGCGGTGAAGCGTGCATATATGAAGTATGCATATCTGAATATTCGGGGTTGTAAGCGCCGCTGTCAACGAGCTTGTCGCCCAAGGGGGTACCGGGATACGGGTGAAATATAAGGTATTCAGCCCAGGTAACCCTGCTTTTCACGCTCAGGTTAATTGACTCTATGTCTTTATCTATAGTAGTTCCCGGCAGGCCCACTATGCAGTTCGTAAACGTGTTGATGCCGTACCGTTCGCACAATCTGTGAGCTTTTATTATCTGCTCGTCGCTCATATTCCTGTTCAGGACTTTCGAACGGATCTCAGGATTACCGGCTTCTATGGACATGCTTATGGTCCTGCAGCCGGCACTCTTTAGAAGCCTGACCATATCCTCGCTGAGGACATCCGCCCTTGTTAATATAAAAAACGGAAGGCCGATTTCTTTTTTATACTTGCGGGAGAATTCATTCAGCCATTCGTCAGCCTTCAGAGAAAATATATCATCATAGAATTTCACAGTGCTGAGCGGCCATTTTTCTTTCACTTTACGTATATCTTCTATTATATAATCTACGGAGTGCCTTCTGAGCAACTGCCCCTTGCCTTTGTAGATTTCGTTCCATCTCGAATTGAAGCAATAACTGCAGTCATAGGGACACCCCCTTGAGGCCATAAAGCTTTTCAAGGGATATCGGCCCATCGGCGTATTATCATACAAGAGTGAATAATCAGGGAAAGGCAATCCATCAAGGTTTTCTTCGAGGTTCCCGAGCGTTAAGGCGTTTTTGCGGTCCTTTACCATTATGTTCGGGATATTATCGATGCTGAGGTTATTGCCTAAATTGTTTAACAGTTCTATGAATGCTCTTTCTCCCTCCCCTACACAAATAGCGTTTAGATCTCCCTGCCCTAGGACCTCATTAAAAAATGTCGGGTGAGGCCCCCCCATAATGGAAAACAAACCCGGATATTTTTGTTTAATCAGTTTATTTACGGCAAGATAATGTTTCGCTTCGCCCGTGGAAGAACTGTAGGCGATTACGTCGGGCCCGACTGATCTTATTTTTTCCCAGACATTATCGCTGTTTAACTCGCAAAGGTGCGTTTCATGTCCAGCCGCCTTTGCCGATGCCGAGATACAGCACAGTCCGATAGGCACTATAAAGTTTTCGCTCTTGAAAACAAAGAGTATTTTCATTTAGGCGCGCTTGCGAGCCATTTAGTGATTTTCGCGGTGATATCCCCTGTACTTAGCCCCATGCTGCTTAAAAGATATTCCCGTTTTCCATAAACCCTGCAGAACCTGTCGTCTATGCCTATTCTCAATAATCGTTTTTCAATCCCGCGGTCGTTGAGCAACTCAAGCACGGCGCTGCCGAACCCTCCTGCCAGGAAGTGCTCTTCGATCGAAACGAGAGAACCGTATTTTTGAAAAATATTCTTTAGCAACGGTTCGTTTAGCGGTTTAATTCTACTGATATCAAGCACGCCCGCGCTAATCCCTTTTTTCTTTAAACCCTCCGCCGCCTCAACCGCCTTCAATAGCATTCTGCCGGTAGATATCAGCAGCACGGCTTTCCCGTTAACCAGCTCGCTCGCCCCTTTGGACAGATCCACTGCCTTGTTCCTGTATAATAGCGGCAAGCCTGTCCTGTCGATCCTTATGTATTTTGTACCCCGGCGGCGGGCGCAAAATACCGCGGCCTTTTCTGCCGCGCTGCTGTCCGCGGGACAATAAATTTCAATATCGGGAAGAGCCCTCATCAACGATATATCTTCAGTGCCGTGGTGGGTGAGGCCCAAAGTGCTGTAGTCATAACCGATGCCGATCCCCACGATATTCACGTTTAAACGCATACAGCATAGATCCACCCTTATCTGTTCATAGCATCTCATGGTAGCAAAGGGAACGATAGCGTAACAAAATACGGTTTTCCCCGCCATCGCGAGGCCCGCTGAAATACCTATCATATTCTGTTCCGCAATTCCCACGTTCAGGTATTGCCTGGGCAGCTTCTTTTTAAAATCATCGTGGCATATGGCCCCGGTATCGGAAGTTACCAGCACGATATTTTTGTCTTTCTTTGCCTCCGCATAAAGGGAATCAAAAAATGCGTCCCTCATTCCTTTAACCCAGCGCCTCATTTCGACTCCCTTAGTTCTTTCCTGGCTTGAATAACTTCTTGCCCAGCGGGTATGCGGTAATGCCAAAGGGGTTTTGATTCCATGTATGACACGCCCTTTCCTTTTGTGGTTTTAGCTATTACAGCCAGGGGTTTCTTAAAATACCCCGCCTTGAACATTTCCATGACTTCCAGAAGCTGTTCAAAAGAATGTCCTTCTACGGTAACCGTATCCCAGCCGAAAGATTCAAATTTATCGTTCAACGGCTCTATACTTAAATAGGACGACAGGTAGTCCGTGGCCGAAAGCCCGTTGTGATCGATCACGGCCAGCATGTTATTAAGCCTGTGATGTCCCGCGAACATTGCCGCTTCCCAGATCGAACCTTCGTGGCATTCACCGTCGCCCAGCAGTACATATACTTTAAGTTTTTTTCTATCCTGTTTCGCAGCCCATGACAGCCCGCAGGCTATAGGGAGACCGTGACCCAGCGAACCGGTGAAAGCCTCCACGCCGGGAATGCGGTCTTCGGTATGCCCTCCAAGGAAGCTTCCGGGTTGGGTAAAAAGGTTCAGTTCGGCTACCGGGAAATACCCTAGATCGGCCAAAACCGCATAAAGCGCTACCGCCGCCTGCCCTTTGCTTAGGATGAACCTGTCTCTTCCCAGCCAGCGGGCCGTTTTCGGCTTTTTCCTGATTATACCCCCGTAATATAGGGCTACAAGTATTTCGGCGCATGAAAAAGAAGGCGCGATGTGCCCTGCCCCGGCTTTAAGGGCCATATCCAGCACTTTACCTCGAAGCCATTTTGCTTTTTTGACCAGTCTCGGTATCTTCAGGTTGTCAGGTCTCATTATTTCGCATCCTTTTTGAACCGTTAAATAAAATTAACATGCGCCTGCGGGTTTTTCAATCCCCAGAGATATTTATTTATTTCGTCGAGCCTGCAGGGGTAAACGCACCTTCGCGGCTCTATGCCGTTTAACTTTTTAAAAACCGCCGCTTTCTTTCTGCTGTTCCAGATCTTCCTGAAATTATCTTCATTTATGTTGCCCAGTGAGTATTCCGCGCTGCCGATAACTGCGATGCAGGGGTAGACTTCGCCCGTACTCTCGATGTAGGAAAAAAAAGGCAGCCCGAGGCATTGCCCGTATTCCTTGGGAGCGGACGTTTTTTTCATCGAATGTTTCCTGAAAATGACGTTGAAGTGCCTGTCCGATAAGCGCAGCAGCCTCTCTTCAAGCCCCAGATAACCGGAATAGTCGATATTACGGTATTTGCCGATCCTGTTCTGAGGATGCTCAGAGTAAGGTTTAACGGAAAAATAATCCGCGCCCTTTAATTTTACCAGCCGCGCTGCCTTTTCGGTTTCGTGCTGGTTGCCGGGAAGCAACAAATATTGGACTCCGATCGTACAACCAAACCCGTTCCGACTGTTAACCGACGACATTTTTCCAATATTATCTATGACCCTGTTGAAGTTCTCCTTGCCCGCTCCGTGTATTTCAGCGTACCCGGCCCCGCTCCCGGAACTGACGCTTACCCTTATCCAGCTTAAATGCTTTAATATCGCCTTCATATCGATTTTTTCGAGTTCCACACCGTTCGTAGACATAGCCACGTCGAAACCTATTTTTTTAGCGTTTACGATAATCTCTTCTACGTCCGGGTGCATTGTGGGTTCGCCGGAACCGGCGAACATAATGCTTTTAACGCCCAAATTATGCATTTCCCTGAGCCTCTTTATCAGAACTGCCTTGTCAAGCGCCGAAGGACGGCATCTATTGTAGGCGAGCGCGCAAAAGGAACACTTGAGGTTGCAGCTGTTTGTGATCGATACTTCAACGTATATAGGGTATGTGGACTTCCCCGTGAGCCATTGCGAAACCCGTTTAGGATGAAAAGCGAGTTTGTGGGTTTCGACTCCGTAGTCAGATGTGCTTAGAGTTTTCATTATTGGTTTTTGACGCTTAACCGTAAAAAGTCTTTTAATAAAACCAGCGTATTTTTCACCGATAAGGCTTTAGAGCGCGATTTTTGCCTCGCGTTGATCGAAACGGGAACTTCAGCATATGTATATCCTGTTTTCAACGCGTTGATCAGGCACTCTGTCTGAAAAAAAAATCCGTTCGCTCTGTTGATCACTTCCAGAAGCACCTTTCTTTTATACATGACATTGCCATTGGTATATCTAAACCTGGTTTTGAACGTCAGATTGATAATAATAAGATATAGGCTGGACAACATCCTGCGCAAAATACTTCTCTTGCTCTTATTGATAACATAGGGCACAACGATATCGCAGGTCTCGAACATTGGAAGATATTTCAACAAATCGCCCACATTATTTTCGCCGTCTGCCGGTATCCATGTAACGATATCTTTTGAAGCGCTTATGGCGCCGTCCCTGAAACTTGCGCCGATGCCCATCGTTTTTTTGTGTTCGATGTATTTATGGCAATCGCCCCTGCCCAGGGCGTTGCCGGCCACAGTGGCGGTCCCGTCTTTACTGCCATCGTTTACAATTATTATTTCATATCCTATTCCCGAGCCTGAGCACTGTTCGTTGAGCATATCGATCACTCTTCCGAGCGACTCTTCCTCATTTAAAGCAGGCACGACGATGGAAATAGAGCAAATATCCGCCATTATATTTCCTAGAACAGCACATAGATAAAGGGGACTACCGTGCTGCTTTGTGCAAACACTATCAGAAGCCCCAGCCCCAGAAGCACTAAGAGCATCGGCACCAGCCACCACAGTTTCCTCTCCCAGAAATACCGCCAGAACTCTCTCAATATGCCGAATTTATCGAGAAACTTATGGAATGATTTCATCTCAAACTCCTTTGCATAACTTATTTAAGTCCTGACTCCCGCTGAAGCTCAATAATGCAGACCCGTATATTTAGAAACTTGATTATTTGAGACCGACAACACGACAGTCGCCGGATAGTTCCGCTATAAGCAAATTTCATCTCTGTTTCGATATATAATCCGCTACATTCGCGAGGTCTTTATTTTCCGGATCCGATCTTTTGGCCTTCGCGACGCTGGCCAGCATATCCTGTGTTTTTCCTGTCTTGAGATATACTTTCGCGAGCCCTATATACGCCCATCCCGCATCAATTTTACTTCCCGATTGAACAGCCTTTTCAAAATATTCTTCCGAGGCTTTCAATTTATTCTCTGCGTATAATAAAGAACCCATGGCCCTTAACCCCCAGGAACTTCCCGGGTTTATAATCAGCGCATCTTTCAGAACGTCGCCGGCTTTCTGGAACTCCCCCGTTCCGGTATAAAACTCTCCAAGTAATACCCTCGTATCCATGTTATTTTTGTCTTTTTTGATCAGAGCTATGCATTTTTCAATTGCCCCCTTGGTATCGCCGCTGTCATAAGTCTTCTTTATGGAGCCGTTTATTACCCTCAGGGCTTCTATCTTCTTTTGCTCCGGCCCGGGCATCGGCTGACCCTCTCTATTTGTTGTAACCATAGAGCCCGAACCCCTGATATCAGTGTTCACTACAATATAAAGAATGACCACTACAGCGATCGAAGTTATAAACCCGGCGAAGATATACCGCAGGTTATTTCTCATTCACATAGATCCTTTTTTTTCTGCGAGACGTCACGTTCATATAATCCAGCCACTTCTTTCATGTCGCCGTAAGCTATTTGATTGCCGCCGTCGATATAAAGCGCCTTGCCGTTATATTTTCTCAGCACATCCAACCCGTGAGTTATATAAAGAATAGTATTTCCTTTCTCCAGTATTCCGTCGATCGCTCCCGCGCATTTATCCTGGAACGACACATCGCCTACAGCGAGTATTTCGTCTATCATAACTATGCCCTGCAGAGTTTCAATAACCGTGGCAAAGGCAAGCCTGGCCCTCATTCCGGAGGAAAACTCGCTGAGTTTAGCCCCCATGAAATCTCCAAGCTCCGAAAAGTTTATGATGCTGGGAAGTTTCAAATCCATTTCTCTCCGCGTTAAGCCGTGAAGGGCGCCATAGAGATAAACGTTCTCTATGGCAGTAAATCTGGGGTTGAAACCAAGGCCTAACTCGAAAACGCAGGACACTTCTCCCTTTACCATGTAACTTCCCGCAGTGTGCGCCATTATTCCTGCGAGTATCCTTAACAGCGTCGTTTTGCCTGCCCCGTTGGGCCCAATAATCGCCACCATCTCGCCTTTATTGACCTTGATGTTAATATCACTTAGCGCCCGCAGTTCCCGCTTCGGGTATTCTCCGCTTAAACGATATCTCAAGTCTGAAAAAAGGGTCAGCCGTTCCCTGGTGCCTATGTTGAATATTTTTGAAAGGTTCTTTGTTTCAATTACCGGATCCATTGTCATCCTTTCGATCAATTTTGATTTTTAATAACCCCGCTCTTCCGGCTGCTGCCCGACAATTCAGTTTTGCGCGGGCATGGCGCCGCGCTTAAATTTTTTCAACGAAACACCCTTCTTTAGCCTTGAACATCTTGTAGCCGGTTACGAGCAATACGGAAGATAATAGAAAAACGTAAAAAAGGCCTGAGAGTTCCGGATAAGTATTGCCTATCATGATGTCTCTGGTAGCCTTGATTATATGCGTCATTGGATTGAGCAGTATTATTTTCTGCTTCGCCGGGCTTAACATGTCCATAGAATAGAATATCGGCGTAATAAATATTCCGATGTTCATGAAAATCCCCCATATCCTGCTGATATCCATGAAATATACGCCTAGCGTAGCGAGTATAAACGACACGGACAACACCAGATAGATATTCACCAGCAAGAGCGGGATGAGCAGCACCGCCTTGAACCCGACGTGGCCCTTAATGATAAACCAGAATATTATCAGGACCAGCAGTTCAAGTAAATGAATAAAAAGCGCTGAGAGAACAGACGAAAAGACCAGCACTGATTTTGGAAAATTGATGCTCTTGATATAATTGCCGTACCTGAAAATGCACATTATTGCCGACGTGGTGCCGGAAGCGAAAAAGTTCCACTGGATAAAACCGATTATCAGATACAGCGGAAAATCCGAGATGTGCGGTCCCATCCACTTCACGAAGAGCCCGTACAATACGAGAAAGTATATCAGGGGGTGCAGCAACGTCCACAAGAAACCCAGTATCGTGCCCTGGTCCCTCATTTTATAATCAGCCACGGCCAGTGACCATATCATGATCCAATATCTGCGAAAAAAAGTGTTGATCCTTTTCATTTTGCGGCTCTCCGGGCTGACCTATCATTCAGCGGGTTTTGATTCCAATAAAAAAGCCCACTCGTTGCACGGACATATTTCAGAACTGCAGGACTTAGGCCCATCGGACAACCTGAATTGCGGGTCAAAAATATTGCCCACGATTGACTCCACCCCGTTTATCCCTCCGCATCTCTGGACCTTGCCGTCAGGTTGAATTACACCGTACGTTTTCCCTGCGTTGCACAGCCTGCCCATCGTGCGGAGCGCGTCAGTACGGTACTTTTCCCCCCCGCGGCTTCCCAGCTGAGGGAAAATTATATTTTTTTCTTCCTTGGTGTATCCCTCCGGATACCGGACCCCGTTGAAATCACCATAGAAGGCCTGCATGGTGAGGAACAGACCTTGCTTTTGAAACAAATCCAGGTATGCCTGATACTTTTTTATCAACGGGGGCCAGGCGAGAAATGTTATGCAGTCCATTAGGCCAGCGCTTTTCAGGAATAATGCCTTCCCGATAAACTCGTTTACGTCCGCTGACAAAGGATGAAAGGATGGGTTGACCCTGACGTTATTATTGTTGACTCTCTTTGCAAAGCCGCAGATATCGAACGATAGATTAGTAATTATCTGAAATTTATGCTGCTGGGACGCTTGTTCGATGAAAGCAACGAATTCTGGATAAAGGAACGGTTCACCTCCGGTTATTGAAACGCTGACGGGCCCGTATTTCTTATAAATATTATCCCATACCCGCAACAGCTCGCCCGCAGAATGATATACATTCCCGCTCTTTATCTCGTCCCACTTGCCGTGGAACCAGCAATAAGGGCAGTTATAATTGCAAGCCCGGTGTATGTCCCAGTTAAATGATATTTCGTTGTTATTCATTTAGTGTTTTTTTTGTTTCAGCAAATCGTACCTGGAATTAATTACGGCGTTGTGCGGATCGAGCTTGAGATAATTATTATAGCTAATAAGCGCGTTCTTGTAATCTTTTATCATTTCGTAATAATTTCCCAGGTTGAACCAGCGGTCCAATTCAACGGAGGTCTGCAGTCCGAGCCCCACGTTCACCCCCAGAGAGATCGCGCGTTTCGAAAACTCCTCGCATCTTTTCATCCTTTCAGGATAATCATTCCTGCCGTCGCTGGAAACCCAGTACTGCCCGTGCTCGCTATTGGGAACTATTTCAAATTCTTTCAGATGGCTTTCCAAATAGCTGTGCGGCTCTATCGTAAAAAAAGTTCTGCTCGGGTACGCGGTATCTATATAGGCGGCGTTTCTTTCGAGGAAACTGAGCGTGGCGCCGAAATCTTCGTTCGTCTCCCCGGGGAAACCGAACATAAAATTGCACGTCACTTGTATGCCGGCGCCGTGCGCGGATCTTAGCACCCTGTCCGCGTCTTCGACCCTATATCTCTTTCTCATATGATCCAGCACCCGCTGCGAGCCTGATTCAATTCCGTACGTCACGTGTTCGCAGCCGGAGCTTTTCATTTTTAAAAATACCGTGTCCGTCATTTCCGGACGTATTATCAGGTTAGCGTGCCACTTAAGGCCTGCTTTTGGAGGAGACGATATCATCAGGCCGCAGAATTCGTTTAGAGTGTTCATGCTGCCGTTGAACAACAAGTCAAGAAATTCGATATGAGCGGTCAGCGGAAATGTCCTGAGATGATGACAGATCTCGTCATATATGCGCTTGCCGCCCATAGTCCTGTATCCCGGCCAATATGCTTTCGGTCCGCAAAAAACACACTGCTGAACGCAGCCGCGGCTTGTCATCAGCGAAATGTGTTCGCCAAGGTGGCCGGGAGGGTCGTATTTTTCCGCGGGGAAACCGCAGAAATCCAAATAAGGCAGTTCATCGAGGTTCTTCAAAGGCGGCATTGTGTCGGTTTTAAAGATTGATCCTTCTTTCTTTAAATATATGCCGCGGCAGGAATCCGGGCTGCCGCCGGCATTCATTATGCAGGCTAACTCCTTGAAAGTTTGCTCCCCTTCGCCGTAAACTACGATGTCTATGGGAGAATCGTTAAGTATCACTCCCACGTCAGCGGGAACGCAGAACATCGGCCCCCCCGCCGCTATTTTCACGTTCGGCAATTTCTTTTTCAACATTCCGGCTATCTTTAAGGCGGGGTGCAGTGAACAGACGTTGACCGATATCCCCACAAGCCCCGGTTCACCGGCAGCGATCTTATCGACCCACGCGTTTACTAAGGCGCTATTGTCGTTAAAATATTTATTGACGTTATCGTTATTTGTCCAGAACGAGCTTTGCTCAATTGCCCACATGGAATTATATTCCTGCTTCCTTGAGCGGTAAAACTCGATATTGAGGTCAAATACGTCAACCTCGCAGCCGAACTTCTTAAGATAGCCCGATATCTGCGCCAACCCCGCAGGAGGGTCATAAACGCCCCAGACGGGCGGTTGAATCAAAGCCGTTTTCATATTTTTCCTTTCGTGCCGTTTTCAACTATTAACTAAAGTGCCCGCTAAACTTCACGCATAAACTTATCCCCGCATCCCGGTTGATTCCGTCTATTTGCCGCTGAAATATTTCTCAGCCAGATCCGGCGCTTTCTCCTTCAACGCGCGTTCCGTCAGGTCATATCGGCCCCAGTGCCTCCACCAGAAATCTTCCTTATCCGTAAGCATGCAGCGCCAGCAATTGCAGTTCTGAGCCGCGCAGGGCGCCGGAGCTTCGAGAAGCTTGAAGCTGCCGTCAATAATATTCCCCAGGGAAAAACTGTGGTCCCTGCAGCAGCGGGAAACACTGCCGTCCGGATTGATGAATACGTAATTCTGTCCCATCCTGCAGAGTTTGCCCTTGGTGGAATCAGCTTCTTTCGAAGTCTTAAAACTGAGGGTCTTACGGTTGCATTCATCCGTGAAGATATCGAAATACTTTTTTTCATCTTCGGAATAGCCCTGAGGGTACGATCTGCCCTCATACTGGCCTATGAACGGCTGAAGGGTTATCTGGCACCCGGTCTCATCTATGACTTCCTTGAACTCCTTCAGTTTGCCCAGAAACGGAGGCCACGGGACATAATTCACGGTCGGAGAAAAACCCGATCGCTTCAGGATAATAAGTTTAGCCGCAAAATCGCGCAGATCGGCAAACTCCGGGTGAAAACTTGTTTCTATGCGGAATTGTTCAGGGTTAACGTTTTTCACGAACTTCTCTACGTCCCACGCGAGATTAGTGCAAATATTTATTACGTGCATTTTCGATAGTTCAATGATCAGCTCCATAAATCCCGGGTAAGCGAAAGGCTCGCCGCCGCTTATCAGTATTTCCCAGGTACCGTATTTATCGTACTGCTTTCGCCAGATTTCTATCCACCTATCGCTTCCGATGTAAACCGCTTCGATCGCGCCGTTATTGCCGGGTTTTGGCGCGTGGCAATAAGTGCATTTGTAATTGCATCCATAATGAATGTTCCATGTGGCAAAAACCCTGAATGGCAAAACTTCCCTTCCGAACACTAATTTATAGTCCATTTGTATATTTACCTCGCTCGCTATCTCTCGTACGTCAGACAAGCATCGGAACACCAGCCCCTGGCTTTGTTGTTGATTATATTTTCCCTGTATCTCCGCATAACGCCGTTATTCCACAACTGTTCCAGATCATCTTCATAAATATTGCCGATGGGCTGTCTGCAAAGGCAATCCGGCATTATCCTGCCTCCGGCGCCGGCGTCTATGAGCAGTTTTTTCCAGGGAAGCCTGCATTTCGAGACCAGTTCGCCCGATCTTACCAGGGAATCTGTTTTTCCGTTTATGAAAGGCCCGATGCAGGAATCGAACCGAATCCCCAGCGCTTCGCATTCCTTTTCGATCGCGGACATCGCATTGCTGATGTAGCTCATGGCAACGGGATCGGCGTTCTTCGTGAAAATGTCTTCCGCAAAATTTACTACGGGCCGCTGATACTCAAGCCTGAGGGAGGCGAAACCGTTATCTTTGCAGAATTTAGGGAATAAATGCAATTCACGGCAGTTGCTTCTCATAACTACCACGTTTAGCGTCATACTGAAATTTTCAGGAACTCCGGCAGTCCTTCCTGCGTTGATAAGAGCGAGGCTCTTAAGCAGATCGCCGAATCCGGCCCCCTTCCTGATATATTCGTAGGTTCCGGGCACTACCGAATCGATGGAATAGGTCAGATGAACATTGCTCTTAACCAGCAGTTCCGCCCATTCCTTATTTATCAACAGCCCGTTCGTGGTAATAGATTGTTTGATATTCGGGTGAACCATTGTTTTTATGAATACTTCCTTAAAATAGTCCAAGCAGAATATTTCTCCGCCGCCTCCCCAGTTGATCAGCTCGAGATACGGATAAAGAGGGTAGATCTTCTCCAGGATATTTAGAGGCAATGTCGTATCGTTATCGGTCTTCGGGCACATTATGCATTTCAAATTGCATCTCGTCGAGGGCATGACCAGCAGCATCAAAGGCTTAGAACCGAGCCTGACAGCCCCGTCCCTGGCCTCGGCCTCATTCCTCGTCAGATTGTCCGTAAAAACGCTTTTATCATCCATTCTGCGGAGCCTCTTTTGACCTGACTTTTTGGGGCCTTCCGCCCACCATTAGTTTTATCCCCAGAGAAACAACGTTGCCGCAAAGAAGCTCGAACCTTCTTTCCCGTTCCTCGCAGTTATTCAGTCCGTCCTTAGTGGCCCAGTTCTCGTATTCGGTCCCGGCGAGACCGTAGGCGCCGGGATCATTATAGATGGTGGAATCAAAAGGTATGCGGCATCCGAAATGAGTGATCCTCACTTCGCCGATATGCGTCCTGTTCCTTGACACAAATTCCATCGTGCGGCCAAAATCCTCGGCTGTCTCCGTCGGGAATCCCACAATGATGTTTATCGACGTGAATATCCCGGCCTCCGCTGTATTTTTCAGCACCTCTTCCGCCACGGGAACGGCAAAATGCTTGTTCATTTTATCCAGCACTTTTTGTGAGCCGCTCTCGATGCCGAAACCGAGGCCGCCGCATCCAGCTTTCCTCATCTTCTGCAGCAGCGGTTTATCCATCTCCCGGCGTATTATGGCGTCTCCGCCCCAGTCGATCTCCCTCAACCCACTTCCCCTTGCATTTATCATTAATTCGCAAAATTCATTGAGTGACGCTATGTTGCCGTTTATGGTGCTGTCGGTAAATCTGAAATGCCTGATATTTGCGTGGGTATTGATCTGATGCTCTAAGTCGCTAAAAATCCTTCGCCCGGACATACTGCGGTATTTATTCTGCGTCTTCCAATCCATACAGTAGCTGCATCTCCACGGACAGCCTTTGGAAGTGAATATAGCGCACTTGTCCGGGGAAGCATATGACGCGAAATCAAAGTCTGTATAATCAAAGTACGGAAGGCCGTCAAAATCCTCGACCAGCGGCCCCCCCAGGCAGTTAAGGACGTTACCGACTTTCTTGTAATCGATCAGCGGGTTTTCACTGCCGCTTTCTATGGCATCCAATACGTCCGGCAGCGCTTTGAGGTCTTCTCCGCACACGAGGTAATCGAAATAGGGCAGCACATTATCCCTGTTCGCGTAAGGGGCTACTTCGATGTCCCTTGTCACGTTCACTCCGCTGAATACTATTTTCATCCCGGGATTTTTAGCGTGAATGATATCCGCCAGGAAATCCGAATTGGCGTGGTTGTTCCCCAGTATCTTAAAAACTACGACATCAGGGGCAGTCGAAAGTATCCTCGAAGCGAAATATTCGAATATTTCCCTGGCTTCGTTATGGAATTCGCGATTTCGCTCTTTCGAAATATTAAAATCGGTTATATATTTCCAATACTTCCTGTTAGAATAATACTTATTGAACATCTCATTGTTCACGTCAAAAACCGTTACCGAGTGCTTCTTCTTTTTAAGAAGCGCGATGAGCAGAGCGAGCTCCGGCGCGGGATGCTCTCTTGAATACCATGGCATAAGCACTACTGCTGTCTTCATAAATTTATCTCTACTGAATATGTTCTTAGCGACCCCTGAGCTTAAGCCAGCGGAAGTCTAAGATCGTTCTCATCAATAAGCCCCTCGACGCAGGGAGCGGCGCAGCCATTGTAATTTTTTTCCGATATAGCCTTTCTCAGTTTTTGCATACTTTCGTTATTCCACATTTCCGAGATAGAATTGCCATTGACGTTCCCTACTATATGAGATTGGCAGTAACAATACGGGCTGACGTCGCCGCCTCTAAATATGAACATTTTTTGCCAGGGAACATGGCATAACGACAGACTATCGGGGTTAAAACCTTTATTACTGCCGCTATTCCCGCGCGAGGCGGCATAGTTCTTATGAGACCCGGAGTACCTGTCGTTAACAGATATCCCGCGTTTGGCGAGCTTATCAAGTATCGCAGGCATGACCTTATTAAAATGCCCCCGGACGTCAGGGTCGTCCGGAGAAACATATTCCTTGTCCGAGAATTTCATTCCGTTCCTTGCTAGCGGAGTAATGATTATGCTGGAAAACTCATTCTTTATCGCGAAATCTGCTATATCTTCAATTTCCCTGTAGTTGCTTTTCATAACCAGGGTATTCAAAGAAAGCTTTAGCCCGCTGCCTTCCTTTCGTCCGGCCTGGCTCAATAACCTGATATTTCTTTTAAGCAAGTCGAAATTGCCGCCTCTACGCAACCGCTCATATACGCTTTTGTTCACGCTTTCCAAAGAAATAAGAAGGTTCAGGCTGGGTACTTTTGAAAACATCTCTACCCAATTTTCATCGATAAACATGCCGTTGGTCACTAATGTCTGCCCGATGTTCGGGAATTTCATCGACTCTGATAACATTTCCATGAATTTCGGGTGCAGGAACGCTTCGCCGCCCTGCCAAACGAGCTGCTGGAGGTAAGGGTATAAATCCATAATCTCGTTACAGACCCTTTCCGGCAGATCCCACTTTTCACCGCCATCCATATCGCAGAACGGACACGTCATATTGCACCGGTCGGTTGAAGCAAAATGAACCGCTCTGGGCATTGATTCAAGAATGGTCTTGTTGTGTATGATCTCCAATTCGTTGAGAGTTTTATTTTTGTAAAAGATATTATTTTGTTTCTCAGCTATTTCCAAAAAAACCTTCAGGAGCGCCTCGCCCAATTCTATATTCAGTCGTTCCATGCATTCCTGCGGCAGGCTCATCAATTCCCCTAACTCCATTCCGGGCATATAGTCGTGGGCCTTCTGAAAGTTATCAACCGCCAGCGCGGCGCATCCTTTTTTTACGTACATCTTACCCAGTCCGATATGGGACCACGCCCTGTTGGGTGAATCTTCGAAACCCAGGGCTTCTTTAAAATATCTTTCCGCCTGTTCAAAATCAAGTTCGCCCGTGAAATACTCGCCGATCTTCCTCAGCGCCCAGGTATTCCTGGGATTAACTCTTAACGCGTTCTTAAAACTATTGAATGCTCCGCTGTAATTTTTTTCGCTCCATTCTTTTTCTCCTTGAAGGATCAAAGCATTATCGGCGTCGGCTACATTAATGCCCAATTTATCCGTGTCGATGCCTTTGACGGAACTGTCCGGAACGGCTTCACAGGATATCTTCCTTCCTTTTTTCGTCATCCTGCTGTTTACCCTTAAAGGTATGCCCAGCCTAAGGACGTGGTCGTTTAACTCGTTGTATCTGCGGGTGCGTATCTCGTAAGTATTCTTTCCGTCACCGGTAGTCCAGAAAGTGGGGTCCGTGGAAGTGAGATTATAGCGGCCTGGGTTTTTCTCCAATTCGGAATATTTGGCTATGGAACAGGCCGCGTAAGTAATCCTTATCTCGCTGATGTAAGTCCTGTTCCTCTCGATGAATTCCAGTGTCTTGATGAAATCCTCTTCAGTCTCGGTGGGAAAGCCCACTAGTATATTTACCGCGGTCTTTATACCGGCCTTGTAAGAATCCCTTATTACCTGTTCGGCAAGCGCGGATGTGAACGGTTTCCCCATATCCCTGAGTACTTTATCGGAACCGCTCTCAACACCGTAACCCAGGCCCCTGCACCCCGCCCTCTCCATTTTCGAGAATAATTCAGGGGTCATTCCCTTGCCGATTATTATGTCTCCCGACCAGCTGAGCACAACTTCCCTCTTCCCTACGAACCCGTCGATCATCAGCTGCGAAAATGTTTCAAGCACACCGATATCGCCGTTTATGGATTTATTGCAAAAATGTATGTGCTTGATCGAATTCACGGAATCCTGGTAAACCACCTCTTCGAATATTCTCCTGCCGCTCATAGTGCGGAATTTGCTCTCGCTTTTCCAATCCATGCAGAAAGTGCACCGCATGGGGCAGCCCCTGGCAGTGTAGAGCTCAAATACTCTTTTGTCCTGATAAGCCGGCATATCGAACAAAGAAAAATCAAAATGCGGCAGCGTATCGTAATCTTCCACCAGCGGGCCGGCGGTCGCGTCTATGACCTTGCCTTCATGTTTTAGCCAGATATCCTTGCCATACTGCAGGCAATCCAGCAGAGCCGGCAGCGCCGCCTCATCTTCTCCGCAAATAATATGATCAAAGGGCAGATGATATTGATTAATCTCGAACTCCCGGATATCTGCCTCGTCATTGACCAGGGCGCCCGAGAATATTATCTTTATCTCTCCATTCGTATTTTTTATTATAGCCGCCAATTTGAGGGCGTTATAATAAGTGTGCCCGATTATTTTAAATACTACAACGTCCGGCGAGGACGACAAAATATGGGAGGCATATTCTTTAAAGTATTCGTCGTTATCCTCAAAGAATTTTTTAAGATCGTCTTCCGTGTGGTCCAGCAAAAAGTATTTCCAGGAACCTCTGGTCCTGAAATTAGACCCGAACAAATAATTATTAAAATCGTGCAATACTACGGAGTGTTTATCCCGCTTTAGCAGGGCGACCGTCATCGCCAGATCAGGCGAAGGCGTGTCTCTTCTGTACCAGGGGGGGAGCACTAATGCTATGTTCATAATAGACCTGTCCAGTGCCGTTTCCAACTTTCCTCTTTACCAGAGACCATTGCTTTGAAACACCTGCATTCACCTTTTGTCTTGCAGGGCTGCGGCTCTTTTTCGAAAGAGAACGTTCCGTCTATAATATTCCCGATGTGCCCCCAGCTCTCCCACGTCTTTTCCGGGGTCCAGACAGCGGCGCAGCAGCGGAAAGCATCGCCGTTAGGCACTATTTTCGCGTATCTTGTTCCCATAAAGCAGGGTTTATCCCTGTCGCTTTCCGCTTTGCCGTCAATATTGTATTTCTGGTTGATCTCCTCGTTTATTCCTGATGAGATCCCCGCCCCTAGTTTCTTGAGCAGACCCCTCTCCTCTCTCGTATAGGCGTCCGGGTAGGTCCCACCGGCGTGTGGCCCCCTGAACGGGAATATAACTACCCCTATATTATGCGCCTCGAAAACTTTTTTGTATTCGCCTATTTTATCCAGCATCGGGGGGTACCCCACAATGGTGACCACCCCCATGGAATATCCGGCGTCCCTGAGAAGAAGATACTTGGACAGGAATTCTTCAACGGAAGGATATTCAGGGTGAAAACTGGGGTTGATCCTCACGGTATTATTTTTGATCTTTGCCATAAATGGCCCGGCATCCAGCGAAAAGTTGGTCGAGAACTCAAAAGTATGATACCGCGTCAACTCTGAAAGCAATTCTATAAAGTTCGGGTACGAGAACGGTTCTCCGCCCGTGACGGAGATGTGCGCCTTGCCGTAGCGTTCGAGAATGTTCTCCCATATTTTGACCCATTCGCGGACTCCCAGGATGCGCGTTTTGATGTTAGTGGTTTCTTTCTCATTATGAAGGAAACAATACGCGCAGTTATAATTGCACTCGTACTGTATGTCCCACGTGAAGAATATCTTGGGCTCAGCGTTTGTCATTCTGTCCCCCAGGGTACCATCCAGTATCTGGACCATCTTTCCTCTTCCCCAGCTATCATGCATTTCCAGCAGGGGCATTTAGGGTTATCGCATTGCAGGGGCTCTTCCAGCAGGGCAAAGGTACCGTCTATAATATTGCCGAGTTCCATCGCGTCCTGCACGCAGCAGCGCTGCACCCTTCCGTCCGGATAGATTCGGGCGTACATCTGCCCCATCCTGCACGGGCCCTTTTTCAAGGAGGCCTCAACGACCTTCCGGTCGCTATTCCATTCAAAAGTTTTCCTGTTCACCTCGTCGTTTCCGCAGGCCTTTAATATGAGCTCTTTTTCCTTTTCTGTAAAGCCCGCCGGGTACTCTTTTTCGTTATATCTCCCCTTAAACGGCAGCATAGAAAACCTTACGCCCTCGTTCTCGACCCTTTTCTTATAATATTCCATTTTTTCCAGGAAGGGCGGGTACGTAACGAACGTGACCCACTTTTCGAAGTCGTGCTTTTTGAGCTCCCTTATCTTGCACAGAAACTCTTCAAAATCAGCCGTTTCAGGATGCAGGCTGCACCCAATCCTGATGCGTTTGAGGTTTACCTTTTCCAAAAGCGGCTTGACGTCGAAAGAAAGATTCGTGGATACTTCCACGGTGTGATGCCTTGTCATACCCTGCAGTATCTCGATGAAAGACGGATATATGAACGGCTCGCCACCGCTGAAAGAAATATGGCACCTGCCATATTTGTTGTAGATATCGTCCCATATCTCCAACCAGCGCGCTAGCGGCGCGCGGCGCGTGGCAAAATTTTCAGGCCTACAATAACTGCACCTGTAATTACACTCGGTATTTATATACCACGTGAAAAAGACTTTACCAGGCATTATCTTATCTCTTTCGCGCAGATCTTTTATCATCATATGTTGCACCTATCCGTTAAGGTCAAATGCACGGCCCTCGGCATTGATTCGATAACCGTCTTTTTTACCATGATCTCGCGCTCGTTCAGCGCCCTGTTCCTGTAAAATCCGCTCTCGCTCACTGTAGCCGTTGCGAGCGTTTCCATGCCGGATATACCGTTTTGTTTTTCTTCATATTCAGTCGCCTTGTATATTTCCCCCGGGGCGCGATTATCCTTGAATGATCGCGGCTCTTCCCATTTCGGCATTGCCCGCTCAAAATGATTCTTACTATTATCTGCCACCCTAACATCATCCCTCATCAAGGACAAATACCTTCCTATTTATTTTCAATTCACCTTAGTTTGAGGTCCCCTTCATCGAGAAATCCGCCGGTACAAGTGAGAGCACAACCGGCATAATCTTTCATCATCATGTCTCGCCTCTTTTTCTGGATAATTTCGTTATTCCACATTGCCGAGACCGGATTATCTTTGATGTTCCCGATTATATTATGGCAATAACAGTAGAAGCTGACATCACCGCCACTATGGATGAACAATTGCTGCCAGGGCGCGTGGCACAAGAGCGAATCGTTCTCATCCCCGCCCTGTTTGTCTTCATCACTGCTGCAACCGCCGTTTTTCCCTTCGCCCTGACGCCTGTTCGACACGGAATATCTGTCATGAAAGCATATATTGTGCCTGTTCGCTTTTTCGAGTATCGAAGGCATGACATTTTTGAAATGGGCTTCTACTTCCGGCTCACAGGGAGACACGTATTCTCTCTCGTAAAACTCCGACCCGTTCCGGCACAGCGGATTAATTATTATATTGGAAAATCCGTATTTTACGGCAAAATCAACCATATCTTCTAATCCATGGTATGTACTTCTCATAACTAAAGCATTCATGGAAAGATTTATTTTAGAACCGTATTTCTTTTTGACCTCGGCAAGTAACCCGATGTTCTTCTCAAGCAGGTCGAACTTACCGCCCCTGTGCAGGTCTTCGTAAACGCTCTTATTTACGCTTTCCATGGAAACAACAACCTGAAATTTAGGTATTTCAGAGAATATCTCTACCCATTTTTCATCGATCATTAAAGCGTTGGTCGCGATCGTCTGCTCCTCGATGTTGGGGAACTTCGAAGATTCAGTTAACATTTCCATGAACCGCGGGTGCATGAACGCCTCGCCGCCCTGCCAGACAAGCCTCTGGAGATAAGGGAACAAGCCCATTATTTCGTTACAGGCTTTCTCGGGCATTTCCCATTCGTTTTTTAATTCTCCCTGGTAGCAAAACCGGCATTTGATATTACACCTGTCCGTTAAAGTTATATGCAGCGCTCTCGGCATAGATTCGATTACGGCCTTTCTTTGCATGATCTCCTGTTCATTAAGTAATTTATTCCTATTAAAAACGCTATTCATCGTTTCCTATCTCCTTAACACCGTTTACGAAGCGCCCATGTCCGACAACCCGTCTATTCTGTTTAAACTCAGAATATCTTAATCTGTCAATTTCTGAAAACCAGTCGGACGAACTTCCGCACCGCAGGCAGGGATGTATAAAATGTTTATATCTTATTTTAATTCGCCCTCACCTCAATCCTCTCACCGATAGGGCGAAGACTTATGAGGCAACCGCCCAGCAATCTGTGCAGAAGAATCAAGTTCAAGGATATCCGCCGTCCCCTCAAAATGATGGCTGTCAACCAAATTCCTAACGCAGTTCTTGGAACAGTGTCCCTCCAGGTTGCCTTCCGCAATAATGTTCCTGTATTTCTGGATCTCCACGCCGTTCCATACGCTGTCGAGATCGCCGCTGTACAGATTACCTATGCTTTTCTCACAGAGGCAGTCGGGCAATATATCCCCGCCCCTGCAGACGTCTATATAGAGTTTTTTCCACGGAAGTTTACATTTCACGGGGTTCACTGCGGCCGCGCAACCATTTTTCGGCTTCGGCAACGGGGTTTTATCGTCGTCATACCCGGATTTTTCTTCCCGTGACGCGTCATCATTCATCGCCTCCAGCAGAGAACCGAACGTATATTCGAACCAGATGCCGGATTCCCTGCACGCCCCAGCGATAGAGGGCAGGACTTTCCTGAAGTGCCCGATATACTCCCTGTTCTTGCACAACAACACGTCTTCCTGAGGCGCGGCATCCGGCCGGAGGTAGTCAAACCTCAGGTGCTTGATCCCATACTTACGGCAGAATACCGGGAACTCCTCAAGCTCCAGGTAATTTGATTTCATTACAACGACGTTTAGATGCAAAGGTATCTTATCGGTCAGCCTGCCGTTGGCCTGACTGACCATGTTCAGGTTCATCAGAAGCTTCTCGAAACTCCCTCCCCTTCTTATTTTCTCATATGTTTCTTTACGTGGACTGTCTATGGAAAAAGTAACGTTCGTCCTCGTCCTGGCAATTATATCCGTCCACTCCTCGTCTAGCAGAAGACCGTTCGTTATAATGCTGTGTTCGATGTTATTGTGTTTAGCCGCTTTTAAGAACAGCTCCTTAAAATACGGGACCACGAATACTTCCCCCCCCTGCCAGTCGATCGTCTGAAGGTAAGGAAAAAGCGGTTCGATCTTTTTAATCTGCTCGTACGGTATCGTAGAAGTGTTCCCGGCCCTTGTCCTCGTGCACATTATACAGTCAAGGTTGCAGTTGTTCGTCAGGACCACCATTAACATACGCGGCCTGGAGTCAAGGACGGATTTTTTTTCAGTTATCTCCCTGTTATTGAGAATGATATTATTCCTGAAAATATTATCGATCATAATCAGCCTATTGATTATCCTGTACGTCAAGGACAAACCGCGTAATTTTATTCTAAAACGCTATCTTAATTTCAGGGCTTGAGTATCCAGAAGCCCGTCTAAACACGCTGAAGCGCAGCCGGCATAGTTTTTCGCTATTATATCCTGCCTCATTTTCTGTAATATGCTGCCATTCCATATTTCAGAGATCGAGTTAACATTGACGTTGCCTATGATATGGCTTCGGCAGTAGCAATTAGGATTTACATCCCCGCCGGTTTCTATGAATAACTGCTGCCAGGGCGCGTGGCACAATAATTGATCATTGGCCTTTCTGTCCTGCTCAACCGAGTCGCTAAAACACTGCGACCGCAGTTCCTTGCGTGCAACAGAGAACCTGTCATTAAAGAAAATCCTGTTCCTGTTCACTTTTTCCAATATGGAAGGCATAATATTGTTAAAATGGTTTTGCAAATCGGGGGCGTCCGGAGCGATGTATTCCCCGGCGTTGAATTCCGTTCCATTGAGGTATAGCGGATTTATAGTGATATTGTGAAAACCGTTGCTAACCGCAAAATCTACTATGTCTTCCATTTCTTTATAGTTGCTTTTCATTACGATCGTTGTCAGAGAGAGCTGTATCCCGTCGACGTTTTTCTTCCTGGCTTCGTTCAGCAGCCCGATGTTCCTTTTCAGGAGTTCGAACTTGCCTCCCCTGCGGAAGTGTTCATACATTTCTTTATTTACGCTTTCCAGCGACACGACGAAATTGAACTTCGGTATTTTCTCGAAAATCTCGACCCACTTTTCGTCGATGAACGAGGCGTTGGTGATCATCGTCTGCTCTATATCGGGAAACTTTGCCGACTCTACCAGCATTTCCAAGAATTTTGGGTGCAGGAACGCCTCGCCGCCCTGCCAGACAAGCCTCTGGAGGCAGGGGAATATGTCCATGATCTCGTTACAGGCCTTTTCCGGCATATCCCATCTTGCCTTGTATTTTTCTAAATAACAGAATTGACACTTCATGTTGCATCTGTCGGTTAAGGTCAGATGTACAGCCCTCGGCTTAGAGTCGATCACGGTCTTCTTTTGCGTGATCTCCTGCTCGTTGAACAATTTATTATTAAGAAAAATGCTGTTCACCGCGCTTCCGCCCCTTTTGACATCGTTCGAAAAATATCCATTTCGGATACCTCGTCCAGCCGTTCTTTTAACGCGTTCTTCAACTGTCTATTCGCGGCAGCCGGACCTCGATTTCCTGACTGGCACCTGAGAACCGTTAATTAAATATGTCCGGCGCGCTTTGTTACCTTGATCTCAGGTCGGCTTCAACTAGAAGACCCTTCATACAATTAGAGTTGCATTTGGAATAATTCCCTCTTATGATATCTTCCCTGATCTGCCTTGTATTCCCGTTATTCCATATCTGAAGTATTGAACTGTCATTAATGTCTCCCGTAGGGTATTTCTCGAAGCAAAGGCTGTACGGAGACACCTTACCCTCGTTTTGGATGAACAGCCACTGCCATGGCGCACGGCATAATAGCAGTTCTTTGGCCGCGCTGTTGTCCCGCTCCTCCATTCTTGCGGGTTCAACACATTCCGCAGGCCCCTGTTTGCTGCCCATTCCTGAAAACCTGTCTACAAATAATAAATTGTTTTTCTTAGCCTTTTCCAATATTCCAGGCATACTTTTCCGGAAGTGCGCGCACAGATCAGGATCTGCGGGAGAAATATATTCCCTGCTGAAAAACTCGCCGACATTCTCACAAAGCGGGCTAATAACCACCGCGCTGAACTCATTTTCAATCGCGAAATCGACAATATCTTCAATCTCCCTGTAATTGCTCTTTGCCACTATCACATTCGATACGATCCTGACATTAGCGTTGTTCTTTGCTTTCATTTCCTTTACGAGGCGGATATTTCTTTTAAGCAGCTCAAACTCCCCGCCGGGCCGGAAGTATTCATAAACGTCTTTTTTAACGCTTTCCATTGATATGACGAAACTCACTTTATTTATTTTCCTCAATATTTCCACCCACTCCTCGTTCACCAATAAGAAATTCGTACAAAATGCCTGTTCAATATTTGCGTACCTGGTAGATTCGATGAGTATCTCCCTGAATCTCGGGTGCATGAAAGCCTCTCCGCCCTGCCATGTAAGGA